>ERZ650312.85-NODE-85-length-41822-cov-21.332416_pt1 | contig 41822 bp, 38 predicted proteins | sample MGYA00376248_ERZ650312 | MGnify/ENA primary metagenome ERZ650312 (study PRJEB26733, sample SAMN07839316) | wastewater metagenome | biome: urban; feature: wastewater treatment plant; material: waste water | place: USA: North Carolina | collected 2016-07-28 ... | reverse complement strand
GAAATGCCTTTGGTTTCAGGAACTTTGAAAACTTTAAAAAACGGATTTTGATTGCATTGAACATAAAGAAAGAGAGGACGAAGTTCATCCTCTCTAGGTGTTAGCTTTTCATCTACCCACTACAGTTGACAAAGAGCCGAAGATTTGGATTCACCAAACCTCCTCTACAAATTATTCAACTGTTACTGATTTCGCCAAATTACGTGGTTTATCGACGTCCAAACCGCGATGTAATGTTGCATAGTAAGCAATCAACTGTGTTGGAACGACCATAGCAATCGCTGACAAGAATGGATGAACAGTTGTAACAGTGATGTCATCTTCTTCCTTAGCTACTGCTTCATCTACTATTGTCAAGACATTGGCACCACGCGACACTACTTCCTGGATATTGCCTCGAGTATGACTTGCGAGATGTGGATGATTTGAAATCAAGGCCAAAACTGGAACACCATCTTCAATCAATGAAATGGTACCGTGTTTCAATTCACCTGCCGCAAAACCTTCACATTGGATGTATGAAATTTCTTTCAATTTCAAGCTTGCTTCCATAGAAACGTAATAGTCACTTCCACGTCCAATGTAAAATGCATTACGAGTTGTAGCTAACAATTTTTCCACTTTTTCAGCAATCACATCTTTTTCTGACAAGCTAGCCTCGATGGATTGTGCAACGATTGACAATTCATGTACCAAATCAAAATCTTTTGCGTAGGCATTGCCATTTGCATCACCGACAGCCTTGGCCAAAACTGCCAAGGTAGCAATTTGGGCAGTATAGGCTTTTGTAGAAGCTACCGCAATTTCTGGACCTGCATGGAGCAACATAGTGTAAGTTGCTTCGCGTGACAGTGTTGAGCCTGGTACATTGGTTACTGTCAAGCTTGGAATGCCCATTTCATTAGCTTTAACCAATACCTGACGGCTATCAGCAGTTTCACCTGACTGGCTAATCATGACAAAGAGCGGCTTTTTACTCAAAAGCGGCATATTGTAGCCCCACTCTGAAGAAATTCCCAGCTCTACTGGTGTATCCGTCAATTTTTCCAAGAAGTCTTTTGAGGCAAATCCTGCGTGATAGGAAGTTCCAGCAGCCAATATATAGATACGGTCAGCTTCTTGTACTGCCTTGATAATATCCGCATCAACCGTTACCTGACCAGCTTCATTAGTATATGCGCTAATCAATTTACGCATAACAGTTGGTTGCTCATCAATTTCCTTGAGCATATAGTATGGATAAGTTCCCTTACCAATATCTGACAAATCAAGCTCAGCTGTATAACTTCCACGTTCAATCCCATTGCCATCATAGTCCATGACTTCAACACTATCTTTTTTCACGATAACCAACTCCTTATCGTGAATTTCCATATATTCACTTGTCTCACGAATCATGGCCATGGCATCTGAGCAGACCATGTTATAGCCATCGCCCAATCCAATCAAAAGTGGAGATTTATTTTTGGCAACATAGATAGTATCTGCATCCGTAGCATCAATCAAGGCAAAGGCATATGAACCTTGAATAATCTTCAATGCTTTTTTGAAAGCTTCTAGAGTTGACAAACCTTCCTCAACAAATTGACCAATCAAGTGGACAGCAATCTCTGTATCTGTTTGTCCTTTGAAACTGTGACCTTCTAAAAAATCATTCTTCATTTCTAGATAGTTTTCAATCACACCATTGTGTACGAGAACAAAACGACCAGTTTGTGATGTATGAGGGTGAGCATTGTCTTCAGTCGGTTTTCCATGTGTTGCCCAACGTGTATGACCGATTCCTGTTGTGCCTTCGGTCTTATCGCCAACCTTTGCAGATAGTTCAGCAATTCGGCCGACTGCTTTTACAAGATGCGCTTGGTCCCCACCTGTTACAAATATACCTGCTGAATCATAACCACGATATTCCAATTTTTCAAGACCTTGGATTAAGATATCAGTTGCATTTGCATTACCCACGACACCAACGATTCCACACATATTATTTACCTAAGATGTTAACTAACATATTCTTTCAATATTAATAAAATTGGTATAGCCCTATTCCAGGTCAATAAACCAGTAAAAACAGTATACAATAAGCGTTTCTTTTTGTCAACACAAAAATTGGTATAGCCCTTTTATTTATGTAAGCAAAAAAATAGGACTAGTTTTCGTTTACTAATCCTGTTTTTATAAAACCAAAATCTGAAAGCGGACTAATCCTAAACGTTAATCGACCAATAACATTTTTTTTAGGAATCAATCCAAAAGTCCTACTATCATCTTTATTCGTGCGATTATCATTCAAAACCAAAAAATAATCCCTTGGAATTACTTGAAGCTTTCCATCTGTGATGGTAGCCACCGTTAAATCCTCCGTATAATATTCTTGAAATTGAGGAGCATCCAAATAAGTTTCATCCACTACGACATCATTTCGATATAATACATCATCCATATAAGTAACTCTCTCATTAGTCATCGCAATGACTCTGCTGACATATTCGTGACCATCAATCTCATACAAAATGAAATCTCCATGTTCAATCGTTGCATTTTTAAATGCAATAATGGAATCATTTTCATGTAAATAAGTGTTTGATTCATCTTTGGTAATTGTTACCGGCTCAAAAAACCAAACACGTAAACCAATGATTCCCGTTAGTAACAATAATAACAATACAATGTGTTTTACAAAATCTCTTTTAACCATAATCTCACCCTTTCACTTAACATTATATCATATTTCAAACTATTTCATTGACGAGATGACGGTAAATTTCAGAAGCAATTACTTGGTTTCCTAGTGGATTCAAATGGAGCCCATCACTATAATACTCATTATGACCTTTTGTTACCGAATAGAGATTTATAACTGGAAGATCCAATTGATTCCCTATTTCAGCAATAATTGTTTGAAGTTCTGCTTCAACAATTTGATTATTCAATCCAAAGCGACTAGTTGGAACGAAAGGTGGAATAACTAGATATACATCTGGCTGACTTGAGAGATTAGCATAACGCTCTGCCATTTCTTTATACTCCCGAACAAACCGTTCTCTATTCCAATAAGGCGCTCGGCTATCATTACTGCCTATCATGATGATCACAATATCCGCTTCGCTATCCAAAGATAACTGAGCATTTTTCTCATTAAAATAAGGAAAATCTGCAGTTGACTGAAGTGAACGCCCACTCAAACCATAATTTGAAACTTGATAATGTGAGCCAAGTTTCTCAGCTAGAATAAAAGGATAGGCATCTTTTTCACGATTCTCTAAGCCATATCCATAAGTCAAACTATCTCCGACTGTTGCAACTTTTACGGCCCCACTTCCAACGGTTAGGACCTCAGGATACATTATATCTGACACACGAACTCCTCAATTTTTCTTATTTTCTATTGTATCATGTTGAAAAAAATAAATAAACTTATGAATTTGTGATATAATTAACTTATGAAAAAACAAGTTTTTATTATAGGCGGAGGAATAGTCGGTTCAACAGCCGCCTTCTATCTCTCCCAAGAAGAACAAATTGACCTTACACTAATAGACTCTGGAGTAGGAACAGCTACTCGCGCTGCTGCTGGTATCATTTGCCCATGGATGGCTCAAAAGAAAAATAAAGACTGGTATAAGTTAACATCCGATGGTGCTGTTTTCTACCGTCAATTGGTAGCCGATTTGAAAAAATCGGGTGCTGCTGAGATTCCCTTCAAACAGACTGGAACTATCGGCCTAAAAAGCAAGCCTGAACTACTTGATAAAATCCAAAAAATAGCGGAGGACCGTCGTGTTGACACTCCAACTATTGGGAAAATCACCCCTTTAATTGGCGCAGAAATCAGCCAGTACCTTCCCCCACTCAAACCCGATTTTTTTGGAATTCATTTAGAAGGTGGCGGTCGTATAGATGGCAGTCGTTTAATCGATATCCTTCAAGAGCAAGTGTTAAAAAATGGCGGAGCGCTTCTACAAGGACAGGCAAAACTGTTAGATGCCAATACAGTCGAAGTAGAACATCAAGTGTTTAGTGCTGACCATATAATCTTAGCCACAGGGGCCTGGTTGCCACATATTCTTGAACCTCTTGGTTATCAAGTGGATGTTCGACCACAAAAAGGACAATTGTTAGAATTAGATACAGAATTCGATACAGATAATTGGCCAGTTTGTATGCCTTACGGAGAGATTGACATCCTACCATTTGAAAATGGAAAAATCATTATTGGTGCAACTCATGAAGATGATATGGGGTACGATTTAGAACTAGACCCTGAAAAAATCCAAGCCATGCATGATAAAATAGCCGAATTCATGCCTGATTTGGCAAATTATCCTGTAGCAAGAACTCGCATTGGAACGCGAGCCTATACTTCAACTTATTCTCCATTCTACGGAAATATTGAGGATATGCCTAATGTCTGGGTAGCTAGCGGTCTAGGCTCGACTGGTTTAACAAATGGGCCAATTATCGGTTGGCAAATCGCAAATGAAATTCTTGGATACGAAACAAACTTTGATCGTACACCATACTCACCTAATAATTATATAAAAAGAGTCAAAAACTAGCCTTTGACTCTTTTATTTTCCCCTTTATTTAATATATTTGAGAACTGATTCATACTACTTGAAATTGCTAAACATATAAAAACCTACTGTACAACGAATAATCGTTGATACAATAGGCTTTTTCTTTATAGATTATTTTACAGTGCGAACACGCATTGTGTTTGTTGAACCTGATACACCAACTGGCACACCAGCAACGATAACAATATCATCACCTGATTCAACAAGACCTTGTTCCAAAGCAACTTTTTCAGCCAAATCAAACATATCATCAGTTGAGTCTGGTTTTTCAGTTACTACTGGAATAACACCCCAGTTCACCATCAATGATTTTTGAACTTTTTCTGTGAAAGTAATTGCAAGAATGTCTGCATCTGGGCGGTATTTAGAAATTTGACGAGCTGAGAAACCAGTTTCTGTCACAGTTACCACCAATTTGATGTTCATTGAATGACAAGCATCTTTAACTGCAGATGCAATAACTTCAGTTTTAGAAGCACGGTTAAAGTGATCTGAAGTCAAACGACCGTATTCATTCAACAATGTTTGAGCATTCTTAGCAATAGTTGCCATTGTGTGTACTGATTCAACAGGGTATTTACCATTTGCTGACTCCCCAGAAAGCATTGTGGCATCTGTACCATCGATAACTGCGTTGAACACGTCTGAAACTTCTGAACGAGTTGCACGTGGTTTTTCAGTCATTGTTTCCAACATGTTTGTTGCCGTAATAACTGCTTTACCAGCCGCATTCACTTTAGTGATAATCATTTTTTGGTACACTGGAACCATTTCAAACGGTACTTCAATACCCATGTCACCACGCGCAATCATAATACCATCAGCTGCTTCGATGATTTCATCAATATTATCGATACCTTGTTGGTTTTCAATTTTTGCGAACAATTGAACATGATCGTTACCAGTTTCTTTACAGATGTTACGAACTTCTTCAACGTCTTTTGCAGTACGTACAAATGAAATAGCGATGAAGTTCAAACCTTGCTCAAGACCAAAACGAATATCTGCGTTATCACGATCTGCAAGAGCTGGGAAAGGAATTTTAGTGTAAGGAATGTTTACACCTTTTTGTTTTGCGATAACACCATCATTTTCAACACCAACGATGAATTCACGAGTTTCTTCGTCTTTTGCGATAACAGTCAATCCAAGCTTACCATCATCAATAAGAATTTGTTTACCAACTTCAACGTCGTCGAACACATCCAAACCACCTGCAACGTTCAAAGCAATCACTTCTTTAGTTGATTTAATACCTTGTTTTGTTGCTACACGCAGTTGGTCACCAGTGGTATAAGAATACTCTTTTGCATCACCTTCGAATAACTCAGTACGGATTTCAGGACCTTTTGTATCCAACAAGAAAGCTACTTTTTTACCAGCAATTTCTTCAGCTCGACGTACAGTTGCCATACGTTCCCCTTGCTCTTGGTGGTCACCATGTGAGAAGTTGAAACGGAATACGTTAGCACCTTCAGTAATCAATTGGGCAATTTTTTGAGCAGATGCTTCAACATCTAATTTTTCGCCCCAGTAACCATCGTCACCAAATTTTTTACCACCGCGGATTTCAACCGCAGGACCAAGAGTTGCAACGATTTTGACACGTTTGTTCATGATAAATAAAACTCCTTTTATAAATAACTGGTCTTATGACCCTTGTTTACAATCTATGATGTGTGACTTATTAGATTGAGATGTCACGATTTAACTTTGCAAGTCCCAAATCGGCTTTATGTGGATTATTGACAATAATCTTGCCATCTTCAGCCAAGCTGAACAATGCACCTTCTTCTGCAGTCCCTAGAATTGGATTTTCAACCATTTCTTCATTTCGAATTCCGACCGCTAAACCACCACGGCCTGCTTTCAATAATTTAACTGCATGTGAGCCCATACGAGATGCGAGCACGCGATCACGAGCTGTTGGTGAACCGCCACGTTGGATATGACCAAGTTCAGTTACACGAAGATCACTAACGTCACCAGCTGCTTTCAATTCTTTAGCGAATTGACTAGCCGGCATAACACCTTCTGCCAATACAATGATATTGTGTTTCTTACCATTTTCATAGCCAGATTTAACTTTTTCAACAACATCTTGAATGTCAAATCCTTCTTCTGGGATAATGATAACATCTGCACCAGATGCAATACCTGACCACAACGCAATATCCCCAGCGTTACGTCCCATTACTTCAACAACGAAAGTACGGCGGTGACTTGAAGAAGTGTCACGAATTTTATCGATAGCTTCCATGGCTGTTGTAACAGCAGTATCAAAACCAATAGTGAAATCAGTTCCTACAATATCGTTATCAATCGTACCAGGTAACCCAATTGCTGGGAAACCATGTTCAGTAAGACGCATAGCTCCATGATAAGAACCGTCGCCACCAATAACTACAACACCTTCAATTCCGTGTTTTTTCAATTGCTCGATCCCTTTTAGTTGACCTTCCAACTTGGCAAATTCTGGATAACGAGCAGAACCAAGGAATGTACCACCACGAGAGATGATATCTCCAACGGAACGGACAGTTAATGGGTGAATATCTCCAGCTACCATTCCAGCATAGCCATAATTGATACCATATACTTCCATTCCTTCTGAAATTGCTTGGCGAACAACTGCACGAATGGCAGCATTCATACCAGGTGCGTCCCCACCACTGGTTAAAACACCAATACGCTTCATTTCATTTGCTCCTTTAAAATTTCATTTTAACTGTCTTATTATAACATACTTGCAAGGAAGATGCTTGACTTTTTGCTATTTTTCAACGAAAAACCGTTTTCATAACAAATTCTGCCAACTCTTCTACTAATTGTGGTGACTTTACAACGCTAAATTGCTCAACTTTTATTGTTTCGTTCCGATCTTGATAGTGTAATATAACTGGGATGGGGCCTTTGTATCTCTCTAAGATTCGAGCAATCGCAAAATCATTTTCCCGGTTTTCTATCAAAATCCAACATTTTTCCTGAGAAACCAATTCCAACTGGTCTAGTACAAGTTGGTGCTGTCCCTCTCTTTCTTGAACCCTTCCCGTGATATAACAGAAACTATTTTCCTTTAATAATGACTGATACTTCCTGTAAGTTTCAGGAAACAAGGTAACATCTAATTTCTGTTTCGTATCAGTCACCTGTAAAAAGGCCATCTGCTCCCCAGTTTTTTTGGTTCGAATAACACGCACAGATTGAATTTGAACCAAAACTGTTGCCTTGCTTTCAGTTTCTAAATCTACAATGTCAGTAAGTCGTTGGGAAGATTGTTTTCGTAATTGAATGAGAGGGTGTGGACTAATTCCCAAACCAATTATTTCTTGTTCCATGTTGTATTTTTCGATATTGGAATAGTCATCCACATGCTTCCAACTATAGGCTTCCTCCGCAAAAAATGTCCCAAATGCTTCCGCAAAAACGAACAGATTTTCAAGATTTTCAACTATTTTCTTCCGATTCGACTCAATCTCATCAAATAAACCAAGTTGTATCAATGGCAATAACTGTTCTTTTTTTCTATATTGATGAGGTAGTCGTAGAATAAAATCTTCGAATGTAATGAATGGTCGATTTTCTATTATCCAAATAGCGAAATCTTTAGATAATCCTTTAATAGTTTTTAGACCCATGTAGATTTTATCTTTCTCAAATTTATCATGGTAGGGAATGGTATTGATGTACAATGGGGCAATCTGAAATTCGAATTGCAAGGCATCATGAATATAACCTACATTCGAATAATTCAACATCACTTCAAAAAATACATCTGGATAATGAGTTTTAAAAAAGGCCATCTGAAAGGCAAGGGCTGAATACGCATAGGCATGACTTCTATTAAAACCATAGCCAGCAAACTTGGCCATCATCGCAAAAATATCTTTGGTTTTTGACTTCTCATGGCCATTCTTTTCAGCTCCTATTAAAAAATCAGCCTCCATCGCTTGCATCTCCTGAGCATTTTTCTTAGACATGGCTCGACGGAGCAAGTCGGCTTTCCCAAGTGTAAATCCAGCATACACTTGAGCAATCTGCATGACCTGTTCTTGATAAAGCATAATCCCGTAGGTCGGTTCAAGAATGGAAGCAATTGATGGATCTAACAAGACGACTGCTTCTTTGCCCTGTTTTCGTTGAACAAAATTCTCTGAATAATCACTCGCACCAGGGCGGTTCAAACTTGTAGTAGCTACGATATCCTCAAAACGAGTAGGTTTTACACGTTTTAATAAGCTAATAGCACCTGGCTGTTCAAATTGAAAAATACCTTTGGTCAGCCCTTTGGCAAATAATTCTAAAGTTGCCGAATCCTCCAAATCAATTGCAGCAATATCAATCGTTTTATTATATTTCTTCTCGAGCAATTCCGCCATTTTCTGAACAAATGTCAGGTTTCTTAACCCCAGAAAATCCATCTTTAGAAGTCCATTAGCTTCAACCGCGTGAGCATCATACTGCGTTATCAGCATATCGTCGCCGATTTTTAATGGAATAGTATCCGTCAAGTCCTCGTCACTAACCACAACACCCGCAGCATGAATTGATGTTTGCCTTGGCTGGCCTTCAATTTGTCTAGCAATAGCAAAGGCTTTTTGATACTCTATTTTACTATTGATGATTTGGCGAAATGCGGCGTTTCTCTGATAAGCGGACTCCAAACTATCACGAAAAGAAATTTTTTTAGTAATATTGGTCAGTTCATATTCCGGTGTTCCAAAACGCTTAAAGACATCGCGGATAGCTTGCTTGGCTCCAAAAGTAGAATAGGTCACAATTTGAGCTGCATGCGTCGTACCATAGCGATCACGAACATAACGGATAAAATCCGAGCGATGGACATCCGGTATATCAATATCTATATCAGGCATAGAATACCGTTCACTATTTAGAAACCGTTCAAATAGCAAGTTGTGTTTGACAGGATCAATACCTGTAATATTTAATGCATAAGCAACCAAACTTCCTACAGCTGATCCTCGTCCCATTCCCATATAGTAACCCTGGCTACGACCAAATCGAAGTAAATCCCATACAATCAGGAAATAATCATCAAATCCCATCTGATGAATGATGGCCAATTCCTTATCCAAACGTTCTTGATAAAGGTGGTAATCCAATTGTTTTTCCACTAAGCCTGCCTGTGCTTTTTCTCTCAATTCCTCAACTGCAGGTCTCTGACGATTAAATCGAGGAAGTTTAACTTTTTTATCAAGATGATAAGAAACATTCTCCACTAATTGTGCAAGATTGGAGATTGCCTGAGGATATCGGTCCATGAAGCTCATCGTCAATCTTTCAGCAGATAGTAAAACTTGCTGGTGTTCAATTTCGTTTACTTGATTAAGAGGAATGTTGTCTCTGATAGCACGTAAAACTTGAAGACTCTCTAGTTGATTTTCTTGAAAATAACGCACTGTATGTAACGGAAGGACAGGATGGTCAAAAGACTGAACTGGTGTATCTGAATAAATACCTATATAATAGTCTACCCCTAAATCAAGTTTATCGACACCATCTTTAAAAGGGACAATAACTGCAATATCTTGAAGGAATTGACGAATCGAATCAAAATCATCTTGACCGGTCATTTTTGCAGTAGAGATTTTCATCAGGTTTTGGTAACCCTTTGTCGATAATGCGATCAGTTTCGTTAAAATTTCTGACTGGCCATTATTATATTTCCAGTCCAATTCACAACCAATGATGGGTCTGAGCCCTTCTTTTTGACAGGCTTCCAAAAATCCATATGCAGCGTACAAAGAATGAATATCCATGATTCCTATAGTTTGATAGCCGAGATTTTTTGCACGTTTAACGTATTCTTCAATTGTAACCATGCTATCCATAAAGGTATAGACGGTTTTTGTATCTAATTGCGCTAGCATGGTGTTCTCCTTTTATTATTATATACATTATACCAAAAATATCGATAGCACGCATTGCGTGGTTCGGTAATTCCAAAATTCAGAGTTCAAGTTTTACAACCTATCTTCACCTGATTTTCAATTCAAAAATCTTTCTAACCTCATATTTCTTGTCAAAAATACATCTTGATGTAACATTTCTCTTGCAGTCCAAGATTTTTTTTTGTATTATGTATATAGAACAAAAATACAAACACAACCTAACCTATAGAAAGGCACAAATCATGGCTTGGAAATTTGATAATAACATCCCAATATACATCCAGATAAGCAATACCTTAAAATTGCAAATAGTAACAAACCAATTAAAATCAGGAGACAAACTTCCTACTGTCCGAGATTTAGCTGAGACTGCTGGTGTAAACCCCAACACAGTCCAACGGGCCTTGTCTGACCTTGAAACAGAAGGATTCGTTTACTCCGTTAGAACCACTGGCAGATATGTGACAGATAACGAAGAATTAATCCGACGAACTCGTCTCCAATTAGCACAGAATGAAGTAGATAATTTTGTTACAAATATGCTTGATTTAGGTTTCAAGCAAGACGAATTAGTTAAACAACTAGATGATTTCTTGAAGGGAGTTTCTTATGAATAATGCGTTTACACTGGTCGAGTTACAACAAGTTTCCAAGTCATATGGAGGTGCTGTCGCACTGAACAATGTTAACTTGAAATTACCAGCTGGAAAAATAATTGGCTTGTTAGGTCCAAATGGTTCAGGAAAAACAACTATGATTAAGATTATCAACGGCTTACTTCAACCTGAGTATGGTCAAGTTCTCATTAATGGGCTTACCCCCTCACCAGAAACAAAAGCTATCGTTTCCTATCTTCCAGATACAACCTATTTGGACGAACAAATGAAAGTAATTGAAGCTGTAAATTTTTTTGCAGATTTTTACAAAGATTTTGATATGGAACGTGCCTGCACCCTCTTAGCGGAGTTGGAAATTGATTTGAATAGTCGAATGAAACATCTCTCAAAAGGGAACAAAGAAAAAGTTCAATTGATATTAGTTATGAGTCGACAAGCGCAATTGTATGTATTAGATGAACCAATTGGCGGAGTTGATCCTGCAGCACGTGATTATATTTTACGTACGATTATCAATAATTATTCTCCAACGGCTTCCGTTATTATCTCTACTCATTTAATTGCTGATGTTGAACAAATATTAGATGAAGTCATTTTCCTACAGTACGGTAGTGTTATCCGACAAGGGAACGTAGATGATTTGAGAATTGATACAGGAGAATCCATTGATTCACTCTTCCGTCAAGATTTTAAAGCAGAACATGTAAGGGGATTGTAATGTTTAAAAAATTATTAAAATATGAATTCAAATCCGTTGGAAAATGGTATTTAGGAATCTACTTGGGAGTCATTATTCTTTCAGTCATATTAGGTTTTTGGATACAGGCTTTGGTATTAAAATCAACTACATCTGCTGTGAGTACTGCAAACGCAGAAATGTTCCTTTTCGGCACTTCATCAATGGTATTCGGTATTCTAATTGCAGCACTCTTTCTATCAACTTTCGTTCTGGTCATCAACCGTTTTAGAAGCAATATTTACGGAAGACAAGGATACTTAACCATGACCCTTCCAGTCAATAGTCACCAACTGATCCTTAGTAAACTAGTCGCCTCTTTAGTATGGTACTTCTTGGCAGGAATAACTGCTCTCCTAGCTATTGGAATAGTAATCAGTTTCGTACTTATGTCAACGAATGAATTATTAATTCCTGAACTGCAATACGTGTTTCAGCAAGTTGATATCGGTGTATTCATCGCATATGCTCTTAGTACATTGATTGAGAGTATAAGGGGAATCCTACTTATCTACTTCTCTATTTCAGTTGGTCAACTATTTCGAGATCATCGATTACTATTTGCCATTTTAACTTACATCGGTATCAGTATTTTGTCAGGCTCAATCAGTATGTTCTATTATATTAACCAAGGAGATGCATATGCAGATACCATTAGCTCTTTATATCCAAATCCGTTCTTTGTATTATTAAATATTGTTTTGGCCTTTGGGTATTACTTTGGTACCCATTATATCATGACCAAGAAGTTGAACCTACAATAATAAAAAGCTCTTCCCATGTCACTCGGACGTGGTCTAGAGCTTTCTTTTTGCGGGTAATTGTTGGTAGGCTAGCGAAAGAATGCGTAACAATTTTTCCTTTTCTTTCTCGCTAGCAAAACTTGCATGAATGGCGTGACGATTAAATTGATAAAAATCTTCTTTAGTTGTACCGAAATGTTCGACAAACAGTTGGTACTCTTTATTTAAGTTTGTATTTGAAACGGTTCGATTATCGGTATTGATTGTGATTTTTGCTCCCGCCTCTATCAGTTGAGAATAAGGAAAGCTTGCTAGTGATGAGGCAGCTCCAGTTTGGAGGTTTGATGTTAGACACATTTCGACCGTTGCTCTACTATGAATAAGTCCCTGAATAACCTCCGGGTTCTTATAGAGGGCGGTTCCGTGTCCAATCCTCTTAATACCAAGTGCCAGAGCATGAGCAACATTAGTCACACAGCCACATTCACCAGCATGAAATGTGATAGGCTAGCCCAAGGATTGTGTAAATTGGATAAGCTCTTCTAAATCCTCCGTTGGATATTCAGCCTCATTTCCTGCAAAATCAAAACCAACTAAGCCTTTAAGGGCCAAATCTGCAATGGCTGAAAAGATTTCTTTAGTCTGACTTGGATTGGTTTGTTTTAATCCACAGACCAATAATTTAGCCATTATATGAAAATTTTTCTGAGCGCGCTCTAATCCTGCCAAAACTGCTTCTACGGCCTCTAGGACAGTAAGACCTCTATCAGTTGATAACTCGGGTGCAAAACGAATTTCAATATACAAAATATTATCCATTGCAGCTTGTTGCACAACATCGTACGCAGCTAATTCGAGAGCCTCAGAAGTTTGTAACAGTGGACGAGTATAATCAAACTTTTTCAAATAGGTCATCAAACTATCCACCTTGCCATCAACACTGACTAACTGACGTAAATCACTATCTTCTTCTGGGAGAGAGAGATTAGCTAATTGAGCAAGTTTTCGAATAAGTGAAAGCGACAATGAACCATCTAGATGACAATGCAACTCGGTTTTGGCTAATTTCTGAACATTCAATAGTATTTACATCTCTTTCATGAGTATATTGTCACTTATCATACCACATTTTCCTTAAAAATCAAGTTGTATGTGCCTTAAAATGAACGTCATTGATGGAAAGACTCTTTTGAAAAATAAAAAAGAACGATTTTAAATCGTTCTTGCAATACGGAAGACATGGGATTCGAACCCACGCACGCTGTTACACGCCTACCGCGTTTCCAACACGGCCTCTTGAGCCTCTTGAGTAATCTTCCATATATGGAGTTGGTGGGAGTCGAACCCACGTCCAAACATCTGCTAACTTATTCGTCTACAACCATAGGTTATGTCTTACTTTAACTTGGACTTGATACATAACTCAAACCGAGTACAAGCGAGTCAGTAAATCTCTTTTGGAACAGCCTGACTCAATTCCAACGTAGCTTGTAAAATTAAGACCAATCAACAAACACAAGCAATTTGCGAATGGTCACGCTAGCAGGTTATTAAGCTGCTAATGCGTAAGAATTTGTATTTTTTGCAGTTATATTTAACTGGCATTTTTACATCTGCCGATGGGTTGCAGAACAAGCCTCATAATGCCTGTCGAATCCGTAACAACCCCGTGGGTTAGATACGAGAGTTATTATATCAGATTCTTGAATGAATTGCAAAGAATATTTATTTATGTTCCTGAATTTTAATTACAAAAGAAATATGGTAGAATGAAATTATGTATAAATTCTTTCAAAAAGTTATACAAGTTCTAAGTGTGCTTGTATTGATCGGAACAGCTATATTCCTTTTTTGGCTTTACAAAATCGGAATATTAAATAATCAGAATGCATTATCCAATTTATTACAAAATCAAGGTGTCTATGGCAGCTTAACTTTCATAGGATTACAAATTATTCAAGTTGTTTTTCCTATCATTCCTGGCGGGGTAACAACTGTCGTTGGTTTCCTTGTCTTTAAATTTTGGTGGGGTTCCATCCTAAATTACATTGGAATAAATATTGGAAGTATTATTTTATTCTGGCTCGCTCGGAGATATGGTAAAAAATTCTGTCTCTTATTTATGAACGAAGAAACGTTCGATAAACATGAAAAGAAAGTTGACAATAAGCGAGGTTATGAAATATTCTTCGTTTTCTGTATGTTATTCCCTTTCACTCCAGCCGATATTGTTGTGATGATTTCTGGACTGACAAGTATGAGCTATCGGAAGTTCATTTCGATTATCCTAATCTGTCGACCATTTTCTATCATTGCATACAGCTATTTTTGGATTTACGGTAGCTACTGGCTAAATCTTTTTTTGAAATAAAAAACTTGGTTCAATCAACCAAGTTTTTTTAGTATTTTGAAGAATTCTTTCTGCTTCTTATTCCGAAATACGTCGATACATATGAGGTCTGCGGTCTCTAAATAGTCCCCAATCCAAACGTTCACGCGCTCCCTTATCCAAATCATACATTGCAAGCAAGACAACTTCTTCCTCACGTCCCGCCTTTGTTAAAAGTTCTCCTGTCTCATCAGTCAAGAAAGAGGAACCATAGAAACATAAGCTAGAAGACTGTCCACCATTTTCGTCAGATGGCTGGACCTCTTCCAAGCCGATACGGTTAGCTGAAATAACTGGCATGATATTGGCCGCAGCATGCCCTTGCATGGTCCGTTGCCAATGTCCTTGGCTATCTGTATCCAAAATCGGCTCTGAGCCGATAGCTGTTGGGTAAAAAAGCAATTCTGCCCCATTTAGAGCCAAACAGCGAGCAGTTTCTGGAAACCATTGGTCCCAACAGATGCCAATACCAATCTTGGCATAGCGAGTTTCCCAGACCTTAAACCCAGTATTTCCCGGTGTGAAGTAAAACTTCTCCTGATAATAATGGTCGTCAGGAATATGAGTCTTACGGTAAACTCCCAAAACACTACCATCCGCATCAATAACCGCAATGGAATTATAGAGGCTATTTCCATCTTTTTCATAAAAAGAAATGGGTATAACCACCTGTAATTCTTTGGCAATGGGAATAAAGTGCTGAACAGCATCATTTTCCTCTACAGATTTAGCGTAGCTATAATAGTCATATTGGCGTTCTTGACAAAAATAAGGACGCTCAAAGAGTTCAGGCAGGAGAATAATCTGCGCTCCCTGACCAGCAGCCTGTCTGACCAAACGCTCTGCAGTCGCCAGATTTTCAGCTAAAATATGACTGCATTGCATTTGAACAGCAGCAACAGTAACATTTCTCATTTTTTTGATCCTTTTCATAAATTCATGATGGGCAATTCAACGACGCCGTATCAGGGACATTTAGCACCATAAAGTGGGATTTGCTGGGTGATACAGTGAATATTTCCACCTCCGAGCAGGATGTCGCGGGCTGGTATGCCAACGACTTTTCTGGTTGGAAAAAGCTGCGCTAGGAGATGCAGTGCATGAGCGTCATGCTCATCATCAAACTGGGGCACTAATACCGCACCGTTGCTGACGTAAAAATTCACATAGGAAGCTGCCAAGCGTTCGCCAGCAGTCCGTTCTTCTTCCCCTTCTTCATAGACATAGCCTGGCAAATCCTCTTCTGTTACTAGAATAGGATCTTTTGGAATAGGCAGTTTATGTACGGTAAACTTTCTGCCCTTAGCATCTACTTGCTCTTCCAAGTAGTCCAAATCAGCCTTGGACATGGCATATTGGGGGTCTGCCTCATCATCTGTCCAGGCTAAAACTATCTCAGCTGGACCAACAAAGGCCGCAACATTGTCCACATGTTCATTGGTTTCATCATTGAAAATTCCGTATGGAAGCCAGAGAACCTTTTCAGCACCTAGACTATCTAGAAGCACCTGCTCAATCTGGTCCTTGGTTAGATGAGGATTGCGGCCTGGGCTCAGTAAACAGGATTCTGTCACCAAGATGGTTCCCTCACCGTCGCTATGGATGGCTCCGCCTTCTAGGACAAAGGGGTGGGCATCGTGGACTGGCAGACCGATGGCTTGACTAAATCGACTAGCCACCTGATCATCTGACTCATAGTCCTGATAAAGACCATCATAGTTTCCGCCCCAAGCGTTAAAGGCCCAATCGACAGACAAGGCTCTGCCATTTTCACGGACCAAAACCGTCGGACCTGTGTCACGCGCCCAAGCATCGTTGGTGGGGATGTCCAGGTAGGTGATGTTAGCCCCCAACATGGATTGAGCCTCCTCACGGTGTGCCTCATCCACCAAGAGATAGACCTGCTCGCTTTCAGCAATGGTTTTAATGACCTGGCTAAAGGCTTTTTTCGCCCCCTGACCATCAAAGGGCCAGGATCCTGGGCGAGTCGGCCACACCATGAGGGTACCATGATGGGGCTCATACTCAGCAGGCATGCGGTAGCCAGCCGCTTTTGGACTTTCCATCATGACAACCTCCCTTTGAAATCTTCATATCCAAAACTCTTAACAATTCGGCAGTCACCAGTCTTGTCCATCAAGACCAGACTTGGCAGACCAATGCCATTGAAGGTATTGTTTTTTACAAAGGAATAAATAGCCATATCTTCAAAGTAGAGCTTGTCGCCAATCTCCACAGGTTTTTCAAAGGAATAATCGCCAATGATGTCGCCCGTCAGACAGGTATTGGAAGATAGTCTGTATGTATAGGTCTTTTCACCTGCCTCAAAGCCATGACGAAGCGGTGGGCGATAGGGCATTTCCAAGACATCAGGCATATGGCAGGTGGCTGATGCGTCTAACACTAGCGTTTCAATACCATTTTCAATGATATCTAAAACTTCTGTCACCAAATAACCCGCATTGAGGGCAATGGCTTCACCAGGCTCAATGTAGACTTCTAATCCATAGGTTTCCTGCATGTGCTGGATAGAGGAAATCAGCAAGTCCAGATCATAATCTTCTCTGGTCACATGATGGCCTCCGCCCATATTGAGCCATTTAATACGGTGTAGATAAGGACCGAATTTGGCCTCAACAGCATCCAAGGTCGTTTTCAAATCATCCGAATTTTGCTCACAGAGTGTATGGAAATGCAGACCATCCACCAAGTCCAGCAGGTCTTCTGAAAACTGGTCAATACGAACACCGAAGCGAGAACCTGCTGCGCAGGGATCATAGAGGGCATGGTCACCTTGGGTGGAGCACTCTGGATTAATCCGCAGGCCAACACTGACTCCAACTGCTCGGCATTTGTCCACGTGCTTGCGGAGTTGGCGCTCTGAGTTAAAGACGATATGGTCCGCAATCTCCAAAATCTCCTCCAAATCCGCATCCTTGAAGGCTGGAGCAAAGACATGGACTTCGCCCCCAAACTCCTCACGACCCAGCTTGGCTTCATAGAGGCCTGATGCAGTTGTTCCAGCTAGGTATTGGCTGATGAGCGGATAGGTGGCATACATGGAGAAGGCTTTTTGGGCCAAAAGGACCTTACAGCCTGTTCGATCTTGGACCGACTTGAGAATTTCTAAATTGTTGACCAGCTTAGCTTCATCAATGACATAAGCTGGTGTTGGGACTTGATCAATTCTCATCTAGTCCACCAAAACTGGATTTTCTACTACTTGCCAAGGCAATCCGTATTGATTGAGCAAGTCCATAAATGGATCTGGATCCAATTCTTCCAAGTTGTATACGCCTGGTTTTTTCCAAGTTCCGTCCATGACAAGCTTGGTTCCAATCATAGCAGGAACACCAGTTGTGTAAGAAATAGCCTGTGAACCCACTTCCTTATAGCACTCTTGGTGGTCACATACGTTGTAGATGTAGATGGTCTTCTCCACACCGTCTTTGACCCCTGTGAAAATACAGCCGATGTTAGTTTTCCCAACAGTACGTGGACCAAGGCTGGCTGGATCAGGTAAGAGGGCTTTGAGGAATTGGATAGGCACTACTTCTTGTCCATTAAAGTTGATTGGGTCAGTCCGCAAGAGACCAACATTTTCCAAGCATTTCATATGAGTCAAGTAGGATTGACCGAAAGTCATAAAGAAGCGAATCCGCTTCACACCTGGAATGTGTTTAGCTAGGGATTCAATTTCTTCATGGTGGAGAAGATACATGTCTTTCTGACCCACTTCTGGGAAATCATATTCTCGCTTGATAGACATGGCTTCAACTTCCACCCATTTGCCATTTTCCCAGTAGGAACCAGGTGCTGAAACCTCACGCAAGTTGATTTCAGGGTTAAAGTTGGTCGCAAATGGGTAACCATGGTCTCCCCCATTACAATCTAAGATATCTATATAGTGGATTTCATCGAAATAGTGTTTCAATGCGTAAGCAGAAAATACACTGGTCACACCTGGATCAAACCCGGATCCCAAAAGCGCTGTCAGCCCTGCTTTTTCAAAACGCTCCTTATAAGCCCACTGCCATGAGTAATCAAAGTAGGCTGTAAATCCTTCTTCTTCACAACGTTTTTCGTAAATAGCACGCCATTCAGGATTTTCAGTATCTTCACTTTCATAATTGGCTGTATCAATGTAGTCCACACCAGTCGCCAAACAAGCGTCCATAATGGTCAAATCTTGGTATGGGAGGGCAACGTTTAAAACGGCTTTTGGCTGGTAGCTTTCAATCAAGGCAATCACTTCTTCTACCTTGTCCGCATCCACTTGTGCAGTTTCGATTTTTACCGAAGTTTTTCCTTCTAAGGCAGCCTTCAAATCATCACACTTGGACTTGGTACGGCTGGCAATCATGACCTCCTTGAAAGTATCTTCTGCCTGACACACCTTGCTGATGGCAACCTGGGCTACGCCACCGCAACCAATGACTAATAAACGACTCATTTTCTTTTCTCCTCCTCTTCTAAAATGTCTTCTACATAGCGGGGCAAGAGAAATGCTCCCACATGAAGGTTAGCTGTATAATATTCTGTAAAAAGCTCGCGCGCTTTCCATTTTTCCTTATCATAATCTTCAATTGGATGGTATTTTTTAGAAGCAAATCCAAATAACCAATAACCTGCAGCTGAAGTTGGAATATGGGCTTGATAGACACGACTAATTGGAAATGATTGACTAGCCTTGCGATGCATGGAACGAAAAGCCGACTCATCCTCATCATAAAATGGCGAACCATGTTGGTAGACCATAATGCCATCTTCCTTCAAAGCCCTGTAGGCATTACCGTAAAATTCCTTGGTAAACAACCCTTCCGTGTGTCCAAATGGATCTGTCGCATCATTGATGATAATGTCATATTCATTTTCACAATTGCGCAAGAACCGCAGGCTGTCCTGCAAATAAACCTCTACACGCTCATCTTCAAGTCCTGATGCATAGTCTGGGAAATACTGACGACACACTTCAACCAACAACTCATCTGGCTCTACTACATCAATGTGTTCTATTTCAGGATACATACTGAGAACTTGAGCAACTCCACCATCTCCACCACCTAAAATCAAGATTTTCTTAGGATTTGGATGAACTGCCATTGGTACATGTACTGCCATCTCATTGTAGACAAAGTCATCTGCATCCGAGAATAAAACACGACCATTAAGGGTTAATATTTTTCCAAAGGCTGGCGAGTCCAACACTGCTATATCTTGGTATTCGCTTTTTCCAGCATAAAGTTGTTGACTGGTGCGAATGGACAATTTTACATCAGGTGTTTGAACTTCTGAAAACCACATTTCCATGCCTATTTCTCCTTAATAACATTGATAAAATTAACATCTGGATCCTCTGTTCCTTGAACAGAACAGCCACGTTCCTTGGCAAAAATAATATAATCTACAATTTCTTGGGTCACTCGTTCACCTGGTGCCAAAAGCGGAATGCCAGGCGGGTAGCACATAACAAATTCCCCACAAACCTGTCCAACAGCATCTTGTAGCGAGAGACTGTCACGTTCTGCATAAAATGCTTGCTGAGGGGATAAGACCAATTGAGGCTGGATGTATTCCCCTGAAATTAAATCAGAACCATCACGTGAATACAAGCGCTTAATATCCGCTAAAGCACCCACCAACCGCTCAATATCTTGCAAACGGTCACCAATTGAAATATATGCCAAGATATTTCCAATATCACCAAATTCAATCTGAATATCGTATTCATCTCGCAGAAGATCGTAGACTTCGATACCAGTTAAGCCAATGCCTTGTGTGTAAATAGAAAGTTTCGTCACATCAAAATCATACACAGACTGTCCATCAATCAATTCTTTTGAATAGGCATAATAACCACCAATTGCATTGATTTCTCTACGGGCATATTCAGCCATTTCAATGACTTTTTCAAAAGACTCTTTCCCACGGAGAGCTAGATTTCTCCTTGAAATATCTAAGCTAGACAAGAGTAAGTAAGATGCTGAGGTAGACTGAGTTAAGTTGATAATTTGACGAACATATTCAACATTCATTTCAGAACCTACCAACAAAAGGGAACTTTGTGTCAAACTACCACCTGATTTATGCATGGAAACAGCAGCCATATCGGCACCAGCAGCCATAGCGGATAAAGGAAGTTGATCAGAAAAATGCAAGTGAGCCCCATGAGCCTCATCTACTAGAACTTTCATACCAGCTTTATGGGCCATCTCAGTGAGAGTTTTAACATCTGAACAAATACCATAATAAGTTGGATTATTTATCAAAACTGCAACTGCATCTGGATGCTCAACAATCGCCCGTGCAAAAGCGTCGTTCTCCAGTCCAAGAGCAATTCCAATCCTTGGCTGAACGGTCATATCAACATAAACAGGAATAGCCCCACATAAAACCAAAGCATTCAAGGCAGATTTATGAACATTTCGAGGAAGGATAATTTTATCCCCTGCCTTACATGTTGCTAAAATCATGGTCTGGACAGAAGACGTAGTTCCTCCAACCATAAGAAAAGCATGACTGGCCCCAAAAGCTTCTGCTGCCAATTCTTCTGCTTCACGAATGATCGAAACAGGATGCCCTAAATTATCTAAGGGTTTCATGGAATTGACATCAATGCTAACACACTTTTCACCTAGAAGCTCAACAAGCTCTGCATTTCCGCGTCCCCGTTTATGACCCGGAACATCAAAAGGAACTATCCGTTTGCGTCTTAATTTAACCAATCCCTCATAAATAGGGGCCTGGTGTTGATTTTTCATGTAGAAAAACTCCTTTGCTTTTACTTATAGTACAACATCTTATCTTTGCCTTTTTTAAACATGTAAAAAGAGCAGGGTAAAATCCTGCTCTACAATCGTTATTGACGTTTTTTATTCTTCTCTTGAGTTTATGTGCCTACCGTTTCCTACTCTCCAGTGCAAATATACACGTACTTTATTGACCGTTTCACAAGATGACGTGTGCTTTCACCACACTAAAATTTGATGTAAGAATTAGGGTAAATCCTAAAATCAACTTATAAAATTTGAGCTTTTAACTCAATCAATAATGTGGCTTTCGCCACGCTTCGGCATTCGACCCGCCTGTCCGTAGGCTTTGGTTATGACAATTTTCTGTCCCATATAGGTCTGATATTTGCTAGAATAGGTATCGCTACTTTTCCTAGGCCTGTTTATTGTAACACGGAAATGGTCCTTTGACAAGTAGAATTTGTAATATTTTATTCAAAAACAACAAACATTCTTTAAAAAATGGTTTCGAACGTTCGAAACCATCACATATTTATATTACTTAATTCCTAATGCAATACGAGCATAACGACTCATTTTTTGAACAGTCCAAGCCGGTGACCAGACAAGTCTCACATCCACTTCAGTCACTTCTGGGACATCTTTTAAAACATCATGTATTTGATCTGTAATCAAATCAGCTAAGGGACAGCCCATTGTAGTCAAAGTCATATCAATTTCAGCTTTGCCATCAATAAAACGAATTTCATAAATTAGTCCTAGATTGATAATATCTATCCCTAGTTCAGGGTCAATCACATCTTCAAGAGCTTGAAAAATACGCTCCTGGATATCTTTAATTTGATCTTCTGTATACGCCATTTTTCAATCACTCTCTTTCTAATGTTAAAAATGCAATGAAATTTTACTTGTTAATTATCTTCCCAAAACTTGGCTATAATAGGAAAATAAGTTATTCGTTCTTTATATCAAATAGTTAGCGGGGAAATAGGACTGACGGAAGTCAGCTTCAACAGTCCGGGGGACTGTTGAAGCTGGAGATGAAGAGACTGGGCAAAAAGCTCAGCACCGCTTCTCAAAGTTAGTGTCAACATCTCAGCGCAGTGGTTGATTGGCAGATCTGTTCGTTTTTTACACTCCAAATCTGACTATCATGACTGTTGCAAACAAAGTTCGCTCCATTTTAAACCTCCAACAGTCACTACTCTGACTGTTGAAGGTTGGAGATGAAACAAACGAAGTTTGTGTCAAAACCTCCCCCATACCTTCGCTCGTTTCCTGTTTTCAGCGAGCGGTTGATTTTGTCTCCCAGACAGCCTGCTCTCTTATTTTCAAGCAGGCGTTAGAAAGGTACGCAGTACCTTTCTAATCCTCAATAAAGTCTCTGAGTGGTTTGCTGCGGGATGGGTGGCGGAGTTTGCGGAGGGCTTTGGCTTCAATTTGGCGGATGCGTTCACGGGTTACGTTAAAGACCTTACCAACATCTTCTAACGTGCGCATTTTACCATCATCTAAACCAAAACGAAGACGCAATACGTTTTCTTCACGATCAGTAAGAGTATCCAATACCTCATCTAGTTGCTCACGTAGTACGACACGTGTGGTGTAGTCAACAGGATTTTCAATGACTTCGTCTTCAATAAAATCTCCTAAATGGCTATCATCCTCTTCACCAATAGGTGTTTCAAGTGAAACAGGCTCTTGCGCAATCTTAAGAATTTCACGAACTTTTTCAGGTGTCATGTCCATACGTTCTGCAATTTGTTCCGGAGTTGGATCTTGACCTAATTCTTGGAGAAGATTACGTTGTTCACGGACCAATTTGTTGATTGTTTCCACCATATGTACTGGAATACGAATGGTACGAGCCTGATCTGCGATAGCACGAGTAATGGCCTGACGTATCCACCATGTCGCATATGTTGAAAATTTGAATCCTTTTGAGTAATCAAATTTGTCAACGGCTTTCATCAAGCCCATATTTCCTTCTTGGATCAAATCAAGAAACTGCATACCACGACCAACATATCGCTTCGCAATAGAAACAACTAAACGTAAGTTAGCTTCTGCCAGACGTTGTTTTGCTTCTGGATCACCAGCTTCTACTGCCAAGGCTAATTCCTGTTCCTCTTCGTTGGTCAAAAGTGGAACAACACCAATCTCTTTCAAATACATCCGAACAGGATCATTTACTTTTGCCGAATTACTTCCTAGCAATTCTTCGTCAGATAATTCTGGTTCTTCTTCAACTCGTAATGCCCGTGCCGATGGATTACCTTCTTTATCAACAATCGAAATTCCGGCATCTTGAATACGCTGAAGCAAATCGTCAATACCATCCGCATCCAATGTAAAGGGAATGACTAATTGGTCATTGATCTCATCGTCGGCAGCAGACCCTTGCTTCTTATGGTTGCGAATAAATTCTGCAACTTGGACGTCAAAGGTTGTTACTTCAGTTTTTTTATCTTTATTATTTGTCATGCTTACTCCATTAGTTTTCTTTTATCCAGCAACTGTTGCAACTCATTAAGTGCAACATCACTATTTCCCATATGAGAGTATTCACGAATATTTCGTGAAATTAATTGATTTTCTTTTTTTAAAAGCTCCTTATCTCGCTTATTCTCCAATTCTTCTATTTCACCCTGAGCAACTTCTTCTGGCAAACGTTCTTCCAGCATCCGATACCAGGCTTGTTGAACCGAGGCATCCATTTGAGACAATTCATAACTTGTAATTTCGCCCTGTTCACGCAATGTTTCATAAATAACTTGAAGTTCTGGTGTAACAAAATAAAAATCATCTCGTAGTCGAAATTCATTTAAAATATAAGCGTGTTCAACCATCCTATATAATAAATGGTTCTCTGTCCGAATAAGACTTGTAGTACGAAGGAAAGGTTGTTCAGGAAGCAGCTTTCTTGGAACAACTTGCTCATTTCCTCTACCAACTCTTGTCTGCCGTTGTTGCAGTCGTGCATTGTTGACCGCTAACTCAACTTGTGTGTAGTCAAAATCAGACAATAAATCTGCCACTTTGTATATATAAGAATTTTGAGCAGTAATGGATGGTGTTTTTGCAATAATCGGTGCAATCTTATCAACAAATTCAATTTGCATCTGCAAGTTATCAGGATTTTCAGGTTTGAGGTACTGAATTAAAAACTCAACATCACTCATCCTTGATTTTTCCAATATCTGTTGCAGTGCCTCTGGAGAATTCTTCTGTAAAAATTCATCCGGGTCCATATTATCAGGAAGCTTCACAATATCTATCTGAAAATTTTGCAATTCATCCAGTGCTTTCATAGTTGCAGCCTGGCCAGCTTTATCTCCATCGTATGTAAGGACAACTTTTTTACAAAATTTAGAAAGGTGACCAACATGCTCTTGTGTCAATGATGTTCCCATGGAGGCAACGGCATTTTCGATACCAGCCCGATGCGCCGCAATGACATCCAAGAAACCTTCCATTAGATACACTTCCCGTTGCTTTTTGATAGTAGCCTTAGCCTGATCCAAATGATACAGCTCATAGCTCTTATTAAAAATCGGCGTGCTGCGAGAGTTTTTATACTTGGCTAGTTGCTTATTTTCTTGGTCTTTTTTCGTCCAAATACGACCCGAGAATGCGATAACTCGACCATATTCATCACTCAAAGGAAAAATAATACGCCCTTGAAACGCATCGTAGATCATTTCGCCTTCACTTGGGTTAAATAAGCCCGACTGTAGTAAGTTTGCCTCATTGTACTCTGCTGATAATTTTTGATAAAGGATATTTTGCTCATGTGGTGAGAGTCCAATTTGAAAAGTTTGAATCACTTCATCAGTCAAACCACGTTGATGCAAATATCTCCTTGCCTCTTCACCCATCTTCGTCGTCATTAAGTAGGCATGGTAAAATTTTGCGGCATCCTTGTGTATATCAAAAAGAACCTGGTGGGGATGCTGTCTTGATTCCGCCTGCTGATTAGTGGGGATGAATTCAGTTTGAAAACCAGCTTTTTCAGCAATAATTGCCACGGCATCAGCAAATGAAACGTCACGAAACTCCTCAATAAATTTAAAAACATCTCCTGATTTACCACAACCGAAACAATGATAAAATTGCTTATCTTCAACTACGTTAAAAGAAGGTGTTTTTTCCCCATGAAAAGGACACAAACCTAAATAATTACGCCCCGCTTTGGTAAGCGCAACCGATTCACCAATAATATCTACAATGTTAACCGATTGCTTAAGCTCATTTATTTTTTCTTTTGCTAACATCGGTTACCTCCATAAAATTCAGGGAATCTGCACATTTTAACATTCTTTATTGTATAATAAATTTCTTGAAAAGTAAAACTATCAAGTCGTTATAATTGTAAAAAAAAGAAAAGCGATTATAATAGAAAAGGAAAATATTTATGAAAGGACATATTTAGGATATGTTAAAAGATTTAAAAGCATTTTTGTTCAAACGCAATGTTATTGACCTTGCAGTCGCAGTTATCTTCGGTGCTGCATTCAAATCCATCATTGACTCATTGGTAGCTGATTTAATCACACCTTTGTTGTTAACTCCAGCATTAAAAGCTGCAGGTGCAGATAAAATTTCAGAATTGAGCTGGAATGGTGTTACTTATGGTAACTTCTTGAGCGCAGTAATCAACTTCCTCATCATTGGCACTATCCTCTTCTTTATTGTTAAAGCTGCAGAAAAAGCTTTCCCTAAAAAAGTTGAAGAACCAGCTCCTTCTGGACCAACTCAGGAAGAATTGCTTACTGAAATCCGTGATTTATTGAAGAAATAATTCTTGATTGGAGAGACAGGTGAATCACCTGTCTTTTTTTTGTTACCCAAAAAAGAAGATGTGAGCACTACGCGCACACCTTTATATTTTTAAAAATCAACATTAACCCTTGTAGCCATTTGGATTTTTAGATTGCCAATTCCATGTGTCTCGGCACATATCTTCAATTGTTTTTTCGGTTTTCCAATTGAGTTCAGCCAGAGCCTTGTCAGCATTTGCATAACAAGTTGCTACATCCCCAGGACGACGATCAACAATTTTATAAGGTACCGGAACTCCATTTACCTTTTCAAAAGCTTGTACGAGTTCTAATACACTTGTTCCTTGTCCTGAACCTAAATTATAAGTATATACACCTGTCGTATCTGAAATCTTTTCAAGTGCTTTAATGTGCCCAAGTGCTAAGTCAACTACGTGAATGTAGTCACGAACGCCTGTACCATCTACAGTATCATAGTCATTCCCAAATACACTCAACTCTGCCCGTTTACCAACAGCTACTTGTGCAATAAATGGCATAAGGTTGTTTGGAATACCAGCAGGATCTTCACCAATCAATCCTGATTCATGAGCACCAATTGGGTTGAAATAACGAAGAAGAGCAACACTCCATTCTTTATCAGAAACTTCGAGATCGCGCAAAATCTGTTCCAACATCACCTTTGTATAACCATAAGGGTTAGTCGCACTTGTTGGCATATTTTCCACCAATGGTGATGGATTGTTCAATCCATATACAGTAGCACTGGATGAAAAGACAATTTTCTTAACTCCAAATTCAGCCATCACCTCTACCAGAGCAAGCGTTGACATGATATTATTTTCATAATACATTACTGGTTTTTCTACAGACTCACCAACAGCCTTATATCCTGCAAAATGGATTGCTGCTTCAATCGATTCTTTTTCAAAAACCGAACGGAGAGCCGCCTTATCAGCTACATCCAATTCATAAAAAGTCGGTCTCTTTCCTGTAATCTCCTCAATACGATCCAAAACCAGAATACTTGAATTAGAAAGATTATCAACAATGACAACCTCTTTGCCCAATTTTATCAATTCAACAACTGTATGGCTACCAATATACCCAGCACCACCTGTTACTAAAATACTCATGCAAAACTCCTTTTTTCATGAACAATATGACTTGACTCAATTCTACATACCTATTATAAGTTAGATAAGGTAAAATGTAAATAAAAAACAGCCCTAAAGCTGTTTTAAATTCAATTAGAATTTTTTACGCTTGCGAGCTGCTTCTGATTTACGTTTACGTTTTACAGATGGTTTTTCGTAGAATTCACGTTTACGTGTTTCTTGAAGAGTACCAGCTTTAGTAACCGCACGTTTGAAACGACGAAGAGCATCATCAAGTGATTCGTTCTTGCGTACTACTGTTTTTGACATTTTTTTCACTCCCCTCAATTTCAAAGTCTTTATCATTTTACTATGAATGCATCCGTTTGTCAATCTTTTTTGATTTTAAATCATAAAAATCTGTCCTAGGTCAACTTGCCAATCGATTGCTTTTTCGAGACCACGCAAGCATTACCCCAAAGAAGACTTCGTAAAGAACAAAAAATAAAATAAAGCAATGCAGGAAAAATTCCTCAGGTAAAATATAAATGACAGGATCCTTGACTGGATCAAATAACCAAGTAGAATCACCAGGAAAAAGGACCGTATGAAAAAGAACAAAGAATTGGTCAAATCCCATAAGAAGCCCCATTAAGCCGATGACAACCGGTGCAAGCATCATCCACAAGAAGGTTTTTTGAACCAACCAGCCATGGCCTTTTAAAAGAATCTGTTTGATGAACAAGAAAAAAGCGGGAAAACTTAGAACAAACACACCTTGCGCTAAATGAAATAGTTTTTTCACATCAGCGAAATGTTTGAGACCATCAACTGAGGAAGAAAAGTTAGGCATGTCTAAAACTGTCTGAAATGGATTGGTTAAATAGTTCATCAAAATATTGAAATTATATGAGATGTCTGCCGATTTCATATAGACGATTTTTTCCAGCCCTAGATAAGAAATTTCAACAGGAAACACTAGCCATGCCAAATAAATGGTAGCAAGGATTGCACCCGACAGCACAAATAAAACCGTTCCGAATACTTGTAGTTTAGTTTTCATCAAAGCTCCATTCATCTAAACTATTCAACACATGGGTTGGCGCAATTGGTAAATGAGCTACTTCTTCTGGCTTCGTAAAACCAGTAAGTACCAAAAGGGTTGAAAAACCATTATCAATACCTGCCCGAATATCTGTCAAATAATTATCACCAACCATAATTGTCTGACTCTTTTCAGTTCCCAGTATCTCCAAGGCCTTATCCATAATGATGGATTTTGGTTTTCCAATGATGGCTGGTTTGATCCGAGTTGCAGCTTCTAATAGCGCCAATAATGAACCTGCTCCCGGTAAATGCCCACGCTCAGTTGGAATATTCAAATCTGGATTGGTGCCAATAAAGGTTGCTCCTTTTTGGATCGCTAATGTAGCAATCGTGAGTTTTTCATAAGTCAAATCAGTGTCTAGCCCAACAACGACATAGGCAGGATTATTTGTATCCTCAACGTAACCTGCCTCATAAATAGCTGATTTTAGCCCATCTTCACCGATTACATAAACGGTCTTGTCTTTACCCAAATCATTCATATAGTCGATGGTAGCAAGACTTGCAGTGTAGATGGTTTCGAGTGGCGTCACAATATTGAATTGCTCAGCCAGCATGGCCTGCACCGTTTCAGGTCTGCGGGTGGTATTATTGGTCACAAATAAATAGGGAATTTGTCGTTCCTGCAATCGATGTACAAATCGTTCCCCAGCTGGTATGCGCTTTTTCCCTTCATAAATTGTCCCATCTAAATCAATCAAGTATCCTTGGTACGTCATTTTTCCTCCTTAATCAAATCGTGTTTCCCAATGTTTGGCATGACAAGCTTCAAAACAAAGGGCTATTTGTTCTGGTGTATTTTTCCCTAAAGATAGCTGTGGCAAGTCGTTAAGTTCAAAATAAGCTGAGCCGATTGTTTCCAAATTTGGTTGAAATTCCCCACCAATAACCTTGCAAAGAATAAATACCTTTGTTACACGGTGTGCAGACTTGGCTGGATTATTCTTATGTTTGTCCAAAATCGCCACAACCCGTTTTGCTTCAACCTCGAGTCCCGCTTCTTCTTTTACTTCTTTAATCACATTATCCTTAACCGATTGATCTACGTCACACCAACCGCCAGGCAAAGACCAAAGTCCATCATTTTCCTGAACCAACAAGATTTTGTTATCCTGAAAAATGGCTGCGCGAGTATCAAGTTTCGGTGTCTGATAGCCAGATTCATTACAAAATAGCTCTTTCACTACTTCCAAAGGTTGCCCTGAAGGCTCCACTAACATTTCTGCCGCAATTTGCCGCACTTCTTCAAAACGTTCAATATCATAAACATCTTTCCCATAGGCTAAACCTGTTTGAGCGATGGCTTGTAGACGCACAGCCCAGTCCAACCACTTATCTTGCGTCATCTCTTTTCCTCCATTCAATTGTAGCTTGTGCATGAATATGCCCCTCTACAACGATTTCATGTTGGCTATGTAATGCTGTTGTAACCAATCGAGAACTCACTTGACTTGTAGGAGCTACTTCCTTGATGTATTTTAATTGAATTTTTTTAGGAACATGGCAGAGTAGAAAATCGTATCCTAGCGATTCACACATCCATTCTAAGTACTTACTATTGTTGACATGACCATTCATATCCAAATCAAAATAACGAACCGAAAACTCCTGAACAAATGGTGCATCCAGCTCATGGTATTTGGGTGCCCGTGGTAATTTTTTGACCTGTTCAGATTGAAATGGCTCAATCAATACTTCTGGAACTGGAGCTACCTTTCGAGTTTCAAAATCAATCAACACAAAATAGCAGAGAATATCGAGTAAAAGATTGCCATTTTCATCATAAATATAGAACATCCGATGGCAGAAAAATTTATTATAGGCAATCGCTTCTGTCACAATGGTGATGGTCTCATTATAAGTTGGTAAGCGATGAATGTTCAGCTCATAATCAGTCACTACCCAGATTAATCCAAATTCTTCAAAAATAAATACATCACTTCTTCCAACTGACTCTGATTGACGTCCTGACACTCCCAGACAATATGAAATAAAAGCTGGTAATTTAATTTCATGTTGCACATCACACATATCAAATGGAATAGTTACATTTTCTTGGTATTTTAATCCCATTTAGCTCACCCCACTACAACTCTTCAATAATAAACCGTTCAGCTACTGTATCGCCAAGAAATAATCCTTTTTTCGTCATTCTAAGCCAATGGTTCTCCTCCTGTAAGAGACCTTCATTTATTAAGTCTCTAACAACCTGACCATATCGTTCTTCAAATGAGATACCAAATTTTTCTTCAAATCGTTCAATCGAGACACCCGTTTTCTTTCTCAGGCCTAAAAACATCTCTTCTTCCATCTGCTCCGTTTTACTGAGAAATTCCTCATGTAAACGTGAATGACCTTTCTCACGAATTGATTTGAGATAGTGCTGAATCGGGCCTCGGTTACGATAACGCATGCCATCCAAATAGCCTGAAGCCCCTGCCCCTAATCCATAATACTCCGCATTATCCCAGTACATGAGATTATGACGACTTTCAAATCCTGGTTTGGTAAAATTAGAAATCTCATAGTGCTCAAAACCATTTTTTTCTAACTCCCGAAGGATGTAATCAAACATATCAGATTCTACGTCCTCATTGGGCAGATGAAGATTTCCACGGCGTTGGCGATTCATAAAGACCGTATGATTTTCCAAAATCAAGCTATAGAGACTCATATGGGGTATATCCAATTCTAAGGCCTTTGCAACATTGTCTTTGACTTGCTCCATGGTCTGACCAGGTAACGCATAGATAAGATCTATGGAAATATTATGAAAACCAGCTGCTTTTAGTGAAGCAATGGTTTCATAAATTTGGGCTTGATTATGACTACGACCAATTTTTTTTAACATACGGTCATCAAAGGTTTGAACCCCCAGTGATACACGGTTACACTTAGATTTTTTTAGAACTTCAATTTTGTCTGCTGTCAGGTCACCAGGGTTAGCCTCAATAGTAAATTCCTCCAGTTGAGATAAATCCAACAAATTCTCAAGATTGGTCAAGAGATAGTCTAATTGATCTGCTGATAAAGCCGAAGGTGTTCCGCCACCAATATATAGGGTCCGAAGGGCTGGGAGGTCGTAAAACTTGACCTCTTCCATGAGGCCGGACAAATACTCATCGACAGGTTGGTTTTTGATAAATACCTTGGAAAAGTCACAATAGTAACAAATTTGAGTGCAAAATGGAATGTGAATGTAGGCTGATGTCGGTCGTTTATTCATAAAATCTATTATAGCACATTGTCAATGAAAACTTTTTTTGGAGCCACACTTTACTTCACTCTAAAATATTCGTATAATAAAGATGAAAGGAGACTTTTAATGAGCAAAGAAAGAATATACGATAGCATCAATCTCATCCTGTCATTTTTAGTCTGTCGCTGGATTTTTATGACTTTTCTTTTTTTCCAGTTTTCGACTATATTTATGACCTATGATGTCATTCCGACACTTGCGGCAATCCTGTTAATGACTGCATTTTGCTTTAACATTTTACGATTAATCTATAAACCAAAAATTTCTAGACCAACTCTCTACTTTTTCTATTGTAGCTATATACTTCTCCTCATTTATCTCCTATTTTTCAAAAGTATTGGTGTCCAAGGTTTCAACTGGAATCTCTTTTCCACCTTCACCCAAGACCTTTTTCTCAACCCAGCTGTCTTTGTCTTTAACCTCTTATTATTTTTACCCCTAGGATTGCTCGTTCCCTTTTCTTGGAAAAAAATAACTCTTTTTATTGGTGCAATTCTGATAATTGAAGTATGCCAGTACACTTTCTCATTAGGTTTCTTTGATCTTGGTGACATCCTGCTCAATACAATCGGTTTTGTCCTTGGAAATTTTCTTGGACGATCAGTAATTGGTCAATTCTTCAAAAATATAGTCATTTGAATTAGCTTTGATACATCGTCGCTTTCGCCTTGCCGTACTCTAGTACAGCCTGCGTCTCAGCTCCTTGTCTGAAAGTTAATTCATTCGACTATAAAATTCAAAAAAAATAAATCTGGATAACTAGTCTTTAACATAAAAAATAGCTTTGAATGACGTCGCCAACAACGTTGATTCTAAGCTATTTTTTTATTCTAATGTTGTTCAGAGTGAGATTTTTTTAGATTATCTGTCTACTTTTATGCTATTTAGCTTCCAAATGCCAGATATCTTCATTGTACTGTTGAATCGTACGGTCTGATGAGAAGAATCCAGATTTGGCAATGTTGACAATCACTTTTTCAAGCCAGCTATTGCGGTCTTCATAATCTGTCAACATGCGTTCCTTGGTTAGAATGTAATCTTCCAAGTCTAAGAGGGTCATAAAGTGGTCATTGTGTTTCAAGTTATCTTGTAAGCGCCATAGACGTTCATCGATACCACCCGCATGACGAACGACATCACTAGTAATGAAATCAATCAATGGACGGATTGTATCGCGTTCGTAGTAAGCGGATGGGTGGTAGGTTCCATTTGCATAATGATTAATAACAGTTTGACTGTCTTGACCAAAAATGTAGATGTTTTCATCACCAACCAATTCATGGATTTCTACATTGGCACCATCATCCGTACCAATTGTCAACGCACCATTCAACATGAATTTCATATTGCCAGTACCAGATGCTTCCTTAGATGCAAGAGAAATCTGTTCGGAAATATCTGCTGCTGGGATAATATAACTCGCCTCGGTTACATTGTAGTTTTCAATCATCACCACTTGCAAGTGCGGGGCAACATCTGGGTCATTTTGAATAACTTGTGACAATACTAATATTAAGTGAATAATATCTTGGGCAGTTGTATAGGCTGGTGCCGCTTTTCCTCCGAAGAATACGGTTAATGGTCGGGTTGGGATATTTCCAGCTTTGATATCCAGATATTTGTAAATGACATATAATACGTTCATTTGTTGTCGCTTGTACTCATGCATGCGCTTGATTTGCACATCAAAAATGGATTCAGGGTTAACCTCTACACCTTGAGTTTTCGCAATATGACGTTGCAATTTACGTTTATTATGTTGTTTGGTTTCTTCTAACCAGTCTTTAAGTTCCTTGTTTCCCTTGAAATCCAAAAGTTTTTCCAATTCACTCGCATCATGGTGATAGCCATGTCCGATTAAGCAATCAAAGTAGCTTGCCAGACTTGGATTCGCATGCATCAGCCAACGTCGGAAGGTAATCCCGTTTGTTTTGTTGTTGAATTTCTCAGGATAAAGCTCGTAAAAAGCCTTCAATTCTGAAGTTTTCAGGATTTCTGTGTGAAGGGCCGCCACTCCATTGATGGAATAGCCATAATGAATATCCATGTGAGCCATATGAACACGGCCTTGTTCATCAATAATGTTCACCGCTGGATCGTTCTTGACAGCTTTCGCACGACGGTCCAATTCTTCGATAAATGGTACCAGATGTGGCACAACACGGTTTAAGAAATCAAGTGGCCATTTTTCCAAAGCCTCTGACAAAATAGTATGGTTGGTATAGGCCGTCATCTTTTTCACGATTTCAACCGCTTCATCAAATGAAATACCACGAAGTTTTAACAAACGAATCAATTCAGGAATGACCAATGAAGGATGGGTATCATTGATTTGAACGACAGCGTAATCAGGCAAATCATGCAGATTAGAACCCTTGGCAATCGCTTCATCAATCAAGAGTTGCGCAGCATTGGACACCATGAAATATTGTTGAAAAATCCGAAGGACTTTTCCTTCATCTGTCGAATCATCTGGGTAAAGGAAGAGAGTCAAATTGCGGAAAATGTCCTCTTTATCAAATTCAATACCATCATAAATGATATTATCATCTACTGACCCTAGGTCAAACAAGCGCAGACGGTTTTTCCGTTCTACTTTATAACCTGGTACATCAATATCATAGAGCTTTGAAGTCAGTGTGAAGTGAGCAAATGGCACCTGATAAGAAATCGGTGATTCCTTTAACCATGAATGCGGAGTAATCCACTCATTTGGAACGGCAGTCTGTTGATGGTAGGCAAATAATTGACGAAAGAGACCAAAATGATAGTTGAGGCCAACACCATCACCATTTAAACCAAGACTTGCAATCGAGTCTAAGAAACAGGCAGCTAAACGACCTAAACCACCATTGCCAAGTGACGGTTCTAATTCCATATCTTCAATGGTAATCAAATCTTTGCCAGCTGCAACCAACTGACTTTTCACTTCATTATAAAGTCCAAGATTGATTAGGTTATTAGATAATAATTTACCAATCAAGAATTCAGCTGAAATGTAGTAAACTTTTTTCTTCTGATCGTTGGTATACTTGGCTTCACTTTGTTGTTTAGTAAAGGCTAATAAAGCATAATAGAGTTCTTGGTCTGTGCAATCTTCGATACGTTTGGCATACATAGACTGGACAAAGTTTTGTAAGTTGATCATTCTTTTCCTCCTTTTGGAAACTTATTTATGTAAGTATTCGCGAATGTTTCTGTTAAAAAATGTAACCGTTTTCTATATTATACCTTATTCAACAAAAAAAGACAAGCCAAGTTCCGTACAAATAGAAATTGGTTCGCCTTTCAAACGATTGCGTTTTATAGCAATCTAGCTTTTTTATCATTCATCAGCAATCAGAGTTTCCAAACCAACCTTCATCATATCAGTGAATGTGTTTTGACGCTCTTCAGCTGTAGTGTCTTCTTCTGGATTCACCAAACTATCAGAAATTGTCATAATGGCAAGGGTTTGAACACCAAACTTAGCACCCAAATAGTAAAGTGCGGCTGCTTCCATTTCTACAGCTTTCACACCTAATTTCCCTAATTCTAAGTTCCGACTGAATAGCTTTGGAGAATAGAAACTATCTGATGACAAGACATTGCCGACATGGATTGTCAAGTTAAGTTCCTTAGCAATATGATAAGCCTTATCCAACAATTCAAAATCGGCAATTTGGGGCAAATCATATTCTGGCCAGTCAATATTAATCATTTTTGAATTAGTAGCTGCCCCTTGAGCAAGTACCAATTCACGGACATGAACATCCTTATTTAAAGAACCGCCTGTTCCCACACGTATCAATTTTTTTACGCCATATTCGGTAATCAGTTCATGTGCATAAATAGAAATAGATGGCATACCCATTCCTGTTCCCATCACAGAAACACGATGACCTTTGTACGTACCTGTATAGCCAAACATATTGCGGACTTCATTGAAACAAACAGCATCTTCAAGGAAGTTTTCAGCGATAAATTTAGCACGAAGTGGATCACCAGGCAGTAAAATCTTATCAGCGATTTCACCTGGTTTTGCAGAGATATGGATAGACATGTAGAGCCTTACCTTTCTTGATAATTATTCTTCTTATTAGATTGGAAAACGATAAAAGTACTGAAGTAAGAGTGTGAAATGTGATCATTGTACTCTCACTTACACCAATTTACAACTCAGCCAAGATAGCTTTCACCAAGCCCTTGAAGTTGTCCTTGATTTGCTCGGTTACTTCTACAACTTCTTCGTGATTGAGTTCAGATTGGAAACCAGCCGCAAAGTTTGTAATAGCAGAAATTCCCAAGACTTTCATACCTGAGTGAGCAGCCACGATAACCTCTGGTACTGTCGACATACCGACTGCATGTGCACCCATAGTCTTGAAGGCCAAGATTTCAGCAGGTGTTTCATAGGTAGGACCTGTCACACCTAGATAGACACCATCGTCCAACTTGATGCCCAATTTTTCCGCAATGGTATGGGCTTTTTCACGGTATTCTTTAGTGTAGGCATTGGACATATCTGGGAAACGTGGACCAAATTCTTCCAAGTTTGCACCAATCAATGGGTTTTGACCTGTCATGTTGATGTGGTCAGTAATTGCCATCAAGGTACCTGGACCATAGCCGATACCGCCTGCGGCATTTGTCACAATCACTCCTTCGCAACCGAGAGCTTTCATGACACGGACAGGGAAGGTCACGACCTCCATAGGATTTCCTTCATAAAAGTGGAAACGACCTTGAAGAGCTAAGACCTTACGTCCTGCCAAATCACCGTAAACCAACTTACCAGCATGACCAACAACCGTTGATTTGCCCCAGTTCGGAATATCTGCATAGTCGATGACAATGGCGTTTTCAACTTCTTGAGCTAATTCACCCAAGCCAGATCCCAAGATCAAACCGAATTCAGGTTTCACTAGACCTTTTTCTTCCAAGAACGCTTTTGTTTCATAAATTTTTTCTACTAATGTCATAAGTTCAATGATACTGGACTGTCGTCCAAATTCAATTAGCCTAGCTAATTAAACTTCCTTTCTATAATCTTTGATAAACCCATAGAATATAAATTTTTATAGAGGCAAAACTACTTCACCATCTTCTTTAACATAGGGTGTTTTCATTGGTGGCAATAATTCCAAAACTGTCTCTGAAGGACGACATAATTTAACACCCTTTGAGCTCACAACAATTGGTCGATTGATAAGAATTGGTTCAACAACCATTGCCGAAATGATAGTATCCTCAGATGCACTCTCCCAATCAATCCCCATTTCATGATATGGTGGTACATTGGTTCGTAACAAATCTCTAGCTGTTATTCCCATTTTGGACAATAAATCATGCAATTCTTCCTCACTCGGTGGGGTATCCAAATAATGAACAATTTCAGGTTCAATTCCAACATGTCGGATAATAGCAAGGACGTTGCGCGATGTTCCACATGCAGGATTATGATAAATTACAACTTTTTCCATTAAACTAAACCTCCTAAGAAACTTTCACCTATCATGGCTGTCTCCACACCAAAGTTTTCAGCAACAGTGGCTGAAATATCCGCAAAGTGACCGACTGGCAAGACACCATTTCCTTTGAAAGCCTTGCTGTATGCCAAGAGAGGCACATATTCACGTGTATGGTCTGTCCCAACATAAGATGGATCATTGCCGTGGTCTGCAGTAATCAAGAGCAGGTCATCTTCACGCATATTGTCAATAATCTCTGGAATACGTGCATCAAACTCTTGCAAGCAGTCGCGGTAACCTTCTATATTGCGACGGTGACCATACACAGCATCAAAGTCAACTAAGTTTGTGAAGGAGAAACCTTCCTCGAAGTCTGATAACTTCAGAGTATCAATCAACACATCGACACCGTGCTTGTTGGACTTGGTGTGACCCATATCATTTGTAATACCTGAACCATTGAAAATATCACTGATTTTACCAACTGAGTAAGTTGGTACACCCGCATCTGCCAGTTTGTTGAGGACTGTTGCTTCAAACGGTGACACCGCATAGTCATGACGGTTTGCAGTCCGTGAGAAATTCCCTGGTTCACCAACATATGGACGTGCGATTATACGACCTAGAAGAGCAGGGCGTTCAAGGGTAATCGAGCGAGCATATTCACAGATACGATACAACTCATCAAGTGGAATAATGTCTTCATGGGCTGCAATCTGAAGCACAGGATCTGCGGAGGTATAGACGATTAACTCCCCTGTTTCCATTTGGCGAGGTCCAAAGTCATCAATAACAGCTGTACCTGAATACGGCTTGTTTGCTTCGCGAATGATTTTACGACCTGAGAATTCTTCGATTTTTGTCAAAATCTCTTCAGGGAAACCATCCCAGAATGTATCAAATGGCTCAGTAATATTGAGACCCATAATTTCCCAGTGTCCTGTCATGGTGTCTTTCCCAAGCGAAACCTCTTCTAATTTGGTTACATAACCAGTTGGATGGCTTTCAGCAGGAACTGTCGCAAGCGCTGTATCACGAGGAATATTGCCAAGACCAATTTTTGCCATGTTTGGCACATCAAGCCCAGCTTTTTCAGAAATGTGACCGAGTGTATCAGACTCTGTATCTGCTACACCTGCATTGAAAAATTTATCTGAGTCTGGTGCTGCGCCGATTCCGACAGAATCCATAACAACCAAGTGAACACGTTTAAATTTAGGCATAATTGTCTCCTTTTTGAATCATGAGTTACAGAAAATTAATTTCCAACCATAATACCAGTAAAATATCTGGAATTTCATCTTTTAATAAATGCATTATCTGCACCTTCTTCGAGCTCGGACCATCCCCGAACAACTAGAGCATAGATTCATTCTAGAAATCTATACTCATTCATAGGGTTTGCAAGCAATGGATAGCAAAAGACATCTATAAAATTGTAAATAAATTCTCATTAACTTCAAACGTTCGTGTTTTCATTATACCATAAAAACGCTTCTCATTGTTAGTAATTGAGAAGCGTTTTCACGTTATTTATTTTTCAACTATTTGAGGACCGTCAGGCGTACCAACGATTACCTTGGAAATCAAACCAATAAAGAGACCATGTTCAACAACTCCCACTGTCCGATCCAATTCTTCCGCCAATGCAACTGAATCTTCAATCCGATGTAAATCGAGGTCAATAATATAATTTTTCATATCCGTCACAAGTTTTTCACCATCACTCATTCGGAAACTTGGGCGATATCCTTTTGATTCGAACAAGCGAAATAGATTTTCAGAACCGTATTGAACCACTTCTACTGGCAATTTAAATGCTCCTAGCGTTTCAACTACTTTGGATTCATCAACAATCCAGATGCAATCTTTACTATTGACCGCAACAATTTTCTCCATTAATAAGGCTGCACCGCCACCTTTGATTCCATTAAAGGCTCCATCTACTTCATCAGCCCCATCTACCGTTAAGTCTACGTACTCAACTTCATCGATATTTTTTAGTGGAATCCCAAGGGACGCAGCATGCTCTGCCGTAGCATGCGAGGTTGTTACACCAATAATTTGTAACCCCTGCTCCGCAACCCGACGGCCAATTTCTTTAACAAAATAGTAGGCTGTAGACCCAGTCCCTAGACCAACAACCATACCATCCGTTACAAATTCCGCCGCCTTAATACCAACCTGCTCTTTTAAGTTTGACATTTCATGCTCCTTTTAAAAACTCATATAACTATTATAGCATGAAGTGGGTAAGTTATTATAAGAAAATTTAAAAAAGAGGGGAAGAAAAATTAGAAAACATTACCAAAAATATCGTAGGTATATTTTGAAACCATTCGAAACAACACAGCTCTAAAACAAAAGCGACAGTCTAACTATGCAAGATATAGTTTTGAAACCATTTGAAACAACACAGCTCTAAAACTCAGCAGACTTGCAAGTGTCTGCTAGTCATGTTTTGAAACCATTCGAAACAACACAGCTCTAAAACGTGCCGAGATTGCCAAACATCCCAATAGTTTTGAAACCATTCGAAACAACACAGCTCTAAAACATTTCAATTGTAATACCTTGAAAAGGCAACACTTTTCTGTACAATTTTTATAAAGTGTTTTTTGTTAAGCGGTCACTCGCTTAGCGATGGGTGTTTGATAATTGAGACTACCGTGAATGCGATGATGATTCCACCAGTGGACATAGTTCTTGGTTTTAAGGGTTAGTTCTTTAAGTGAATGAAAGGTTTCTTGATGAATAAACTCCAGTTTGAAGGAACGGTAGGTACTCTCAGCTACTGCATTGTCATAAGGACAGCCAGCTTGACTTAGCGAACGGGTGATACCAAAGGCTTCTAAGACCTCATCAATTAATTGATTGTCAAACTCCTTGCCACGGTCAGAATGGAAAAGATTGACCTTGGTTAAAGCATAAGGGATACTCTGAATGGCTTGTTTGACGAGCTCTGCAGTCTTCTGCCAGCCAACAGATACGCCAATAATTTCACGATTAAAGAGGTCAATAATCAAGCAAACATAAGCCCAACGCTGACCAACACGGACATAGGTCAAATCTGTCACAATCACTTCCAGTGGTTTTTCTTGGTAGAACTGTCTGTCTAAGAGATTTGGAATAGGGGCTTCGTTTTTCCCTTTAGCATATGGCTTGAAGCTAGCCTGCTGGTAAACAGATACGAGATTTAACCGCTTCATGATTCGACGAATGCGGCGACGAGATAAGATAATCCCATCTGTAGCCAGACATTGCTTGATCTTTCTGGCACCGTATCTCGATTGGCTCTCGAGAAAAATTTGTTTCACCTTTTCTTCAAGATCAGCTTCAGATACTGGTTCTGAGGTTTTATAGTAGTAGCTAGAGCGCGGGAGATTCAACCAACGACACATGGCTGAAATGCTGTATTTATCCTTGTTAGCAGTGATTAGTTCCCTTTTTGTGCCATAATCACCGCCGCTTGCTTTAGGATGTCTATCTGCATTTCAAGTTCTTTGTTTCGCTTTCTAAGAGCTATCAGCTCCCGCTGTTCATCGGTAATATTATCAATTGATTTGAAGGAGCCCGTTGTTTTAGCTTGTCTCACCCACTTATCAAAGGTAGAAGGGGTTAAATCATATTCTTTGATCAGCGCACTTCGTTTCATACCTGCAGTGTGAAGGTCAACGATTTGTTGTTTAAAGTCATCTGTAAAATGACGGCGTATTTTTCTAGACATATTGTTTCTCCTGTTTTCTTTAGTGTAGAACACTTTATAAATTCTGTCTAGTTTAGTGTAACCGATTCACCTTTTATTCTTCCTGTTTTGAAACCATTCGAAACAACACAGCTCTAAAACTCAAGAAAGGTCAAGTTGTTTTGGGAGCTGGTTTTGAAACCATTCGAAACAACACAGCTCTAAAACCTCCTTCGCAAACTGCCACAACCGTTCGTGTTTTGAAACCATTCGAAACAGCACAGCTCTAAAACAGTCATGCAGATACGTACCTTGCTCAACCTGTTTTGAAACCATTCGAAACAGCACAGCTCTAAAACGTCGGCTTGTAAGTGATGCTTAGCGGGTTAGTTTTGAAACCATTCGAAACAGCACAGCTCTAAAACGACAAGGTTGATAGAACAGTAAAAGTTAGAGTTTTGAAACCATTCGAAACAGCACAGCTCTAAAACAGGTCCTTCATGGCATTTGAATTTTGTTTGGTTTTGAAACCATTCGAAACAACACAGCTCTAAAACAAAAAAGCAGTCATAAATGACAATAACGGAGTTTTGAAACCATTCGAAACAACACAGCTCTAAAACAGGAAATGACGGATTACCTGGAGCTCCTGGGTTTTGAAACCATTCAGATCGGAAGAGCACACGTCTGAACTCCAGTCACTAGCTTGTATCT
>ERZ650312.83-NODE-83-length-41961-cov-40.862096_pt1 | contig 41961 bp, 34 predicted proteins | sample MGYA00376248_ERZ650312 | MGnify/ENA primary metagenome ERZ650312 (study PRJEB26733, sample SAMN07839316) | wastewater metagenome | biome: urban; feature: wastewater treatment plant; material: waste water | place: USA: North Carolina | collected 2016-07-28 ... | reverse complement strand
CCACTATCGCTTCAACATGGAACACACTATGCACGCAGACGACCCGATGAACAACAGTGTTGATGACTGGATCAGCATTCTGGAAGGCGTGGATCAAGACACCCTGGACGTGCTCGGGCATATTCCTGCAAGCCCGGCATCGATTGGTCACGTAGAGTTGCTGAAAAAATTGGGGCGTGAAACTCGCCAGGGTGAAAAGCGTAAGTTACAACGCCATACATTGACCATGGCCAACAACCAGCTTTGCTTGCGTCAGGGCGACGCCGGCAAAGGGCAGTCGATGTCTTTATGCCCGAATCTGCGCCAGGCGCTGGATTTGCGTGAACGGGCGCACAATGGCAAGGCGTTGGTGGAGCCAGGCAATTCGTTGGCGGCTGCGTTGCAGGCCGAGGTGTTGTTGGCAGGTTTGCCAGATGAATGGCTGGTGGGGCGGCCAGAAACGATTCGGCAATTGGCGCACCCGGCTGATCCGTTGGTGGCGATTGTCAGCGAAACCTACCCCCGTCTGTCGCCGGAAATCATGCCGGGTGTTTTTCCCGCCTTGGCGGAGGCCTTGGCAAAAAACCAAAAGCTTGAGCTGACGTACACCTTATTCGATGGGCGTGTGCGCAATCAGGAGCCCGTGTCACCGTTAGCGTTGCTCAAGCGTGGGCCAATGTTTTATTTGGTGTGCCGCAAACCGAACAGCAAACAACCGGGCGAATTTGCTTTGCGCGAAATTGCCCTGTGCCGTATCAGCCGGATTGTCGTGCTGGAAAAACCGGCTGAACGGGGGGATTTTTCCTTGCAGGCGCATCTGGCCAGCAATCAGCCTTATTTTTTGCGTTCGGATGCCACGCTGGCCATCAAGCTACGGGTGTTTGGTAATACCCGCCATCATTTGTCTGACACTCCGCTGGCGGCAGATCAGCTGGTATACGATGGCGATGATCCCGATTCATGCATGTTGACCGCATCGGTGATGGATTCTGACATGTTGCGTTGGTGGCTGCTGGCCATGGGGCCACAGGTGGAAGTGCTGGAGCCAGTGAGCCTGCGCGAGGAAATCCGCAATATGCTGCAACAGGCCTTGGGGCGTTATATTTGAGAGCCTGCCGATTTTTTTCAAAATCAAGCCTATAGGCTTCCTACTTTCGCAGGTGCTATTCCTAAATGACGGTAAAGGCAGCACACCGCCCGTGCTATGCAGGGGGGACATCCCCCCGCACGTTACCCCCTACCTCGCCCCCAGCAGCTTCTCAATATCCTCCTTGCCAATCGCCCCCGGCACCAGTTGGCCGTTCGGGAAGATCAGAGCCGGGGTGCCGCTGATGCCCAGTTGCTGGCCCAGGGTTTGCAGTTTGGCAATCGGGGTGTCGCAGTCGCCTGCGCCTTGCGGGGCGATGCCCTTGCGCATGAATTGTGTCCAGGCTTCTGCGCGGTCGTTGGCGCACCAGATTTGCGCGGATTTGCGCGGGGCGTCGGGGTGCAGTTCAGCCAGCGGGAACAGGAAGGTATAGATCGTCACGTCGTCCAGCTGGGCCAGGGTGGCTTCCAGTTTTTTGCAGAACGGGCAATCCGGGTCGGAAAACACCGCCAGCTGGCGACGGCCCTGGCCGCGCACTTCTTTGATGGCTTGCTCCAGCGGCAGTTGCTTCCAGTCCACTTTGGAGAGCTGGTTCATGCGTTTTTCGGTCAGGCTTTCGCGCTTTTTCACGTCGATCAGCTCGCCCACCAGCAGGTGCTCGGCGCGGGCGTCGGTGTAGACGATCTGCCGGCCTGGCATCACCACTTCATAGACGCCCTTCATTGAGGTCGGCGCAACGCTGAGCACTTTGCGCTCGGGAAACTGCTTGGCGAAGGCTTTTTTTACCGCGTCGCTGTCGTCGGCAGCCTGGGCGGTGCAGGCCAGCAGGGAAAAGCTGGCCAGGGCCAGGGCAAGGGGGCGGAAGGAAAAGGTCATCAATACACTTTCAGCAGACAGTCAGACAGTCTGGGACCCACTCCGGGCGCCAGGGTTCAGCGCGTGATTGTCCGCCGCACGGGGTGAATATGCAATTGCCGTGCCGTCATGGGCCTGGGCTGATGCCTGCGCTGACGGTGAGGCTGGCAAAGCCGCCTGGCTTGCCCAGCGTGATTGACCTTAAGCCAAGCCCAAGGCCATAGTGCGCCGATTGTCACATTCCGTCCGCCCGGCGCGGACTTTCATCTTGCAGGAGCCTTCACCGTGAGCATTTCTTTCAGCAGCGACGTGATCATTGTGGGCGCCGGCCCGGCCGGCCTGGCGCTGGCGTGCGCGCTGGCTGACGCCGGCATTCGCAGCCTGGTGCTGGAGCAACAGCCGGCTGCGGCGCTGGCGCAGCCGCCGGAAGACGGCCGTGATATTGCACTGACCCACCGCGCCCGCCGCATCATGAGCGAGCTGGGGGTGTGGCAGCATCTGCCGGCGGATGACATCGCCCCCTTGCGCCAGGCGCGGGTGAGCAATGGCGATTCGCCGCGCGGGCTGGTGTTTGACGGCCAGGCCGATGGCCACGAGCAGCTGGGCTGGCTGGTGCCCAATCACCGCATCCGCGCCGCCTGCCACGCCGGGGCCATGGCGCGCGGCGAGGCGATTCAGCTGATTGGCGAGGCGCGGGTGACGGCGCTGACGCGCAGCGCCCAGGCCGCCACGGTGACGCTGGCCGACGGCCGGCTGTTCAGCGCGCCGCTGGTGGTGGCGGCTGACAGCCGGTTTTCCAGCGTGCGGCGCATGGCCGGCATTGGCGCGCGCTCGCTGGATTTTGGCCGCACGGCAATTGTCTGCCGCATGGCGCACGCCCAGCCGCACGACGGCGCCGCGCACGAGTGCTTTTTGCACGGCCACACCCTGGCCATTCTGCCGATGGCCGGCCAGCAATCATCGGCGGTGTGGACGGTGAAAAGCGACGGCGCCGACGCACTGATGGCGCTGGACGACGCCGGCTTTGCCCTGGCGGTGGAACAGGCGTTTGGTCGCCGTCTGGGGGCCATGCGCCAGGCCGGCGCGCGCCACGCCTACCCGCTGGTGGCGGTGTACGCCGAGCGCTTTTGGGGGCCGCGCTTTGCCCTGGTGGGCGATGCGGCGGTGGGCATGCACCCGGTGACGGCGCACGGCTACAACTTTGGCCTGTATGGGGTGGAAACCCTGGCCAAACAGCTGGCCAAGGCGCGCAAGGCCGGCCGTGATCTGGGCGAGGCGCGCGGGCTGGCCGCCTATGCCCGCGAACACCAGCGCGTCACCCTGCCGATTTATCTGGGCACCAATGTGGTGGTGAAGCTGTTCACCGACGACCGCGCGCCGGCCAAGGCGCTGCGCGAAGCGGTGGTGGGGCTGAGCAATCTCTTGCCGCCAGTGCGCGCCGCCGTCACCCGCCAGCTGACCGGCCGCCCGGCCCACGGCCTGTGGCGCGCGCTGGACGCCCTGCCGCTGCCGCCCTTGCCCAAGCTGCCGCTGCCGCGCTGGTTGGCGTAAGAGCCGCTCACAACTCCCCCTGGCGTGGTGGTGTGACCTTGCCGTACTTGTTGTACTGTCTACGGTCATGCCTGGCCAGGCGCACTTCGCCGGGTTTGGTGAGCGACGCTAAGCACGGCTCGGGCGTTTCCTGCGCTGGCGCAGCCTGCTAGACTTTGCGGCTGTCTGTTTGTGTAGGAAACACCCGATGCGCATCACCCAACGAGAACTCACCGCCTTGCTTCGCCTGTTTGGCAATGGCAGCCTGAAAACCAAGCTGGCCGCCCTGGTGGTGGTAATCAGCGCGGTGCTCGGGCTGTTTTATACCGGCACGGCCGGCGGGCAGGGGGTGATTGAAGGCCGGGTGGTCAGCGTGGCCGATGGCGATACTCTCACCGTGCTGGCCTTGGGCAATAGCCCGGAAAAAATCCGCTTTGCTTTTATCGACGCCCCGGAAAAAACCCAGCCGCACGGCCAGGCCGCCAAGCAGGCGCTGTCGGCGCGGGTGTTTGGCCGCCAGGTGAAAGTAGAAGTGGTCGAAAAAGACCGCTATGGCCGCCATGTCGGCCGGGTGTGGCTGGATCATGTGGACGTGAATCTGGCGCAGGTGCAGGACGGTTATGCCTGGCACTATGCCCAGTACGCCAAAAAGAACCAGTCGGGCAGTGATTTTGCCGCCTACGAGCAAGCCCAGCAGTCTGCCCGTCAGCAGCATCTGGGCCTGTGGGCCGACGCCATGCCTACCGCGCCGTGGGATTATCGGCGCAGCAAGCGTGAAGAAGACGGCCGCTGAGCTAAGAGCGGCTAACAAAACCCCCGCCGCCCGTGCCGTGCGCCTGATCAGGGCACGGCCACCCCAGGCTGGCAAGACCAGTTACCCAACTTGTCACCCCGCCCTGCGCACTGCAAAGCAAGTTTCCACCGGTTTATTTCCACCCCGTGACAAGTCGCTGTTTTATCAGTGCATGTCGCCTTTAGACAGGCTGGCATGCATCTTGTTGTTGCCCTGGCTTGATGCTCTGAGCTTTTCCCGCCACGTATAAAGGACAACAACACGAGATGGAGACTTTCTACAACGTGATGCGGCGTCAGGGGGTGACCCGTCGCAGCTTCCTCAAATTTTGCAGCTTGACGGCCACTTCGCTGGGCCTGAGTTCGGCTTTTGTGCCCAAAATTGCCCACGCGCTGGAAACCAAGCCGCGCGTGCCGGTGATCTGGCTGCACGGGCTGGAGTGCACCTGTTGCACCGAATCGTTCATCCGCTCGGCGCACCCGCTGGCCAAGGATGCCATTCTGTCGATGATCTCGCTGGATTACGACGACACCATCATGGCGGCCGCCGGTCATCAGGCTGAAGCCATCCTGGAAGAAATCCAGCAAAAGTACAAAGGCAATTATATTGTCGCCGTGGAAGGCAACCCGCCGCTGAACGAAGACGGCATGTTCTGCTTTCCGGGCGGCGAGCCGTTTGTAGAAAAACTCAAGCGGATTTCCAAAGATGCCAAGGCGTTGATCGCCTGGGGTTCGTGCGCCTCCTGGGGCTGCGTGCAGGCCGCCAAGCCCAACCCCACCCGCGCCACGCCAGTGCACCAGGTGATTCTGGACAAACCCGTCATCAAGGTGCCGGGCTGCCCGCCGATTCCGGAAGTCATGGCGGCGGTGATCACCTATATGGTGACGTTTGACCGCATCCCCGAGCTGGACCGCCAGGGCCGGCCGAAGATGTTCTACGGCCAGCGCATCCACGACAAATGCTATCGTCGCCCGCATTTTGACGCCGGCCAGTTTGTCGAGCACTGGGACGACGAAGGCGCGCGCAAGGGTTACTGCCTGTACAAAGTGGGCTGCAAGGGCCCAACCACTTACAACGCCTGTTCCACCGTGCGCTGGAACGAGGGCGTGTCCTGGCCGGTGCAATCGGGCCATGGCTGCCTGGGCTGTTCGGAAGACGGCTTCTGGGACAAGGGTTCGTTCTACGACCGGGTGACCGGCATTCCGCAATTCGGCATCGAAGCCAACGCCGACGCCATTGGCCTGACCGCCGCCGGCGGGGTGGGCGCCGCCATTGCCGCGCATGCCGCTGTCAGCGCGCTCAAGAGCACAGCCCTGAAAAAACAGGACCTCAAACCGGTCGAAACCACCCAGGCGGAGGATAAATAATGAGCAGTTACACAACACAAGGGTTCTCGCTGGACAATAGCGGCCGCCGCGTGGTGGTGGACCCGGTCACCCGCATCGAAGGCCATATGCGCTGCGAGGTGAACCTGAACAGTCAGAACATCATCACCAATGCCGTCTCCACCGGCACCATGTGGCGCGGTCTGGAAGTGATTCTCAAGGGCCGCGACCCGCGCGACGCTTGGGCCTTTGTCCAGCGCATCTGCGGCGTGTGCACCGGCACCCATGCGCTGACCTCGGTGCGCGCGGTGGAAAACGCCCTGGGCATCGCCATCCCGAAAAACGCCAACCTGATCCGCAACCTGATGCAGGCCACGCTGTATGTGCACGACCATCTGGTGCACTTTTACCACCTGCACGCGCTGGACTGGGTGGACGTGGTGTCGGCGCTGAAAGCCGACCCGAAAGCCACCAGCGCGCTGGCGCAAAGCATCTCCAGCTGGCCCAACTCCAGTCCGGGTTATTTTCATGACCTGCAAATGCGGCTGAAGAAGTTTGTCGAATCCGGCCAGCTTGGCCCGTTCCGCAATGGCTACTGGGGCCACCCGGCCTACAAGCTGCCGCCGGAAGCCAACCTGATGGCGGTGGCGCACTACCTGGAAGCGCTGGATTTCCAGAAAGACATCGTCAAGGTGCACGCCATTTTTGGCGGCAAAAACCCGCATCCGAACTGGCTGGTGGGCGGCATGCCGTGCGCGATCAATATTGACGACGTCGGCGCGGTCGGCGCCATCAATATGGAGCGGCTGAACCTGGTCAAGGGCATCATCGACCGCTCGATTGCCTTCTGCGAGCAGGTTTACCTGCCCGACCTGACCGCGATTGCTGGCTTTTACAAGGATTGGTCCAAGATCGGCGGCGGCCTGGCCAGCCAGAGCCTGCTGTCTTATGGCGACTTCCCCAGCATCGCCAACGATTACAGCGAAAAAAGCCTGCTGCTGCCGCGCGGCGCCATCATCAATGGCAAGCTGACCGAAGTGCACCCGGTGGACCTCACCGCGCCGGACGAGATTCAGGAGTTCGTCACCCACTCCTGGTACACCTACGGCGACGACAGCAAGGGTCTGCACCCGTGGGATGGCCGCACCGAGCCGAAATTCGAGCTGGGCAAGGGCCACAAGGGCACCAAGACCAAGATCGAACAGCTGGACGAATCGGCCAAGTATTCCTGGATCAAGTCGCCGCGCTGGAAGGGCCACGCCATGGAAGTCGGCCCGCTGGCCCGCTACGTGATTGGCTATATGCAGAACAAGCCGGAATTCAAAGAACCGGTGGAAGCGCTGCTGAAAAAGCTGGACGCCCCGGTGGAAGCGCTGTTCTCCACCCTGGGCCGCACCGCCGCCCGTGGCCTGGAAAGCGTGTGGGCCGCCTACGAGATGCGCCGCAATTACGACGAGTTGATTGCCAACATCAAGGCCGGCGACACCGCCACCGCCAATATCGACAAATGGGAGCCGGCCTCCTGGCCCAAGCAGGTCAAGGGCGTGGGCTTTACCGAGGCGCCGCGCGGCGCGCTGGGCCACTGGCTGAAAATCGACAACACCCGCATCGACAGCTACCAGTGCATCGTGCCCACCACCTGGAACGCCGGCCCGCGCGACAGCAAGGGCCAGATCGGCGCTTACGAAGCCAGCCTGATGAACACCCAGCTGGCCAAGCCGGACGAGCCGCTGGAAATCCTGCGCACCCTGCACAGCTTTGACCCCTGCCTGGCCTGCTCGACGCATGTGATGAGCCCGGAAGGTGAAGAGCTGATCAGCGTTGCCGTGCGCTAAGCGGAGGATTCCCCATGAAAACCTATGGTTTTGACGGCGACGCCCCGCAGCTGTCCGGCCAGCGCAAGGTCACCTCGGTGTATGTCTACGAGGCGCCGTTGCGGCTGTGGCACTGGATCACCGTGCTGAGCATCATCGTGCTGTCGGTGACCGGTTATTTCATCGGCAAGCCGCTGCCCAGCGTGCCCGGTGAGGCAACGTTCAACTATGTGATGGGTTATATCCGCTTTGCCCATTTCACCGCCGGCTACATTCTGGCGGTGGGCCTGCTTGGCCGGGTGTACTGGGCGTTTGTGGGCAACCACCACGCGCGGGAAATCATCCTGGTGCCGGTGTGGGATAAACAGTGGTGGAAAGAGTTTTTCTTTGAAATCCGCTGGTATTTGTTCCTGGAGCGCTACCCGAAAAAATACATCGGCCACAACCCGGTGGGCCAGATCGCCATGGCCAGCTTTTTGTGGATCACCCTGTTCATGTGCGTCACCGGCTTTGCCCTGTACGGCGAAGGCACGGGCGCCGGCAGTTGGGCGCACAGCGCCTTTGGCTGGGTGATTGGCGCCTTTGGCAGCAGCCTGGACGTGCATAACTGGCACCGGCTGGCGATGTGGGGCATTGTGCTGTTTGTGATGGTGCATGTGTACGCCGCCATCCGCGAGGACATCATGTCCAAGCAGAGCATGATCTCCACCATGGTCAGCGGTTTTCGCATGTTCAAGGACTAAACCACCATGCCCGCAAGCGTTGCGCCCACCGTCGCCCGCTGGCCAAGATTTGGCGGCAATCGCGCCCCTTTGCATCCGGGGCGCTTTCTGGCCAGCCGCATCCTGGCCCCGCTGGGGCTAAGCCAGCTGGCGGCGGCGCGCGCGCTGGGCATGTCGCGTCGGCGACTGAACGAAATGATCCACGGCCGCCGCGCCATCACCCCCGACACCGCCTTGCGGCTGGCGGCGTGTTTTGGCGTGGACGCCGGTTTCTGGCTGCACTTGCAGGCGGATTGGGATTTATACGCCGCCCGACGGCAACTGGCCGGCAAGCCACTGCGGCCCGACACGGCCCTTTGCGCCTGAATACGTCTCTCTCTGTGCCCCGGCTTGCCGGGGTATTTTTTTCTGTGGCCTGGCCGGGCGGGCTTAGCGTCGCTCACAAAACCCAGCGAAGCGATCCTGGCTAGAGCATCTTTTGAACCATGCCAATAACATCAGGCAGGTGCGACAGCATCAACATGGCAAACGCCACGTCATGTAATCCGGCCAGCGTCTGCGGCAGCTTCTCGTAAGCTCTGGCCAAACGCCGGAAGCGAGCAGCCCAGCCAAAGCTGCGCTCAACTACCCAGCGACGCGGCAGCAGCACAAAGCCACGCTTGGCTTCTGGCAGCTTCACCACGTGCCACGGTTAGAGGCACTAGGGATAGTGCTTGGCCAAGGTAAATGAGTTCACCGCCCCTGCTCTTTGCTGCTCGCATCGCGTCTTGATTGTTCGCGATGCTTTTTTGCGCACAAAAATCTGAGTGTTTCACGCTAAACACCCCGCTCACGCATGGCGCAGCGGGGTGTCGGGTGCAGCAACAGGCCATCAGCCCATGGCGATTACTTGCCGATGGTCTGCATCACCTTCCATTCGCCGTTTTCCACCTTGTAAACGGTGATGCCACCGTCTTTCAGGTCGCCCTTGTCGTCGTAGGCCCAGCTGGACGAGGTCACGCCAGCGTATTCAATCTTGGCCAGTTCCGGCAGGTACTTGCTCGGCTCAACCGAGTTGGCCTTCTTCATGGCTTCGATCACGGCGCGGGTGGCGTCGTAGCCGTACGGCGAGTAGGTGGCTACGTCAGCATTGAAGCGGGCCTTGTAGCGGGTTTCGTAGTCCTTGCCCTTGGGCATCTGGTCCAGCGGCAGGCCAGCCAGCGAGGCGATGCTGCCTTCGGCTTCTTTGCCGGCCAGCTTCAGGAAGGTCGGGGTCTTGGTCATTTCGCCCGACACCAGCGGGGCCTTCAGGCCCAGGCGCTTCATCTGCTTGGCCATCGGGGCGGATTGGGCGTCGGCGCCGCCGTAGAACACCACATCCGGGTTGGTGGCCTTCAGGGTGGTCAGGATGGCGGCAAAGTCGGTGGCCTTGTCGGTGGTGAATTCACGCTTGACCACTTCGCCGCCGTTGGCCTTGACGGCCTTTTCGAACTCATCCGCCAGACCTTGGCCGTAGGCGGTGCGGTCGTCGATGATGGCGATTTTCTTGGCCTTCAGGGTTTCCACCACGAACTTGCCCATCACGGTGCCCTGTTGGGTGTCGGAGGTCATCGAGCGGAAGGTGGTCTTGAAGCCTTGCTGGGTGAAGGCCGGGGCGGTGGCCATGGCCACTTGCGGGATGCCGGCGTCAGAGTAGATCTTGGAAGCCGGGATGGCGGTGCCAGAGTTGAAGTGGCCGATGATGCCGTTCACTTTGGCGTCAACAAACTTTTGCGCCACTTGGGTGGCGGTTTTCGGGTCGGCCAGGTCGTCTTCGGCCAGCAGCTCGAACTTCACCGGCTTGCCGTCGATGGTCGGCTTTTCGGCGTTGGCGTCTTCGATGGCCAGGGTCACGCCATTTTTGTACTCTTCGCCATAGTGCGCTTGCGGGCCAGTCAGCGGGGCGGCAAAGCCGAGCTTGACCACCACATCGCCAGCAGCAGCCGGGGCCGCAGCCGGGGCGGCGGCGTCAGCCGGCTTGGCTTCTTCCTTTTTGCCGCAAGCGGCGATGGACAGGGCGGCGGCAACTGCGCACGAGATGGTCAAAAGTTTGTGAGACATAGTCTTCTTCCTCTGATTGTGGAATGAAACCGGCCGCCGGTGGGGCCGGCAACACCTGTAACTGGGCGCGCTTGTGGCGCGCGCCCCGGATTGTACGTGAAACCGGCCGAATCGGGTTTCACGCGCAATATCTCCCCGTTTGCCGCAGCGTCTGCCTGTTTGGCTGCGCAGACTGAGGGCAAGCGGGGTTCTCCCTGAAGCGGGCGGGCAGACCCATCATCTGCATCGCCCCATTTTGGCGCATAGCCTTATATATGTCTTGATGCGCCACCCCCTCCAGATGCTGACGCACCAGGAGGGGGCATAAAATCATGAAATCATCGGCGCCGGCCGCGTGGCGGCGGCCGGCGCCCAGTGGCTCAATCACCGATGGTCATCAGGCTGGCGTTGCCGCCGGCCGCCGTGGTGTTGACGCTGACCGTGCGTTCGGCCACCAGCCGATACAGGTCGGCTTCGGTCGGCTGCACGCAGACATGCAGCGCCACCAGCGGGCCATCGCGCTCGGCCAGCGCGGCGCGCAGCGCGGCTTCGCTGTCGGCGGCGCCTTCAAACAGCACGGCGTTCAGCGTCGGCTGCGTCACCGGCGACGCCAGCCAGGCGATGGCCAGGGTTTGCGGCAAGGCGTGCATCACCACATCGGCGGCGGCGCCGCCCAGCAGCACGCGGTTGTCGGTGGCCAGCGCGGCAATCAGCTGGGCCACCAGCGACGGCGCATGGTCGGCCACGCAGGCCACGGTGCCGCGCGGGGCAAAGCGCAAGGTGTTGGTTTCGCCGGTCGGGCCTGGCAGGGTGACGGCGCGCGCCAGCGGGCTGAGCTTGGCGGCTTGCTCGGCCCAGTGCATCAGCTGCTCGCATTCGTGGCGATTCAGGCAGTTCAGCTTGGGCAGTGCATCGCGCAGTTGGGCCAGGCGCTCCAGCGCCGGGCTTTGGGTGTCGGCAGTCAGCTGCGGGGCGACGCTGGCGCGGGCCAGGCGGTGCAGATACAGCGGGCCGCCGGCTTTCGGGCCGGTGCCGGACAAACCTTCGCCGCCAAACGGCTGCACGCCGACCACGGCGCCAACGATATTGCGGTTGACGTAGATATTGCCCACATGCGCGGTGTCGCACACCAGATCAATGGTGTCGTCGATGCGGCTGTGCACGCCCAGGGTCAGGCCGTAGCCGGTGGCGTTGATGTCGCGGATCAGCTGCGGCAGCTCGGGGGCGGCAAAGCGGATGACATGCAGCACCGGGCCAAACACTTCGCGCTTGAGCTGGTCAATGCTGCGGATTTCAAACAGCGTCGGCGGCACAAACGTGCCATTGGCGCAAGCGTCGCCCAGGCGCACTTGATAGCAGCCCTTGGCCTCGCCCTTCATGCGCTCGATATGCGCCAGCAGGCCGGCGCGGGCTTCGGCGTCGATCACCGGGCCAATATCGGTGGCCAGCTGGGCCGGGTTGCCCACGGTCAGTTGGTCCATGGCGCCCTTGAGCATGGTCACCACCTTGTCGGCGATGTCTTCTTGCAGGCACAGGATGCGCAGCGCCGAGCAGCGCTGGCCGGCGCTGTCGAAGGCCGAGTTGATCACATCGGCGACCACTTGTTCCGGCAGCGCCGAGCTATCGACGATCATGGCGTTCTGGCCGCCGGTTTCGGCAATCAGCGGCACTTCTTCGCTGCGCGCAGCCAGGGTGCGGTGAATCAGCTTGGCCACTTCGGTCGAGCCGGTGAAAATCACCCCCTTCACGCGCGGGTCGCCGGTCAGCGCCGCGCCCACCACTTCGCCACGGCCCGGCAACAGTTGCAGCACGTCGCGCGGCACGCCAGCGGCGTGGAACAGGCGCACGGCCAGGGTGGCGATCAGCGCGGTTTGCTCGGCCGGCTTGGCCAGCACCGGATTGCCGGCGGCCAGCGCGGCGGCCACTTCGCCGGTAAAGATGGCCAGCGGGAAGTTCCACGGGCTGATGCACACCACCGGGCCCAGCGCCTGATGGCTGTCGTTGTTGAATTCCAGGCTGATGCGTTCGGCGTAGTAGCGGCAGAAGTCAATCGCCTCGCGCACTTCGGCGATGGCGTTGGGGATGGATTTGCCCGCTTCGCGAATCGCCAGGCCCATCAGCGTGGCCAGATTGTCTTCCATGGCGTCGGCCACGCGCTGCAAGCAGGCGGCGCGTTCGGCCACCGGGGTGGCGGCCCAGCGCGGCGCGGCGGCTTCGGCGGCTTGCAGCGCGGATTGCACATCGGCCAGGCTGGCTTCGTAGACCACGCCCACTTTGTCGCTGTGGTTGGCCGGGTTGAGCACCACCTGCGGCTCGGCGCTGGCGATGTCGCCGGCAGCCAGCAGCGGCAGCGCTTGCCAGTCCGGGCGGTCGCTGTCCAGCAGGCCTTGCGACAGCACGCCCAGCGCGTGTTCGCTGGAGAGATCCATGCCGCGCGAGTTGGCGCGCGCCGCGCCATACAGCGCCAGCGGCAGCGGAATCTTGTCGTGCGGCTGGCCATCCAGGCGGATGGATTCTTCCACCGGGTCGGCAATCAGGTCGTCGATGCTGACGGTTTCGTCAACAATGCGGTTCACAAACGAGGTGTTGGCGCCGTTTTCCAGCAGGCGGCGCACCAGGTAGGCCAGCAGGGTTTCGTGCGAACCCACCGGCGCATAAATGCGGCAGGCGCGGCCCAGTTTGTCGTCGCCCACCACTTGGTCGTACAGGGTTTCGCCCATGCCGTGCAGGCACTGGAATTCATAATCCTTGCCTTCGCCCAGCTCGTACACCGCCGCCAGCGAATAGGCGTTGTGGGTGGCGAACTGCGGATAGATGGCGTCTTGCGCGGCCAGCAGTTTTTTGGCGCAGGCCAGGTAAGACACATCGGTATACACCTTGCGGGTGTACACCGGGTAGCCCGGCAGGCCGTCCACCTGGGCGCGCTTGATTTCCGCATCCCAGTAGGCGCCCTTGACCAGGCGCACCATAAAGCGATGGTGGCTGCGGCGGGCCAGGTCAATCAGGTGGTCGATGATGTAGGGGCAGCGCTTTTGGTAAGCCTGCACCACCAGGCCGATGCCGTTCCAGCCGGCCAGCTCGGGGTCAAACGCCAGCGCTTCCAGCAGGTCCAGCGACAGCTCCATGCGGTCGGCTTCTTCGGCGTCGATGTTCAGGCCGATATTGTATTGCTTGGCCAGCACCAGCAGTTTTTTCAGGCGCGGCAGCAGCTCGTTCATCACCCGGTCGCGCTGGGCGCGGCTGTAGCGCGGGTGAATGGCCGACAGCTTGACCGAAATCCCCGGCCCTTCGTACACGCCACGGCCGGCCGAGGCCTTGCCGATGGCGTGGATGGCCATTTCGTAGTCGGCCAGATAGCGCTGGGCGTCGGCTTCGGTCATGGCGGCTTCGCCCAGCATGTCATAGCTGAAGCGATAACCGCGCGCTTCGCGCTCGCGGCCGTTGGCCAGCGCCTCGTCGATGGTTTCGCCAGTGACAAACTGCTTGCCCAGCATGCGCATGGCCAGGTCCACGCCCTTGCGGATCACCGGCTCGCCTTGCTTGGCGATCAGGCGGGTGAGCGCCGAGGACAGGCTGGTTTCGCTGTGGGTGGACACCAGCTTGCCGGTGACCACCAGGCCCCAGGTGGCGGCGTTGACAAACAGCGACTGGCTTTGCCCCAGGTGGGCTTTCCAGTCGCCCTTGCTGATCTTGTCGCGAATCAGGCGGTCGGCGGTGTGCTTGTCGGGGATGCGCAGCAGGGCTTCGGCCAGGCACATCAGCGCCACGCCTTCCTGGCTGGACAGCGAAAATTCATGCATCAGCGCATCCACCCCGCTGGCCCGCGTCCGCTTGGCGCGCACTTCGGTCACCAGCCGGCGCGCCAGGCCCTTGACGTCCAGCACCTGGGCGGGCGAGAGCGAGGCTTGCGGAATCAGCGTGTGAACGCATTCGCGTTCGTCGCGGCGGTAAGCGGAAGTGATGGCGTCACGCAGCGGCGATTGCGCGCGGGACAGTTCGGTAAACGACGGCATGGTGATGAACTCCGTAGGTGATCGGCGCGAGCGGCCAGCAGCATCGCCTGCCTGCCGGGCCGGCCAGGATGGCTGTTCCGGCGCGGCGGCAAGGGCCCGCTTCTGGCTGGGCTCGCCACAGTGCGGGCGGGGTCGCCCAGACAGTGACCGGCGCATTGTGTCGTGAAAGTTGCGCCCGGAAAATCCACTTTCCCCCCGGATGACACAGCCATGGTTGCCCATGTCGCAATTCCGTACAAAACCGCGAAAAACCCCGCCGCTAACGGCCTCAAGGGCAGAAAAACCACAAAAAACTGGGGGGTGATAGGTGCGAATGGAGCGGTGGGCGGGAAGAATTTCAATATAAAACAAAGTGTTGTTTTTGCCAGAACGCCAGGCAAACGCTTGCTTGGCGGCGTCGCGCGCGAAGCAAGTCCGAGGGCGTTTTGTCAAGCCCGGATGAGTGGGGCGGCGATGTCACGGCAGAGACCGCTGCCAGGGGCAGGGTGGAGCTTGCCGGCGTCCAGGGCACGCAGCGGACAGTTATAGACAAAATTTTTTGGTGTGTGCCGGGCCGGGCGCCAAAGCCAGGAGAGCTTTGCGGGCCGCTTCAGCTTGCGCCTGATCGACAATCGGCCATCGCGCAGCTGCGCATGCCCTTGCTCGGTCACTCGTCATGCGCCGGCCCTGCTACAATACGCCGCTTTCGCGCGCGAGAAGCGCCTCCTGAACTTAAACTTTGTGGAGCGTCTGCCATGTATTTTGTCGATCGCGCCGTCGCGGTGATCAAACCCAAACAAGCCTTTGCCGACTGGCTCAACGCCGTGCCGGACAACGATATGGAGCTGTCGCTGGACAGCCTGCGCGCCGACAGCACGGTGATTTTGATTCCGGAATTCAACGAGCCGGAAGAAGGCGTGGCCTATATTGATGACATCTTCGAGCAGCTGTTCGCCATGGAGCTGTCCAGCTGGTACGACGACCCCAGCCTGTGGCCGCAAGACCGTTCGCTGAAAACCTTCTGGGAATGGTTCGACGTGGAAATCCACTCCACCCTGATTGACTCGGTGGACGCCGACCTGAACAACGCCCCGCTGGAATGAACGCTGGCATGAGGCCATTTGTGGCGCCGCTGCGCCGCTCGCCGCGTTTGCTTGCCGCCTTATTGGCCGCCTACGCCGCCGCCTGGCTGGCCATCAGCCAGTTGCCGCTGGCGCCAGCCTTGCTGGCGGTGGCGCTGAGCGGGCTGGCCTTGTGGCGCGGCCTGCGTCAGCAAGGCTGGCTGGGCGTGCCGCTGCCGCAGCTGGAAGTGAGCGCGCGCGGCGAGCTGATTGCCCATTGGCCCAGCCACGCCGAACAGGTGGGCGTGCGCGCCGACAGCCTGGCGCTGCCCTGGCTGATTGTGCTGAAACTGAACACCCAGCGCGGCCGCCTGGCCTTGCTGCTCACCGTGGACAGCGCCCCCGCCGACGCCTTGCGCCGGCTGCGGGTGTATCTGCGCTGGGCGCAGCCGACGACCGTCGCCTGACAGGACACTGCCTGACATCATGAGTCAAGACTTGACGCTGGCCGATTGGCTGACCCGGCTGGAAGCCCTCAACATCAACAGCATCGACCTGGGGCTGGACCGCGTGGGCGCCGTGCGCGACGCCATGGGACTGATTCCGCCCTGCCCGGTGATCACTGTGGCCGGCACCAATGGCAAGGGCTCGGTGTGCGCCATGCTGTCCACCATCCTGCACGCCGCCGGCTATCGGGTGGGGACGTTTACCTCGCCGCATCTGCTGGCCTACAACGAACGGGTGGCGATTGACCTCAAGCCCGCCAGCGACGCCCAACTGGCCGCCGGCTTTGCCGCTGTCGAGGCCGGGCGCGGCGACACCCGGCTGACTTATTTTGAGTTTTCCACCCTGGCGGCGATGCATACCTTTATCTCGGCCCAGGTGGACGTGATTGTGCTGGAAGTCGGCCTGGGCGGCCGGCTGGACGCCACCAACGCTTTTGACCCCAGCTGCGCGGTGCTGACCAGCGTGGACCTGGACCACCAGGATTGGCTGGGCGGCACGCGCGAGGCGATTGGCCGCGAAAAAGCCGGGATTTTTCGGGCGGCGACGCCGGCCATCTGCGCCGACCCGCGCCCGCCGCGCGCGGTGATTGAACACGCCGAGCAGATTGGCGCGCGCTTGCTGTGTCTGGGCCAGGATTTTGGCTTTGCCAAACAGGAAGACAGCCCGCAGTGGAATTTCTGGCTGGGCGGGGCCCGACGCAGCGCCTTGCCGATTCCGGCCTTGCGCGGCGGCTATCAACTGGCCAACGCCAGCGCGGCGTTGGCAGCGCTGGAAACGCTGCGCGACGCGCTGCCGGTGGGCATGGGCGACATCCGGCGCGGCCTGTTGGAAGTAGAATGGCCAGGGCGTTTTCAGGTGCTGCCCGGCCGGCCGGTAACGGTGCTGGACGTGGCGCACAACCCGCAGGCGGCGCGCGCGCTGGCCACCAACACCCTGAGCCTGGGCTTTGCCGAACAACGCTACGCGGTGTTTGGCATGCTGGGCGACAAAGACGCCGACAGCGTGATCGAGGTGATGCGCGAGCATATCGATACCTGGCTGCTGCCGCCGCTGGACAGCCCGCGCGCGCTCAGCCCGGCGGCGCTGGCGGAAAAACTGGCCGCGCACGGCGCGCGCGATGTGCGTCAGTGCGACAGCCTTGATCAAGCCTGGCGCCTGGCCACGTCGCTGGCCGGCGAAAATGATAGAATTACCGTCTTTGGCTCGTTTTACACCGTGGCCGGGGTGATGCAGGCCCGCCTTGCCGCCCGTCAGTGAGCCACGGCATATAGAACCACTCACCAAACTCAGCGTAGCGTGCCTGCGCCAGGCGCGCGGCCGCAGGCAGGACAGGTGGCAACAACGCCTGGAGGGTTTGGTGGGCGGCGCTGAATGATGGACTTTTGCGGCGCAGCCTAGCCCGGCGCGCCGTTTTCTCGTACAGGATGATCGATGTCAGCAATGAGCAGCCAGCAGGACGAACTGGATCAGCTGCGCAAACGCGCGCGGCGGCGTCTGGTTGGCGCCATCGTCATGAGTCTGATTGCCGGCGGCGTGATGCTGCGCGTGCTGGACAGCAAACCGCAACACGAAATGCGCCCGGAAACCGTGGACATTGTCAGCAATCTGCCGGGCCAGCAGCCCGCCAAGCCTGCCGGCGAGGCTGCGGCCACCGCGGCTCCGGCCGAGGGCGGCAGCACATCGACGCCCGCGGCCAGCACGCCGCCAGCAGACGCCAAGGCCACCGCCCCGGCTGGCGCCGCCCAGACGGCAGCTCCTGCAGCGGCAACGCCGTCGGCAGAAACCACCCCGGCTGCGGTTGCGCCGCCGGCTCCCGCGCCGGTGCCCAAGCTGGCCGCCGCCATGCCGGCGCCCGTGGTGGAGCCCAGTGTGGCCACGGTTAAACCGCCGGTCGCAGCGGCCAAGGCCGAACCGAAACCTGAAGCCAAGGTCGAACCCCGAGTTGAGCCCAAGCCGGAAACCAAGCCCGAGCCACGTCATGAGCCACGCCCGGAGCCCAAAGTAGAGCCACGGGCAGAGGTCAAACCGGAAAAACCACAAGACAAGCCTGCCGAGAAAAAACCGGAAGACAAAAAAGCTGAAGAAAAAGAGAAAAAGCACGCCGACCCGGCGGCCATTCTCAGCGGCAAGGAAAGCAAACCCGAGTCGAAAAAAGACAAGGAAGCCAGCAAGCCCGAGCCGAAAACCGAGAAATCGGCAGACAAACCCGCCGAGAAAAAAACCGAGGACAAGCCCAAGGACAGCGGGGGCAAGCAACGCTATGTGATCCAGCTGGCCGCGCTGTCTGACCCGGCCAAAGCCGATGCGCTCAAGCAAAAGCTCTCGGGCTTGGGCGTTTCCGCCTCGGTCAGCCGCGCGGAAACCAGCAAGGGCGAAATCCACCGTGTGCGGGTGGGGCCGTTTGCCTCGCAGGACGAAGCCAAGGCGGTGATGAACAAGCTGAACGCGGCTGGGGTGTCCGGCATCATGGTGCCGCAATAATGAATACGCTGGATTGGGGGCTGCTGGCCATCTTGTTGCTGTCAGCGCTGTATGGCCTGCGGCGCGGGCTGGTGGCCGAGGTATTGATTCTGGCCGGTTGGCTGGGCAGTTTTTTGCTGGCGCGGATGGCGGCCGGCACGGTAGGCCAGTTGTTGCCGCTGGGAGAGTCTGCCGAAGGCCCGCGCTGGCTGGCCGGGTTTGTGCTGACCATGCTGGCCGGCTGGCTGGGGTTTTTTCTGTTGCGCCAGGTGATTGGCGGCATGCTGAGCGTGGCCGGGTTGTCCGGGGTGGATCGGGTGCTGGGCATGGGTTTTGGCCTGGTGCGCGGGGCGCTGCTGCTGACAGTGCTCACCCTGCTGGCGGGCTTGACCGATCTGCCTCAACACACGCTGTGGCAACACTCGGCGGTGGCGCGGCCGCTGGAGCGCTTGGCGCTGACCGCGCGCGCCTGGCTGCCGGCAGACATCGCCGCCCGCGTGCATTTTGCCCAGGCTGACGATGCGGCGCCGCTGAGTGGCTGGGTGTCACCCCAGGTCAGCGATATGGTGCAGCCGGCCATGCCGGCCAGCCCGCCTACCATGGCCAATCCAGGGCGTCGCTGATGGCGGGGTAAGAGCCGCTCACAAAACCCCCTGGCGTTGTTGTGTGACCTTGCCGTACTTGTTGTACTGTCTGCGGTCACACGCCTAGCCAGGGCCGCTTCGCTGAGTTTTGTGAGCGACTCTAAGTGGATTTTTCGTCGCGGGCGTGGCCCGCGATATGGCGCCGGTCTTGGCCGGTGTGATCTTTTGCTGGGTTTTTTCGTGGCGGCCACGCGGCCGTCTCATCCGGCGGACAGCGTCCGCCAGCATGTTGGGAATTCTCTGTTATGTGCGGAATTATTGGGGTAGTGGGACAAACGCCGGTCAATCAGCTGCTGTATGACGGCCTGCAAGTGTTGCAGCATCGCGGCCAGGACGCCGCCGGCATTGTCACTGCCAACGGCAACAGCTTTCACATGCACAAGGGCAGCGGCATGGTGCGCGACGTGTTCCGCACCCGCAACATGCGCTCGCTGCTGGGCAAGGCCGGCATTGGCCATGTGCGCTACCCGACGGCCGGTTCGGCCTCCAGCCTGGCCGAGGCGCAGCCGTTTTATGTCAATTCGCCGTTTGGCATCGTGCTGGCGCACAACGGCAATCTGACCAACACCGAGGCGCTCAAGCGCTCGGTGTTCGAAAAAGACCTGCGCCACATCAACACCCAGTCCGATTCGGAAGTGCTGCTGAATGTGTTTGCCCACGAGCTGGAACACTATATCGAAGGCACCCAGCTGTCGGTCGAGGCGATTTTCAAGGGCGTGGCCGGCGTGCATCGCCGCGCCAAGGGCGCTTACGCCGTGGTGGCGCTGATTGCCGGCCATGGCCTGGTGGCCTTCCGTGATCCGTGCGGCATCCGCCCGCTGGTGCTGGGCCGCAACGACGCTGGCGAATATATGCTGGCCTCGGAATCGGTGGCGCTGGACTGTTCCGGCTTTACCCTGGTGCGCGATGTGGCGCCGGGCGAAGCGGTGTACATCACCTTCGCCGGCGAGTTGCACAGCCGCCAATGCGCCGAACAGAGCAAGCTGGCGCCGTGCTTGTTTGAATATGTGTATTTTGCCCGCCCGGATTCGATCATCGACGGCGCCTCGGTGCACGCCGCCCGACTGAATATGGGCGAGAAGCTGGCCGAGAAAATCCGCGCGCAGGGCATTGAACTGGACGTGGTGATCCCCATCCCCGACACCAGCCTGCCGTCGGCGCTGGAGCTGGCCAAGTGCCTGAACCTGCCGTTCCGCATGGGCTTCATCAAAAACCGCTATGTTGGCCGCACCTTCATCATGCCGGGCCAGGCGGTGCGCAAAAAGTCGGTGCGCCAAAAGCTCAATCCGATCGCCAGCGAATTTGCCGGCAAGAATGTGCTGCTGGTGGACGATTCCATCGTGCGCGGCACCACCAGCCACGAAATCGTGCAGATGGCGCGCGACGCCGGCGCCAAGAAAGTGTACTTTGCCTCGGCCGCGCCGGCGGTGCGCTTCCCCAATGTGTACGGCATCGATATGCCGACCCGCGCCGAGCTGCTGGCCACCAACCGCGACGACGTGCAGATTGCCGCTGAAATCGGCGCGGATGCGGTGATTTATCAAGACCTGGAAGCGCTCAAGCAAGCCGTCCGCGAGGCCAGCCACCCCGACGCGCTGGCATTGAACGTATTCGAAACCTCGTGCTTTGACGGCCATTACATCACTGGTGACATCGACGAAGCGTTTTTGGCCAATATCGAAGCGCGCCGCAAGGAATCGATGGCCAGCCGCGAAGAATCGCAAGGCATGGTGGATTTGAATCTGAACGTGGCGGAACAGAACCTGGTGCAGTAAGCGCCGCTCACCAAACCCTCCGCTCGCCATCTCACGGCTCTGCCTGAGTGGTGTTGGTGGCGCGATTGGATGAAAGTGCTGTGGCACCCACGCCACGCCATGCCCCGTAAGGCATGGCGTGGCGTTTTTCATGCCGGCAAGGGTTGGCCTGATTCGGCAGGCGCACCCAGCCAGTCGCGCAGCAGCAGCAATTCATCATGGCTAAGCTGCCATTGGCTGGTGGCACAACGGCGCGCCACGGCATCGGCATAGATGGCTGCCAGTTCGTCGGCCTGCTTGCCGGCATATTGCAGGTTGACTCCATTGCGCTCCAGCAGGAACAGCATGCCGGTCGCGTCCTGGCGTGACAGGGCAATACCCTGATCCTTGGCATGGTCGCGCAAATTTTTGGACATCTCGTTCAGGCCACTGCCTTGGTGCTGCAAGAGCTCGGCAATGTGCTGGAAGCAGACACGGTATTCCTGCGGACTTAACGGCGGCGTTTCGGTCAGTGCGCAAATCCGGTTGGCCAATTGGATCAGCACCGGGTCGCTGCCTGGGTCGCGCAACCACTCGCCCAGGGTGGCCAGCTCACGCGGGGGCGTATGCTTGTCGGCTAGGTAAAGATACCCAGGGGCCGCCTGCGAGAAAATCACTCCGTGTTCATAAATATTCACCGCAGTAAAGAAACTGGCCGGGCGACCAAACCCAAACCAGTTATTAGCCTCACTGCCGAAATTTTCACGCAGGATTTCAATCACCTTGGCGGAAGGAATGGCATGTGAGGCATTTTGCAGTGCCTCAATCAATACCTGAATCACCGCCTGATTTTTTTCTTCACTCAACCATTCCGGGGCTACCGGTGCTGGCAAGCTTGCTGGGCGCACCGGCCGGATGGGATATTCTGTGCGCGGTGTTGGAGTATACTGTTGCAGATGCTCATTTTGCATATATGCCTGATTTCCGGCATAGCCTTGCATTTTTTCCAGCAGCTCGGCCAGTTGCAGGATTTCATCTGCTGACGCCCGATAGGCGCCCGATGTCATGCCCGCCAGCACCACGCAGGTCTGGCGGTCGTATTCCCGCAGTTTCTGCAGCACCGGGGTGAAGTCCGAGTCGGCTGAAAACAGCATGAATTCTTCGAAATGGGTTGGATGCATCAAGCGATCGACAATGTCGATGGTCATGTGCATGTCGGCCAGTGTCTTGCCCTGTTTGGTGATGGGTGGGCAGTCGATGACATCGAACGCAGAATAAATAAAATAAGAACGATATTCCTCGAACGACGACGGATTCATGTAACAGCGACGAATCAGAAAACGGCGGTCGGTGCTTTCCAACTGTTTCAGCCACTCGGCTGGCCGTTTGGCAAAACAATCCGCCAAACTCGGGTCGATGGCTTTCAGACATAAAAATACATTGTCAAAATCGACAAATAGCGCAGTTTTTTTAGGCACACGATGATCCTTGCAAAAAAGTCCGGCAAGCTGGGGATGGTAGCAACAAGCCGGGGGAATGGCAATCCAATTTAATCAATTGGATTAAGTGGCACGGATGCCGTAAGCGGTTGAATGTGTGAACTACCGTAAATATACCTATTGGTTTGTTCACGATTTGCCAATCTCTCGACAAACCAGAAAATGCAAAAAGCATTCTTTCAGGATGAACAGGGCAACGGCAGGCAGTTTGTCATCGGCGTGTCGCTGGCCTGCCGTATGATGGTGGACACTTTTTTGCACGCACAGGAGACTCTCATGCGCATTTCCCTTTTGCTGGCCAGCTTGTTGACGGCCACACTGGCTCAGGCGGCGCCACCAGTATTCAGTTTTGGCGCCTGGGGTGACATGCCTTACGCCAAGAATCAGGATGCCACGCAGACTGAAGCGGTGATTCGTAGCCTCAATCAGTCGGATATCCGGTTCTCTTTGTACGACGGCGACATCAAGGATGGCAGTTCGTCATGTGATGATGCCACCTTTACCCGCGCCGCAGCCATGTTCAACCGCCTGAAAAAACCATTGATCTACGCGGTGGGTGACAACGAATGGACCGATTGCCATCGCCTGAACAACGGCGGTTATGACCCGCTGGAGCGCCTGGCGCGCTTGCGTCAGGTGCTGGCCAACCAGCCGGACAGTTTTGGCCAAACCCGGCTGGCACTGACCCGTCAGGGGCCATTGGGCGGCAAATTTGCCGAGAATGTCCGCTTCAGTTACGGCGGCGTGGTGTTCATCGGCCTGAATGTGCCGGGCAGCAACAATAATCTGGTGCTGAGCGACAAAGAGTGCACGCACAAAAGCGCACGCACCCTGGCGCAGTGCCAGGCGGGCAATGCCGAGTATGCCGAGCGGGACGCTGCCAATATTGACTGGCTGCGCAGCGGCTTTGCCCAGGCCGGCCAGCAGCATGCGGCCGGTGTGGTGGTGTTTTTTCAGGCCGACCCCGGTTTTGACCTGCCAGAAACCGAAGACGTGGATGAAAGCACCCTGCCGCAGTACAAGGGCTATCGTGCCCTGATGCAGGCACTGACCGGGCTGACCGAGCAGTACGCTGGCCAGGTATTGCTAGTGCACGGTGACACCCATTTCTTCAAGGTGGACAAGCCGCTGTACAGCCCGACCCGGGTGCTGCCCAATCTGACCCGGCTGGAAACGTTTGGCAGCCCGGTCAATCACTGGGTACGGGTGACGGTGGACACACGCCGGCCAGAAGTGTTCACCCTCACGCCAGTGATGGTGCGCTGACGTGATTGTCGGTGATGGACATAGGCAAAGGCAATAAAGTTCCGGCACGAGCGGTCGGATGGCGACAGAAATGTCGCATTCCTGCATGGCCGTCAACAGCGGGCGCTGGGCTTTATGCCCAGCCGCCCCGGCGCAGGCACAATTTGGGTTCGCCGTGCAGGTCGGGACGGGTGTTCAGATAAAACCCTTCTGTCGGGTACTGACTGGCCACATAGACGTAGCGTTGCTGACTGCTGTGCTGGCTGTCGTAGCGGATGCGCAAGGTGCCTTGTTCCTGATCTACCCGATATACGCCGCGTACCTCATCCGGCTCGCCAGCCTGCTGCGGGCGCAACAGATAGCTGCCATCGCGTGCCAGGGCCAGGCTGAAATCGCCACACTGCCAGTCTCCAGCCAGATGCAGGTTTTCGGGGCGGCAGCCGCTCAGGATGATCAGGCTGCACAAGACGGTAAGGCGGAGGGTCCAGCAAGGAGTGGGAATCATGACTGACAGGGCTCGGCACGTATTGGAACTGCTGACAAAACCCGCCTGCTGTTGTTGCACGGCCTGCTGGCTGTACGCCTGGCCCGGATTGCTGTGCTGAGTTTTGTGAGCAACATTGTACTATTTGACAGTGTAGATAACTACGTAGTTTTACGTAACAAAATAACAGTTCCTGCCATTCTTTTAACACATTGTTGTCGCTTTTTGCATATTTTCTTGCCTGGCATGTCTGGCACGATGGCGCCCAGGCGGATTTTTTGCACCTGCAACATATTTTCGTCACATCCAGTTCGTAGCATGGCCGTGTCTTCCCCACCTTATCCCGTATCCGCGCCGCCGGCCGGCGCCCACCAGGCGCCCTCGACGCGCGGCTTGATATGGAGCTGCCGCCATGCCGAATACCGCTGTTCCTTCCCGTCTTACTGCCACCCGCCGCTCTGCCAGCCAGGTTCGTCCTGGCATTAACGGTCGTTCGCTGGCTGGCCATCTGGCGCAAAACTGCCCGGTGGCCTCGCCTGAGGACACCAATGAACAGGTGCTGCACTTGTTCTCCGAACATCAGCACGTTGGTGCGCTGCCGGTGGTGGAAAACGGCCGGCCGATGGGCATCATCAACCGCAACCAGTTCATGAGCCAACTGGCCAAGCCGTTTCACCGCGAGCTGTACGCCCGCAAGAGCTGCATTGCCTTCATGAACCACTCACCGCTGGTGGTCGAGCATGATGTCAGCTTGCAGGATCTGAGTTTCATGGCGGTGGCCAACGGCGAAAAAGCCCTGGCTGATGGTTTTATCATCACCCGTGACCAGCAATACATCGGCATTGGCGCCGGGGTGGATCTGGTCAAGGCGATAGCCGATCTGCAAGCAGAAAAAAACCGCCTGGTGATGGAATCCATCAACTACGCCAGCGTGATCCAGAAATCGTTTTTGCGCAGCAGCCGCGAGGACATGGCCGCCGCGCTGAATGACTATTTCATGCACTGGGAGCCACGCGATGTGGTGGGCGGCGATTACTACTATTTTGTCAAACACGACGACGGGTTTTTCTGCGCGGTGATCGACTGCACCGGCCACGGCGTGCCCGGCGCCTTCATGACGCTGATCATCGCCTCGGCGCTGAATCAGGTGCTGAAAGAAACCGACCTGCACAACCCGGCTGCCGCACTGGCCGAGGTCAACCGCACGGTCAAGCAGTCGCTGGGGCAGTTTGATGGTGGCCGCCAGGGCATGGACGACGGCGGCGAAATGCACTCGGACGACGGCATGGACACGGCATTCTGCTGGGTGGATCACCGTAGCCGCACGCTGACCTTTGCGGGCGCCAAAACGCCGCTGTTCATCCTGCCGCCGGGGGCAGAAGACCTGGAGGTGATCAAGGGTGATAAAAAAGGCGTAGGCTATATTGATACCCCAATGGATTACGCCTGGGAAAACCAGACCCTCAGCCTGAAGCCTGGTAGCCGGGTGTACATCACCACCGATGGCATCATCGATCAGATTGGCGGCCCCAAGCAGATTGCCTTTGGCAAGAAGCGGCTGAAAAAAGCCATCATGGAATGCGCCAGCAAATCGATGGAGCAGCAAAAAGCCCACATCATGGACACCTTTTACAAATACCAGGGCGAGCATCTGCGCCGTGATGACGTCAGTATTTTTGGTTTCCGTCTGGATTAAACCCGGATGCTGGGTTCACTGAATCGTAATATCACAAAGGCACACTGAGATGACCGAGCATACCCTGCGAGTCAATGACATGTTGCAAAGTGAGATCAACAGCTTTCGCGAACTGGAGCGAAAGTGCAATGTGATCTTTTATTACTCTGGCCTGTTTTCCCAGAACATCGTCGCTGCCATGGCCGAAGCGCTGAAACAACGGCTGGCGCACTCCGGCAACAAGGCTGCCACCCAGCGCAAGGTGTTTTCCACCTTTATCGAGATGGCGCAGAACGTGATTCATTATTCTGCCGACACCTTCAGTGATGTTGACCAGCAGGACGACGAGCTGCGCCATGGCGCGGTGTGGATTGGCGAGAGTGAAGGCAAGTTCTTCATCGTCTGCGGCAATCCGGTGGCGGCCAGCCGGGCCCCGCGCATGCGCGACCGGCTGAATGCCCTGCAAAGCATGTCGCAGGAAGAAATCAAGGCGGCCTACAAAACCCAGCTGCGCAGCGAGAACGAAGCCGGCAGCAAGGGCGCTGGCCTGGGCTTTCTGACCGTGGCCCGCGATGCCTCCGAGCCGATTGAGTTCCATTTTGACGAACAGCCCGACGGCAAGACGGCGATGTTCTACCTGAAAGCCAAATTCTGATTCACGCCTCCAAGAGCCCAATCATGGAAAACCTGTATATCCCCGCCACCGCCAGCGAGCCGGAAGTGGACTTTCGCTTTGACACCCACTCCCTGACGCTGAAGGGTGAATCCTTTCCGGAAAATGCCGCCGCTTTTTATGTGCCGGTGATCGCCGCCGTGGAAAGCTACCTGGCTGGCCGCAGCGACACCACCATCCAGGTGAATGTCACCCTGGCCTACTTCAACAGCTCCAGCACCAAGATGCTGTTTTCGCTGTTTGAAATCCTTAACAATGCCGTGTTGTCCGGCAATGTGGTGGTGCTCAACTGGTTTTACGACGAAGACGACGACACCATCCTGGAGTTTGGTGAAGAAATCGCCGACGACTTTGCCGCCCTGGAATTCCGTCCGCAGGCGCTGGTGTAAAACCCATGCAACACCCATGCAGCCGGGCGTGAGGCTGCATGGATGCAGGAGGAAGCCGGACATGGCATAAGCGATGGGTTTGACAACTTACCTATCGATAAGTAAATTCGCGGCATGACCGCTTCCGCACTGCCCCAGCCGGACGACGACCGGCAAGACACCAAAAAGCGCATTCTCGACATGGCCGAGGATCTGCTGCTCACCCGTGGCTTCAACGCCTTCAGCTACCAGCATATTTCCAGCGAGCTGGGCATGAAGAACGCCGCCATTCACTACCATTACCCAAAAAAAAACGACCTGGGCGTGGCGGTGATCCAGCGCTATCGCCGGCGTTTTCAGCGCTTTGTCGATGGCCAGGCCGGCCAATCGGCCCGCGCCCAGCTGGAAGCGTATTTTCAGCTGTCCACCCATTACTACCAGCACAACCAGCAAATCTGCCCCAGCGGCGTGCTCAGCGCCGAGTTTCATGTGCTGCCGTCAGACATGCAGGCCGAAGCCCTGGCCTTTGTCGCCGAAATGCGCGATTGGGCCACCCGCATTCTGCAACACGGCCTGGCCAGCGGGGAGTTTCACTTTGCCGGCGACGCCCGCGCCATGGCGGCGGTGATGTTTGCCGCCCTGCAAGGCGGCCTGCAACTGGCCCGGCTGGACGCCGCCATCCTGGACGACCTGAAGCGCCAGCTGTGCGCGCTGCTGGGTCTGCCGCCTTGCTGATTCACCTTGACCACAGGAACGCCCACCCATGACCGACGCCTGCCTGAGCCGCGACCTTGCCGACGGCATCGCCACCCTGACGCTGAACCGCCCGGACAAATCCAACGCCTTTGACCAGGACATGTGGCGCGCGCTGCGCGAGGCGCTGCAATGGGCCGACGACACCCCCGAGGTGCGCGTGGTGCTGCTGACCGGCGCGGGCAAAAATTTTTGCGCCGGCATCGATCTGGCCATGCTGCTGAACATCCAGCAAGCCATCCACCAAGAATGCGAGGGCCGCAAGCGCGAGGCGCTGCGCCGACTGATCTTGCAACTGCAAGACGATATCTCCAGCCTGGAGCGCTGCCGCAAGCCGGTGATCGCCGCCATCCACGGCGCTTGCATCGGCGGGGGGATTGATCTGGTCACCGCTGCCGACATCCGCTTTGCCAGCGCCGACGCTTACTTTGCCGTGCGTGAAATCGACATGGGTATGACTGCCGACGTGGGCACGCTGCAACGGCTGCCGCGCATTGTCGGCGAAGGCGTCGCGCGCGAGCTGTGCCTGACCGGCCGACGCATCGACGCCGCCGAAGCGGCCCAGCTCAAATTGGTCAATCAGGTGTTCGACAGCCAGGACGCGCTGCTGGCCCACGCCCGCCAGGTGGCGGCCAGCATCGCCGGCAAATCGCCGCTGGCGGTGCGCGGCACAAAACAGGTGCTGAATTACAGCCGCGACCACAGCGTGGCCGACAGCCTGGAATACGTGGCCAACTGGAACGCCGCCATGCTGTTGTCCAACGATATTCAGCAGGCGGTGATGGCCAGCATGAGCAAGCGCACCGCGCAGTTTGCCGACTGAGCAACCATCAAGGTGAGGGCGCCCCGGCGGCGACCAACTCATCTTCACAAAAAACCCCCGCCAGGCAGATGCCTGACGGGGGTTTTTGCATGGGCAGCGGCTACCCCGTGCGGCTTACATCTTCACAAAGGCCAGATCGCTGAAGCTGACTGTCTGCACCCCGGTCAGCTTGATGGCCAAATCACCGCTGGCAAACGTGCTGGCATTGCTCTGATCCAGCACCAGATAGGTGTCGCCAGAGAAACTAAACACCGTCACCTTGGGTGTGGCGGCGGCGTTAGCCAGTGTCAAGGTCACGGTTTTGGCGCTGCCAAACGACACGGAAGTCCGGCCGTCACTCCGCGTTGTCACCAGATCTGCGTAGCCATCCTGATTCAGATCGGCGGCCTCGATGTGTTGGACCACATTCACGCCGGCGGTTTCGATGGCCAGCGAGGTGGGTGTGCTGGCAAAGGCGCCATTGCCGGTGCCGCGCTGGTGATACGGACAACCTGCATCCGGGTGGGCAGATCCGCCAGCAGCACGTTCAGGTCGGTCAGGGTGGCGTCGGCAATCAATATGTTTTGCTGGGTCAGGGGCATGAAAAATTTCCTTGCGTGACAATGTGTTGAAGTGGGATTTGTGTGATGAGCAAGAGGATGTTTTGGTGCGATGCCAAGCCGGTGACTTGGGTGTGGATTTTGTAATGAATTGAAATTGACGGCAGTCCACGTTTTATTTGCACATCAGATGGAGTAAAATTTTCAGGCTAGCCAAGATCAAGTTATAGTTTTATGATTTATTTATATAAAAAACAAAAATGAATTTTATGTAACAGCATGATTAATATATAAAAAATACGTTTCACGTCAGGCAAAAATTTTTTGCGCTTGATCATGTGACAAGGTTTTTTGCTACTCAATATGCGAAGATATATGTCATTTATTGGTTTGAGCTATTTTATAGAAAAGCGTCTGGTAGGGCTGGGTGTTTTTTACAAGTGCTGACTGATGTGTGCCGTATAAAAATCCGCTAAACTGATAACCCGATTCGATACCCGCAACTGGCTTTTATCATGATCCTCCATATTATTTCTGGCATGGCTGTGCTCGCCACACTATGCCTTTGCAGTGCATCTTTCGCCAATGACTCCACCTTTGGCGAGGACAACGGCACCATCGTCTTCAAACAGCAAGCCGACATCAGCATGGACAAAGAAGTGCTGCTGATTAGCGAGAAACAGGTGAAGGTCGATTATGTGTTCACTAACCACAGCGCGCAGACACTCACCCTGCCCGTGGCCTTCCCGATGCCACAAGAGCGTTTTGGTGATATGTTTTATGATCGGATCACCCAGTTTCGACTCTGGGTGAATGGCCAGCGCCAATCCACCACACAACGCATGGTGGTATTGCTCAACGGAAAGACAGATGTCACCCAACAAATCTATGACCTGGGCTGGACGCTGGATGACCTGAGATATTATCTGGGGCAGGATGAGCCGGTTCTGGGCTGGCGGCCCAAACGTGGCAAACCGCTGCCACTGGCCTGGCGCGGCGAGCCGCCGTATGACCCAAAGTTAACCATTCATGAATATTTCACCTGGCAGCAAACTTTTCCGGCGGGGCAGTCTGTTGCCATCAGCCATGCTTACAAGCCCAGTCTCTACACCAGCGTTCCGTACACTGCCAGAAGTACCATCGAGACATGGCAAAAGCCTGCCTGCCTGGATGCCGAGGCGCGCACGGCCATTCACCGCCTGGAACGGCATATTGATCGGCGGACAGACCCTGATCACACGCCAACGATCTTGTGGTCAGCACTCAGCTATATCCTGACCACCGGCAATCACTGGCGTGGGCCGATCAAAGACTTTACCTTGATCCTGAAAAAGGAGCTGCCGTCCGATCTGATCAGCCTGTGCCTGGACGGAAAATTCACGGCGACTGATCCACTGACGCTGACCCTGCACGAGCAGAACTTTGTGCCCAAAGCCAATCTGGATGTGCTGTTTGTGCGGCGGGACAGATATATGAAATCCCGTTAACCGCTTATTGGCACGGATACCCCAGCCGGCTGCGAATATGTCAAAAGGATTTTGGCGTGTCAAACCGCCAGAGAAACCTGCATAAAAAAGCGCCGGGCAAGGCCGGCGCGGGAGGGGTGAGCGGCGCTTAGAGTGGCTAACAAAACCCAGCGCAGCGATCCTGGCTAGGCGCACGACCGCAGACAGTACAAGCAGTACGGCAAGGTCGGGCAACGACGCCAGGAGGGTTTTGTTAGCCGCTCTTAATGCGCCAGGTCACTGCGTTCCAGCAGCAGAATGCCCGCCATTTCTTGATCGACTTTCTGCATATGCTGATACAGCGATTCGGTATGCGCGAGCATCGCCTCGACGTCGCCCTTGCCTTGCCGTGCAGCGCCGGCCAGCTGTTGCAGGGTGTCCAGCGTATCGCCCATGCGCTCGGCAAAGCCGCCCACCAGCTCGCCCACCTGGTGAATCTGGCTGCTGACCTGCTCGATTGAGCGCAAGACATTGTCGATCGAGCCGCCGGTGGTTTCCAGATTGGACTGGGTGTTGTTGGCCAGCTTGCGCACTTCGTCGGCCACCACGGCAAAACCTCGGCCGGCTTCGCCGGCGCGCGCGGCCTCAATGGCGGCGTTCAAGGCCAGCAGATTGGTCTGCTCGGCGATTTTCTTGATCATGCCCAGCACATTGCCAATTTGCCCGGCGTGCTCGGCCAACTCGCCAATTTGCTGACGCACCGATTCGGTCGAGCGGGCGCCGTCGCTGACATGGGTGCTGAAATCGCGCAGCCGGGTTTCGATGCTTTCCAGTTGCTCAATCTGCGTCTGCGCATTGCCACGGAAGGCCGGCAGGGTTTCGCCCAGCTCGGTGGCCAGGGTTTTGTAGCCCTGCAAATCCTGGATGATCTGGCTTTTCATGCCGCTGATCACCGTGCTGCGCGACAGCTCGCGGCGGAAAAAGTAATTTTTGTAATTGGCGTAATGCAGGGTGAACTGATCGACAAACTCATCGCGGAAACCCTGGCTGGCCGGGTAGAAAAACACCGCCGTCAGGGTCTGGTTGATATTCACCCCCAAGAGCTCGCCAAAGGTGGAAAACCCAGCCACCGGCACATCGCCATACACCTGGGCGCGAGCGAGCTGGGCAGCGTTGTTCAGCCGGCGCAAAATGCAGTCGGACAAAATCCCGCCCACTGGCGCCGGTTTGTTCTGGCTGAAGGTACGGTAGTCATTGGCGGTCTTGCTGGCAAAATCCACCGCCTTGAGCAGGTGCAGGGTTTCACCAAAGGCGATGTCACAGGCAAAGTGCAGCTTGCGCGTTTGCCGGTTGATTTGCAGCACCGAGCGCACAAAGATTTCGCCATTGATCTTGATGCCGAAAGTATGGTTTTGCAGCTTGCCGTCCAGCTCGTCCTCGCGGCAATGAAAATGCTGGCACAGCTCGCCGATCATGTCGCGCACTTCGCCGGTTTTTTGCTCCAGCACTGAATCCACCGTGCGCAGCTCGGTGTTGGCGCCGGCAATCAGGAAAGATTTGCCGGTTTCTTCAAAGTTCTGGGTTTTGAACACCCCATAACGATACGCCGGGGTGAGCTTGATAAAGCACAGCAGCGCGTGGTTTTCGCGGGTTTGCTGGCCGTCATTCAGCCGGGTGTGGCTGAAATCCAGCAAGCCGCCGGCCGAGCCGCCAACAAACAGATACGGAAAGCGGTTGGATTCGTACACCGCTTCCATCAAAAAACTCTCGCTATTGGACAGCCCATCCACCAGGGTCAGCACAAAGCCTTCTTCCGCGCGCATCGAGAACGGCACCGACAATTGGCCCAGCGTGCGCGCCAGCTGCGCCACCCGCGCATCGTGGCGCAGCTTGGGAGCACCCTGGCGGATGTCCTCACAGCCCAGCGGCACATTGGCCACATGCGCCTGCTCGATGATGGCCTCGCTGAACAGCTGCAACACCACGCCCTGCCAGCCTTGCGGGGTGTCCTGGTACAGCGCATCGCCCGCCCGCGTGGCGCACAGCTCGCCCGCCGTGCTGGTCAGCACCACGGCCGCGCGCGGAAAGCGCTCGCGCACGCTGCGCGCCACGGCGTCCATATTGGCGTTGGGGCTGACATAGCCCAATGCCAGCCGCACGCGCGGCTCGGGCTGGGCAGGCAGCGCCTGCGCCAATTGCCCGGCCTGGGCACGGATCACTTGCACGGGGGGAAGGGTGTCGGCGCGCGCGCCAGACGCGGGCGCACCGTCGTCAACGGCTTTTTTGCGGAAGAACAACATCTCGGCCTCACTTGGTGGGTGGTGTGTATGCCGGCGCTTCATGGTGGCGCCGTGCATTGGCCGGACGGGCCGGCCTGGCCCGGACAAGAGGGCCGCCGGGCCGGAAAGCATACGCAGCATGCCAGCAGAAGCAGATGGCATACATATTGACGCTAGGATACAACTGTTTGAACAAGTGTGCAGCGCCGATGCCGCGCTTGCCATTAGACAAAAGTGCTGAAACCCAAATAGATACAATATGTCATGACCAGGCCAGCGCCAGTATATGGCCAGTCAACTGGCTGCGGTCGTGCCATATGGTCAACGCCGCGCGCTGGCGTGCGCTGTCGGCGCAGTATTCCGTCAGCGCCAGCCCCAGGCATTTATTACCCGCCTCCAGCGCCGCCCAGGCAGCGGCAAAAGCCGCGCCCTGCTGCGCGGGCGGTAGAGCGGCCAGTTGCGCGCAGTGCGCCGGGCTGAAATACGTCGCTGCCACCGCCGGCCAGTCTGCTGGCGGCGTCAGTGGGGTGAGGTCCACGCCGACCGCACCCGCGCGCAGCGCCAGCACCGCCACGCCCTGGCCATAACTCAAACTCAGCCGCAAGGCCGGGTTGTGCGGCTGCGGCCCGCGTGGGCTGTCGCGCCAGCCGGTGGCCAGACAGGGCAGCGCGTCCAGTTGCGCGCGCAGCCATTGCCGCGCCAAGGCCGGCGCCAGGCCGGCGGTGCGCACCGGCAGCAGCAGCGTTTCGCCAGCGGCCAGCTGCGCCGGGGCGTGCTCGGCGCAGCGCAGCCAGCGCGGCGCGCTCAGGCCGGCGGCGTCCATGGCTTACAGGGCGAGCCGTTCCATTGGGTGCGCGGCGGGATGTGCTCGCCCTTCATCACCAGCGACAACGGCCCCAGCAGCGCGCCATCGCCCACCTGGCTGTCGTACAACACCGTGGTGCGCGCACCCACCAGCACCTGCGCGCCAATGTCCACCCGGCCGATTTTCATCACCCGGTCTTCAAACAAATGCGTCTGCGGGCCAGACCAGGCATTCAGCACGCTGCCATCGCCAATGCGCACGCAGTCGTATTCGGTCACGTCGGTGGTGTCCAGCACCACGCCACGGCCGATCTGACAACCCAGCAGGCGCAGCACCCACGGCAAAAATGGCGTGCCGCGCAAAAAGTTGACAAAGTTCGGCACGGCAATCGATTCATACAGATTGGTCACCGCCTCGCTCAGCCAGACAAACGGCGTCCACATCGGCGCGGCACGCGGGGTGTAGCGGCCAATCAGCAGCCATTTGGCTGCCAGCACCACGGCAAACGAGCCCACGCCGTAGCACAAGCCCGCCAGACACAGCCGCCAGGCGGCCAGCGCCCAGTGCTCGGTTTCAGCGGCGGGCAGCACCTTGATCACCGTCAGATACCCGCTGGCGATGATCAAGGCCAACGGCAGCACAATGCGCACCGCTTCTACCGTGCCACGGCCGATGCGCCGGGCTACCGAGGGGCGGAAGGTCAGGTGTTCGGCAAAACCGCTGGTGATTTCCCGCGCCGGCAGGTGCAGCGCAGGCGAGCCCATCCAGGTGTCGCCGGCTCGCATCTGGCCATTGGCCGGCGCACGCGATTGCACGCCAATCAACACATCGGCCGGCAACTCGGTGCCATCGGGCAGGTAGGCGCCATTGCCGACAAAGCTGCGTGCGCCGATTTCGGTGGGGCGCAGCGTCATCCAGCCGCTGTCGATTTCTTCGTCGCCCAGCATCACCGCGTCAGCAATAAAGGTGTCGTCGCCCAGCGTCAGCATGTCCGGCACCACGCCCATGGCGGTGGAAATCTCGGCGCCCTTGCCAATGCGCGCGCCCAGCACCCGGTACCAGAATGGCGCAAACACCGTGGCGTACAGGCCATGCAGCACATGCAGGCTGGATTCCTGAATCTGGTTGGTCAGCCATTTGCGGTAATACACCCGGCTGAATACCGACCAGCGCCCCGGTTGCAGGCGCGGCAGCACCAGCCAGCGGATGGCCGCCGACAGCAAAATGGTGGCCGCCACCAGCACCGCGCTGGCCGGCAAGGCCAGCAAGGCATACCAGAAAAACGCCTGCCAGGCCGGCAAGCCCAGTTGGCCCAGGTCCAGCTCGTGCACGTCCAGCCAGTCAATCAGGATAAAGCTGGGGAACACCGGCAAGAAGAACAGCGCCGCCACCGCCGCCGCGCCCAGCACATAGCCGGCCAGCGCCAACGCCCGCATCGGCAGGCCGGGACGCGCCGGTGGGGTGGGCCGTGGGCGGATGGGCTGGGCGCTGCGCCGTGCCGGCGCGCCCTCCCAGCGCTCGCCTGCCGGCACCTGCTGGCCCTGCGCCAGGCTGGACAGCCCATCCAGATACGCGCCGGCACCGATGCGGCTACCGCCCTCCAGCACACCATACGAGCCGACATAGGCCGCGTCGCCAATCTCAATCTGCCCCACCACCAGCGCATCCGGCTCCAGGCGCACGTTTTCCAGGTTCACCGAAGCGCCGATATTCACGCCCGCACCAATGCTCACCGCATCTGGCGCGCGCAGCGACATCGAGCCAATCAGGGTATCTCGGCCAATCCGTGCACCCATCGCCCGCCAATAGGCGGTGAGCAGCGGCGAGCCGTGCAGCAGATAGGTGGCCGGCACATCAGCCAGCCGGTCGGCCAGCCACCAGCGGAAATACGTTACGCCCCACAGCGGGTAGCGACCGGGCTTGAGCCGGCCAAGCACCAGCCATTTGCCGGCAATCGCCACGGCAAAGCTGGCCACATGCGCCAGCAAAAACACCAAGAGCGACGCCGCCACCGCCAGGGCAATGCTGTCGTCCGGGTCGCCGGTCAAAAAGTGGTAAGTAAAGAACGGCGCCAGCCACTGCAACATGCGCAGGCTGACCAGGGGCGGCAGCATGGCCGCTTGCGCCAGGCCGCACAGCGCGCGCTTGAGCGGGCTGACCGCGGCAAAGCTGGGCGCGACATTGGCCGCCGCCTGGGCGGACAATTGCTCCAGCGCGCTGGCCATCGCACCCACCGTGCGGGCGCGATAAATCTCCTGCACGGTGATGCCGGCATAGCGCGGCGTGTGCCGCAGCGCCGACACCAGGCGCGCCGCCAGCAGCGAATGGCCGCCTAAATCATTAAAAAAATCCGCCTCGCGCGCCAGTGGCTGGCCGGGAAACAAGCGGCGCAAATGGCCAAACAGCTCGCGCTCGGCGTCATTAGTCGGTTCGGCTTGGTCTTCCACCGCCGGCAAGGCATCCAACTCACGCGCGCGCAGCGCCTTGCGGTCCACCTTGCCCGAGGTCAGCCGTGGCATGGCGTCCAGGGTGATGAACAGCGCCGGCACCATATATGGCGGCAGCCGCTCGCGCAGCCCGGCGCGCAAGGCGGCGACATTGGCCGGCTGGCCGCTGTCGGTCACCAGATAGGCAATCAGCTGGTCCACTTCGTCGATGGCTTTGACAATCACCGCCGCCGCGCCAATATCGGCCTGATCGCACAGCGCCGCTTCGATTTCGCCCAGCTCCACCCGAAACCCGCGAATTTTCACCTGGTCATCCGCCCGGCCCAGGCACTGCACCTGGCCGGTTTCGTCGATCTTGGCCAGATCACCGGTGCGGTACAGCCGGCGGTCGTAGCCGCGCTCGATAAACGGGTTATCCAGAAACTTCTCGGCGGTCAGCTCGGGGCGGCCCAGATAGCCGCTGGCCACGCCGGGGCCGACAATGCACAGCTCGCCCACCTCGCCCGCCGGCAACAAGCGCATATCGGCCGGATCCACCACCAACAGGCCATAATTGGGCAGCGGCTGGCCAATGGTCACCGGCTGGCCGGGCACCAGTCGCGCCAGGCTGGCCGACACGGTGGCCTCGGTCGGGCCGTAGGTATTGAACAAGGGCCGCTCGTGGCTGGCCCAGCGCTCCACCAGCGCCTGCGGGCACATTTCGCCGCCCAGGTTGATGATGCGCAAATTGGGCACGTCGCGGCCAAACAGCGCCAGCAGGCTGGGCACCGCGTGCAGCACGGTCACGCGCTGGCGAATCAGCGCCTCGGGCAGCGCGTCCGGGTCGCTGACCAGGCATTTGGGCGCAATCCACAAGGCGGCGCCAACCAGATAGCTGATCCAGATTTCCTCGAACGACATATCAAACGCCAGCGAGAAGCCCTGATACACCAGGTCGTCCTCGCGCACGCCCAACACGCTGTTTTCGCTGCGCAAAAAGTGGCAGATGCTGCCATGGCTGACGGCGATGCCCTTGGGCACGCCGGTCGAGCCGGAGGTGTAGATCACATAGGCCGGGTGTTCCGGGCGCAGCCCCTCGCGGCGGCGCAAGGGGCCGTCCACTGCCGCTTGCAGCGCCTCGGGCGTCCAGCGCGGGAGATTGGTGTCAGTCAGCCGGGCGGCCATGTCCGGGTGGCACACCAGGCCCAGCGCGCCAGCGTCGCGCAGGCAGATTTCCACCCGCTCGGGCGGGGTGTCGGCGTCAAACGGCAGCCAGGCGGCGCCAGTCAAGGTGATGGCGGCCTGCATCACCAGCGCCTCGGCCCCGCGCGGCATCCACAGGCCAATATGCTGGCCCGGCGCGGCGCCGGCTTGCAGCAGGTGATGCGCCGCCAGGCTGGCGCGCGCCAGCAGCTCACCATAGCTCAGGCAGAGCTCACCCCAATACAGCGCCGGCCGGTCGGGCTGGCGGGCGGCGGTGGCTTCCAGCAAGTCGGGCAAGCCGGTGTCAGTCAAAAAATCCGGGCGGGAAAGTCCGTGCAAAATCATCGGGCAGGCGTATCCAGGGCTCGCGGCAGGCGACGGCCTGCCGGGTATGATCGGCAATTGCTAATATTGGCAATAACACCTTGCGGTGACTGCCTGTTTCTGGAATAACGCCCGGCCTGCCATTTGGTTGACGCGCTGTGTAAAGCCACGTTAAGCGCCGCTCACAAAACGTGGCGCGGGGCTTATCCGGCGTGACTGCCTTCCCATGGTGCGCGCCAGGCCGGCCGGCCAGGAAACGCCTGATCCAGCGCCCGCGCCGACAGCCCGAACACCGCCTGGCTGACCGCCGCCAGCAGGCTGCGCCAGTCCAGGGTGACCGGCAAATCGCGCCCTTCAAACAGGGCATTGGCCTGCAGGCCGGCAAAATCGCCCAGCATGCGCCCTTCGCGCCCCAAGCCACCACCGGCCAATAGCGCCAGGCCGCCATGGCCGTGGTCGGTGCCGCGTGTGCCGTTTTCGGCGGCGGTGCGGCCAAACTCGCTGAGCACCACCACGCGGGTGCGCGCCCATTCTGCCTCGCCCAGCGCCGTTTTCATCGCCAACAGGCCCTGGCCCAGCTGTGTCAGCGGCTGCGCCAGGCCGGCCGCCTGATTGACGTGGCTATCCACCCCGCTTAAATCGACAAAGGCCAGCGCCAGTTCGGGCTGCTGACGCAGCACCTGGCCCATCTGCCGGGCTTGCGCCGCCCAGCCGGCCAAGGGGGCGGCGTTGCGGCTGGCCTGATCCGGGTCGGCTTGCGCCAGCAGCGCCTGGGTGTCGATGGCTTGTTGCAGCCAGCGCTGGCTGGGCGAGCCGGCATGCGCGCGCAACAGCGCCTCCTGCAAAGCGCCGCCGGGCAGGCGCAAGGCCTGGCGCGCCAAGGGAATATGCTCGATGGCCACACCAGCCCCATACAGGGCCAAGGGGGCATTGGCGGCAAAATTGGCAGCCAGCCGGCCGTCCAACTGGCTGGCCAGCCGGCCCATCCAACCGGTGTTGCCGCTGATGGCGCCCGTGCCCAGCTCCATCACGTCCTGCGCCTGAAAATGGCTGCGGCTGGTGTTGGGCGAGCCCGCCGTCGGGCAAAACCACAGCTCGCCAGCCCGATACAAGGTTAAACAGTCGGCCAGCGCCGGGTGCAGGGCAAAGCCGCTGCCAGGCAAGGTCAGGCCGCTTTGCAGCACCGGCTGCGCCAGTGTCGGGCGCAGGCTGGGCCAGCGGGGGTCGGCCACGGGTGATATGGCATGCAGGCCATCCAGGCCGCCACGCAGCAGCACAAACACCAGCCGTCCTTCACGCGCGGCCGCTGGCGCAGCCCACGTGCGCCAAGTGAATGGCAATAAACTGGCGGCGGTCAGCGCGCGCAAAGCCGCACGACGACCCGAACAACAGGACAATACCGACATGACATGCTCACAATCAGGGGGAAGCTCACACAGGCTGCCAGCTTGGCATAAGCGCGCTATTCGGGCCAGTGCTGGCGCGGGGGATCGTCGGATGTGCTGTCATATGGTCTGACCATTAGCAGCCCACAGTCGTATAATGTGCTCTTTTGCACACACAAGAGGGACACAAGCATGGTGGAAACCTTTCTGGTGTTGATTGGCTTGCAGCTGCTGGGCGAATGGCTGGCGCGCTGGCTGCATATTCCGGTGCCCGGCCCGGTGCTGGGCATGTTGCTGTTGTTTGTTGGCCTGTGTCTGCGCCGTGGCGTGCCCACCGCCTTGCAGCACGGCGTGCCGGCGTTTTTGCAGCATTTGTCGCTGCTGTTTGTGCCGGCCGGCGCGGGCGTGTTGCTGTATGCCCATCTGCTGAACGGCCAGACCGTCTGGCAGCTGGCTTTGGCGCTGGCGGTGGGCACCACGGTGACTTTGCTGGTCAGCGCCCTGCTGCTCGCCGGGCTGATGCGCTGGCGCGGGGAGCACGGCCATGACTGATTTTGCCAGCCTGTGGCAGGCGGCGCGCCAACAGCCGCTCACCTGGGTGTTTCTCACCATGCTGTGCTACCGGCTGGCGATTGCGCTGAATCGCCAAAGCGGCGGCCATGCGCTGGCCAACCCGGTGGGGCTGGGCGCGCTGCTGCTGATTGGCGTGCTGCTGGCCACCGGCACCGATTACAAACAGTATTTTGAAGGCGGCAAATTCATCCAGATGCTGCTGGGCCCGGCCACCGTGGCGCTGGCGGTGCCGCTGTACGCCAACCTGCACCGGCTGTCCAAGGTGTTCTGGCCCTTGTTGATCAGCCTGCTGTTGGGCTCGCTGGTGGGCATTGTCTCCAGCGCGGGCGTGGCCTGGGCGCTGGGGCTGGATGACATTTTGATCAAATCGCTCTTGTCGCGCTCGGTATCCACCCCCATCTCTATGGGTATTGCCAGCGAAATCGGTGGCGCGCCGGAGTTGGCGGCGGTGTTTGTGATTGTGTCCGGCGTGTTTGGCGCCATGCTGGGCTGGCCGCTGCTCAGCCGTTTGCGTTTGGGGCAAGATGTGGTGTACGGTTTTGCCACTGGCATGGCCGCGCATGGCATTGGCACAGCCCGGGCGTTTCAGCGTTCAGACACGGCTGGGGCGTTTTCTGGTCTGGCGATGGGCCTGAATGGCCTGGTGACGGCGATTTTGATTCCGCTGCTTTTGCGTTTTTGGCATTAGCGCGCAGACGCGGCAGAACAGACGTCTTCACACGCCGGTCACACCGGGCCGGTAGGCTGCGCCGATTGCGCCGAATTGTTGTCGGCCGCGCCGAAATCATAATAAGGAGACTCAATTGGATCTGATTCTGTGGCGTCACGCCGAAGCCGAGGAAGGCAGCAACGATCTGGCCCGCGAGCTGACCCGCAAAGGCCAGCAGCAAGCCGGCCTGATGGCCGCCTGGCTGCGCCTGCGCCTGCCGCGCGATTTTCAGCTGCTGGCCAGCGAAGCCCGCCGCTCGCAACAAACCGCTGCGTTTTTGTCAAAAAACTACCGCGTGCTGCCGGAAATCAACCCGGACGCCACGGTGGAATCCGTGCTGAAAGCCAGCCATTGGCCCGACGCCCGCCACCCCATCGTGCTAGTGGGCCATCAGCCTTATATGGGTATGATCGCCTCGCAACTGATTGGCGGCGAAGCACAAATGTGGAATGTCAAAAAAGGCGGCGTGTGGTGGATCAGCCAGCGCGTGCGCCACGGCATTGCGCAAAACAGCCTGAAGCTGGTGCTCAATCCGGGCATGCTCACCGCCAGCGACGATTGAGCGCCGCTGGCCCCGTCCACGGCCACCCGCCTGGCATGCCCTGTCCGGGCCGCACGTTGGGCCTGGGTGGGTGAGCCACTTGCACATCCACCAGGGCTTGAAGCGGCATCAACGCCACAGCGTGGCGGGGGAGGACAGCAGCAAGATGGCCTGTTGCGCCGGTGGCAAGCCTTCCGCCGCCGCCCGCGTGGCTGCCGTCCATGGCCCCAGGCTGCGCTCGGCGGCAGCGGCATCCCAGTTGCACGCCTGGGCCGCATCTGCCGGGCCGGTCAGCCGCCATTGCCGCTGTGCCAGCGCCTGGGCCAGCTGTACGCGCAAGGCCATGCCCAGCGCCGTCTGCCATTCGCCGGCATTTTGTGGATAGCCATCTGGCGTCAAGCGCAGGAATGGCGCCTGCCCCATCGCCTGCAACATATTCAGCAAAGGTTCGGCATGGGTGATGGGGGCGTCCTGACACACCGCGCGCGCGGTAGCCAGCACGTAATCCTGTGGCAGACGGAACATCCGCTGCTTGAGCAGGCTGTCGGCAAAGGCTGGGCTGGCCAGCATCACCCACAAGGCAGGCGACAGTCGCCCGCCGCTTTGCACATAGGCCTGTGCCATGCGCTCGACCAGCGCCGCAGGCGGCGTATCGCCGACAAAGCGTTGTGCCAGCTTGCGGCTGACATGCCGTGCCGTGGCCGGGTGCAAGGCCAGCCGGTGCAAGAGCGCATCCATTGCCGCGCGACCGTCAGCCAGTGCGTATGTTTGCCCCAGCACCTGCACCGAGCCTTCGCCACGCCGGCGTGGATCCAGGGCAAAGCCACCATCGGCAAGCGCATCCGCCGTGCCCAGATCCGGCGCACTCACCCCGCTGATCAACCGTGCCGTGGCTTCGACATCCGCCTGCTGATAGCCCCCGCCCACACCCAAGGTATGCAGCTCCAGCAGCTCGCGCGCCAGATTTTCGTTCAGCCCGGTGCGCCCGCGCCGGCCCAGCTCGCTGTCTGGGGCGGTGGAATTGATATTGTCCAGATAGCCCTGCATGGCCGTGTGGTAAAACGCGGCACGCAAGAGAGATTCAAAACGGTCATCCGCCATGGCCGCCTCAATGCGTGAGGCATAATCATCCACCAGCCAAGGCAACTGGCCTTTGTGCAGATACACCGAAAAATGATTCAGCCAGAAGGCCAGCAACACCTCATGTGCCGGATTGTCGCTGTTGGCCATCATCAATAGCCGTCGCTGAACCGTAGCCGACTTCATGGCATTGCCCTGGCGGGCCATGGATTGCACCAGCGGAATATCCTGCGCCTTGCGTGCTTCTTGTACCCGGACCGGGCCATATTGCGCCCAGCGCTCGGCCAGGGGGGGCGCATCGGCCAGCGCATCCAGCGCGGTGCGGACAGCAGGAGCCACGCCGCTGGGTGCGCGCCAGCCGCGCTGCACCATGGCCCGAGGCGTTTGCCCGGTAAGCGCCGCCACACTGGCATCGGTGGCGCCATAGCCCCAGCGCGCCAGCATGGCCCGCGCCAGTGGCGCATCCATCGGGGTGTCCAGCTTCAGTGGCCCCGCCGCCTGCGTCAGCGTGGCCAGCATGCACGCCACCCCGCCCAGCACCCGCATTGCTTGTTTCATCGTTGGCTCCGCAT
>ERZ650312.82-NODE-82-length-42046-cov-8.237051_pt1 | contig 42046 bp, 40 predicted proteins | sample MGYA00376248_ERZ650312 | MGnify/ENA primary metagenome ERZ650312 (study PRJEB26733, sample SAMN07839316) | wastewater metagenome | biome: urban; feature: wastewater treatment plant; material: waste water | place: USA: North Carolina | collected 2016-07-28 ... | reverse complement strand
CGACGTCGTCAGCGTCAGCGGCCAAGAAGTTGTGTCCAGCGGCCACACCCTCGCAGACCTAGTCTAGGAGCCAATCGGCTCCTTTTTGCTTGGCCACTCTAATTGGGGCGTATCACATCGCTGGCCTGGACCAGATACAGAAGGAGGACACAAACATGAGTGGAGAAGGACGTAGCGGGCGCTACCGAGGCCCAATCTTCGCCAACCCAGAAATCGATGGCACAGCCTTCCAGCTGAGCCGCATCGACGACATCGTTAAGATCGTACCCAGCGACATCAAGCCGGGCATCATGACCGAGCGCCAACTGGCCAAGGCTGTCTTAAAGGCAGAAGATGAGGCTGGACGACGTAGCTTCCGCGACAAGTACACGTTTTACTGCGTAGCGGCGGGTATCGTTGGCTACGGCAAATACAAGCCTGGGTTCAAGGCTTACAAGACCGCAGGTAAGTACCGCGCCAAGAAGGGTGAGAAGCGTGCTGGATTCGGCGTTTACGTCAATGGCGAACGCGTCCGCACCCGACCAACCCTGAACGAAGCTAAAAAGGCCGCGCTCGAGATCGCCATGAAGCCCTCGTCTGTCGATAAGACAGTCAAGGTGTACCTAGTCTATGAGGCCGGCTACCGAGAGGTGAAGCACATCCTTGCCGGAACGGTTCACTATGAGCGAACTGGTGAGATGAAGTCCGTGCCCAAGAACCCACCTAAGAGCTTCCTCGTGCTACCAGAGTACGAGTGGGCCTACGACGGCGTACTCTGCGACCACGAGTACGAGTACATGTAAGACGAGGCCCTGGGATTCCCCGGGGCCTTCTTCTATTGCAGTCGAGGAGCCTGTGTCTGGAAGAGGTTCAGTGAAGGTGAGGGGTTGCCGGTATAGTGAGGGCGTACAAAAATAGAGCGACCGAGGAGTCGCAGATGCCCACACGGGCAAAGAAGGAGGAAGACATGAACAACGACGTAACACGCACCCTCAAGGAGGGACTCAACATATTAACGGCTGAGGAGCTCTTGGTACTCTCATACGGGGCACGCGTCAGCGATGGAGGCATCCCGAACTTCATGGCTCGAGTCGCCATTGGAGTTAACGGCAACTCGAGAGCCCTAGAGCGCTACTCATGGTTGCAACAGCTAGTGGAGCTCGGGTCAAATCACACCCGCACGTACGCCAGCAACAGCCAGCCAGACAAAAAGCGCTGCCCACGGGCTAAAGTCTGGGTTGCCTACTACGTCAAGAATGGCGAGGTGGTTGGTTTCTGCCGGCTCACTAATCTGAGAGGTAACCATGTCGGCACCGTTGAGCACCTCTTCGTGCCGGATGTTGATCAACGCTCACTCGGCCTCGCGACTGCATTGATTGCAGGCCTAGGAGACTTCGCCCGTGAGCAAGGAATGATCCTGCTAGAAGCCCACTCCACCACCAAGATGGAAGAGGTCTTCTATGACACGGTCGGTAAACGAGGCTTCGACCCGTTCGACGCTCCATGCCACCGCATTAAGCTGGCATAACCCCAGGATCCCGTCAAGGGTCCTTTTTGCTGTCCTTAAGACAGCCCCAGAAACAAACATCCCGGTCCGCAGCGTGCGCACCCACGACCTTTCTTTAAGACAGGGCCCTCGGACTTTAATTTCGGAGTAAGAACTGGGCCGAGAGCTCAAAGAGAAGGAGGAGAGAGACATGGCTGTAAGAAAGACAGAGACCGGGGCAGACCTGGACAGCAGACGGATCCTCTTGTTGCGCCAGCAGGAAGAGGGCAAGCTAAACAAGCTGCGCTACGTGGGGCCTACCGCATGGAATGGCGCTAAGGTGCCGATCTATGTCGACGCCAAGGAACTGACCATTAGCACTGAGCCGACAGACTGGGCCGTGCACCTGGGCAACCTCAGCTCCACCAATTGCAACGGTAGGTGTGTGGCGCACATCCGCACGGTTGAGACAAGCGAGCTGGGAATCGTCTTTGAGGCAGACCTCAAGGACAAGTATCTGGTTGACGCTATACCCCCAGTGGTACACGACCTACTTGATGCACTTGCTACCGGCAAGTCTAAGCAAGTGCGCATACTTTACCCACTGAGCTGGTAAGCAAAAGACCCCCCGAGCGTTAGCCCGAGGGTCTTTTCTTGTTACAGGCAGAGGCTACTCGCCCTCTACCTGATCCAGGTCGTGGGTGCGCTCCACTGCTGGTGAAGTTGTACCAGCGGCCGTAAGCGCCGACAGCATCTGGGTGCGGATGTCGTCCACAGCGCTTGGTCCGCTCGGCAAGAAGAGAGTTTGGTTGCCGTTGGCGGCAAAGGTGTTGAGCGTGTCCAGGTACTGGTTAGTCAGCAAGATGGCCATGATCTGATCTTCGCTGAGGCCTACGTGGGAGTTCTTCAACTCCTCGATGGACTCTGCGAGGCCGTCCACAATGGCGCGACGTTGCTGGGCGATACCAACCCCGTGCAAGCGGTCCTTCTCTGCCTCAGCTTCAGCTGCAGTGACGATCTTGATCTTGTCAGCCTCAGCGAGTTCTTGTGCCGCCACGCGCTTGCGTTGTGCCGCGTTGATCTCGTTCATGGCCTGCTTGACTTCTGCGTCCGGCTCGACGCGAGTGATCAAGGTCTTGACGATGATGTAGCCGTAGCCCGCCATCTCTTCAGCAACCTGCTGCTGCACCTCAAGGGCGATCTGATCTTTCTTCTCGAAGAGCTCGTCCAGAGTGAGTTGAGGAACTGAACTGCGTAGTGCGTCCTCGATGTAGGACTTGATCTGCACCTCTGGCTCCATGAGCTTGTAGTAGGCAGCTGTCACGTCAGTGTCGCTTACGCGGTACTGGGTAGCTACGTTAAGCGCAACGAAGACGTTGTCCTTAGTCTTGGTCTCGACGACGTTCTCCGACTGCAACATGCGAAGCTGAATGCGGGTAGCGATGTTATCGACTCCGAGGGGAATGCGTAAGTGCACCCCGGCCTTAGAGGTCTTGTGATAACGCCCGAAGCGCTCGATGATGGCGACGGATTGCTCGCGCACCAGATAGAAGGGGCCTAAGGCAACGAAGCCTCCGATGACGACGAGGCCAATGATGAACGGTAAGAGCATCTCTAGCATGTGGGTGTCCTCCAGTTTACTTGTTCCCCCTGATTGTAGCGTCGCAACGAAGCCCCGATGAATATTCACCGGGGCTGTATTACTTGCAGGCGATGGCGCGAGCCTTGTCGGTCGTGCCGAAGTGCCACTTGGCGTACTTGCGGAGAGCCTCCTCACCGTGCTTGATGAGGACTGCTGCTCCAGCCTGGTCTGCACTTTCTGCAGATCCGGATGGAATCTCCATGCCCAGCTCATCACTGGCCCTGTCCAAGCTACAGAGGAAGAGGTAGCGAGCAATGACGGACGACACGGCAACAGCCATGTACTGGTGCTCAGCCTTTTCGATCAGCTCTGTAACTGGGGTGGTCTGCTGGCTGCCAGCGTATCGTTGCCAGTTCTCTGGAGTGGTGAAGCCGTCCACGATGATGCGGTCGGGTGTGATGCTGTCCTTGAGCAACTGGTTGATGGCGTAGCCGTGCATGACGACCTTGATGGAGACAGCGTTGTACTGGCTAGGCACGACGGCGTTGTAGCGCTCATTGGTCAGGTCGTAGGCGAAGTACTTGACCTTGGCCATGAGTTCTGGCGCGATCTGACGGATCTTGGTGTCGCTGACCTTCTTGGAGTCCGCGACGCCTAGCTTCTGAGCTAGGAGTAGCGTGTCTGGATCAAGTACAGAGGCGACGACGACCAGGTTGCCGAAGTAGGAGCCGTTGCCGACCTCATCGGTGCCGATCACGTTACAGTGGCGCTTCTCGTAGGTAGCTACCACCTCAGCGGCGCTCGGTAGGTCTGTCCTTTTTTCAGTCGAGCGGTCCTCTATGCTGGGGTCATAGAAGTGGTCGCGGAAGCGATCCACTTGTTCATCTGAGCCCATACATACCAGCTTACCGGACGTGTAGATCACAACGTTACCGTAGGTCTTGGACTTGTAGCGGTGTCGCTCGTACTCGCTAAGAGTGGGTTTTTTGTCGCGCTGCATGCGGTTGGTGATCCGGTGCGTTAACTCCGGACTCGTTTTTACGCTCAGGTGTGCCATGAGCGGTCCTCCCTTCTGTGCCTGGTTCCCAGGCTGTTCTTAGTACAGGCCAAGTATAAGGGTGGGCGCAAAAAGAGGCCCTGCGGCCTCTTAGATACCCACCTCGGTCTTGAAGAGATCAAGGGCCGTGGCGTAGTTACTCTTGTGGAAGGTAGTCGACTCCTCGACTTGCGCGTCGAAGTGGAAGACCGTACTGTCTAACTTCGGTGGCACCTTGGCTCTGCCGTAGCGCTCTATGACCTTGTATATGTCCACGACGTAGTCAGAGACGTAGCGCTTGCCGAAGAGGTTCAGGAGCTCCAGCTTGGATAGCGACTCTGTTAGAATGGCGCTCATGTCGGACGTGAAGCTTGGGTTGGCCGTCAAACGATGGATGTCTGAGGCGTAGAGCTCATCGAGCAAGATAGCCACCTCATTGACTGCATCAGGCAAAGCTGAGTGGATGTCAATTAGTCGGGCGATGGTCACCCCGCTCTTGTCTGTAGCTAGTAAAGCCTTGACTGCGGCAATGAGCTCTGGATGGTCCTTAGTCACCTCGTCCTTGAAGCGGGTCAGGAGCTCAGCCACGTCGGCCACGCTCTTAACGTGGGTGTTCAAGAGCTGCAGAATGGCTGCGTCTACGCCGACTTCACCCTTGATGCTGTTCACGCGGTGCTCGATGACTTTGAAGTCCAACGAGTATCGGTTGGTCCGGTCTGCCAATAGGTCCCCTCGCTGGAAGAGCTGCAGGGCAAGGTTCTCGTAGCGCTCTACTGCTGCCTGGAAGACGCTCGAGCAACGATAGCGACCCGGTAATCGTTTGATGTCGCGAGTTAACGCCTCCTCCGCGTCCTTGTCGAGCTTCTCGATCGGGATCGTATCTGGAGTGACATACCCCCTGGTGTGCCAGTCGTGGTAGATCTCGTGACTCGAAGTGCCGCACAGGTCGTCCAAGATGGTCGTGTTACCCGCGTCGTGGATGGAGAAGAGCGTCACTCTCTCCTTCTTGATGCGGTTCCAGATGGCCTTGGACATCTCCCGAACTAGCAGTGACTCACAGCCCGACAGGCGGGCATCGGTGAAGTCCTTGCTCTTGAGTACCTTGGGGTTGATGGTCGCAACCCAGATGGTGCGCCCGAAGACAGGCTCTCTGACGAAACGGTCGTCCTGGTAGTCCCAGTAAATGTTCGTCTTGCCTGCCATCGTGTGCGACAGCTCAAAGCGTTGCTTGAGTCCGTAGCGAATGAACTGCGACTCGATGATGCTGCGGGACACCTCGTCCAGCGGCGTTATCTCTTTGGCTGCAGCAAAGGCAGCCAGGATGGGGCTCTTACGCCCCTCGTTAGTTGCTTGGATAGCCATGTTTTCCTCCTTCTTGTAGGCGCCTAGCGCCTGGTGTGTTGTTACGGGGCAACTATAAAGGCGGGCCCAGATCTGGACCCGCTCCTTAGTGGATGATAGCGACCCGTGCCTTGTACTCTTGTAGGAGAGGCAGGAAGTCGCGGATGTCTTGCCGCGTCGGTACTTGATCCAGCTTGTGGATCAGCCGGTCGACGAATGTGTGGTCGCTGTGGTGGCGAGCTACGTGATGCTGCCACTTAACGAACAGGGCTTCGCAACCCTTGGCCTAGCACTGGGACTCCAGGCGTAATTCCTCGCGCATGCGGTGAATAAGTGTTTTCCTCATGGGGTTCCTCCTTGTGCCCGTCTGCGGGCGTTTTCTTGCTTGGCCTCAACTATAGGGGTAGCGACAAGCCGCCTCCCAGCCTATGATTGATCCAGACAAGAGGGGAGACCCAAGACGAGGAGGAAGTCATCATGAACCAACTAACCCTGGAGGAGCTGCTCTGCCTAACACCAGAGGCGCTCTCAGCCTACACCGGCTGGACGGTCGCTATGACCTGGTACGAGCAGGTCGGCGTCTTTACGCGCAGAGGCTATCGTATAACAAGCCCGGACGGGACTCGTGTCTTCAACGTGAAGATCAAGTCCTGGGACATGGGCGGAGGCCAGTACAAGGACAGCTACAAGGTGTCCAACGTAGGCCGGGATCTACCTGGTAGCTACGTTCTGCAGCTCACATAAGAGGCCGTTGCCTCTTTTTTTAATGCAGTCGAAGGGGGTTGACATAGGCCCTCTGCTGTGCTACAATAAGGTGAATACCGAGAACGAGGAGGACCTGGCATGCACCAGATAACCAAGGCCCGCAAGCTGTTGCAACCACTGCGGACGAGTCCACGAGTGCACATCGTGGCCGCCTTTCACTACATACTCAGCTTCTTGGCGCTCGCGGCGATCGCCCTGATCATCTCAGGATTCGCGCTGATCGTATACGGCGCCCTAGCTGACTTCAACATCAACGCCATCGTGTGGGGCTTCCTGATCATGATGTCCTGCATCCTGGCTCTCATTCCGGCCGTCGTCATTGCTGAGTCGATCGACCCACAGACCCAGTTGACGTCTGACGCCCTGATCCTTAAGCTCTACCGAGCTAAGTGCAAGACGCTGGTGATCAAGGAGAACCACAGCAACCGTGTGGTTGGCGTCGGTAAGCCTTCATCTAAGACAGGCCTTGTGTCAGTTGTGCTTCACCCTGAGAACCTGGGCGAGTACTCCAACTGGGTAGCAGACCTACCGGCTGCATTAACCACAGGCATGGCTGAAGGCTGGCAGGTGCGCTACCGCCGCATCATCTATCAATTCCCTGGCTGGGACGAGTACCAAGCTCAGTCCAAGGTCATCGTCCACGACCCAAGCGGCAAGGTCCGCGGCGTCGCTGAGATCTACGACAAGAAGACTCGTCGAGGCGTCAAGGGCGTTGACCGAAACGGCTTCAAGGTACGGAAGGAGGTGCGCCCGTGATCTTCACTAAGCTACTCAAGCCTCGTCATGAGGCGCCTAGTGTCGCAGTCGCGGCAGTCTACTTCTTCTATGTCATCTACATACTCCGGGCTGTAGCTCTTGCAACCACGGTGCTTGGCTTCATCAGCATCGCCCTTAAGTGGCCATCTATCATGGGCATGACGACTGCTGGCTTCACCTTCGCCAGCGCCATCTTTCTAGTCGCAACGGCGCTAGGCTTCGCCTTCGCCAAGGACTTGATCCTCAACGAGCTCATGGACGAGGGCGGAGATGTGGCCAGAGCCTACCAAGCAGCAATCCTGTCGGTCTTGTATCGCTGGGGAGTTGCTGTCCGAGTTCAAAAGCTTGTCGACGAGGCCGTTGTGCTGCACGCGGGTGACCGCGCAGAAAACGAAGTCGTCATCGAGTGGGAAGACACCTCAGACGGCATTCGCAAGGAGCGTATCCTGGTCGGCAAGGCGCGTAAGCGTGGCATTCGAGGTGGTCACACGGTGACCTACCGCCGCATCATCCACGAGTACCCTGGGCTTGGCCTGATACAGGAGAGCGAGAAGGTCATCTTCTGCGACAACGACGGACCCTACCTGGTCGAGAACTACTTGAGAGGTGTGGAGCGCAACTCGCTTGAGCGCCGCATCGGCATTTACCGCCTACCTCTCAATGACTAGCGCTGAGCTCCGACACCGGTCGGGGCTCTTGTTGTTTCGGCGCGGGAGTACCCACGCCCTAAAATAGCTACAGACAAGGAGGGTCCCGCCATGGGAACCAGAACACACATACAGGTCTACCACGATGGCGCTCGCCGAGGCAGCATCAGCTTCGATGACGCCGCACCTGGACGAGGCACAGCCGAACGGTTGCAAGTCGCACAGGGCTTGCTCTTGGAGCGAGGTATCCGTGGAGCACTACTGACCTGGACTGAAATAGATACAGAGGTGGGTGTGACTGCAGTTGTTGCAGACGCAGACCTAGCCGATTACATACGAGAGGAGGCACGCTAGTGGCCAAACGACGCAAGCAAGAGGAAGAGATCATCGAGCCGGTTGAGGAGGTGGTCTTCCATGAGCAGTTCAAGGAGGACTTCGTTGAGTACGGGCTCTACGCAATCGGTAGCCGTGCCGTACCTGATGTCCGCGATGGGCTCAAGCCGGTGCAACGCCGGATCATCTACGGAGCTGATAAGCTGGGGGCGCGAGCTGGCGGACCCTACATGAAGTCGGCCCGCATCACCGGTGACGTCATGGGTAAATACCACCCCCATGGCGACTGTCTTGACGGGGACACGGAGATACTGCTTGGCACCGGCCAGTACCTGGCGATCAAGCATCTCTACGCAGTTCAACAGAACAGCCCGGATGCCAAGTTCCCAGTCTACGCCATCGATCCAAGCACGGGGACTCTTGTTGAGGCTGAAGCTTCGCACGTCCGCATCGGGCAGGTTGCGACAGAGATCTATGTGGTTGGCCTCAGCAACGGCGGTGAGTTGCGTATGACAAACAACCACCCAGTGATGCTCCATGACCTGTCCTTCATTAAGGCAGAGGACTTATCGGTCGGCATGCAGATCTGTGCAATGGGGACTGGTAAGCTAAACACCTACTACACGCAGCCCGGCAAGATGGTGGGCGAGGAGATCACCATCACGTCCATAGAGGTGATCGAGACTGAGCCAACGCCGATGTACGACTTCACCGTCGGGGGCTACGAGAATGCCATCTTCAAGGCTGGCGACAGCAACGTCTGCCTCCACAACAGCTCTATCTACGAGGCCGCGGTTAACATGGCCCAGTGGTGGAAGGCAACACTCACCCTAGTTGACGGTGACGGGAACTGGGGCAACCAGCAGGGTCAAGATGCCGCAGCTCCCCGCTACACGGAGATGCGCCTGAGCAAGTTCGGACAGCTCTTCGTTCGGGACCTGGCTCCCGGCGTAGTGCCATTCGTGCCTAATTACTCCAACGACCTGACCGAGCCGACGGTGCTGCCGGTTCCATTCCCCTACCTCTTGATCGCAGGGTCTTCTGGGATCTTGACTGTCGGCATAAGCGCCAACATCCCACCGCATAACGCCCGTGAGGTAATGGCAGCAGTCCTCGCCTACATCAAGAACCCACGCATCTCAGATGCCAAGCTCCTTGAGCTCATTCCTGGGCCAGACTTCCCTACCGCAGGGACTGTCCTTAACAAAGACGAGGGGCAGTCCTTCTACCTCACCGGCAAGGGCAAGTTCTTGTTGCGCGGCGAGACCGAGCGAGACAAGAAGATGGTCGTGATCACTGAGGTACCGTTCACCGAGACCGGAAAGATCAAGGCCTTCCAAGTTAGCGTCGACGACCTGATCTTCAGCAAGCGCATACTCGCAGCCACTGGAGCTAAGAACTACTCCAACAAGGCCGGCGTGCGGATAGAAGTGGCCCTTAAGCGAGAGAGTACGCCAGAGACCCTAGAGGCTGAGCTCTACGCCAAGACCCGCCTGCAGGGGAATTACTTCGGCAACTTTACAGCGCTACGTGGCGGGGTTCCACACGTCTTCACTCTGCGCGAGTACCTGTCCGACTACGTCAGCTTCCAGTACGAGCTCCTAGAGAACCGATCCACAGTGGCCATTTCGAAGCTCCGAGCAGACCTAGAGATCCAGACTGGACTCCGCACTGCCCTGGACGACATCAACATCATCATCGAGCTCATCCAGAACACCAAGAAAGAGGCTGACGTCTTGAAGTGCCTCATGACTGGAGCTGTTCCAGACGGGGCGTTCAAGACCAAGGCAGCAGCTAAGGTGGCCTCTAAGTTCCGCTTCAGCGAGGCTCAGGCGACCTACATCCTGGACACACGACTTCGACGACTCAACTCTCTGGACAGAGTTACCATGGAGCGTAAGATAGCCAGCATAGAGAAGGAGATCGCCCGTTTGGAGAAGATCCTGTCTGATCCAGCCGCAGCCAAGAAGGAGCTCATCAAGCTCCAGACCGAGGTTGCCAAGATATTCGAGGCTCCTGAGTTTGCCCGCAAGACTCGCTTGACCAACGACGGGCCGATCACCTACGTCGAGGAGAAGAAGGTGGTTAGCTACGAGGTCAGCGTCGACAAGTTCGGCTACCTACGAATGATGGCACCTGGCGCTGCAGCTGTAGCTAATGAAGTCACGCGCTTCGCCACTGACACGGAGCAGAAGATTGGCTTCTTCGCCTCAGACGGAGCCTACCACACCGTCCGCGTGGACAAGCTCAAGCAGAGCAAACCGACGGACAAGGGCGACACGCTAGCCTCCCTGGGTGGTTTGTCGGGTACAACTTGGCCGCTGGTTAACTCAACCATGCAAGCGGGAGTAGATCAGACCCTGGTCTTCGTCACTGCACGAGGCCTCATCAAGTCAACGGCAGCTACTGAGTACCTATCCAGCCGCACACGTCTTGCTGGCCCGGCACTCAAAGATGGAGACGAGTTGGTCTCTGTCCTGAACCTAGACAAGGCCAATTACCTGGTACTCGTCACCTCGGCGGGTAGAGCTAAGCGACTTGCCGTCTCAGACATCCCTGCCATGTCGCGCAAGGCAGCCGGTAATCAGTCCGGGCGAATGCTGGATGGCGAAGCCGTCGTCGCAGCCTTCCTCGGTGACGCCAAGTCCTCCTTCGAGGTTGGCGGCAATAAGCACAAGTTCAGTGACCTGCCGGTTGACAAGCCGAGCACGGCCTTCAAGAAGATCTAAGAGGAGGCGCTCATGACCGAGACCTACAAGAGCTACAGGATCAAGGTGGCAGTACCCATCGCCGCCCTTATGTTACTCATAGCGCTGGTCGGTTGGGTTACCCTGGATAAATCTGGAGAACAGTACGCCTATGCCCGCTTCATGGTGGTTGGTGGCGCCTTAACTCTAGGGGTGCAGTGCTTCCGACTGACAGACGACCTCTTCACCAACTTCGGATTCGTAGAGCACCAGACTAGCCGCGTCACGCTGGCTGTGACAGATGTAGGCAACTGGTTGTTCTCGCCGTCTGTGACGCTGGAGAACGGAGTACGCCTCAAGGTGTTGCGAAGCCAAGCCAGAGCCGTTAAGCCTGGCGACCTCTTCCGCGCCAAGATGCGCCGCACCTACATGGACGGGGAGTTAGTCCTCACAACCATGTACGGAGTGAGCTACCACCAGGCTGTCCTTGATCCAGAAGAGGTAGACCTCTTGTCCATGATGCGCCAGGTGGACGAGCTACACGATACAACTGAGACCATCGCCCACACACCGGCGCTAGTCTCGGACTTTGATTGGTGAGAGGAGCCTGCGAGCTCCTTTCGCTTGATACGCTGCCCGGGAATCCCTGCTAAAATAGGTCCAGCACAGGGGGACGACTCGGCAGATAGAAAGGAGACCCGCCATGCAGAAGACAATGACGACAGCTCAGCTGCTCGAGATCACGATCCCACAGCTCAACGACAAGCGCACACACTTCGTGCGTGTGCCGATGGCCAACGGAACCTTCGAGCTCACGGAGCGCAACAACACCTTCGTCTCGGACTTTTATGGGAGCGACGCAGACATGCCCGACCGGTATAATGTCAGCGTACTACATGGCTACCGCACAGTGGTAGCCCGCCCATAGAGAAGGAGACCAAGATGACTAAGACAGCATCACCCGCAACAGACCGCACAGCATTGCTCGCAGCACTCAACCAAGGCCTAGTCGAGTTCGACTACCTAAAGGCCGATGGTGAGTTCCGCACCGTACGTGGCACAACCAACTACGGCACCATCGAGATCAACGGTGGTGACCAGGACGAGGCCTACTACGCCAAGGTATTCGAAGACAACGACGACGCCGAGTTCGTCCTCTACTTCGACGCCGATCGTAAGGCCATCCGCAGTATCCGTCCGGACGCCATCGTTCCGCGCACGGTTTACTTCAATCTCGTGAGCATCGGCCGCGAGATCTAAGCGGCAGAGGAGCTCCGGCTCCTCTTTTTTAATTGCAGGGCCGGGGCCTCGTCGCCCAGGCTAAAATAGGGACATCACACGAAAGGGGGCCCAGCCCATGACACACCAGCGCACCTTCTTCCTCATCAAGCCAGACGGCATGCAGATTCCGGAGGTCTTTGCGACCCTGACCAACTGCGGCCTTGTCCTTGATCAGATAAAGCCCGTGGTGGCAACTCCCGAGCAGCTAGCAGAGCATTACGCTCATGTCGCGGACAAGCCCTTCTTCCCGGCCATTGTAGACTACATGACGCAGTCTCCAGTTCTGGTCGGCACCCTGTCTGGACCAAATGCAGTCCAGGTTTGGCGAGACATCTTGGGCGCAACGAATCCTGAGCAGGCAGCACCAGACACGCTACGAGGCCGCTTCGGTCGCGTCGTGCCGGACAACATTTACAACGTGGCCCACGGCTCTGACTCAGTTGAGTCAGCTGAGCGCGAGGTGGCCATCTGGCTGTAACAAGAAAAGACCCAGGCTATTAGGCTTGGGTCTTTAGTTTCCAGTCTAGCTGCGCCACTTGTAGTGAACGTGACATCCAGTCCGGATCTTCCGGCTGCGTCGGTACCACCTTGAAGTGGTCCTGGTTTAGCTTGTTAGCGAAGCTGCCGACGTAGTAAACAGCGAGGCTACCGCGTAACATCTCCAGCATACTGGCGCTGATCTCGATCCGGTTGCTTGGCGGGCCAAACCTCAACATCTGCGAGTAGGTCTCAACTGTCAAGCAACGCTCAATCTCGCCGTTAACCTTGTATTTGGGGAACTCGGCGTAATAAGTCGTCCCATCTCTGAAAGGGGCCTTGCTTCCTCGGCAGCAGAGATTGATTCTGGTCGTGCCCTCTGCGCCAATCAGCACCTTCCAGGCCAAGAACTCTTTCTCGATCAGGTCAACGTCGCCACTGTTTTGGCTAGCGATCTCCTCCATGAGCTGTAAGAGCTTCAGTCGGTGGTCGTTGGTGAGCACCAGGTTACGACGCTCAATGACTTGGCGGCCGCACTCCATGGCTTCGGCTAGAGCGTTGTTGTTGAAAGTGCCAGCCTTAGATTCGATGGCCATGGCGATGATGCTGACGATGGAGTCGTCGTCATCTGTCGGTAGGTCTGCGAGTCGGCACTTATCCAGCAGCGTTCTCGCGCCTGACTCGTCATCGAGTGCCGCTGCCAGTACGTCTGGAACAGTTGAGGTCAGCAGGTGCTGCCAATATGGCGGCAAGTAGTCGCCCATCGACTCCTCGACGTACTTATGCGTGTCCCTTTCGATCAGGCAGTCGAATGCTAGGCCCTGCCACTGGCGATGAGTCATGACCTCTGGGTGGTAGGCACCATCTAGTAGCGTCGCCATGTAGTTGTCATCTCTAAAGCCAAGTGGCTCTGTAGGGTCAGGCACCCCCATCTGTAGCTCGTACAGCTTGGGATCAGCGTTCTCAACGATGCGCTCGACTAGGTGGCTGAAGGACTCGGAGTCGTCCGGGCTGGGCATCCAGCCGAAGTGAATGGTGCGTCCGAACTTCGGTTTCAGGGTGAACTCGTCCTTCTGGAAGTCGTAGTAGACGCACTCCCCTCTGAACTGATAGAGCTCTTGCTGCCCTCTGGGTGAGAGAGCGTGGCGAATCATGTCGGTGACAGTAAGCGTCGCCGCAGATTGGGCCTTATGTTTCACGGCCATGTGTTCTTCCTCCTTATCTGGGCATAGAGCCCGTACGTGTTACGCCCGAATTAGAGTGGGTGAGCTGTCCACAACGAAAAGACCCAGGCACTAGGCTTGGGTCTTTAGCGTCCACTCGAAGCGGATTGGCTGGTTGGTGCGCTCGATCCAATCTCGATCCTGAGCGTGAACCGGAACCAGCTTGAAGTGATTCAGGTCCAGTTGAACCGGCTCATCATCCGTCATGGTCACCTGTATCTGCAAAAGGTCCAGGCTCATCTGACTCACCTCAATGGGGGTGATGAGCTTGTCGCGGAGCTTTATGTAGTGCACTAGGGCCAGTCCGTGGCGGCAACCGCCATAGAGATCAGGGCCATTAGGGATGATGGCGTGAAAGACGATGTCCTCACGCGGCACCAAAGCCGACCCGTTGAAATGGGTCAAGTTGAGCCGGGCTGTGACGTCAGCACCCAAGGCCTTCATCAGATCAAGTGATCGGTACAAGATCCGCAGAGGGGTGCTAGCTAGCGTCGTGGACTCGTCCAATAGCTTTACTAGCCGCATACGTTGGGAGTCGGTTAAGACGGGTGAGCACTCCGTCAGCCACTTTTCTAGCTGGATGAGTGCTTGTGATAGGTTGCCCTTATCCCCTGCTGCCAGCTGATGGTTGATTGTCTGTTCGATGGCTGTGATCGCCTTGTCCATGTTGGGTGAGACCAAGCGTCTCAAGATCCCCCACTCAACGAGGTTGCATGCCACTTTGGACTCCCGCCCACAACGATCCAAGAGGCGATCGGTGACCTCTACAAGGAGATCGTCCCAATGGATCTCATCCTCTATGGCTGGATCTCGATCGGGGTGTACTCCACTCGTTAACCAGTCATGAGCGATGAAGAGCCACTCATCGCGTGAGATGGCCTTGTGATGTACCCAGCCACCAATACGCTGCTCTGCTGCGTTGGTGAGCATGAGAGAGGCCTTGTTCTCGTCGTAGGCCCTCGTCCACTGGTTCTGCATTTCGTACAGGTGGGGACATGTCTTACGAACCTGGCTGCGGATATATCCTAGGAATCCGTCCTTGCGGCCGGTCTTGGTCTTGAGCCAGCCGAAGTGCAGGGTCCGCCCAAGTAGTGGTGTTTCCGTGAAGACGCCGTCCCTGTAGTCGTAGAAGAGGTTGGTCTCTCGCTTCAGCTCATACAGCTGGTCAAGCCCTTCCTCTGTGACGGCATGGGTCAACATCTCCGTAACGACGTCTGCCGGCGTCTTCTGCTGCAGTTGAATTGCCATGTCCTTGTTCCTCCTTCTCTTGGGGTATTGCACCCCTTGTGTGTTACGCCCGAATTAGAGTGGGTGCGGCTCCGGACCAAGCGAAAGACCCAGCGTTAAGCCGGGTCTGTTTTTGTTACAGTCTCCAGTCGATCTGGAAGGCCTGACTTGACTGGCGGCACCAGTCTCGGTCGGCTGGGTGGATCTCCACGACCTTGAAGTGATCCAGGTCGAGGGTAACCCTTGATCCTCCGTTGTTCTCCAAGTAGGACATAGTTGCCTGTAGGAGGTCCATCTGCATCTGACTAATCTCAATGGGGTGTACGATGCTGCACTTGAGAGTGCCGTAGCTGCTTAGCGATAAGAGCTCGCAGTCGTACTGACCACTCCTGAAGGATGGGATCTCCGAGTAGTATGTCAGGTCTGGATGTAGGTCCGCGCTGTCACGAGCAGACACGTTGACGCGGGTTGTTCCCGTAGCGCCAAGCAGCTCCTTCCAGAAGACTAGCTCACCCTCAAAGTCACTAAGACTGCGTCCACGTAGCCCATGTGAGTGAGCTGCTAAGCATTCCAGCTCCTTCACTAAGGACAGGCGATGGTCGTCTGTCATGCGGTTGCGGTTTGGCTCGAGTGCCAAGCGGGCTGCCTCTAGAGATCGCCGCATAGTGTCCAGCGGGGTGAAGATCACTCGTCGATGGATCCCCAGGCAGATCGTGTCCACCAAGTCATCCATGTCTGCTGACTCATCCGTGAGTCGTGCCAGTGCTTCGACCTCCTCCAGGAGGGTTGCTGCGAAGATCGCGTCAGACTTGCCCTGTGTAAGCAGGTTGGTCTTCATCTCCTCCAGTCGGCGGGACCACTGCGGATCAGAGTTGACGCCGAAGCTGTTGTAGTCTTCCACGCGGTACTCGTTGCCCGTGATGTAGGCTAGGAGTCCGTCACGCCACTCATCCTCACTGATGGTGTCGGGGTGAAGGAACCCTTCGAACTGACGTGCGGGCCCTGTGTAGGCGGTCACCTGCGCCAAGAAGTCGTCAACCTCCCGTGCCTGTATCTGATACATGCGGGTACCCTCGCGTCGGATCTTGCTCTTGACGTAGCGAGGTAGGTCGATGAGACCGCAATCCGTCTTGATACGGCCAAATCCGATGGTGCGTCCGAAGTGTCCGTCTGGGACGAACTTCTTGTCCACGTAGTCGTAGTAGGCCACGCTGTCGTAGGGCAGGTCGTAAAGCTGCTCCATACCCTCCTCGGTGACGGCATGTGCCATCATCTCCGTCACCAGCTCAGCTGGCGTTGCCGTTGTGTTCTGTACGGCCATAGTTGTCTTCCTCCTTTATCCGGGCTCGTGTGGCCCGTCTTTTATTGCTCCTCAATTAGAGGCCGCGCCTCCACTCCACCTAAGTAAAAGACCCGAGCGAATGCCCGGATCTGGATCAGGTTCAGCCCAAGAGCTCTTGTAGCTCTGGGTGCTGCTCAAGGGTTACCGGAACGTTGAGTTCCAGGCGTCCCTTGTCTGTCTGTGTTGCAGTCACGAGGCCAGCCTCATGTAGCTCGCGCAGCTTCTCAACTGCCGGAACGTATTCCGGAGCTGACTTACGTAGCGAGTCCAGGTACTTGGCGTAGCTCTCAGGACCTGCATTTAGGACGGGCACGGACATGCCGCGCAGCTTCTTGCGTCGGTTGTACCAGTCTGACTTGACCTTGAGTTTCTGGCTGTCACCGAAGGTGACCACCAACCCCTCGTTGTCTCGTGTGCGCTCTTCCAGGGTGATGAGATGCTCACGCAACTCTGCCTCTGTCATGGCGTCCACGTCGACTGTCCGAATGACAGGTCGGTCGAAGCCAAACTCAGCTGCGATCTCCGCAGTCTTATCGTCCAGCATCTTGCCGGCCAAGTCGTTGGTGATGGCGTCGAGTAGGAAGACACGCGGGCAGTCGTAGAAGACGATGTGTGGATCACGATCCACGTCGCAGACCTCAAAGGTGAGGCTGTACTTGATACCTGCCTCGTAGTCGGCCTTGAGTTTAGCCTCCAGGCTGTCCCAACTGCAGGCAGAGGCGATTAGCTCTCGTGCCAGCTCTGAGTGGTAGTCGCCTGCTCCCTTGGAGAAGACGCGTAGACCACCCAACTCAGGGATGTAGGCTGCAATGGCTAGGAAGCCGTTCTCCTTGTCCTGCTCGGTCATTGTGCCGCCAACGCCCTTGATGAACTTGACGACGACGTCGAGCTGGGTCTCCGGACGCTCGCCCAGGTAGAAGAACTTGTTGTAGCCGCGTGCCACGACCTCGTCCTTGTCGTTGACGAAAAGGCCTCGTGCTGTCACGGTTTCGTTGTCCCAGACGCGCTTGAAGAAGGCGTCGCGGGTGAAGTTAAGCACAGACACGCCGTTGCCCAATGGCTTGGTGCGGACCATGCTGTGCTTGCGGATCTTAGCAAGCGTGAGTCGGCCTCGTCCCGCTGACAGCTCAGAGTTGAAGACCGTGTTCTGGACGGACTCGTCACCAGTGATGATGCAGTCCGGGTCAACCATCTCTGTCACTGTTACAGCCAGTCGTCCTCCGAACTCGACTTTCTGCTCTAGGCAGAAGGCGTTGCCATCGGAGATGACCTCGTAGCCTCGTGTGTTGCGGTGTCCATAGAACTGGAGCACATCCAGGTCGGCGGCAATCCACTCCTCCACGATCGGGTAGTCGTAGTCACCTAGGCCCTTCATGAACTCAGTCTCGTTGCGGAGTGCTAGGCGGTGGCAGTAGTCGTCGAGCGACTTGCCAAACTGACCTGGCGTTAGGCCTGAGTGAGTCATGACCATCTCGAAGCCGTGGAAGCGTGCCGCGTAGACGGGCTGCATTTGCTTGACGATGCGAGCAAAGTCGGCCTTAGTGTAGCCAGCGCGCATGATTTCGGCCAGCGTCTCCTTGAAGGCTGGGCTCTTAACTGGGAGTCCTGCAAGGAAGTCGTAGATGTGGCGCTCGTGGTTACCCACAAGCAGCACAACGTTTGGCTGTTTCACCAGCCAGAGCAACTTCTCCATGACTGCAACAGGTTCAGTCCCTCGGTCGAAGTAGTCTCCGACGAACACGTAGAGCGTCTCCGCGTTGAAGTCCGCAAGGGCTTGATCAAGAGCAGTAGCACAGGAATGAACGTCGCCGATGACTTTGACCTTGGCGTAGTTGCTGATGTCGCGCACCTGCCAGTCAAGTGACGCCAAGAACTCATCTGGTGTCAGTGGGTTCCAGCGCTTAGGTAGGGCGCCATCGAGGCTTTCCATGCGGGCGTACATTTTGCGGACCGTTGGCTCACCAGCCATGTTGAGTCCACGAGCTGCATCGCGAGCGAGGAGTTCCTCGAGTGACAAGTCACTCCCGAAGCGCACCAGGTGCACCTTGTAGGTGTACTTCTTAGCTAGGGCCTTGTAAGGTTCCAGGCTGCGAGGTGTGAGGTGAGTTGCGTCCACGATGGTTGTCTCTCCGACAGCCATGCGGTATTCCAACGCCTCGTAAAGCTTCTTCCAGGCGTGTGAGCTGACCTCCTGCGAGATCATCTCGGTGCCGTCCGGGCGTCGCACCGGGTTGGCGTAGAGCTGACGGAACAAGTCCGCGCTCAAGGTGTAAGGCTCCAGACCGTGTTGACGGATGAAGCCAGTTTTACCCGAGGCTGGAGCCCCGGACAGGATATAGAGCTTGCGCATGTGTACCTCCTTCTGTATCTGGTGCAGGACAGGGCCTGCACTGCATGTGTTACAGCCCAAGTATACGGGCGGGGCGGCGCTTCTGGAGCTCCCGTAAAAAAAAACGAACGCTGGGGCTTGACAGGAGCCGAACGTTCTGTTAGAATGTAGTCACAGGTAAGCCCAGGGCATGCTAAAATTCCAACAGGATCGCAGCTCCGGCCGCGAAATCACGAACAGGAAGAGGTACCAGCCCATGAGCAACCAGCAGAATACGAACGTCACGGTCAAGGAGATCAGCCCCGCAGAGGCTCGGTGGATAGCCGAGGGCAACAAGCTGGCTGAGGAGTGGGATGAGTCCAAACCTGCCAAGCTGAAGTTCAAGCGCCACCCAATGGTCAACAAGATGCTCCGCGAGCGCGGTGCGGTGTTCACCAACGCCCTTGGCTATCGCTACTACAGGACCGACGAGCGCACACCGCGCAACTACAAGAAACAGATCATCCCAGTGCCGACTCCGACCGGCGGCTTCTACACCCTTGACGGCAAGCGCCTAAGCTTCCGGGCCATCAAGCGCTTCGAGCTGCACTTCAATGCAGAGCAGGGTGTCTACCGCATCTGGGTCACCTTCCGAGACTTCATCGATCACGAAGACGGGTCCCGCCAGTACTTGAGACGCGATGCACGTCGCCCACTGAGCTACTGGTTCATGTCGGAGGCGGAGGTCCGTCAGGCCCTGTATAAGATCAAGACAGAGAAGCGCCCGCTCTACCCCGAGTGGTGGAACACGAAGGAGTTCACCAACCTGGAGCTCTACGAGGCGCCATACGAATACGTTAACCACGAGATGGGCATGGTCGAGTTAGTCGGCACGCCTGTCGAGTACGTCGAGCCAGACGACGAGATTAAGTTCTGGCGCAATCAGGCGGTGGAAGCCTTGGCCCTTGAGTACGGCGTCGAGACCATCCATGGCCAGATCGACGAAAAACAGTGGCTGGTGGGTTACGGACCAGCACGCTGGGCATACTAAGGCGCCAATTGAGCGCTAGACTGGAGACTACACACCATGCTCGAACTCATCGTCCTCGTCGGAATGACGCTACTCTTCTTCTTCGGCTTCTTGCTCGTGGGCATGTTGACCGGCGGATTCGTCGGCAACTTGCTGATCCCGATCTTCGTGGCCATTTACCGCCCCTTCTCGGCGGAGCGTAAGTTCCAACGCCTACAGGAGGACGAGTTCCACTTCACGCGCCTCAAGCCCGGTAAACAAGACCCTTACGTCAAGACAGACGAAGAGGGCTACATCATCGACCCACGCGTCTTCGCACGTCGTGAAGAGGTCATTAAGTGCGGCGGCCCTAACATCACTGAGGGCTTCTGGTACTAGAAAATGGAGGATGGCCCCTGGGCTGTCCTTTTTTCAGTCCCGGGGGCCTATAGTGAGCCCGAACGAAAACGGGCCACGCGAGCCCACATAGGAGGAAGACATCATGGCCAAGAAGGGCTTTAAGGTGGTGGTCAAGCCAGACCAACGCCACCGCATCATTACAGAGGAGGAGATGCAGATGTTTCTGCACACCCGCCTCAAGGGGGCATCCGTGACCAAGAACAAGAAGGGTCAGAAGCAGACCCGCGGTCACAAGCACAAGCCGAAGGACTGGTAGCACTAGCTGCCAGCCTTTTTTACTTGGATAAGGTGGTAACGATGTCCTTGACAGACGGCCCCGGCTATGGTACAATGGAGACAACGACGACAAGGAGGACGCGATATGCGATTCAAACTCAAGGAAACGACAGCAGAGCTCACACAGGGACAGGTGGTCAGCGTAGAGCCCACCGGAGCTGTTCTTAATACAGGCGGGGAACGCGTTGCTACGGCCGAGATCCCTGACAGCTTCAAGGCAGACCACTTCCAGTCCAGCTACCCTGCCCTTGTTGCAGGCGAGGACAGCATCGAGGTGGTGACTTACGTTGAGGTTCGCGGCAAGAGCGACTACTCCATTCAGCAAGCAACTGCGACACCTGGTGGCATAATTGCCAAGTCCGAAGTTGGTGCTGCACTCACTGACCTGGGGGTTGGCTTCGGCCTCTACCAGTTTAACCAGGCGGCTGTCAAGGCCGGCAAGAAGGCTATCTTGGGCTGCGAGTTCTACCTGCGCCAAGACGGTGGCGACAAGTACGACTACGACCGATTGGTGCTCCTAGCTAAGAACCGCGAGGGGTACTTGGCACTCTGCAAGCTGATCACGCTTGGCGCATCACGCGTCAAGGCCTCAGACGTCAAGTCCAAGGTCAAGCCCCATATCGCTCTGTCCGACCTGGCTGGAATAGATGCAGGCAACCTGATCGCCCTATCCGCCTATGACGACGGCGCTGTCAACCGTTACTTGTGGCAGCGCAACTCTGAGGGCGATGCTAAGGCCCAAGAGTATGTCAACGAGTTGACTCGCTACGTAGCGCCAGAGGACGTCTACCTGGAGATCCAGTACCAGAAGGACACTGATGGCTGGTTGGAGGACGACTTCGCCATCCGCGAGTCAATAACAGACCTTGCTGAGCGATGCGGCGTCAAGCTGGTTCTGACCAACAACTACCACATGATCGACGGCGGTGCTGACAACATGGAAGCCCTGCACGTGTTACAGGCCTTGGGACAGAAGAAGTCCCTGGACGATGAGCCTGAGCTCATCCAAGGTCGCGAGCTCTACGTACACACATCTGCTGAGATGGCGGCGCGCAACTACCCAGTGGCGCTACTCGACGCGACCATCGAGATCTACAACAAGTGCCAGGCCTACGACCTCTACTCAAAGGCCAACTTCATGCCCAACTTCCTAACCCCGGCTGAGTTCAAGGACGCTACGGAGTACTTCCGCTACGTCTCCCGCAAGGGTCTCGCCTCTCGTATGGGAGTGGGTAGCTACGATGAGGTGGCTCCTGAGTACAAGGAGCGCCTTGAAGAGGAGATGGGGCTCATCGAGACCATGGGCTTTGTCGGCTACTTCCTGATCACCGCCGATTTCATCTCCTACGCTAAGCGCAACTACAGCGCTTACGACGACGCAACCGTCGCCCGTTGGACTGCATTTATTGCAGAGCATGGGTACGACCCAGCCCCGATCGCGATTGGACCGTCACGCGGCTCGGCGGGAGGCTCACTTGTCTCCTACGCCATGGCCATCACTGACGTGGACCCACTTCGCTACGGGCTACTCTTCGAGCGTTAGGAAGCGCTCGCTAAACCGGGTGAACTGCGGGAAAGAGGCCTACGGGCCGTCCTAAAGCCGGCGCTACCAACCAGTCGAGGCGACTTAGACTGGGGCCTTGAGTAATGTCAGGGGTGTGGTAACAAGGCGTCCGGATGCAACAATGGGAAATCCGCAGCCAAGCGCCTGCTAGCCTAACGAAGGCAGGTGAAGGCTCAACGAGCAGGGAGTGAGTAGGCAAACAATAACCTCCCCACGAGTGCCCGGCAGCTACAATACAGGCATGAACAAGAAACAGACAGTGCCCAAGCGGCACACCAACCAATGCAAGCAGTGCGGACGCAGCTTCAAAACCAATCACCCCGAGTCAGCAACCTGTTCTAGGGGCTGTCGGACCCTCTACTTCAAGCGGTTCGTTGAGGATGACGACATCTTCACATCCCTAGGCGCGAGCGCCAGAAGCTACATCCTTGGGTTGATCGCGGCTGATGGGTGCGTCTACCTAGACAAGGCTTCGGGACGTAGGCGGGTCAACCTAACCTCTAAGGATGAGGAGCTGATACGAACGATCCACGGATTGCTACACACAGCCAACTCACGCGCCATCTACCATGGGGGCGGGGCGTACTCATTCAACTACATCAACGACAGCGCCATCTCGAGGCTAATCTCGTACGGGATCTCGGAGAGGAAGTCTCTATCGCTACGGCTCTCTGCGAGCCTGATGGACGATGTTGTCGTCTCGGACTTCATCCGAGGGGTGTTTGATGGGGATGGCTCGGTGTATGTGTCTCGGAGGTATCGGGACAGGGTCTACCTTGGCGTATCCATAACGTCCGGGTCAAGGGAGTTCTTAGAGGAGCTCTCGCTGCTTCTGGAGTGGAACCTCGGCATATCGGCAAGGATCCACAAGGATAGCCGACGAGACCACTCCGCCTACTACTTGCGCATTGGTAAGTCGCGCGACATCGCGCAGTTTCGAGACTTCATCTACTCAGGGCAGTCCGTTCAACTAGGGCTGTTCCTAGATAGGAAGCGTGCCGTCTTCAAGATAGCTGATGATGTGCTCTGACCTGCGGTGAAAGCCGCAGATGCGAGGCTTAAACGCCCTCGCGGTAACAGTTGTTCCTCAACATCGAGCGGGTCTCCATGCCCGACATCGACACCGACATTCCTGACAACAAGCGCCAGGAAGTCATCCACTACGTCCAGAGCTACTACAACGTGTCCGACAACCCAGTTGAGTCACGTGTAGCTGGCATCGGCGTATTCGGTACCTACAAGATCAAGGCGGTACTCAAGGCCGTCGTTCGCGCCCTCTACAAGAACCCAGGCTTCGGCGACCAGCTCGCTAACCTGGCAGCTGACCCGACCATGTCCTTCGAGGACTACCTGGAACTCCCAGAGGTCATGAAGCTCATGGCAGAGGATCGCCGCATGCAACGTGTGGCCCGCATAGCACCTAAGCTCATGAACTTGGTGTCTAACCTAAGCCAGCACGCGGCCGGCTACGTTATCGCCCCATCACCGGTGACAGACTACCTACCAACCACCTTCGTCCACAACACGGACACCAACCGCATGGAGCAGATCACTGCTTACACCTACGTGGAGGCAATCGGTCTGCTTAAGATGGACTTCCTTGGGCTACGCGGCATGTCTGTGATCCAGGACACCATCGACGACATCAACGCCGACACAGGCCAGTCCATGACTATCGACTCCATCCTTAAGGAGGCGATCACTGACTTGGAGACTTACAGAACCTTGGCCAAGGGCTTCAACTACGACATCTTCCAGCTGGGCTCAGACGGGATGAAGGACATGATCGTCCGCGTCCTCGCAGACGTTAACTCACCTGGGGCTGAAGCTCGTGCAGCCAGTGGGGACTACTTCTCCCGCCTAATTGCCGGAATCTCCATCTACCGCCCAGGGCCAATGGCCTTCCTTGACGAGTTCATCGACAACGCACTCAACCCAGCTAACATGGTCTTCGCAGTTCCTGAGATCGAGGACCTCTTGCGCCAGTCTTATGGACTGCTCATCTACCAGGAGTCCATCATGGCTCTCTTCCGTGTGATTGCCGGCACGTCGCTTGGGCGCGCGGACATCCTTCGACGGGCTATCTCAAAGAAAGACCCGGTTGTCCTCGCTGAGCAGAAGAGTCTCTTCATCTACGGCAGTGAGGAGGAGGGTATCCCTGGTGGCATCAAGAACACGGGACGCAGCATCGCTGAGCTGGAGGACCTCTGGAGCAACATCGAGGCCTTCGCTGCCTACGGCTTCAACAAGTCACACGCGGCGGGTTACGCCCACATCTCCATCATCATGGCGTGGCTGTCCCACCACTACCCAGCCTACTTCGCCTGCTCCAACCTCAACCACCCGCAGAACACGGAGGCGACTCGGAACCTGCTTGCCTACTACAAGCGTAAGGGCCTGAAGACCATCCCAGCGGACATCAACCTCAGCAAGAACCGCTTCTCAGTCAGCAACGGCAACATCATGTTCGGGATGGACGGGATCAAGTATCTCTCGTCCAACGCACCGCGCATCTACGCCGAGCGTGAGGCCAATGGTGAGTTCAGCGACCTGCTCGACCTCATCTCTCGCATCGCTGAGGCTAAGATTGACGTCACTAAGCAGTCCATCGAGGCCTTGATCTACTCAGGAGCCCTCGACTCACTACCTATCAGCCGGGAGGAGAAGATTAGCGCCATCCCTCGCATTGCGGACGTCCTGTCCTTACTCAAGAAGGAGGAGCGTACCGTCTTCACCGAGGTTCCCGGCTTCTTCGACACCTACATCAAGTCCGCGGCGCCTAGATCTATCACAGACAAGGAGCTCCTGCAGAAGGAGTACGACTACACGGGCTTCTACATCTCTGGACACCCGGCTGACGCCTTCGCCCAGCTTACGGAGTCCTACGACAACTACCACACCATCGAGGACCTGGAGCCGTCCAAACGGAACCTAACTGTCCTCGGCATCATCAAGTCCAGCCACCGCATCATGACCCGCACCAACAAGGCCATGGCCTTCTTCACCCTTGAGGACGCAACGGCAGCACTAGAGGCAACTGTCTTCCCAGAGGAGTTCAGTGACTTCGGCCGCCTCATCTACAAGGGCAAGGTTGTGTTGGTCAACGGCTACACTCAGGACAGCGGTAAGTTCATCGTGACCTCTATCAAGGACGCGGAACACGTCAAGCTGGCCACAGAGATCGACCACATACAACTCAAGCTCAGCGACGACAAGTCTGCCGCGGCTAAGCAGCTACAGACCATCATCAGCAAGATGGCGGACGCACTGCCATACACCCAGCAGGTCAAGCTCAGCTACGTCTTCGACGGACGTGAGCTCTTCCAGACCAAGGACATCAAGGCCTTGACCCTTGCCTTCGACAACGAGACCATCGAGTTCGTCAAGTCAGTGGTCGGACGCGAAAACCTCAACATCATCTGGCGCTCGCGACTGGTTTAAGGACAGACCCAGAGGCTCCCACACCGGGGGCCTTTTTCTATTCACGCAAAAAGGACCCGGGCGGGTCCTCCTCTTAAACTAGCTGGCCGGCTGCGAAGAGCAACAAGGCTAGCTGGGCCCGAGCCGTCACATTCTGTGCGGTCTCGGCTGTGATGCGGGCCTCTTCACGAGTCACCCAACGATAGCGGATGAACTCCGCTGAACCTAGGTCCGTGCCAGTGTTGACAAGGTCATTGACCACGGCAATGACGGGCTGCACCCTCTCGTCTGTCATTCCTACAGAAGAGTAGGTTGCTGGCAAGATACGCTTGACTGCTACTTCCGAGTAGCCAGTCTCTTCGGCTAGCTCACGTACAGCAGCTTGGTCCGCAGTCTCGCCAGGATCGATCAATCCGCTCGGCACTGAGATGGTCCAGTCATTCACTGGGAAGCGGTACTCGTCAGTCACGAGCATTCGCTCACCGTCTGCGCTGACCGCAAAGATGGTCACTGCGTCTGCATGTGATCCAGCGCCGATGTCAGTCACTCCGGTGATTTCGCGGCGTGACGCCATCTCGTAAGTCTTGACGCCTCCACTAGGCAGGGCAAACTTGGCTCTGTAGTACTTGAGGTAGAGGTCGCCAGCGACTCTTGTGATCGAGATCGGAAATGGTGTCGCCACTGCGTCGTCGATCTGCTCTGGCTCCTTGACTGCATTTGCTGCAGATGCGGCCTCCTCTTCTGTCCAGCCAAAGGCCGTCTTCATGTCTCTCATGGGGTTCCTCCTTCTGATCCGGCAGGGCCGGTATTGTTAACGCCCCAACTATAAGGTCAGACCACTATGGGAATGTCTCCCCAGATCATGAGGCGCAGAGCTCCGATGATGAGCAGGTGGGCCGGGTAGTATAGGTAGAAGCCCCACTTAGTCAGCCATGTTTGGCGCCCGCGCTCACCGCTGTACCACTGGAGTGCAAAGACAGGCATGAGGAGACCTAGCTGCACCAGTCCGTAGCGGAGGTCAACTAGGAAGACGTACACGGCCACGTAGATCAGGATCCATGCGGTCATGGTACGCAACTGAGCGTCTCTATCCCCCTGCCTGCGACTGATATAGATGGGGGCCATGAGTGCCACGAAGGAGAAGTCGGCTGGAAAACAGATCAAGCAGAAGGCCACGACCAGCAGTGTCTGCACCAGCTTCGACTGGACCAGATCCAGCAGTTGGTAGAGCAGCACCGACATGGCTAGCGGAAACATAACGCTGGTGCCGTTGATGGCGGCTGGGTCTGTACCGAAGGCAAAGCCAAAGGCGAAGTGGCTGATCAGGGCGAAGGCGGCGAGTCGCCCGAAGTAACGCCAGCGGTCTCTGCTGTGGTAGATGCCCTCGGCGATGAAGAACCACATGATGGGCGCCGTGAACCGCCCCAGGAAGTGAAGTGTGATCGCCCCTGGGTCTGGATTTAGTCCAGGCCAGGCCAGTCAAGCGATGTGATCGACGGTCATGGCTACGATGGCCATGAGCTTGAGGGTGTTGGCATTCAGTCTCATGTCCTCATTGTACCCGCCGGGCTAGAATTGTTGCAGACTAAAGAAAGGACGGCGCGCCCATGAACCCAGAAGACCAACCGAAACGCTACTCCCGATCCGCCCGCATTAAGGGCCTGCCACAGCCAGGCGAAGACACGGCTGAAACAACGACAGACGCACCGCGCGTCGTCGATCACGCAAAGAAAGGCTTCACCGCGCTCCAGAAGGTGATCGCCCTAATCTCCACCTGCCTGTCCGTGATCGTCGCCTCGATCACCATCAGCAACAACCTCAACAAGGACAAGGCGACAACTACTCCAAGCACTGAGACGCGAGTGACGCATATATACAAGACAGAGACGACCGTTGTGTCCGGCAGTCAGAGCCAACCGAGTTCAACTAAAGATCAGCCGCAAGCTCCATCCCGGACTGAAGCAGGTTCAGCCCAGGCGCCTCAACAAGCTCCAACCACACCGCAGTCACAGCCCCCCGCAAGCAGTGCGACGCCTAGCACATCCTCAAGCTCGGCATCAAGTCAGACTTCCAGCAGCACGACAACCAGCACAACAAGCTCAAGCAGCGAGGCAACTAACTCGAGCACGACAGCAAGCACCCAATCAAGTCTTGGATCAAGTGAAGTCGTGGGAACAAGCGGATCTAGCGGCGAGTAGCAAGGGTCTGAAACAAAGACAGACGAAAGGGACCCCTAGGGGTCCCTTTTATTCGCCGTCCAGCTCTCGTTTGTAGCGCTGGAGCAACTCGTTCCAGTCGTTGACCTTGCCAACCACTCCATCGAGTAGCGTGTTCTGGTCGTCGTTGGGAATGAGGCGCTCGGCGTTCTTGTAGCCGTTGGCTGCGAACCAGTCATAGGCCTCGTCACCAGCCTTGTCGTTGTCGGTTGCGACCACGATAGACTGAAGCTTGTGGGGGTCGAGGTTGTACTCGACCAGCAGCCGGTTCATGGTCGTCTCGAGCTTAGTCACTGCCCCAGATAGGGAGATGAAGAGTGACTTGGGCTTGAGACGCGGGAACTCGAACGAGCTGTCCTCGCGAGCAGAGTCCTTGACGGCTCCGAGCTCGATGAGGGAGATCATGTCGATCGGCGCCTCGGTCAGATACACGTGCTCCACTTCGCTGTAGTCGGCCACGTCGGCTGACTTAGCGTTGAAGAAGCCGTGTGACCCAGGAAGGATGAGCTTGAGGTAGCCGCGTTTCCCGAACTCCTCTTCATTTCGCTCGATGCCCTGTACGTCTGCACCGATCACCTTGCCTTCTTGATCCTTCCAGAGGAAGCGGATGTTGCCGCGACCATCACAGACGATGAGTCCTAGGTCGATGAAGCGCTTGATTAGTGCAGGATTGATGCGGCGGACGTTGGTCAACCAGGCCTCAATCTTGGCCGTGCGTGGGTTAGTAACCATTCCGTCGAAGTCGTAGGCCTCCGACTTCTTGACCTCAATGAGAGTCCCCTCAATCGGGTGACCCAGTACGCGCTGAGCATCTTCCTGGCTTACCAGTCCCTCCTGGACCATGTAGTTAACCAGATCGATGTGGTTGCGTCCCTTGACGTTACGCGACCAACGCGTCCAGAAGCCGGCATAGTCTCCGGCTAGCTCAATGCTGAGCGAGTCCCAGACCTTGAGCTTGGCCTGGGAGTGTTTAACCTTGTACTCGATCCCCAAGGCTTCGAGTACGGCTAGTGTTTTGGAGCGTACCTGCTCCTTTTTAGTTGCTGCCATGTTTTCCTCCTTCTTACGGGGACACCGCCCCTGTGTTTGATACAGCCCAAGTATAGGCCTGGTGAGCGCTAAAAGAGGCCCCCGCGTGGGAGCCTCCTAGAATCCTCCGAACTCGACGCGGTTGTGGGCGTCGATGGTCTGAAGCAGTGCGGACGAGAAGCTGTCGTCCGGGATCACCTCAGTCTCGATGAAGTCCTTGTTCCAGGCCAAGGCCTCCTTCTCGGAGATAAAGCTTGGGCGTGAACCCTGGGCCAGGAGGTTCTCGATCGTCAGGGTGACGAAGTTCCCCCCAGCTACGAGTCCCTTGCGGTAGGCGGCGTTGAACTTGCGGTAGTTGTAGCCCTTGTCGCCCAGCACGATGGCCGGGTTCATGGTGTCGTACATGCCCGCATAGTTGGCGCCGAGACGGTGGTTAGCTGGCCCTGTGTACAGGATCTTAAAGCTAACCTGCGGCGCTGCAACCAGCCGCTTGATGAAGAGGTCCATGCCCTTGTCGGTGTTGAGGATCTCCCAGAGCACCTTGGCGTAGGACTTGGCGATTGACTTGGTCGTGATGACCATGCGCTTGTCCTTTGCCTCCAAGAGGTACAGACCCGGTTCGTCGGGTAGCCCGTAGTTGACCAGGTACTTGGTCAGCTGGGCGCGAGTTGGCTCAAGGATCTGCATCTGGAACAGCACCTTGAACAGGTTCGTGTGAGTATAGCCGGAGTCGAAGGTCAGCTGCGGTCCGTCGTTGAAAACGGTGCGCTGTCGTCCGTTGACCTGTCGGCTGGTCTTGTTAAAGGTAACGTGGCGTCCGCGGTAGCTCTCGATGAGCTGGTCGCGAAATGCCCGCACCTGTGATTTCTCATTCATGTCTTCCTCCTTCACGGGCGCTCAGATGGCGCCTCTAGTGTATACCGAACTATATGGGGACAGCAAAACCCCGCAGCGACGCGGGGTTAGAGTTACTTGTCGCGTCGCTCGCGCTTCCGCTTCCGCTTCTTGTTGAGATGGTAGCGGTAGCGATTATGCCCGCGGTCTAGCGTGTCCTTGACCAGGTTGTGGACCTGGAGTGCGTTGAGCACCTTCTTAGGCACGCGGCTAAGATCCATCGTCTCATCGATCTGGTGAGTCGACGGAATGTAGGCTAGGTTGAAGCCTTGGCCGATCAGCTCCTCGCGTAAGAGCGACATTGGCGTCACTCGGCGGAAGTTTGGTCGCACCAATGCTTTCTGGTCCGTGTGGATGACCACCTTGCTGGGATCGATCCCTTCGGACAAGGCGTCTTCAACTGCTAGGCGTATCGCTCGGATCTCAGATCCGGTTGAGCTCACCTTGCGGGAGAAGACACGGCGTACCTCTTCCTTGACTGGCTGCCTAAAGGCCTTCCTAACGAAGACCGATGCGGCCACGCCATCTCGGACTCCACCGTCCACATAGTAGTGGACGATCTCTTTTGGGTCAACTGCTGATGGCAGCTGAGTTTGTGGGCGCTCTCCGCCCTCTTGTCTCTCTGTCATGTCTTCCTCCTTCATGGCCCCGTGGGCCTGTTCTTGTTACAGGGCAAGTATAGAGGCGCCCCGTGAGCTTAAAGGCCCCTTAAATCGCGGCATGAGGGGCTTGACCCTGGAGGCTTGATGTGGTACAATAGGGGTAGCTCCGGGGTCATGCACGCCCCGAAAACACGACCAAGGAGGACTAGATGCGCATCACGAGCAGCAAACACGCCGATTACGCGGCGGAGTTCAACGACCAGGGGATGTTCCGTACGGACCTCCTAAACCAGGTGGCGAGCCTCTCCCTGCCTGAATTTGTTACAGTCCAGGAGGCCCTGGCAACTCTCAAGGCCATGGATGATCAGGCACACGCCTATGCCAAGTGGCTGACGCTCTACATCACACCAGCATCTCGCTTCAAGCGTGACACTGTTCTGCCAGATGCAGCCTACTGGGCTAAAGCGGCCTATCAGGAGATCTCTGTGTCTGTAGCTGAGACAGACCAGTGGGTGTGGGACAAGCTGGACACCGAAGGCATGGATGTCCGCGACTTTGTGGCCATGGACGTGGAGACCACTGGGTTGAGCCGCGAGGACAGCATCATCCAACTCTCAGCGGTCAAGTTCCAGGACGGTCAAATCGTCGGTGAGTTCGACCTCTTCGTCTCGCCAAGCAACGACAAGCCTATCTCTTCCACGATCACGGACATCACCGGCATCACCCAAGAGGACGTTAACGGCCAAGCTCGCTTCAATGAGGTGGTCAACGACTTCCTAGGCTTTATCGGCGACTTGCCGTGGGTGGGCCACAACATCGGCTTCGACATCCGCATGTTCGAGTCTGAGATGACCCGCGCCGGACTTGAAATGCCCGACATCACCAGCATCGACACCCTGACGGTGACCAAGGAGGTCTTCCCCTTCTGGCCATCGCGCGGTGGTGCCTACAAGCTGGAGAACATCAAGCATCGCCTAGCGCCCGAGCTCATCAAAGGACTCCAGTCCCACAACTCACTGGACGACTCTAAGATGTGTGGCTGGTGGCTGCTAGAGCTGCAAAAGGAGGTGGCCAGCCGTGCCTAAGACAAAAGAAGACCAGGCTGTGGAGACACAGCCCAAGACGAAACGTGGCGACAAGGCCAAGCCTCGTGCCAACAAGAAGGTGCTCCTCTCCACGGCTGCAGCTATTGCAGTCGTTGTTGCTACGCCCGTGGCCTACACCAAGTGGTGGATCCCACAGCAGGACCAGCGCATCTACGCACAGGTACAAGAGGACGTCTCTGGCTTGATTGAGAACAGCTACACCGGAGCCATCTACGAGTCAGTGACTTCGGACCAACTCAAGGATATTAGCAAGGACATCAGACGCATCCACAGCGACAGCCTTCGGGCCAACGTTGAGAGCAAGACCAAGTCCATCCTGGATCAGGTAGAGGTGCAGACGCGTGCTAAGGAGACACTGGCAAGGGTGCAAGCTGCCAAGACCTATGCAGAGATCAAACCTGACGATGTCAAGCAGCTGATCCAAGACGCCGGTGCCATCAAGAACGTGACCCTGCGCGCCAAGGTACTTAAGGAGGCCAACCTCATCCTCGAGCGCTACACCTTCGCCTCTGGAGTTATTGCAGAGGTTGGGGCACTCAGTGAGGGCGATTGGGCCGCCTACTACACAGCCGAGGCAAACGTGTCTCTCGTCGGTTACCGCGAGGTACGTGACGAACTGAACGCCAAGCTCAAGAAGATCAAAGAGGCCAACGAGAAGGCCGACAAGGCAACAGCTCAGGCCAACAAGGATGAGCTCAGCCAGCAGGTCAAAGAGGCTGAAGCCGTGACCTACGACAACTCTGTCACCCGCGGAAAGAGCACCATCACTGAGCAGACGACGGCATCGTCAACGACCACCTCGTCTTCAACAAGCACAGCCGATGGTATCGCCAGCGACTACCTGAGCGCCAACTCATCTACAAACGTGCTCATCCTGCTTAACGGCGGGCAGTTGAGCCTCTACAAGCGGACAACGACCAGCACTGGGTACTCCAAGGTGGCCTCTGAGTCTATCAGCACCACTGACCTGGACGTGTCCGAAACAACAAGTGTCGGGCTCGGTTATGCGTCCGCGCCTGGATCATCAGACAGTAACGAGGTCGTCAAGATCTCGGACTTGGTGCTTGGCACCAAAGACTACGCCGACTTGCAGGTGTCAAGCTCCTTCTTCAGTGAGCTCAAAGCCCTGCTCAATCAGAACACGACGGGGGTGACTTTCCTTGCCAAATAGCAGCCAGAAGGCCAGTCGTACAGCGACGGTCAAAAAGAAACGGCGTAAGCGGGCCTGGCGCCGACGCATCGTACTGGGGTTGACCATTATCACCCTAGGCGGCATTGGCGCAGGCGGCTACTACGCCTGGAATAAGTACAGCCCCATGGCTTACTCATACGTGACCAACGGCTACGAGATCGTGGATCAAATAAACGAGCAAACTCTTGAGACAGACCGGACAACCATCATTCGGGACGCACAAGGCAACGTGCTCAAGGAGCTCAACTCCATCAGCAACCTCAACACACCCATCGCGGACGTCAACGCCCTCCTTAAGGATGGCTTCGTTGCAGTCGAGGACGAGCGCTTCTACGCTCACCATGGGGTTGACGGTTGGGCTACTTTGCGTGCCGTCGTCAACAAGCTCAAGGGTGGCTCTGTTCAGGGCGGATCTACGCTTACCCAGCAGCTGGTCAAGAACAAGATCCTCCAGAACTCGGAGGTCAGCGCAGAGCGTAAGGTGACCGAGATGGTTATCGCCCAGGAGCTGGAGAAACGGTTCACCAAGGATCAGATCCTGGAGTCTTACTTGAACTCCGTCTACTTCGGCCATGGCGCATACGGGGTCAACGCCGCAGCAAAGGCTTACTTCAACAAGGACCAGAAGGACCTTACCGTCCGCGAGGCGGCTGTGGTCATCAGTCTGACCAACAACCCAACCCTCTACGATCCGAGCATCAACCCAGAGGAGTCCAAGACTAAGGTCGCTGAGATCCTGGTGAAGATGAAGCGCAACGGCGTCATCAACGAGGAGCAGTACATGGCTGCCCTTAAAGAAGAGACCGTCCTCAACTTCGGTGAGCTCTTCAACGAGCGCGAGTTCACGGACAACTACGCCCTCTCCTTCGCCATCAGCAGAGCTGCAGAGGAAATGTCCAAGGCAGACGGCTTCGAGATGGTCTACAAGTTCGCCACAGATGAGGAGTACCAGGCCTACCAGGAACTCCGAGGGCAAGTCATGCAGCAGCAGATCGACAAGATCTTGGGCGGCGGCTACGAGATCCAGACCACCATCGACATGGGCATCCAGCAGCAGATCGAGCAGTCTGTCTACAACCAGCTAGCAGGCTGGCAGGACGTCAACCCTGAGACCGGCAAGTTGGACCTCCAGGCCTCTGTCACCGTGGTCGACAACACGACGCACAACGTCGTCGCAGTGGTCGGCGGACGAGGCACTGAGGGCGACTATGTCAACCGTGCCTGGAATGGATACAGACAGCCGGGGTCTACTTCCAAGCCAATCATCGCCTACACTCCGGCCTTCGATGCCGGGACTCTCACACCTAACAGCACTATCCTTGACGCTCAGGTTCCTGAGTATCCGACAGTAGTTAACGCTACGGGCAGCTACAGCAACAGCAACATGACCTTGCGTCGCGCCGTGGACATGTCCCTCAACACGACTGCCATCCGGGCGTCGCTAGGGACTGACATGAACGTGGTGACTGACAACTTGGCCAAGATGCAGTTTGCCCGTCTCCACCCCTACGATGTGAACAACATCATCGCCATCGGGGGCTTCACTTACGGGGTAACGACTACAGAAATGGCTGGGGCATACTCTGCCTTCACCAACCAGGGTAACTACGTTAAACCGACCAACGTGGAGCAGATCCGCAATACGGTCACAGGTGAGGTGGTCTACCAGAACCCACGCACCAAGGTCAAAATCTACTCTCAGGAGGCCAGCTACGCTATGCTGGACATCTTGAAGACAGCTGCAACCGGCTGGACGACTTACTACCAGCAGGCCGTGGCCGATAACTACCCGAAAGAGCTCCAGGCAGGTAAGTCTGGTACAACCGACGACTACAAGGACTCATACTGGATGGGTGTCAACGCCTACTACACGACAGCCGTATGGGTGGGCCGCGACTCCAACACCAACCTAAAGAACGACGAGTCCAACCAGTCCAAGGCCATCAGCCGCAACCTGGCCAACATCTTGTTGGCTGGCAAGGATCCGCGTGACTTCGTTAAGCCAGACACCGTCATCAAGAACGGCGACTCCATCACCTTCACAGCCATGGAGGACTTGTCTCAGGCCGCAGAGCAGCTCACCGCGTCTGCATTTACTGCAGACCAGGAGGCAGCACGCGCCGACTCCAAGTCCAAGAATCAAACCCGCCTGAACGACAACGCCTACCGCATCGTCTACGGGCTCAGCCAAGCTGAGGAAGAGACACTCGAGGCCGCAGCACAGCGCGCACTCGATGAGATCGACGTGTCCCAGTTCACTAAGAAGAGCCAGTACGAGGACTACTTGCAGCAGCTCTCTAACGCGCGGACTGACGTGTCCAAGGTTAAGCGTGCCTCTAAGAATGCGGAGCTCACTGCCCGCCTTGCAGAGATCCAAAGCGCTGTGTCCACTCAGTACGCGGCCATTCTCTACCAGGAGAACGTGGAGCTCTACCAGTCCAACCAGCAGCAGATTAGCGCCGCCGAAGACAAGGCAGAGTCCGCCAAGGCTGCACTTATTGCAGAGCAAGAGCGAGCACTCGAGGCCCAGAAGAAGGTCGTTGAGTCTTCGCCAACCAAGGCCAACGTCGACAAGCTGGACGAGATCGTCTACAACCTCAACCGCCTAGGTAAGCAACAAGCCTACTTCGAGGTGGTCGTCAAGAATGGCAAGTTCGTCTCCATGAGCGAGCTAGCAGAGTAACAAAGAAGCCCCAGGGATCTGATCCCCAGGGCTTTTCTTGTTGTAGGCCTAGAGGCCTTGCAGGTTGTCGGTGGCTACTATCCACTTGTCCTTGAAGGACTCGATGACGGTCGTCGTCACGATCGTGACCCGCTCCTTGATCTTGAGGTTCATGGCCGAGACCGCATCGCTTAACAGTCCATGTTTGACCATGGCCAACCAAATGTCGTAGGCGAACCCGGACATCAGGATCTTAGCGCCATTGATGTCCAGGGCGCCAAGCAGGCCATAGAGGTCCAGCCCAAAGCCACCACGAGCAAGCGACTGCGTCGTAGCGCCCGCGATGACGATGGTTACCTGGGCTGGATCAAAGTCAGCCGGTGGTTTTTTCATCAGGCTGATCAGGGCTTCCATACTCTGGGAACGGTAGTGACCCTCCCAGAGTATTGCTCGTCCGTGGAAGAGCCACGGGGCCACTCGAAGTGCCATCTCGAAGTAGTCGGCCGTGTCCAACTGTTCAGCCCAGAACTCACAGAGTTCAGGTCTTGCACGGAGCCAGTCTTGGAGTGGCTTGTAGTCGCGCATCTGATCTACGACGCGGTTCTCCGTGCCTCCAACAATGGCAGACACGAGGATGACCACCTCGACGAAGCGTCCACGGGCAATCTTGTCCTCGGAGTAGTGACCAAGAGCAGCTTTGCTGACTCCGTGGCGCATACCTCTAAAGGAAAAGCCAACGTTGGACTTAAGCAGGGCCTTGGCGATCCGCTCCTTGCCGAAGCGGTCAACCAGCGGATATAGGTCCCGCGCAGTGTAGTTCTCAGCAAACCGAGCTCCGTCTTCACGCAGCATATCCAGCATGGCTTGGTAGTAGGCTTGGACTTGCTGCTGAACCCATGGATGGGTAAGTAGGGCTCGTTGCTTTGAGTTGTAGGCCTCGATCTTGAGGGCACATCTGACGATCGCGTCGTGGATGTCTGAGTAGCCAGGCATCTCCAGCGTCATCGGCAAGAGTACGCCAGTGATGTAGTCGAGCGACGTGTGGATCTGGTTGTCCAAGACCCGAACATCCTCGCCCATGTCGTGGACCTTGATCAGGTCCATGCGTTTACGGTTGATCGCCTTCCAGACGCGCTCTGCCAAGAGCTTTGCTGCGTCATCCAGGTCTTCAACTGATACAGGACCAGTGCTGCGTCGACCTGCGAAGTGTGTGACTAGCAGGGTGCGTCCAAAATTTGGCTTGCCGCAGAATTGGCGGTCCGTAGCGTCCCAGTAAATACTGAGAGTTGGTTGTGGCACCCGGACGAGGTTGCCACTGTGATTCGTGCCAGTGAGGCTAGCTTCCAGCCACTCACGGCAGACCGGAACCATAGGCTCGATCTGACTCGCAGCTCGCAGTGCCTCGATGATTGGAGTGTCCTCCGATAGCGCTGTGCTTGTTACAGCCATGTGTGTCTTCCTCCTTTGTGCGTGGGGCGGCGTGGCCCCGGTGTGTTACGCCCGAATTAGAGTCGGCACGAAAAAGACAGCCCTAAGCGAGCTGTCTGATTCGTTCCACCTCGTAGAGGAGGCTTTGAGTGAGGTCAGGCCATTTCTCCTTGTCTCTGACCCTCCACCCCCAGATCTCAAGCAGCTTAAAGCGTTTGAGCAACTTGTTGAGCCACTCGCTGTTGAGAGGGGTATCCAAGTCTTCCAGCAAGGCGCTGATCTTTCTAAGGGCATCCCGCTCTCTTGTGATGGCGTTGTGCCCAGTCAGCATCGAGTGCGAGATCGCGCGTTCGCAGATCCTGTCCAAGACGGCTTCAGCTCCAAACCGGCGAGCATAGTAGCTTAGCTCGAGTTGGGTGTGACTCTCGATGTCATACTTCTCCCAGCGTGGATCCAAGATCAACTCTGAGAACCGGGAGACCAGCTCCTCAAAGACTGGATGCCCGGTTAACTCTGGGGCATCGGGATTGAGCAAGCTTCGCCCCGCTGCCATCTGAATAGCCCCGATCCTCAAGAGATGCTTGAACGATTTGTCGCGCTCGAAGAGGTACTCTGGTTTTTGCTCCATCAGCCACTCCGGCTCGAAGTAGCCAGTGTGGTAGTGAAGCCAAATTCCAGGAATGGCCTCCTTGCACACGTGTCTCTGCATTAAGTCCAGGCGATCGCGCTTCAGGCGGGACTTAACAGCCTTAATCTGCAGCCTGAGCAACTCCTCCTTATCTTTGTTAGCTCGTGCAGCCTTAGCGGCACGGCCCAGGTAGGATGTGGAGAAGAACGCCAGGTAGATGGTGCGCCCAAAGACAGGCTCTAGGACGAAGCGGTCATCTTGGTAGTCCCACAAGAGGGTCCAGTCGACGCACTTGTTGTCACTGAGCATGATGTCCACGGCATCTTCCACGGCTTCGTTGAGTCCACCTTGGCCTGCATTTGCTGCAGTCAGGGCGGTGATCAATGGGTGAGGTCTCTCCTCAGTCGTCGTAATCATGTGTTCCTCCTTCTTGTCCGCCTCGCTTGGCGGTCTTTTGTTACGCCCGAATTAGAGTCGGCACGAAAAAAGCAGCCGATGGGGCTGCTTAGATAAGGTTCACGGCCGACTTGGGCACGACTATCGTGTTCCGGTAGCAGTCTCCTTGGAGCTCTACCAGTTGAAGCCGTTCGCCTGTATCAAGTCCAGCCGTGGTAGCCATATCGCTGAGCTTGTCGTAGGCTCCCCGGTCTGCAAGGATCTTGAGATTCAGGGGATCCTCCAGGACTAGATAGTTGCTCGCCGTGTACTCCCCTTGGTCCAGGACTATGACATCGTAGCTTGCGGAGTCTCGGTCACCGCCAGCAACCCACAAGACATCCATTGAGAAACAGAACGGTGCGGTGTTCAGGTAGCAGTACTCAGAGATCAGTCTCCGAGTACGATGGTCCTCAACTCGGCTGCTGTCCATGTAGTGCGCCGCCACCTTGAAGAACTTGGTCAGCGACGGGTACAGGTCGTAAGCCTTGTGTTCTGGCGCCAGCATGGCTGAGCTCAGTGCCTTCTCAAGCGCAAGAAGCGCAACCTTCAGAGGCTGCTGCGGACGACCCGCAAGGATGCCTTGAATGCCATAGTCCACGATCGCATCAACGACGGGTCCTCGCCCGTATTTGTAGACCAGGTTGGTCATGTCATCGTGTGACCACTGCGTCACGTCGCGAGCTACCCACTTGGCGTCGAGTTCTCGCTCTAAGCGATCGATCAGCTGCTCGAAGATTGGATGACGCGACATGCTGTTCTCCGTTAGTAAGTCCCACTTGTAGCCGGATAGGCGTCGGCCCAACTCCTTGCCAGCCTGACCGGACCAGGTTGTTACCACGGCCTCGTCAGTGTTGTTGAGTAGCCACTCTGGTGTGACGTATCCGTCGATGATGCCCATTGGTGTTGGTGTTTACAGCTGCTCCCGCAAAATACGCTAAGTGGGATTTTTGTGTTGACAAGGCCCGCTCGATGTGCTATACTGAATACATAGCAGTTAGGAGGAGAAGCCCATGCAGAAGAAGAGCCAAGTTATGTCCAGAGCCACGTACTCTACGGGGAGGGCAGCTAATCTAATAGGTGTTGGCCGAAGAACAGCACTGCGTTACATTAAGGAGGGCAAGTTAAAGGCTAGCCTATTGCCGTCGGGGACTCACTACCGAATCGCATCTGAAGACCTGTGCGAGTTCCTAGACAGTGTTGGTCTCCTCTTTGATGACACCGCAGACCTTAGAGTCGATGTCGTATACGGCCGAGTATCTACAAAGGCTCAAGCGACTCGAGGAGACCTCGAGCGTCAGATAGACTCGCTAAAGGCCTACACAGCCGACAAGAACCCCAAAAACCTAGAGGTCGTCACTGATGTCGGTTCTGGTCTCAATGACCACCGTAGAGGGTTGATGTCTTTGATGCGTCGCGTAGAGGCGAATGAGATCTCAAGGATCTTCGTCATGAACCGAGACCGCCTGACTAGGTTCGGGTGGAACTACTTGAAGCTGATCTGCGACTCCCACGGAACCGAATTGGTCGTGGCATCTAGCGATGTCGAGAACAAAACGGAGTCGGAGGAGCTAGCAGAGGACATCATAGCCATCATTCACTCATTCTCTGGGCGCCTCTATGGGATGCGATCCAGACTGAAGACCGAGATAGCAAACATGGAGCTACCAGATGAAGACGACAACAGAGAATAGGGTCCGCAGGATAATCATCCGCAAGTCGGACCCGCGATACGCCCAGCTGAGGGCGTTGACAGTAAGATCAGCCAAGCTCTGGAACGTGGCGCTTGATAGGACGAGGTTTAGCTACCAGGTCAACGGCAAGACAACACCATTCGAGCATCTCGACAAGGAGCTGGCATCGGAGAGCAACGAAGCTTATAGAGCGCTTCCTGCCAAGGTGTCTAAGATGGTACTCCGGGACTATTATGCCGCTATGGCCTCCTTCTTTAAGTTGCTGGCTTGCAAGAGGTCTGGTGAATACAGGAGGAGGGTTAATCTACCTGGGAGAGCCAATGAGCACACAGGGCGAGCAGTCACCTTTACAAAGCAGGCTGTTAACAACGGTAGCCGAGACACGTCCTTTAAGATTGGCTTACCCGCTGATAAGGTGGAGCTTGATGCTGGCATTCCGAAGTCGGACGTGCAGTTCGTTCGGGTGGTCCCTAGGAGTGGGCACCTCGTTGTTGAGGTGGGCGTTCGAGTGAAGATACTGATCGGGGCAGCAAAATCAACGGATCGGGTGGCGTTTGTGGACCCTGGGATGAACAACGTGATGACCGTCACGAGCAACGTGTTCTCCCCACTCCTCTACAGTGGTCGTAAGCTTAAGTCGACGTGCTTGTTCTACATAGACCGGGCGGCTATGCTGCAGAAATCTGGGCAATCGACACATGGCCACATTCTGTGGACGAGGAGAAGTCTTGAGGTTTCAAGGCAGTGTCATGAAATGACCAACCACCTAGTGGACGTCCTTGTCCAGAACAGGATCGATATGCTCATCTTCGGCCACAACAAGGGGATGAAGACTGGGATCAACCTGGGTTGCGAGATCAACAAGTCCTTCGGAAGCATGCCCATAGCTACCATCATCGACCAACTGTCCTACAAGCTAAGAGCTGCAGGGATAGAAATGGTCATCACAGAAGAGAGCCACACAAGCAAGTGCAGCTTCCTAGACGCCGAAGAAATTTGTCATCACGACAAATACGCTGGGAGTCGGGTTAAGCGAGGCTTGTTCAAGGCATCATCTGGAAAGGCAATCAACGCAGACGTTAACGGAAGCCTGAATATCGGGCGCAAGTACCTAACCAAGGTTGGGCTCTACACTGAGGAGCTGGATCGACAGCTACGCGCAGCAATGCACAACCCCAGAGTAGTGAAAACATACTAGAATAGCTCGTGACGCGAGCTCCTGATGACCACGCCTTCCGGTGTGCGAGGGAGCTTGTTAATCGAGTGAAAGGGAGGCAGTCCCCTAGAGGAATCTACCAGGCAAGGAGGTTAGCTTAAAAAGCCTGGGAAGGTGGTTCGCCACTGAACTCTGAAGGAGATGGGAGCGATCAAAAAAACGACACCACCTCGGTGTCGCGATTGTCGCCTTATTTTCAACTGTGATCATGGGTTCTTCCTCCTTATGCCAGGCGTCGTGCCTGGACTCTGTGTTACGCAGGAATTAAAGTCTGAGCAGCGTGCGTCACTCCGCCACGCAAAAAGGAGCCACTAGGGCTCCTCGCTGAGTTGGCTCAACCGGTCCTTTATCAGCTGCAGACCAGGGGCAGAGTTAGCCTCCAGGTTGCTGATCAGCGACCCTGCGTGAAAGTGGATCAGGGCTCTGATGCTGCTAGGGGCGATGTTTCCCCCGTCGTCCTGTAAGTGATCCAGGTAAGCGAGTATCGCGTCGGTGACGGTACTGCAGTAAGTCGGGCTCCAGTAAACGTCGCGAAACTCTGGGGCGTTGGCGTGACGAAGCACTACTCCCATCTCGTGGACAAGCTTGGTGCGGAGCTGTAACGGAGTTAGCAGGTGGGCCGGCAGAACTCCCTCTGCAACGGCAGTAACCAGATCGAACTCTGAGTCTGTGCTGAAGAGGATCCGCAGCCATTTCTGTCGCAGCGTCTCTAGGTCGCGGATTTGCTCGAGAGACCCCACCGGTGCCGTAAGGCCCGATAAGAGCCTGGCGTTGGCCAAGACGATGAGCTCCTCGCAGTCGATGTGTGTACAGGGAGCTCCTGGTGAGACCCCGTCTCTAGGAACGAGAACAGCAAGCTCCTGACTGGATAGGATCCAGGCCAAGCTGTAGTAATCAGCGGAGACGCCGAAGGCTGTCTCAATTGCAGCCTGGAGGTCACCATCGCACCCCTTGAGTTTGGCGTCTAGAGCATCGAGACCACGGAGAACCTGCTCAGCGTAAGTCTTAGAGGGCGAGGACTCCTTGTCAGTCGTAATCATGTCTTCCTCCTTGTGTCGGGCTTGTGCCCAGTGGTATGTTACGCAGGAATTAGAGTGAGTGACGGAAAAGCGAACGTTGCCGTCCGTGTGGACGTTGATCGTTCGGAAATGGGGCGAGTGGGGTTGAACTGGCCCTGTAAGAGGTACAGGGGAGGGGACTTGGGCTGCATTTTGGGCAGGTGAGGGAGTGCAGTGATATGGGTGAGGTTGGGTGATGGAGTGCGGGGGTCGAGGTTAGGGGACTGAGACTCTGCTGGCGAAACGCGGACGAATCACTGCTCCGATGAAGTTTCGTTCGGGATTGAGGCTGGAATGGAGTGCTGCCGGGACCTCGTTAACTGAACACGGTGTCCATTTGAGGTGGACTCGAGCTGGTTGCCGGGTACAAATAAGTACCGATCTACCTGGTCGTGCGGTTTGTGCTGTCGTCGGTGAGGTTGGAGTGGCGCTAAAAGGACCATCTACGATCAGAACACGAACGGCGGCTCTGTTTAACGCGTTGAACGTTCGCCGGCTCTTGAAAGGGCGGGTGAGTGTGTCACGAGCGAATATTGGCCGACGACTCAGCATGGGTGAATTGGAAACGCTTCAATCGGCTCAGAAGTGATGCGGGCAACAAACTCATGGGTGATTAGCTGGGGGCGACGAATCAGCTGGCAGAGTTGGACGGGCGACTAGTAGTGGGTCATTAGTTGGGTGAGTAGTAAGACGGGCAGCTTCGCTGCCGTTAGATGAGACTCGTCGA
>ERZ650312.78-NODE-78-length-42790-cov-6.878296_pt1 | contig 42790 bp, 47 predicted proteins | sample MGYA00376248_ERZ650312 | MGnify/ENA primary metagenome ERZ650312 (study PRJEB26733, sample SAMN07839316) | wastewater metagenome | biome: urban; feature: wastewater treatment plant; material: waste water | place: USA: North Carolina | collected 2016-07-28 ... | reverse complement strand
CAGCGTTGCCGCGAGGCGTACAAGGATGTGCCGATCGTGCTCGGCGGCATCGAAGGCTCGCTGCGCCGCATTGCCCACTACGACTACTGGAGCGACAAGGTGCGCCGCTCCATCGTGGTCGATGCCAAGTGTGACCTGCTGCTCTACGGCAACGCCGAACGCGCGCTGGTCGAGATCGCGCATCGGCTGGCGCGGCGTGAGCCGGTGGAAAATATCACCGACGTGCGTGGCACCGCGTTCGTTCGCCGGCATTCAGTCGAAGGCTGGTTCGAGATCGACTCCACCGAGGTTGACCGTCCCGGCCGTGTGGACGATTACACCAGTCCCTATCAAACCACGGCCGAGCGTGCGCAAGGGCAGGGAGCTTCTTGCGGCAAACCGCAGGCACAGCCGCAACCGGTCACGTTTGTCAGAAATGCCACGGCATCGGAATCGATTTCTCCGGAGCCACTGGGCAAGACCATTGATGGGTCTGTCAAAGGACGGCAAGATGTGCAGACAGGGCCTCAACAGGCCCATTCCGAACGTCCGGTGATTGATCGCAGCAAGTCCGTCATCCGTCTGCCCAGTTATGAGCAGGTCAGAGGCGATCCGGTACTATACGCGCATGCCAGCCGTGTGCTGCACCTTGAAACTAATCCCGGCAATGCGCGCGCACTGGTGCAGGCGCACGGGGATCGCGACGTCTGGCTCAATCCACCGCCGATTCCATTGACGACGCCGGAGATGGATGGTGTTTTCGCGGCGCCGTTTCAGCGCAAGCCTCATCCGTCGTACGGCGATGCGAAGATTCCAGCGTTCGAAATGATCCGTTTTTCGATCAACATCATGCGCGGCTGTTTTGGCGGCTGTACGTTCTGCTCGATTACCGAGCACGAGGGACGGATCATCCAGAGTCGTTCAGAGGATTCGATCATTCACGAAATCGAGGAGATTCGTGACAAGACGCCGGGCTTCACCGGAACGATTTCCGATCTCGGCGGGCCGACGGCCAATATGTATCGTCTGGCCTGCAAGGATCCGAAGATCGAGTCGTCATGTCGGCGACTTTCCTGTGTATTCCCGGGAATCTGCGAGAACCTGAACACGGATCACGCGCCGCTTGTCCAGCTCTATCGCAAGGCGCGCGCGGTCAAGGGTGTGAAGCGCGTCCTCATCGGTTCGGGCTTGCGTTACGACCTTGCCGTGCGTTCGCCGGAATACGTGAAGGAGCTGGTGCAGCATCATGTCGGCGGTTATCTGAAGATCGCGCCGGAGCACACCGAGGCCGGCCCGCTGGCGCATATGATGAAGCCGTCGATTTCGAGTTACGACGCGTTCAAGGTGATGTTCGAGAAGTTCTCGAAGGAAGTGGGCAAGGAGCAGTACCTGATTCCGTACTTCATCGCTGCGCACCCGGGGACGACCGACCAGGACATGCTTAATCTTGCGCTTTGGCTCAAGCGCAACAATTTCCGTCTCGATCAGGTGCAGACCTTTTTGCCGACGCCGATGGCGATTGCTACGGCGATGTATCACACGGAACGCAATCCGCTGAAAAAGGTGACGCGCAAGTCAGAGATGGTGGAAACGGTGCGCGCCGGTCGCATGCGCAAGCTGCACAAGGCGTTCCTGCGCTATCACGATCCGGAGAATTGGCCGTTATTGCGCGACACGCTACGGCAAATGGGGCGTGCTGACTTGATCGGCAACGGAAGAAAGCAATTGATCCCGGCTTTTCAGCCACCCGGAACAGGTTTGCGCCATCAGGAGCAAAGGCACCCGAAGGCGTCGCCAAGCGTTACCCGCCGCTTCGCGGAGAAAACAATGAGGAAGCGATGACGCTCGTCTGTTTTCGGCAGAACGATCTGTCCTGACAGCGCAACCGGTTCGCTCGTGCAACATCCGGTACCTCGAGCGTGCTAAAATCGCCCCCCTTTTTCAAAGAGTTACCTCTCATGTCCCGTTCCGTTCGCAACATCGCCATCATTGCTCACGTCGACCACGGCAAGACCACCCTGGTCGACAAGCTGCTGCAGCAAGCCGGTACCTTCGCCGCGCACCAGCACGTTGCCGAACGGGTCATGGATTCGAACGATCTTGAAAAAGAGCGTGGTATCACGATCCTGGCCAAGAATCTGGCGGTCGATTACGAAGGTGTGCATATCAATATCGTGGATACGCCGGGGCACGCGGATTTCGGCGGCGAGGTCGAGCGGGTTTTGGGCATGGTTGACGGTGTGTTGCTGCTCGTCGATGCGGTCGAAGGGCCGATGCCGCAGACGCGTTTCGTGACCAAGAAGGCGCTCGCTCTGGGATTGAAGCCGATCGTCGTGGTCAACAAGATCGACCGCGATGGTTCGCGTCCGGACTGGGTTGTCGATCACACCTTTGATTTGTTCGACAAACTCGGCGCGACGGACGAGCAGCTCGACTTCCCGGTGATCTACGCGTCGGCGATCAACGGCTACGCGACGACCGATCTGAATAATCCGGGCAGCGACATGCGCCCGATGTTCGACGCCATCCTCAACTACGTTCCGGCGCCCGAAGCCGGCGATATCGACGGGCCGCTGCAGTTGCAGATCGCTGCGCTCGACTATTCGTCGTACGTCGGTCGCATCGGTATCGGCCGCGTCCAGCGCGGCAAGCTGAAACCGGCGCAGCAAATTACCGTGATGTACGGCCAACCCGATGCCGAAGGTAACTTCGAGCATGGCGCGCCGAAGAACGCCAAAGTCAACCAGGTTTTCGGCTTCAAGGGGATCGAGCGCACGGCGCTTGATGAAGCGGTGGCCGGCGACATCGTGCTGGTGACCGGTATTGACGAACTCTCGATCGGCTGCACGATCACCGATCCAGCGAAACCGGAAGCTCTGCCGATGCTCAAGATCGACGAGCCGACGCTGAACATGACCTTCATGGTCAATAGCTCGCCGTACGCCGGCACTGAGGGCAAGTTCGTCACCAGCCGCCAGATCCGCGAGCGTCTGCATAAGGAACTGCTGACCAACATGGCGCTGCGCGTCGAGGATACGGCCGATACCGACCAGTTCCTCGTCTCGGGGCGCGGCGAACTGCATCTGACCATCCTCTTGGAGACCATGCGCCGAGAGGGTTACGAACTGGCCGTTGGTCGCCCGAAGGTGATCTTCAAGACGATCAATGGCGAGCAGTGCGAACCGTACGAGATGCTGACGCTTGATGTTGAAGAGCAACATCAGGGTGGCGTCATGGAAGCGCTGGGTTACCGCAAGGGCGATCTCGTGGACATGGTGTCCGACGGGCGCGGCCGCGTTCGTCTCGAGTACCGCGTGCCGGCGCGCGGCCTGATCGGCTTCCAGGGTGAATTCATGAACCTGACGCGAGGTACTGGCCTGATGAGCCACGTCTTCGATGAGTATGCGCCGGTCAAGGGCGATATCCCGGGGCGGCGCAACGGCGTGCTGATCTCGGCTGAACACGGCGAGGCGGTCGCTTACGCGCTGTGGAAACTGCAGGATCGCGGCCGCATGTTCTCGGTGCCTGGCGATCGTCTGTACGAAGGCATGGTGATCGGAATCCACTCGCGCGAAAACGATCTCGTCGTCAATCCGATCAAGGGCAAGCAACTGACCAACGTCCGGGCTTCGGGTACGGATGAAGCGGTTCGTCTCGTTCCGCCAGTCGCGCTGACGCTCGAATCGGCCGTCGAGTTTATCGACGACGACGAACTCGTCGAAATCACACCCAAGACCCTCCGGATTCGCAAGCGCTTCTTGTCGGAGCACGAACGCCGCCGCGCGATGCGCTCCGAGGGCTGATCCGGCGACGCCATTTGCCGCGCATCCGATGGACTCCCGCGGCGCCGGTTTCAGGGCGTCGCGCGCATTTTCGGTGGCGGACTTTGCACCATTTGATGACGGGAATCCGGGGTAAAATCCAGCCATGAGTTATCAAGTATTGGCGCGCAAGTGGCGCCCGAAAACCTTCGAAAGCCTGGTTGGTCAGGAACACGTGGTGCGTGCTCTGACGCATGCCTTGACCGATCAGCGGTTGCACCACGCCTATTTGTTTACCGGAACGCGCGGTGTGGGCAAGACGACCCTGGCGAGAATCCTTGCCAAGTCGTTCAATTGCGAAAGCGGCATTACCGCAACGCCGTGCGGCGTCTGTTCGGCGTGCACTGAGATCGACTCCGGGCGTTTTGTCGATCTGCTCGAAGTCGACGCGGCGACCAACACCAAGGTCGACGAAATGCGGCAGCTTCTCGAAAACGCCGTCTATGCGCCGACCCGCGGTCGCTTCAAGGTCTACGTGATCGACGAAGTGCACATGCTCTCCAACTCGGCCTTCAACGCGATGCTGAAAACGCTGGAGGAGCCGCCGGAGCACGTCAAGTTCATCCTGGCGACGACCGACCCCCAGAAGATCCCGGTGACCGTGCTATCGCGCTGCTTGCAGTTCAATCTCAAGCAAATGACGCCGCCGCTGATCGCCGGCCATCTAAAGCATATTCTCGGTGTTGAGGGTATCGCAGCCGAGACAGGGGCGCTCAATCTACTCTCGCGTTCAGCCTCGGGCAGCATGCGCGATGCGCTGTCGCTGCTCGATCAGGCGATCGCGCATGGTGCCGGCAAGGTCGAGGAGGCGCAGGTGCGCGACATGCTCGGCAGCGTCGATCTCGATTACCTGTTCTCGATTCTCGACGAGCTCATTTCCGGCAACGTGTCGGGAATGCTTGAGGTTGCCGACGGTATGGCGACCCGCAGTCTTTCTTTTGATGCGGCCCTCCAGGAGTTGGCCAGTTTGCTGACGCGACTGCAGATTGCGCAGTTGGCGCCGCAGTCCATTGCCGATGATCTTCCCGAGCGCGAACGGCTTCTCGCGTTGGCGGCCCAACTGGACCCTGAATTTGTTCAGCTTGCATACCAGATTGCCGTTCTTGGTCGCAAAGAGCTGCCGCTGGCGCCCGACGAACAAGCGGGTTTTGTGATGACGCTGCTGCGCTTGTACACCTTCCGGCCGGGGGGCGACGGCGCTTCGGCCGGGCATCGGCAAACGCCGAAGGCGGTAGCCGTCAAAGTGATGCCGGCCGGACGTCCAGCGATGCCGGAAACAGGAGAAGAGCAGTCGATTGTCGTCACGCCGGCAGCGCTGCCAGAATCTATCGAACCGCGCATGGAAACGGTCGCTGCTTCACGTGGCAGCGAGAATCATTCGGTGTCAGAAGCGGCGGTCGTTGAATCGCCCACCGTGGAAATACCGGTAGCGCGAAGCGATGACTGGCACACCATACTTGCCGCGCTTAAGCTGGGCGGCATGGCGCGCGAACTGGGTCAGCACTGCGAAATGCGAGTGCTCGATGGCGCGCGGATCGACCTCTGTCTTTCGCCTGCGTATCGTCATCTGCAAATGAAGCCGGCGCAGGAAAAATTGCAGCAGTCACTTTCCGAGTACTTCGGCCGAAGCATGCAAATGACGATCCGTCTTGAAGAAGTCGTCGGTGAGACGCCTGCCGCTACAGCGCAACGCCGACGCGATGAACTTCAGGAGCGAGCGGTCGCCTCGGTCGAGCAGGACGGGTTCGTGCGCGAAGTCATCGATATCTTCGATGCGACGGTTATCGAATCATCCATCAAACCCGTTTAACCACATAACGTAGAGGCAAACACCATGATGAAGGGCGGAATCGCCGGCCTGATGAAGCAGGCGCAGCAAATGCAGGAAAACATGAAGAAGGCTCAGGAACAACTGGCCCAGGTTGAAGTCGAGGGGCAATCCGGAGCGGGGATGGTCAAGGTCACCATGACCTGTGCTCACGACGTGCGCCGTGTCGCTATTGATCCCTCGGTGATGGACGACAAGGAAATGCTCGAGGACCTCGTCGCGGCCGCAGTAAATGATGCCATGCGGCGTGCCGAACAGGTCTCGCAGGAAAGAATGGCTGGCTTTACGGCCGGTCTCAATCTGCCGGCAGGAATGAAGCTGCCGTTCTGATGACCACGCCATCGAGCCTCGAGTCATTGATCGAGGCGTTGCGTTGCCTGCCTGGCATTGGGCCGAAGTCTGCGCAACGCATGGCCTACTACCTCATGCAGCGTGATCGCCAGGGCGCCCAGCGTCTGGCAGACGCGCTGCAACTCGCGCTTGGTGCCTTGCGCCATTGCGAGAAATGCAACACGTTTACCGAAGCCGAGATCTGCGATCGTTGTTCATCAACCAAGCGCGATGCCAGCCTGTTGTGCGTGGTTGAAACGCCGGTCGACATGAATATGATGGAGCAGACGCATGCGTATTCGGGTCTGTACTACGTTCTCATGGGGCGGGTGTCGCCGCTCGATGGAATCGGACCGCGCGAATTGCGACTGGAGCGATTGCTGAATCGGGCCTGCGACGGCGTTGTTCAAGAGGTCATTCTGGCGACGAACTTTACCAACGAAGGGGAAGTTACGGCGCACTACCTGACCGAAATGCTCAACAGTCGCGGCGTGCGCGTCTCAAGAATCGCGCGCGGCGTTCCCGTCGGAGGCGAGCTTGAATATGTCGACCCAGGGACACTGGCGCAAGCCATGCGCGAGCGAAGATCGCTTGTGGATTAGGGCCTTAGCGCCCCTTCCTCTTCATTCGAGGTGGGTTTTAGCGTATAGTCCGATACTTATGTATCACTGTTGGTAATTTCGTTCAGAGGATCCGCACGATGAGCACAACAAGCAAAGTGGACTGTGGCAGAAGGCGGTTGATAATCGCGACTGCCGCGGTCGGCGGCGCAGGGGCAGTCACCGCGTTGGTGCCCTTTCTTTCCAGCATGCTTCCATCCGAACGAGCCAAAGCTGCCGGCGCTCCCGTCGAAGTCGATGTGAGCAACCTCGCGCCGGGGCAAATGATTACGGTCGAATGGCGCGGTAAGCCGGTCTGGATTTTCAACCGAAGCCAGGAAATGCTGGACTCGCTGTCCGGCCTTGATGAGGCAGTCGCCGATCCCGATTCAGCCAATCAGCAGCAGCCAGAGTATTGCAAGAACAAGACGCGCTCGATCAAACCCAATCTGCTGGTTGCCGTCGGCATCTGCACGCACCTTGGCTGCTCGCCGACGTCCAAGTTCAAGAAAGGGGCCGAAGAAGGGATGGCTACGGACTGGCCGGGTGGCTTTCTCTGTCCATGCCACGGTTCGACCTTCGACTTCGCGGGCCGCGTCTACAAGAACAAACCTGCGCCAACCAATCTGGTCGTGCCGCCGCATACGTATCTCAGCGATACCCGCATCTTGATCGGCGAAGACGGGAAAGGGGCTTAAGACATGGGATCGAACAAGGTTTACGACAAGTACAAGTCAGACGGATCCGTGCTCGGCAATCTGCTGGCATGGTTCGATGCGCGTTTCCCCGTGACGTCGATGTGGCGCAGCCATTTGTCGGAGTACTACGCGCCGAAGAACTTCAATTTCTGGTACTTCTTCGGTTCATTGGCGATCGTTGTTCTCGCAATCCAGATCATCACCGGGATATTCCTGGTCATGTTCTACAAGCCCGACGGAGCGCTGAACGCCAATGGCATCCCCATCGCATTCGCGAGCGTCGAGTACATCATGCGCGACGTGCAATGGGGATGGTTGATTCGCTACATGCACTCGACCGGCGCATCGGCTTTCTTCTTCGTCGTGTACATGCACATGTTCCGCGGCATGCTCTACGGCTCCTACCGCAAGCCGCGCGAACTGATCTGGGTCTTTGGTGTGCTGATCTTCCTCGTGCTAATGGCCGAGGCCTTCATGGGCTACCTGCTTCCCTGGGGGCAGATGTCTTTCTGGGGCGCGCAGGTGATCGTCAACCTCTTCTCGGCAATTCCGCTGGTCGGCGAGCCGTTGTCCATCTGGATTCGTGGTGACTACGTGATCGGCGATGCGACGCTCAACCGATTCTTTTCGTTTCACGTGATCGCCGTTCCGCTCGCGCTGCTTGGCTTGGTCGTTGCCCACATCCTGGCGCTACATGAAGTGGGCTCGAATAATCCGGACGGCATCGAGATCAAGGAAAAGCTCGACGCCAACGGTATCCCACTTGACGGCGTTCCTTTCCATCCGTACTACACGGTCAAGGACATTGTTGGCGTTGTCGTCTTCCTGATCGTGTTCGCGAGCATCGTGTTCTTCGCGCCCGAAGGGGGCGGTTATCTGCTCGAGTACAACAACTTCTATCAGGCTGATCCGCTGAAAACGCCGCCGCATATCGCGCCCGTATGGTATTTCACACCGTTCTATTCCATGCTGCGCGCGATGGTGTGGCCGCTGCTCGGACTGGACGCGAAGTTCTGGGGCGTAGTGGCGATGGGCGCCGGCGTCGTGATTCTTGCCTTCCTGCCTTGGCTCGATCGTAGCCCGGTCAAGTCGATTCGCTATCGCGGCCCGATCTTCAAAACCTTGCTTGTCTTTTTCGTGTTCTCTTTCCTGATTCTCGGTTTCCTCGGGACCAAGCCGCCCGAGTACGCGTTCTTCGGGGTTATTCCCGGCGCGCCAGTCGCGCAATTGATGACCCTGTATTACTTCCTGTTCTTCCTGACGATGCCTTGGTGGTCCAAAGTCGACAAGTGCAAACCGGTTCCGGAAAGGGTGACGTTCAAATGAAGGCGGACATCATGAAGAAATTCCTGCTGGCGCTGTTGTTTGCTCCGGCCATCGCTTTGGGCGCGGGTGCGGCTGTGCATCTGGACAAGGCGCCGGATCTCCAGGGCGACAAGGCGGCGCTGCAAAACGGTGCGCGTGTGTTCGTTAACTACTGCATGAACTGCCACGGCTTGAGTTTTGTTCGCTATAACCGATTGACCGAACTGGGATTGTCGGAGCAGCAGGTTATGGACAATCTGATGTTCACTGCGGACAAGATCGGGGACCCGATGCGCGTTGCAGCGCGTGCGGCAGAGCAGAAACAGTGGTTTGGCGCCGCCCCGCCGGACTTGACGCTGGTTGCCCGGGCGCGTGCTTCCGCGGACGGGAGCGGCGCGGATTGGTTGTATACCTACCTGCGCTCGTTCTATCGTGACGAGAAGCGGCCGAGTGGCTGGAACAACACTTTGTTCCCGAATGTCGCCATGCCGCATGTTCTCTGGGAGTTGCAGGGGGAACCGATGCTTGATGCCGAGACGCATGCGTTGAAGCTTGCCACGCCTGGACAGCTTTCGGTGGCTGAGTACGACAAGGAGATCGCAGATCTCGTCGGATTCCTTGTCTGGGCCGGAGAGCCGGGCGCTGGTTTCAGAAAGAATCTTGGCATCGGGGTTCTGGTCTTCCTGTTCGTTCTTTTGGGCGTGTCCTATGCGCTGAAGAAGAATTACTGGAAAGACGTCGAAAAGAATTGATTTAACTTGTAACCGCCTGAGTAATCAGGCTTCGGCATCGCCGGTACCTGTGCGTTAAGTCGCCCATGCCGATCCGATGCCGGTTCGTTTTTTTGGGGTATTGATCATGATGAATCTTTATTCGGGCACCACCTGTCCATTCAGCCAACGTTGCCGCATTGTTCTCTACGAAAAGGGGATGGACTTCCAGGTGATCGATGTCGATCTCTTCGCCAAGCAGGAAGATATCGCCATGGTCAACCCGTACGGCCGGGTTCCGGTACTGGTCGAGCGCGATCTGATCCTTTACGAACCGAACATCATCAACGAGTACATCGATGAGCGCTTCCCGCACCCGCAGTTGATGCCGGCTGATCCGATCATGCGGGCGAGAGCGCGGCAGTTGCTGATCACGATGGAGCGTGAGGTTTTCTCGTACATCGAAGCGCTGGAAAAGAATCAGAAGACCGCCGATAAGGCGCGTCAGACGATTCGCGAGCGCCTGACCGAAATGGCACCGGTGTTCGTCAAGCAAAAGCACATGCTCGGCGATGACTTCTCCATGCTCGACGTCGCGATTGCGCCGTTGCTGTGGCGTCTGGATCATTACGAAATCGAATTGCCAAAGTCTGCTGCGCCTTTGATGAAGTACGCAGAGCGAATCTTCAGTCGTCAAGGGTTTATCGACGCCCTGACGCCGTCTGAAAAGGCCATGCGCCGCTGACGTGCCCCACGAGTGATGTTTTCGACGACGCCCGGTTCTTGCCAGACCGGGTGTTTTTGTTTTCTCAGTCAGTTTCTTTCAAGGACTAAGCGTGAATCTGCCATCGACCAAGCCCTATCTGATTCGTGCCATTCATGAGTGGTGTTGCGACAACGGCTTTACACCTTACATCGTGGTCGTTGCCGATGGGCGAGCCCGTGTTCCTCGCGAATTTGTTCGCGATGGGCAGATTGTCCTGAACATCGGTTATGAGGCGACCGGGCATCTCAGCATCGGCAACGATGAGATTACCTTCCAGGCACGTTTTGGCGGCGTCGCCCGCGAAATCTATGTGCCAATCGGCAACGTTGCGGCGATCTATGCGAAGGAAAACGGCTCGGGGATGGCCTTCGAGCCGGAAGCCGATGAGTCCGTAAGCGAGCCGGAAGGTGCAAACGAGTCCGTGCCGGATCCGGATCCCGAATCACCCACACCGCCACCGGCTCGCCCCAAACTGCAGCGAGTCAAGTAACGCGGCACGAGTTTGGAGAAAGCGACTCGCGTGTTGCACCAGTTTGGGGCAATGCGGCCGAGTCGCGCTACACCGTAGCGCCGTTGCGATGCCTTGGTGCTTGGCACGGAGCTTGCAGCGCTCGTGGTGGGCGCTCGTTTTTCCTGTTGGCGAGATGTCCGCTGTTTGCGATTAGCGATCCGTTTGCCTGAAGGCGAGTGGGGGTGCCGCGGAAGCTTGGCATTCTTTGCCGAAGTGCGGTTGGTGTCGGCGGAGTCAGGATGATTGATGGAACCATCTTGTTCTGTTGCTTACTCAAAATCGAAATCGAAATCGAAATCGAAATCGAAATCGAAATCGAAATCGAAATCGAAAATCATCGTCCTTGTCTTGAACGACTCGTGGAGCATGCATGAACTACGCACATTTCATCAAAGAGCTCGGGCGTGGGCGCGAAGGTGCCGGCAATCTGTCCGTCGCGGATGCGCAGCAGCTGTATGGGGCGATGCTCGATGGGGGCGTGCCCGAGCTCGAGTTGGGCGCCATCGCGATTGCGTTGCGCGTGAAAGGAGAGACTTTCGATGAAATGATCGGCTTCATGTCAGCGTCGAACGACCGGTTGCATTCGTTGCAGATTCCAGCCGGGCGCTTTCGGCCCGTCGTCATCCCAAGTTACAACGGAGCGCGCAAGGGAGTTAATCTGACGCCGCTCTTGGCAATGCTCTTGCGGCGCTACTCGATTCCGGTGCTGATTCACGGGCTGATCGAAGGATATGGACGCGTGACGACGGCCCAAGTCTTCCGCGAGTTCGGCCTGATTCCATGTGCCAGCCAGTCGCAAGCACAGCAATCGCTCGACGAGAGTGGGCTGGCGTACGTTCCCCTCTCGGTGATTTCTCCCGGACTCAATACACAACTCGCGCTGCGCAGTCGCCTCGGCTTGCGCAACAGTGCGCACAGCCTGGTAAAGATGCTTGATCCTTTCAAAGGGCAGGGACTGCTCCTGGCGGCGGCAACCCATCCGGACTATCTGGACTCGATGCGGGAAGTGCTTGGCGCCTTGGGGGCGCATGCGCTCCTGCTGCGCGGAACCGAGGGCGAGCCGTTCGCCAACCCGCGGCGACGCCCGCGTATCGAGTATCTGCATGATGGTGTGACCGATACGCTCTTCGAAGCCGAGCACGACAGCCTCAAGGCGTTGCCGCAACTTCCCGAGAGCTGTGATGCCAGAACCACGGCCGATTGGATGCGACGGGTTCTTGCGGGCGAAATCACACTCCCGGCGCCGATCGCGAATCAGTTGGCATGCTGTCTGTACGGCAGTGGTTATGCCGAAGATTTTAATCAAGCCAAGGCAATTGTTGCTGTCGAGGGTTCGGGTCAGCACCCCGCCTGAAGTGCGCGGAAGAGCCCTGGAGTGCAATCGGGAATCAGCAGTATCAGCCACCCGCTATAATTCGCGCACCCGACGCGGTTGTTCCGCGTATTCCTGGTGCACTGGAGCTAAATGGAAATCCTGGCCATCTTGAGTAATCCCGAGTTATGGATCGCGTTTTTTACACTGACCGCGCTTGAGTTGGTGCTTGGCATCGATAACATCATCTTTATTTCCATTCTTGTCGATCGCTTGCCGCCTTCCACTCGCGAGCGCGCCCGGAAACTTGGCCTGTTTCTCGCCATGTTCATGCGCATTGCGCTCCTGCTGCTTTTGTCGTGGATCGTTGGTGCGACCGAGCCGTTGTTTACGCTCCTTGGGCGTCCAATTTCGCCGCGCGATCTGATTCTCATGGGCGGTGGCGTATTCCTGCTGTGGAAGAGCACACAGGAGATCCATCAGTTACTTGAAGGCGAGGAGGGCAGCGAAGCGAAGACAGTGAAGGCGACGTTTTCGGCCATCATTCTGCAGATTGTCATTATTGACCTTGTGTTTTCGCTGGATTCGATCATTACCGCGGTCGGCATGGTCAGCAACGTCGCGGTGATGATCGCCGCTGTGATCGCTTCGGTCGGGTTGATGATGATCTTTGCGAAATCCATCGGTGGATTCGTCTCCGATCACCCGAGCATCAAGATGCTGGCGCTTTCCTTCCTGTTGGTGGTGGGGGTAACGCTCGTGGCCGAGAGCTTTGGTCACCATGTGCCGAAAGGTTACATTTATTTCGCGATGGCCTTTTCGCTCGGCGTTGAAATGCTTAATCTTCGCTTGAGGAAGAGCCGTGGGGCGCCAGTTCATCTTCACGACCCCTACGGCGCACCGCCGCGAGACTGAGGTCTCGCTTCGATCAACTTCATTACCACGTGAATGGACATATTCCTTCTCCTGCTGCTGATTCTCTTGAACGGTGTTCTGGCGATGTCGGAAATCGCCGTCGTTTCGTCGAGAAAATCGCGGCTGCAAAAACTTGCGGATGACGGTAGCCCTGGCGCGAAGTCGGCGCTGGAACTGAGCAACGAACCTTCCGGATTCCTTTCAACCGTTCAGGTCGGCATCACGACGGTCGGAATTCTAAGCGGTGCGATCGGCGAGAATGCACTTGCCGATCCGCTCACCAACTGGCTTTCCGGTTATTCATTGCTTGAACCCTACGCGCGGGGTTTTTCGCTGACACTGGTCGTCATTGGGCTGACGTATTTCTCGGTCGTGGTCGGCGAGTTGGTCCCGAAGCGGCTCGGCTTGCTCGCACCGGAGACGATTGCCGCACTCATTGCCACGCCGATGAATGTGCTCGCACGTGTGACTCGGCCGTTGGTCTGGTTGCTCTCCTCTTCGTCTTCGCTGTTGTTGCGACTGCTCGGGGCGCGCCATCGCGGCGATCCCCCTGTGACCGATGACGAGATCAACGTCTTGATGGAGCAGGGTGCCGAGGCGGGTGTCTTCCATGAGAGCGAGCAGGCCATCGTTTCCAACGTGCTGCGACTCGACGAGCAACGCATCGCCGCGATCATGACGCACCGGAACGACATTTACGTACTCGATCTCGACGAGCCGGAAGATGTCATCCGCACAAACCTGGCAGAGAGTCCGTTTACGCGCATTGTCGTCTGTCGCGATGGCCTTGATCACATCATCGGTATCTTGCGCACGGCAGACCTGCTAAAGCTTGCGCTGGCTGGTGAAAAACTCGATATAGAGCGGTTTCTGCGACCTGCGCTGTACGTGCCGGAGGGCGTGAGTACGACGCACCTTCTGGAGAGCTTCCGCAAGGCGCGCCAGCAGTGCGCGCTGATCGTTGACGAATACGGTGAGTTGCAAGGGTTGGTGACACTGACCGACGTGCTCACGTCCATCGTTGGAGAACTGCCGTCGTCGGATACTGCGGAGGAACAGGATATCGTCGAGCGAACTGATGGCTCCTGGCTCGTCGATGGAGGGGTCGCGATCGAGCGGCTCAAGCAGGTCTTGAAGATCGAAGACGATCTGCCGGGAGAGGATGAGAACGCATTCAATACGCTGGGCGGATTGGTGATGTACGTGCTGGGCCGGATTCCGGCCGTGACCGATCAGTTTGACGCGGCGGGTTATTGCTTCGAAGTGGTCGACATGGACAAGAACCGCGTCGACAAGATGCTGATTACCCAGTTGGCTGATCCTGCGGCTGGCACGGAAGTCTCGATCAGCTGACTTTCTCCCACATCGCGGCAGCCGCCTGAGATAAAATCGCGGATTTTGGGAGGGCGACCGGTCATGCTGGAGCGCTATTTTCAACTTTCCGCGCACGGTACCAACGTGCGCACCGAGGTTATGGCAGGGATAACGACATTCCTGACCATGGCCTACATCATCTTTGTCAATCCGGACATCCTTTCGGCTGCCGGTATGCCCAAAGAGTCCGTGTTTGTCGCCACCTGCGTCGCTGCGGCAATCGGTTCGGCGATCATGGGCCTCTACGCCAACTACCCGATTGCGTTGGCGCCCGGCATGGGACTCAACGCCTATTTTGCGTTTGCTGTCGTCAAAGGCATGGGCTTTACCTGGCAGGCTGCGCTCGGTGCCGTGTTCATCTCGGGCTTGCTATTCATCTTCGTCAGCCTGTTTCGTATCCGTGAGGCGATCGTCAATTCGATTCCGCGTTCGCTCAAGTTTGCCATTTCGGCGGGTATCGGGCTGTTTCTCGCCATCATCGGGTTGCACAATGCAGGCATCATCGCCGGTCACCCCGCGACCCTGCTGACGCTCGGCGACTTGCACAAGCCGGATGCATTGCTCGCCGTCGTCGGTTTCATCCTGATCGTCGCGCTGGAACAGAGAAAAGTGCCCGGTGCCATCATCATCAGCATTCTTCTGGTAACCGTCGCTTCGGTCGCTCTGGGTTTGACGCCTTTCCGAGGAGTGGTCGCGATGCCGCCGTCGATTGCACCGACCTTCCTGCAGATGGATATTGCCGGTGCGCTCAATGCCGGTCTGCTGACCGTGGTGTTGACCTTCTTCATGGTCGAGCTCTTCGATGCCTCGGGGACGTTGATCGGCGTTTGCCATCGTGCCGGCTTGCTTGATGCAGATGGAAAGCTGCCGCGCCTGAAGCGCGCATTGCTTGCTGATTCGGGCGCGATCGCCGCCGGTGCGATGCTCGGCACCTCGTCGACGACGGCCTACATCGAATCCGCAGCCGGCACCTCGGTTGGCGGGCGTACCGGCCTGACCGCCGTTGTCGTGGCGCTGCTGTTCCTCGCAGCTTTGGTCATTGCGCCTCTCGCGGGAACTGTTCCGGCATTCGCAACGGCGCCGGCGCTTTGCTACGTTGCGGTGTTGATGGTCCGCGGTCTCGCCGAGATCGAGTGGGACGACCTGACCGAGTCGGCGCCAGCGGTGGTGACCGCGATCAGCATGCCGTTTACCTTCTCGATCGCGCACGGTATCGCTTTCGGCTTTATCACCTATGCCTCGGCCAAGCTTCTTGCGGGGCGAGCAAGGGAACTGTCACCGATGGTTGCCGCGATCGCAGTTCTTTTTGTGCTCAAGTTCGCTTTCTTGTGAGATCGCATCATGGATACAAGCTTCTTTGAGAGTCATATCCGTACGATTGCCGATTGGCCGGAGCCTGGCGTGCAGTTTCGCGACATCACACCACTGTTGCGCGATGGAGCGGCGTTTCGCGCGCTGATCGATGCGTTTGCCGCGCGTTATGGCGATGCCCATATCGACGCCATCGCCGGCATCGATGCGCGTGGCTTTATCATCGGTGCCGCGTTAGCTTACCGCCTGGGTTGCGGCTTCATTCCGGTGCGCAAGGCCGGCAAGTTGCCGTTTGACACCATGTGCGAATCCTATTCGCTCGAGTACGGCGAGGCGACCGTCGAGGTTCACACCGATGCCGCTGCGGCCGGCGATCACGTGTTGGTGATTGACGATCTCATCGCTACTGGCGGGACGATTCTTGCCGCAGCCAAACTGATGCATCGCCTCGGCGCGCGCATTGTTGAGGCGGCCGCGGTCATCGACTTGCCGGCGCTGGGCGGGTCGGCTCGTTTGGAAGCAGCGGGAGTTCCTGGTTTCGCGCTATTGAAGTACTGATGGCGGTGCCGGTAGTGGGCGCATAGTCGCCTGCGATCGGTCTGCTGCTCAACAGAAGGCCTGTCCGGTACTCCCGGTTCAGGCCTTTTCCTTTATCCTTGTCGCCCTGACATAACTGACTAGCTGGGAACCAATATGCCCAAGACCGCCTTGATTCTATTCGCTCACGGTTCGCGCGATCCTGAGTGGCCGTCTCCGCTGCGGCGCGTTCGCTCGGCGATCCTTGCCAGTTCGCCTGATCTTCGAGTCGAGCTCGCTTTCCTCGAGTTTTTGCCTCCGACCTTGCAGGACTGTGCGGCCACAATGATCTCGGAAGGGTTCGATCGCATCATCGTGGTCCCGATGTTCATCGCGCAAGGCGGACACCTCAAGAACGATCTTCCGGCGATCATTGACGAGTTGCGCGTTCGTTTCCCGCATGTGGCATTCGAGATGGCTGGCCCGGTCGGCGAGGTCGAAAGCGTGGTGCAGGCGATGGCCGCCCATGTGCTGGGCTTGTCCGCCGCTTGAACGGACTGTACTAGATGCGCAGATGGCCTTCGGTCAGCTTGTCAGCCGACTGAAGCCTCGGGATCGTCGGCTTCAGGTTGAGTCCGGTCTCCTTGTGTAGCCGCTGGGCGCGGGCGATCAACTCGTCGAGCGCGACATCGACCTCATCTCCGGCCGTGGCAAACGCGATCGTGTTGCCGCTGTCGCACGAAGGAAAAACAAGCGAGCGTCCGTCGAATGCTTTGGCAATCCGAGCCTGACTTGCCTGGAAACCACGACTGTGACCGAGCAGGTTGGTGACCAGCAATCCGGTATCCGACAAACGGTTGCGGCAAGCCTGGTAGAAAGGCAGGGTGTCGAGCACGCCGGCTCGCCCGTGTTTGTCGAATCCGTCGACGAGGATGCAGTCGAACTTCTTGCCGTCCTCGAGCACGTACTGCGCGCCGTCGCCGATAACGAGGTTGATTCGCATCGGGTCGTCGGGTAGCTTGAAGTGGAGCCGCGCGATGATCTCGACTTGCGGATCGATCTCCACTACGGTCATGCGTGTGGCCGGCAACTTGTGATAGATGTACTTGACCAGCGAACCGGCGCCGAGTCCGATCAGCAGTGCGTTCTTCGGCCAGGGAGGTTCGCGCAGCAACAGACCGGCCATCATTTCGCGCGTGTAAGCCAGTTCAAGCGAATTGGGGCGCTGAATGCGCATCGCGCCCTGAACCCAGTCTGCGCTGAAATGCAGGTAACGGACGCCGGCTTCCTCGCTGACCTCGATAAGCGTACTTGACATCGTGTTTATGGCTTTCTTCAGGTGCTAAAGCGCGAATCTTAGCTGGTCGCCGCATCCGTTGAAACTCGTGCGCGGACTTGGGTTGTCGTGCGGTGTATCGTGCACGGCTTGATCAGGACAACGAATTTGACGACAGGAGCTTGCGCGTAATGCCCCCAGACTTGAGTGCGACACCATTTTCGACGCTGACCCCCGACTCGATTCTGGATGCGCTGGAAAGCGTGGGGCTCAAACCCGACGGGCGCCTGCTTGCCCTCAATAGCTACGAAAACCGCGTCTATCAGGTATCGATGGAGGAGGGGGCTCCGTTGATCGTGAAGTTCTATCGCGCCGGCCGGTGGCCTGATGCCGCAATTCTCGAAGAGCATGCCTTTTCCGCGGAACTGGTCGAGCGCGAGTTGCCGGTGGTGGCGCCGCTGCGGGTTGGGGGGCAGACTCTGCTCTTCCATGACGATCTGCGTTTCTCCGTGTTCCCTCGCCGTTCAGGACGTGCGCCCGAGTTTGATCGCGGGCAGGTTCTTGAATGGATGGGGCGTTTCATCGGCCGGATCCATGCGGTTGGTGCGCTCAAACCATTTGTGGTACGTCCAGAAATCAATGTCGAGACCTTCGGTGACGAGCCACGGGATTTCCTGCTCGATAACGGCTTCCTGCCCGCAGATCTGGAAGATGTTTACTTTGGTGTCGTTGACCAGGCGCTTGACGCGGTTGAGGACTGCTTTGAGCGTGCGGGAAAAGTGAAGACCCTGCGTCTGCACGGTGACTGTCACATCGGCAACGTACTCTGGCAGGACGGACCATGCTTTGTCGATTTTGACGATGCGCGCATGGGGCCGGCCGTTCAGGATCTCTGGATGTTGCTCTCGGGCGAACGGCGGGAGCAGGAGCGGCAGTTGTCGGCGGTTCTTTCGGGTTACGAGGAGTTCTTCGCCTTTGATCGGCGCGAACTGTATCTTGTCGAAGCATTGCGCACGCTGCGCCTCGTGCACTACGCCGGATGGTTGGCGAAGCGCTGGGAAGATCCCGCTTTCCCGGCTGCATTTCCCTGGTTCAATACCCAGCGCTACTGGCAGGATCGTATTCTCGAATTACGCGAGCAGATCGCGCAAATGGAGGAGCCGCCGCTGAGTGTTTTTGGCGGGTGAATATTGCTTGGAATAAGCGACTTAGGCCTGTAGCAAGAACACCGTCGGGCGTCGGTCGATTTCCGGCAATGCCTGCTTTTTCCACTCGCCGCAAGTGTTCGTGGAGATGTGCTCGCTTTCCAGCGTCAGGTCGGTCGCTATGCAGATTCTTGTTGTCGGCGAGCACGATTTCGTGAGGCTTTCGAGCATCTGCCGATTGCGATAGGGCGTCTCGATGAATATCTGCGTTCGCTTCTCAAGTCGCGAACTCTTTTCGAGTTCACGTATTTTCTTTTCACGCTGATCGGTCTTGGCCGGCAAGTAACCATGGAAGGCGAAGTTCTGACCCGATAGCCCGGATGCCATCAGTGCAAGGAGGATCGATGATGGTCCAACCAATGGCACAACGGTAATCCCAAGTTCATGCGCGAGCGCCACGAGGTTCGCGCCGGGGTCGGCCACGGCCGGACAGCCGGCTTCTGAAATCAGGCCGACATCCGTCCCAGACAGAAGGGGGGTCAAGGAGCCCGAAAGTTCTTCCGTTCCAGTGTGCTCGTTCAGTTCGCAGATGTGGAGCTGTTGCAAAGGGATGGATGATGGCAGCGATTTGAGAAAGGCTCGTGCCGACTTCGCATTCTCAGCGATGAAGTGCGTAAGTTGCTTGGCACATTCCATCACACCGTCGGGGAGTACTGACGAATTCGTCGATTTGCCGAGCGTTACGGGGATCAGGAATAGCTTGCCCTTGTTCATTCGTCTGCCCCGACCGTCGTTTGCAGGACGTTTACGTTTTCGAGCCGCAATAAATCGCAGAGGGCAATGAGTGGGAGGCCAACCAGGGCGTTCGGGTCGTCGCCGCACATCTTCTCAACGATGGCGATTCCCAATCCTTCAGACTTGGCACTGCCGGCACAGTTGTACGGCTTTTCACGACGCAGATAGCTCTCGATGTCTTCGTCGGTCAGGTCGCGAAAGGTGACCAATGTTGGCACGCCGCGAACATGTGCTTGCCCAGTACGTGCATTCAGTAGGCAGAGCCCGGTAAAGAAATTGACCGTCCTCCCTCTCATCGTGCGCAGCTGCTGGACGGCGTTTTCATGAGTGCCCGGCTTGCCATAGGTGCGCCCATCAAGGCACGCGACCTGGTCGCTTCCAATGATGAGCGCGTCCGGATAGCTTTCAACAACGGCGCGAGCTTTTGCTTCAGAGAGGCGCAGCGCGGTGTCCTCGGGCGACTCATTCGGTAGTGCGGCTTCGTCGGTTTCTGGGTTGGCGGTCTCGAAGGGGAGTCCGAGCCGCGACAGGAGTTCTTTGCGAAAAGGGGATGTCGATGCGAGAACGATTCTGGCTGGTTTTTCAGTCATGAGTTGCTGGCGTTGGGAGGAGGTATGCGTGGAAAGCGCAGAGGTCATCAGGTGAATCTCTAATTCGACTCAGCTGCTTTGACTTCGAAAGCCAAAAATAATATCATGCGCCGCTTATGTCTCAACGGATTGTTATTGACAGCAAGGCGTTTGCCCGCGATGCGAGTTTGCTTCAAGGGGAATTGCCGGTAGAAAGCTTGGGTCGGGTGCTGGATTTGCTGATCGACTCGGGCGGTAGCTTGCAATATCGTGTGGAAGGCTTGCTGGATCCACGCAACAAGCCGCAGATCAAGTTGTGGATAGATGGTGACCTTTCGCTGCGTTGTCAGCGGTGTCTGGAAGCGATCGCTTATCCACTCAAGATTCGCAGCTTGTTGGAGTTTGTTGATGATGAGGTTGATTTGACGCAAGAGGATATCGAAGATGATTCGAAGGATTTCCTTGTTGCGAATAAAGAACTTGATGTGGTCGCCTTGATCGAAGACGAGATAATTCTCGATTTGCCCTCTGCGCCTCGTCACGATAGTTGTGCTTTGCCTGATGCAGATCTTGGTGCAGGAAAGGTTTCACCGTTCTCGGTGCTTCAAGGCCTGAAACGCAAGGCGCAGTGAATTTGATATCTGGAGTTAACTATGGCCGTTCAACAGAACAAAAAGTCCCCTTCCAAGCGTGGTATGCATCGTTCACATGATTTTCTGACCAATCCGCCGCTTGCTGTTGAGCCGACTACGGGCGAAGTGCACTTGCGCCATCATGTGAGCCCGACCGGCTTCTACAAGGGCAAAAAGGTTACAAAGGGAACCGGCGAGTAAGAATACAGGATCAGGCAGACACTTTCCCCGCCTTCGGGGAGGTGTCTGCCTTTTCTTTTGTCTTGAAAATGACTGTTACCGTCGCTATCGATTGCATGGGGGGGGATCATGGCCCCGACGTTACCGTGCGAGCTGCGCTCGACTTCGTGCGAATGCACGATGATGTACAGGTTCTGCTGGTCGGTGTAGAGAGCAGGTTGCGCCCTCTTCTTGATGGCTTGGCGAATCCTAGGGTCATACTTCGTCATGCAAGCGAGATCGTCGAGATGGACGAGTCTCCCGCTTTGGCGATCCGGAACAAGAAGGACTCGTCGATGCGCGTTGCCATCGATCTTGTGAAGAGCGGCGAGGCTGATGCGTGTGTTTCTGCCGGCAACACCGGGGCGTTGATGGCGATCTCGCGTTTTGTGCTCAAGATGCTCCCCGGAATCGATCGTCCTGCGATCTGCGGCGTATTGCCGACGGTCAATGGCCATGTCCATGTCCTCGATCTTGGGGCGAATGTCGATTGTTCGCCTGAACATCTGCTCCAGTTCGGGATCATGGGGGCGTCGCTGGTCGGAGCGATAGAGCACAAGGATCGTCCTTCCGTCGGAATCCTCAACATCGGCGAGGAAGATATTAAAGGTAATGATGTCGTCAAGCGGGCGGCCGAACTCTTGAAGGATTCCGGACTGAATTTCGTCGGCAATGTCGAAGGCGACGGCCTGTACAAAGGCGAGGCTGAAGTCATTGTTTGTGATGGCTTTGTTGGTAACGTTGCGCTCAAGGCCTCCGAGGGTCTGGCGCAGATGCTTGGCACCTTCCTGCGCCAGGAATTCGGGCGCAACATCCTGACCAAGCTGATCGCGATACTTGCGCTACCCGTGCTTCGGCACTTCAAACGACGAGTCGATCATCGCAGATACAATGGCGCGAGTTTGCTTGGATTGAAGGGCATCGTCGTCAAGAGCCATGGTTCGGCTGATGTTTTCTCTTTTCACAATGCACTTGAGCGGGCTGCTGATATCGTGAGGAGCGGTGTCTTGGCGCGCATTTCCGAGCGTGTGGCTCTGCAACAACCGATTCAGGAGGCGAAATAGCATGTTTGCCCGTATCGCAGGCGTTGGAAGTTATCTGCCAGGTCAGCCTGTAAGTAATGTCGATCTCATCGCTCGCGGAATCGATACCAGCGATGAGTGGATTGTCAGTCGAACCGGCATCAAGTCCCGGCATCTTGCCGATGTGGGTGTTACCTCCAGTTCGCTCGCCTATGAAGCCTGTTGCAGAGCATTGGCCGCTGCGGATGCGAGCGCGGATGAAATTGATCTGATCATCGTTGCGACTTCGACGCCGGATTTCATCTTCCCGAGTACGGCTTGCCTGCTGCAGGAGAAACTCGGGAATGTCGGCGCAATGGCCTTTGATATTCAGGCCGTTTGCAGTGGATTTGTCTACGCGCTAACCGTCGCAGAGAAGTTCATTCGCTCGGGTAGCCACAAGAAGGCCCTGATTGTCGGCGCTGAAGTGTTTTCGCGAATTCTTGACTGGGAAGATCGGGCTACCTGCGTACTGTTTGGTGACGGCGCGGGCGCGGTCGTCTTGGAAGCCTCGGAAAAGCCGGGAATTCTGGCCACGGCGGCACATGCAGATGGCTCGCATCATGGCATCCTCTCGGTGCCTGGAGGTGTCTGCGGTGGCAAAGTGACCGGAGATCCATTCCTTCGAATGGATGGTCAGGCGGTATTCAAGTTTGCTGTCCGCGTTTTGGCGGATGTTGCGAAGGAATGCTGCACTGCGGCAGGGATTCCGTCGTCGGAAATCGACTGGTTGGTTCCTCACCAGGCCAACATCCGGATCATCGAGTCGACATCGAAAAAGCTCGGTTTGCCGGCCGACAAGGTCGTTGTCACGGTCGATCAGCATGGCAATACCTCGGCAGCCTCCATTCCACTTGCGCTGGATGCAGCGGTACGCGACGGGCGCATCCGGCGCGGCCAGAAGATCATGCTCGAAGGCGTTGGTGGCGGCTTCACCTGGGGTGCTGTACTACTCGAGTTCTAAATAGAGGATAAAAAGATATGGCTTTCGCTTTCGTCTTCCCCGGTCAGGGATCTCAGTCTGTCGGCATGATGAATGCCTATGGCGATTCTCCTGTTGTTCGCGGTACGTTCGATGAGGCTTCTGCGACTCTTGGGCAGGATCTGTGGCAACTGGTTGCTGAAGGTCCCGTTGAGTTGTTGGCTCAGACGGTCAATACGCAGCCGCTGATGTTGACGGCGGGTGTCGCCGCATATCGCTTGTGGCTCGAGAAGGGCGGCAAGTTCCCGGCCTTTGTCGCTGGTCACAGTTTGGGCGAGTACTCGGCGCTGGTGGCGGCAGGTGTCATCGCTTTCCAGGACGCCGTGCCTCTCGTTCGCTTGCGCGCCTCTGCGATGCAGGAAGCGGTACCGGTCGGTACCGGGGCGATGGCGGCGATTCTGAACCTTGATGACGAGAAGATTCGAGAGGCATGTATCGAGGCGGCCGCCGAGGTTGGGAATGGTGAAGTGGTTGAGCCGGTTAACTTCAATGGGCCCGGGCAGACGGTCATTGCTGGTAGTAAGGCTGCCGTTGAGCGTGCATGCGAAGGTTGCAAGGCGAGAGGCGCGAAACGCGCCGTGCTGCTTCCCGTATCTGCGCCGTTCCATTCGTCGTTGATTCGTCCGGCGGCAGAAAAGTTGGGTGCGCGTCTTGCCGAGTTGGAGTTTGCCGTTCCGACGATTCCCGTGATCAACAATGTTGATGTCGCAATCGAAAACGATCCAGCGAAGATCAAGGATGCGTTGATCCGTCAGGCATTCTCTCCAGTGCGCTGGGTCGAGACTGTGCAGAAGATTGCCTCGCTGGGTGTCACGACCGTGGCTGAATGTGGCCCTGGAAAAGTGCTGGCTGGTCTGACCAAGCGCTGTTCCGATTCCTTGAACGGCGTCGCTCTGGCCGATCTGGCTTCGATCGAAACGGCGCTCGCATCGCTGGAGTAGGCGCAATGCTCGATCAGAAAATCGCGCTTGTGACCGGAGCGTCTCGTGGCATCGGTCGGGCCATTGCTCTTGAACTGGGCAGACTAGGGGCGACGGTAGTCGGTACCGCGACGACTCAAGTCGGTGCCGACGGCATTTTGGAATACCTGAAGGCCGCGAACATCAAAGGGGCGGGCAGGGTGCTCGAGGTTCGCGAACAATCTCAGGTTGATGGCCTTGTCTCGGACATCGAGAAGGACTTTGGCGTCATCTCGATCCTTGTCAATAATGCGGGCATCACTCGGGATAACCTCTCCATTCGCATGAAGGACGACGAATGGGATGCTGTGCTTGACACCAATCTAAAGGCGGTCTTTCGTCTCTCCAAGGCTGTTATGCGCGGCATGATGAAGGCGCGCCAAGGGCGTATTGTCAATGTGACTTCGGTTGTTGGTCACTCGGGCAATCCCGGTCAGGCGAACTATTGTGCCGCGAAATCTGGCGTCACGGGGATGACCAAATCACTTGCCCGTGAGCTTGGCAGTCGCAATGTGACCGTAAATTGCGTTGCGCCCGGGTTGATCGATACCGATATGACCAAGGTTCTTGATGAAAAGCAGCGCGAGGCGTTGGCGTCGAACATACCTCTCGGGCGCCTTGGCTTGCCGGAAGAAGTGGCTGCGGCAGTGGGTTTCTTGGCATCGCCCGCTGCGGCCTATGTCACGGGAACGACCATCCACGTCAATGGCGGGATGTATATGGACTGACGTGCGCCGGGCGGCGGAGCTTAGTCTTCGCCAGTTTGGTAAGCGTCGGTCGATTTGGTAAAATAGAGCGGTTTTGTTTCACACATGAACCTTTAAAGGAGCATCCTGATGGAAAATATCGAACAACGCGTCAGAAAAATTGTTGCTGAGCAACTGGGCGTCAATGAAGCTGACATCAAGAACGAATCTTCGTTCGTTGACGACCTCGGCGCGGATTCGTTGGATACGGTGGAACTTGTGATGGCACTCGAAGAAGAGTTCGAGTGCGAGATTCCGGACGATGAGGCGGAAAAGATCACCAATGTGCAGCAGGCCATTGACTACGTCGTAAACCACAAGAAGTAATTTCCCCACGAGGAACAAGTCTGCTGGCTGGCATGGCCGTGTGCTGTGCGTCGGCCACTTGTTCCCTCCGATTTGCAATCATTGAGTCGTTTTCTGTTTTCCGGAGAAGAAATTGGCGCGTCGCAGAGTTGTCATCACCGGTCTTGGCATTGTTTCGCCCGTCGGCAATTCCATTGTGGAAGCTTGGGATAGTATTCTTGCAGGACGATCCGGGATCGATCGGGTTACCCGCTTTGATGCTTCCGCATTTCCTGTACAAATTGCGGGCGAGGTCCGGAACTTCGACGTTAGCCAATACATACCGCTGAAGGATGCGCGCCGTATGGATACTTTTATCCACTACGGCATGGCGGCTGGCATTCAGGCAATTAGGGATGCGGGCCTGGAGGCGAATCCAGCCAACGCTGACCGAATCGGTGTTTCGATTGGCTCGGGCATTGGTGGCTTGCCGCTCATCGAGACGACGCGGGACGAGTTTGTCGCTTCTGGCGTCCGGAAGATTTCCCCGTTTTTTGTACCCGGTTCGATCATCAACATGATTTCGGGCAATCTTTCAATCATGTATGGCTACAAAGGGCCAAACATTGCGTTGGTCAGCGCATGCTCGACTGGTACACACAGCATAGGCGATGCCGGGCGACTGATCGAGTATGGTGATGCCGACATCATGATCGCGGGTGGCGCCGAATGTACCGTGTCGCCACTTGGGCTCGGTGGATTCTGCGCGGCGCGTGCGCTCTCGACGCGTAATGATGATCCAAAGACGGCGAGCCGTCCGTGGGACAAGGATCGCGACGGTTTTGTCCTGGGCGAAGGTGCTGGCGTCATGGTGCTCGAGGAATACGAGCACGCCAAGGCACGTGGTGCTCGTATCTATGCCGAACTCGCTGGCTTTGGTATGAGTGCTGATGCGAATCACATGACCGCTCCGTGCGAAGACGGAGAAGGTGCGGCGCGATGCATGCTCAACGCGCTGAAGAATGCGAATATCAATGTCGATGAGGTGGACTATCTCAATGCCCACGGAACATCGACCCCGCTTGGTGACAAGGCGGAAACCATCGCAGTTAAGCGTGCGTTTGGCGAGCACGCCAAGAAGCTCGTCGTGAATTCGACCAAGTCGATGACAGGGCACCTGCTTGGCGCTGCCGGCGGTATCGAGGCTGTCTTTTCAGCCTTGGCCATCTATAACCAGGTGTCGCCACCGACCATCAACATTTTCAATCAAGACGAGTTGTGTGATCTTGATTACTGTGCCAATGAAGCACGCAAGATGAAGATCGAAGTCGCGATCTCGAATTCGTTTGGCTTCGGCGGTACAAACGCTACGGTGGCAATGAAACGGATTTAAGTGTTACAAGAACGAACGGCGTGCAGTTTCCGATCTTTATCGAGTTGCCCCGTTCGGTTCTATTTGCGCAGGTCTGTATAGCCTTTCACGTTATCGCAACGGCTTCGGCGTGTGTTTTGCCTTGGCATTGGATTCTGCGCTCGCTACTCGTTCTTCTGATTTTGGGCTCCTGCTGGAAGGTGCTCCGCCCCCCAAAGATCTCTGCGTTAAGGATTCTTGGGGGCGACAGACTTGATGGGGTTTGGGCCGACCGAACTCAAGTCAAATTGCAGGTGTGTCCGCAGAGTGCGGTATATCGCCATCTGATAGTGCTGAAACTTCGGGTTGAAGATGCGGGCAGGGCGACCAGTCTTGTCGTGTTTTCTGATCAGATGTCAGAAGCGCAGTTTCGGCAGCTACGACTGTGGTTGCGTGCTCAGGTGCCAGTGGATCCTATGAGTCGCGCCTGAGGCGCCGCTTCGTGATGCGGCTGTTCCTGGCAACGTCGAGCAATTCAGGATAGTCTCGACTGAAGTGAAGGCCGCGGCTTTCATGCCGTTTTAGCGCGCATTGAACAATCAGGTCGGCTGTAAGTACGAGATTCCTCAACTCGATCAGGTCGTGACTGACCCGGAAATTCGAGTAGAACTCATCAATTTCGCGTTCCAGGAGGCGAATACGATGCTGAGCTCGTTGGAGGCGCTTCGTAGTGCGTACAATCCCGACGTAGTCCCACATGAATCGCCTAAGTTCATCCCAGTTGTGCGAAATGACGATTTCTTCGTCCGGATCGGATACCCGGCTTTCGTCCCATTCCGGGAGTTGCGGGATTCTAATCCGGGGCTGCATGGCGATGTCATTGCAGGCCGCTTCGGAAAAGACGATGCACTCCAGCAGCGAGTTGCTGGCGAGTCGGTTCGCGCCGTGCAGCCCCGTGCATGATGCTTCTCCAGCCGCGTACAGCCCAGGGATGTTTGTGCGCGCGCGAAGGTCGGTGACGATGCCGCCGCATGTGTAGTGCGCCGCCGGTACGACGGGGATTGGCTCGCGCGTAATATCGATTCCCAACTCGAGGCACCGAGCCAGGATGTTGGGAAAGTGCTCGTGGAGAAAATCTGCCGGTTTGTGGGAAATGTCAAGGTGGACGCAGTCCAGGCCGCGCTTCTTCATTTCGAAGTCAATTGCTCTGGCCACGACGTCGCGTGGCGCGAGTTCGCCGCGCGAGTCATGCTCGGGCATGAAACGGGTCCCATCAGGAAGGCAAAGCAGTCCACCTTCGCCTCGGACCGCTTCCGAGATCAGGAAGGACTTGGCCTGTGGATGATAAAGGCAGGTTGGATGGAACTGGATGAACTCCATGTTTGAAATCCGGCACCCTGCGCGCCACGCCATCGCAATCCCGTCGCCGGTCGAGGTGTCGGGATTCGTTGTATAGAGATAAACCTTGCCTGCTCCACCGGTGGCGATCAGAGTATGCTGCGCGCCGATCGTTAGGACGTCACCACTATCGCTATCGAGTGCATACGCCCCGTAACAGCGGTTGTTGGGGAGGCCGAGTTTCTCGCCAGTGATCAAGTCGATGGCGATATGTTGTTCGAGGACTGTGATGTTTGGGTTCTCGCGGACCTTCTCGGTCAGTGTGTTCTGTACCGCCAGACCAGTCATATCCGCCACATGGATTACGCGTCGTGCGCTGTGCCCACCCTCTCGTGTCAGGTGGTAGCCGGAGTTGTCGCGTGTGAAAGGAACACCCTGGTCGATCAACCATTCAATTGCCCGGCGACCGTTTTCGATAACGAACCGAGTGGCAACCGGGTCGTTAAGGTAGGCGCCGGCAGTGATAGTGTCTTGAATGTGGGCTTCGATCGAATCCTGGCTATCCAGCACGGCGGCAATTCCGCCCTGTGCCCAGCCTGAAGCGCTGTCTTCGAGTCCGCGCTTGCTGATCAAACCGACCTTGTGTGTGTTCGCAAGGCGCAAAGCTGCCGATTGGCCGGCCAGTCCGCTGCCAATCACGAGAATATCGAAATGATGCACCACGGTACGTTCCTCTTCACGGGATGCAGCACTATATCACGTGCCTCCGGGTGAATTTTGACCATCCCGGGCGCCGGTGTAGAGTGGAGAGTTCTCGCTCGGTGAAAATATTGAAACGCTCACGGTGCCCTGAGTTTTGTTGCGCTATACTCCTGTAGAAGAGTACTGGATTGAGTCCGACAGGGAACCCAAATAGCATGAACGAACGCGAAATTGACCAGGAATTGGTCGAGCGCGCACAGGCAGGCGATAAGCAAGCATTTGAGCGGCTGGTTGAAAAGTATCAGCGCAAGCTCGGAAGGCTGTTATCGCGCTTTATCCGTGATCACGCCGAAGTTGAAGACGTTGCGCAAGAGGCTTTTATTAAGGCCTACCGTGCCTTGCCTTCGTTTCGCGGGGAGAGCGCTTTCTACACGTGGCTGTATCGCATTGGCATCAATACGGCGAAGAACTATCTGGTCGCGAGGGGGCGTCGTGCTCCGACATCCACGGATTTTGATGCTGATGAAGCCGAATCCTTTGAAGATGCCGGACATTTGCACGATATCAATACGCCGGAGCGTCTCCTGCAATCAAAGCAGATTGGGCAGACGGTCAACGCGGCTATGGAGGCTTTGCCTGAAGAGTTGCGTAATGCGATCGTGCTGCGCGAGATTGAAGGCTTGAGTTACGAAGAGATTGCCGAGGAAATGAATTGCCCGATCGGAACGGTGCGGTCGCGCATCTTTCGTGCGCGCGAAGCCGTTGCCGAGAAACTGCGGCCGATGCTCGATACGGCTCCCGATCACCGTTGGTGACTTGTCGTTGGTGTGTTAAGGGCGGCGCGGCGAATGAATGAAACCAAAGGTACGATTACGGCGCTTGACGGGGACTACGCGCTCGTTCGTATCGCCGATACGGGCTGTGGGCGATGTCACGAACCCGGTGGCTGCGGGGGTGTGAATGTTGGCAAGATGCTTTGCAGCGAGCCGCCAGTCTTTCGCGTCCTGAATCCGCGGCAAGGTGATGTTGGTCAGGCTGTGAACATCGTGATTCCCGAAGGTGCCGTGCGTAAGGGGGCCTTTCTTGCGTACGGTTTGCCGTTTCTGATGCTCTTTTTTGGCGCATTTGTGGGGGCGGGGGTTGCTGATGATCCAGGGGCGATTTTTGGCGCTCTGGGTGGCTTGGTTGTGGCGTTCCCGGTAGTGCGACTTGTTCAGTCAGGAAATGCCGCGCGCACTGAGTTTCAGCCCTATATCGATGCCGGAGTTCCGCACAAGTGAGGCAGCTGACGCTGGTGTCGCGTGACTATTGCCATCTGTGTCACGAGATGGAGGTGGCGTTGGCACCGCTTGCTTCCGAGTTCGGTTTTGCGCTTCGCGTGCTCGACGTCGATGCCGATACGGCCCTTGAGGCGAAGTATAACGAGCTCGTGCCGGTGCTGCTTCACGAAGAAACGGAGCTTTGTCATCACTTCCTCGATGTTGCCGGAGTCCGTGATTATTTGAGGAAAATCCTATAGAATCCGCGCCTTCTGGCAAAACAAACAAGGGTGCCCGCCGGCACCCTTTTTTTCAGGCGCGGTCATGCTGCAACACACACGTAACTTTTCAATTATTGCTCACATCGATCACGGAAAGTCCACCTTGGCTGACCGGATCATCCACCTCTGCGGTGGATTGTCTGATCGGGAAATGGAAGCTCAGGTGCTCGATTCCATGGACATCGAGCGCGAGCGCGGCATCACGATCAAGGCCCAGACTGCTGCTCTGAAGTACACGGCAAAGAACGGCGAGACCTACAATCTCAATTTGATCGACACGCCGGGGCATGTCGATTTTTCGTATGAAGTTTCGCGGTCGCTTTCTGCGTGCGAGGGTGCGTTGCTGGTTGTTGACGCATCGCAGGGCGTCGAAGCGCAAACGGTGGCAAATTGCTATACGGCGATCGATCTGGGCGTCGAGGTTATGCCGGTGCTGAACAAGATCGATCTGCCGTCGGCGATGCCTGACAACGCGCGTTCAGAGATCGAAGAGGTAATTGGCATCGACGCTTCGCATGCGATTCTCGCGTCGGCAAAAACAGGTTTGGGCGTTCAGGATATTCTTGAAGCGATCATTGAGCGCATTCCTGCGCCCAAGGGTGACCCCGAAGCGCCGTTCAAGGCCCTGTTGATCGACTCGTGGTTCGACAACTACGTAGGCGTTGTCATGCTCGTGCGGGTCGTCGACGGAACACTGCGTCCAAAGGACAAGATTCGCCTGATGGCGACCGATGCGACCTATCTGTGCGAACAGGTCGGGGTCTTTACGCCCAAGGCGATGCAAAGGGAATCGTTACAGGCCGGACAAGTTGGCTATATCATCTCGGGGATCAAGGAACTACAGGCGGCGAAGGTCGGCGATACGGTCACCTTGGCTGACAATCCGGCTTCGGAAGCATTGCCCGGTTTCAAGGAAATCAAGTCGCAGGTGTTCGCTGGACTCTATCCGGTCGAGTCCAACCAGTATGACTCGTTGCGCGAGTCGCTCGAAAAGCTAAAGCTGAACGACGCCTCCTTGCATTACGAGCCGGAAGTTTCGCAGGCCTTGGGCTTCGGTTTCCGTTGCGGTTTCCTCGGCCTGTTACACATGGAGATCGTGCAGGAACGGCTGGAGCGTGAGTTTGACCAGGATCTGATTACGACGGCGCCGACCGTCGTGTACGAAGTCCTGATGCGCGATGGCTCGGTTGTTCAGGTCGAAAATCCCGCAAAGCTACCCGAGCAGACGAAGATTGACGAGATCCGCGAGCCGATCATCACGATCACTGTGTTCGTGCCGCAAGATTATCTTGGTAATGTGATTACGTTGTGCAATCAGAAGCGCGGCAATCAGGTCGACATGACCTATCACGGTCGTCAGGTGCAGTTGGTGTACGAAATGCCGATGGCCGAGGTTGTGATGGACTTCTTCGACAAACTGAAGTCGGTATCGCGCGGATACGCCTCGCTTGACTACGAGTTCAAGGAGTTCCGCGCGGCCGATGTCGTCAAGCTGGATGTCCTGATCAATGGCGACAAGGTCGACGCCTTGTCGATGATTGTGCACCGGGCCAACTCGGTTTATCGTGGGCGCGAACTCGCCGCCAAGATGCGCCAGTTGATTCCGCGCCAGATGTACGACGTGGCGATTCAGGCGGCGATTGGCGCCAACATCATCGCGCGCGAGAACGTCAAGGCCATGCGCAAGGATGTGCTGGCCAAGTGCTACGGCGGGGACATCACGCGGAAGAGGAAGTTGCTCGAAAAGCAGAAGGCCGGTAAGAAGCGGATGAAGCAGGTCGGTACCGTCGAAATCCCGCAGGAGGCGTTTCTTGCCGTCTTGCGCGTCGGAAAATAAGGGAGCTGCGCTTTGAATTTTGCATTGATCCTCTTTTGTCTGTTGCTCGTCAGCGGCGCGATCTGGGCTGCGGACGTTTTCTTTTTTGCCAAGCGTCGGGCGCCGGATGCCAAGGATCCGTGGTGGGTTGAATACGGGGCGAGTTTCTTTCCCGTGATCCTGCTGGTGTTCGCTTTGCGCTCCTTTGTCGTCGAGCCGTTCAAAATTCCGTCGGGCTCGATGATTCCAACGCTGCAGGTTGGCGATTTCATCCTGGTCAATAAATTCACCTACGGCATTCGCTTGCCCGTGCTCAACAAGAAGATCATCGACATCAACGAGCCTAAAAAGGGCGATGTCATGGTTTTCCGTTATCCGGAAGATCCGTCGCTTGACTATATCAAGCGGGTGATCGGCACGCCCGGCGACAAGGTGGCGTACCAGAACAAACGGTTGACGGTTAATGGCCAGCCGATCGACACGACTCGTGTCGACGATTACCTTCATCCGGAGCGGCTGTACTACTCGAAGCAGTTCGTTGAAAAAGCTGACGGTTTCGAACATCGAACACTGAATGACGACGATGCGCCGGGATTCATATCAGACGCCTCGCAATTTCCTCATCGCGAAAATTGTCTCTACAATAATGCAGGAGTGATTTGTACCGTGCCGGCCGGCCACTATTTCATGATGGGCGACAACCGGGACAATAGTCGCGATAGCCGTTATTGGGGTTTTGTCCCCGAGGAAAACATCGTCGGCAAGGCATTTTTCATCTGGTTCAATTTCAGCGACCTGAAACGAATCGGTTCCTTTAAGTAAAGGACGTGCAATGAAAAAACAGCGTGGTGTGGCCCTCTCGGGGTTGTTGATCTGGGGCGTGATTATCGCGATCGTGGCTCTGCTTGGAATCAAGGTTGCGCCGGAAGTCATCGACTACTACAAGATCAAGAAGGGTGTCACCGCGACTGCAGCCAACGCGAACGGGAAGACGGTGGCCGAGATTCGTGCGATGTATGGCAAGTACGCCGAGGTCGATCACACTCAGACCGTGTCTCCCGCTGATCTCGATATCTCGAAAGAGGGAGGCGAGGTCGTGATCGCTTTCGCTTATGAAAAGCGTATTCCCCTGTTTGCCAATGTCAGTCTGGTGATCGAGTTTGAAGGCTCCTCATCGGGGCAAGAATAAACCGCATGTCCAGTCGACTTGAGCAGGCGATCGGGCACTCTTTTTCCGATGCCGCGCTGCTGCGAACCGCACTGACGCACCGTAGCCACAGTTCGCCGCATAACGAGCGGCTTGAGTTTCTGGGTGACTCGATTTTGAACGGCGTCATCGCTCGGCAACTTTATGATCGCTTCCCGGAATTGCCTGAGGGTGATCTTTCGCGATTGCGCGCCAACCTCGTGCGTCAGGACAGTCTGCACGAGTTGGCTCTCTCGCTATCGCTCGGCGATAGTCTGCGACTCGGTGATGGCGAACTGAAAAGCGGCGGCGCACGACGTCCGTCGATTCTCGCCGACGCGCTCGAAGCAGTATTCGGCGCGATCTGGCTCGATGCCGGACATGAGGTTGCGAGCGTGGTCATCGCCCGCTTGTACCGCGGCAAGCTGGACGCCATCGTTCCCGGGCAACCGATCAAGGATGCGAAGACGCGTTTGCAGGAGTACCTGCAGGGCAGACGGTTGCCGTTGCCGAAATACTCGCTCATCGCAACGGAAGGCGAGGCCCATGTGCAGCAATTCCGCATCGTCTGCGAGATCGGATCGAGGAATGTGCGGACCGAAGGGTACGCCGGGAGCCGCCGAGCGGCCGAACAGATAGCCGCCGAGCGCGCGCTGGAAAGATTGCAACAACCATGAACAAACTCAAATCCGGCACCATCGCCATCGTCGGCCGCCCGAACGTCGGCAAATCGACGCTGCTCAATCATTTGATCGGCGAGAAGATCAGCATCGTATCGCGCAAGGCGCAGACGACGCGCCATCGCATCATGGGGATTCTTACTCGCCCTGATGCACAGTTCGTGTTCGTAGATACTCCGGGTTTCCAGACGAAGCACACCAATGCGCTCAATCGCGCGATGAATCGGGGTGTGACGCAGGCGCTCTCGGATATCGACGTCGTGATTTTCGTCCTCGACGCCGATCATTTCGATGAGCGTGACAAGGCAGTGATCAAGCTCCTGCCACCGGATCGGCCCGTGATCCTGGCGGTCAACAAGATCGATCAGATCAAGGAGAAGACGAAGCTGCTGCCGCTGCTCGATACGTTGGGCAAGGCCCATCCGTTTGCCGCGATCGTTCCGGTCAGTGCCGCCAAGGGCAGCCAGCTCGATGTGTTGCTCGACGAGGTGCGCAAGCATCTGCCGAACGATGTGTTGCTGTATGCCGAGGACGAGATTACCGACAAGAGCGAACGTTTCCTCGCGTCCGAGTACATCCGTGAAAAGCTGTTCCGTCTGATTGGCGACGAGCTCCCGTATGCGGCCACCGTCGAAGTTGAAAAGTTCGAGCTCGACGGCGCTTTACGTCGCATCAGCGCGGCGATTGTCGTCGATCGTCAGGCGCACAAGGGTATCGTCATCGGAAAGGGCGGTGAGACCCTGAAGCGGATTGCGACCGAAGCGCGCCAGGATATGGAGCGTTTGTTTGACGGTAAGGTTTTTCTTGAAATCTTCGTCAAGGTCAAATCCGGTTGGGCGGACGACGAGCGATTGCTCAAGAGCCTCGGTTACGAGTAGTCCACCAGTAAAGAGCGACGAACGATGCACCGGCAAAGGGTCGACGGTCAGCCGGCATTCGTGCTTCATACCTATCCGTTTCGCGAAACAAGCCTGATCGTCGAAGTCTTCGCGCGCGATTTCGGGCGCGTTGCCTTGCTCGCGCGTGGTGCGCGACGGCCACGTTCGGCCTTGCGTGGTTTGCTGCTCTCCTTTCAACCGCTCGAATTGGCGTGGGCAGGGAAGGGCGAAGTTCAAACGCTGATGAAGGCTGAATGGCAGGGCGGCCAGCCGCTGTTGACTGGGCGGTCGCTGTTCTGGGGCTACTACCTCAACGAACTCTTGATGCATCTCTTGCCGCGTGAAGACGCGCATGAGCGCTTGTTCTCGGTATATGCTGAAACCTTGCGCCGCTTCGCCGATCGCGTTCAGGAAGCCGATTTGCGCTGTTTCGAGCGCGCGCTGCTGCAGGAACTCGGATACGGCCTGACGTTGGCGCATGACGCCCAAGGATTGCCGATCGATGCCGCTGGGCACTATGCCTATGAGATCGAGCGTGGGCCGGTGCGATTGGCGCGTGCGGGCAGTTCGGCGCTGTCGATTTGCGGCAAGACCTTGATCGATCTTGAGAACTCGGACTTCTCCGATCCGCGCTCGCTCATCGAGGCCAAGCAATTGATGCGGACACTGATTGCCCATTACACGGGCGGAAAAAGCCTCGAAACACGCAAGATTTTTTTGGAGCTGAACGAACTATGATCGAACTGGGAGTAAATATTGACCACGTGGCCACCATTCGTCAGGCGCGCCGCACTTACGAACCCGAGCCAGCCTGGGCGGCCGTCGAGGCGCATTTGGGCGGGGCCGACGGGATTACCGTGCATCTGCGCGAAGACCGCCGCCACATTCAGGATGCCGACGTCGAGAAGCTGCGCACGCTGACGCAGATCAAGCTCAATCTTGAAATGGCGGCGACCGACGAGATGGTCGAAATTGCCTGTCGTCTCAAACCGGAAATGGCGATGCTGGTGCCGGAAGGACGTCACGAAGTGACAACCGAAGGCGGCCTCGACATCATCTCCCAAGAGGCCAAGCTCAAGAAGGCGATCGACCGCTTTACCGACGCTGGCATCATCAGCAGCGTCTTCATCGATGCCGAGATCGATCAGATCGAAGCCGCAGCCCGTATCGGCGCGCGCGTGTGCGAAATTCACACTGGCCCGTACGCCCATGCGTTTCATAACAAGGGACGCGATTCGGAGAGTCCGGCTGTGCTGGCGGAACTGGAGAAGATTCGTCTTGCCGGCGAAGCAATCCGGGCGCACGGCATGCGGTTCAATGCCGGTCACGCGCTGAACTACTTCAATGTGCAGCCGGTGGCGCGTCTGGTCGGAATCCGTGAATTGCACATCGGTCACGCGATCATCAGCCGCGCCGTGTTTGTCGGGCTGCGCGAAGCAGTGCGCGAAATGAAGTCGCTGATGCGCGAGGCGCAGTCTTTCGGCCGATGATTGCCGGCGTCGGCACAGATATCGCTGCCGTCGCGCGCCTTGGGCAGCTTTACGCGCGACATGGCGAGCGTGCGCTCGAGAAGCTGCTTGCGCCGGCGGAAATGGCCGACTTCGCGCGCGCCAGTGATCCGGCGCGCTTTCTCGCCAAGCGGTTTGCCGCCAAGGAGGCGTTCGGCAAGGCGCTCGGCATCGGAGTTGCCAAACCGGCGACCTTGCCCAATATTGCCGTCGAGCACGATGCGCTCGGTAAGCCGTCGTTCTCCTATGCGCCCGAACTCGCTCAGTTGCTTGCCGAGCGTGGCTTGGTTGCCCATCTTTCAATCAGCGACGAGAAGGAATTCGCGCTGGCCTTTGTTGTTCTGGAGCATGCATGAGTCCCGTCAAGAGTGAGCCCAAAGCGTTGCCGTACGGTCCGGTGATGATCGACATCGTCGGGTTGGAATTGACCGATCTCGACCGCGAGCGCTTGTGTCACCCTTTGGTCGGCGGACTCATCCTGTTTGCGCGCAACTACCAGTCGCCCGAACAATTGCGGAGGCTCACGGCCGAGGTCCACGCCTTGCGTACCCCCCCGCTGCCAATCGCCATCGATCATGAGGGCGGGCGTGTGCAGCGCTGTCGCGAAGGCTTCACCCGCCTGCCAGCGATGCGTAGACTGGGGGCGTTGTGGGAATCGAATCGGGAGGAAGCAGTCGAAGCGGCGCGCAGCATCGGTTTCGTCCTTGCGGCCGAACTTCGCTTGAACGGCGTCGACTTGTCGTTTACGCCGGTACTCGACCTCGACTGGGGACGTTGTAGCGCGATTGGCACGCGAGCGTTCCACTGTGATCCATCGGTCGTCGTCGAGCTCGCCGGGGCATTGATCGAAGGCTTGCACGACGCCGGGATGGGGGCGTGCGGAAAGCATTTTCCGGGACACGGCTGGGCCGAGGCCGATTCGCATTACTCCTTGCCGGTCGATGAGCGGGACTTGGCAGAACTTGCGACTGACATGGCGCCGTATCGTCAACTCAAACTTGACGGCGTGATGCCGGCGCACGTGATCTTCCCAAAAATCGACTCGCGCACGGCGGGCTTTTCGCCGGTCTGGATCGGCAAGCTGCGCGACGAGTTCGGTTTTGACGGAGTCGTCTTCAGTGACGATCTGTCGATGCAGGCCGCCGGTGTCGCGGGCGACATCGTCGGGCGCGTCGAGGCGGCCTGGCAAGCCGGCTGCGACATGCTTCTGGTATGCAACTCGACCGAATCGGTGGGCGAAGTTCTGGAACGGTGGCATCCTGAATTCGACCCGGTTCGTTCGGAACGTATCGGGCGCCTCGTTCCCAAGCAGCCGGCCCTCGACGCCGCCACGCTACGCGATGATCCGCGCTACGTCACGGGCGTCCGCTTCGCGCAGCAGTTGGCCGAATAGAGCACTAACGCTGAACTACTCTCGGCGTGGTGCTCCGGCGGCAGCAAAGTACTGCTTGAACCACGCCGTGGCTTCGCGGACGTGCTGCTCGAATCCTCTGGAGATCGCGTAATCGACGCCGATCGCCGGGATCAGGCGCAACTCCTTGGGGCAAGTGACTTCGGCGAGCGCCCGCCGGTTGCTGGCAGCGTGGAGCTCATCGCTCTCCTCGACCAGCAACAGGAGCGGGGAGGCGAGCGAGCGCAGGTAGAGCACGCCGGCCAGGTCGATCAATCCGCCGCGGCAGACGATGGCGGCGATATCGTGATCGCGCAGTGAAGCAACCCGCACGACCACCGGTGACGTGGCGTTGGCGGCAAACAGCCCAATGGGTTGCTCGGCAAGTTCGCCCATTTGTACCCGGTGTTTGATCAGCCCCAGAAAATCGACCAATCGCTTGGCGAGCAAGGGGACGTTGTTGTGCACGTCCGGGTAGTTCTCTTCGTGGGCTGAGACGAGATCCACGCTCAAGGTGGAAAGACCTGCGTGCTGGAAGTAGCGGGCGAGCAACTGATCGCGCCGGTCCAGCTTCTGCGTGTCGTGCGCGAGGACGACCAGACCGGGTGAATCGGCAACCAGCGCCAATTCGCTATGTAATGTTCCGTGTTCCGTCCTGATCGATACGGGAAAGCGCTCCGTGCGGCCAAGGTCGTTGGGGAAAAACTCGGCCATGGCGTTGCTCATCGCCGGGCCAGTCGCACCGGAATGCGTTGCGATCCGAAAGGCTTGCCGAACTTGCCAAACCTTCCGGCAATCGGCATCCGGCAATGCGGGCAGCAACCGTCGGTTGGCAAATCGTAGTGACGGATGTTGTACCAGTCGCGCTCGATCAGGGCCGCCTCGCACGCCGGGCAGAAGGTGGTGCCGCCCTCGGTATCGTGCACGTTGCCGGTATAGACGTAATGGAGACCGGCATCCATCGCGATGTGACGCGCGTGCGTCAGCGTTGATGCCGGCGTCGGCGGCAGATCCTCGAGCTTCCAGTCGGGATGGAAGGCGGAAAAGTGCAGCGGGACGTCCGGGCCTAACTCTTTCGCCACCCACTCGGAGAGCGCTTTGACTTCGGCGGACGAATCGTTCTTGCCGGGGATCAGGAGCGTGGTGATTTCCAGCCAGCAACTCGTTTGATGGTGGATGTAGGCGAGCATGTCGAGAACCGGCTGCAGATGCCCGCCGCAGAGCTTGACGTAGAACTCGTCGGTAAAGGCCTTGAGGTCGACATTGGCCGCGTCCATGACGGCGAAGAACTCCTTCGCGGGTTCCGGGTGAATGTAGCCGGCGGTGACAGCGACAGTTTTTACGCCTTGCTTGTGGCAGGCGATCGCCGTGTCGATTGCGTACTCGGCGAAGATCACCGGGTCGTTGTAGGTGAAGGCGACCGATTCCGCGCCGTAAGCAGAGGCTGCGCCGGCGATGCCTTCCGGACTTGCTGCGTCCATCAGCCGATCCATGTCCTTCGATTTTGAGATGTCCCAGTTCTGACAGAACTTGCAGGCGAGATTGCAGCCAGCCGTGCCGAACGATAGAACCGCCGAACCGGGGTAGAAATGGTTGAGCGGCTTCTTCTCGATCGGGTCAATGCAGAAGCCGGACGAGCGGCCATAAGTCGTCAGGACCATCTTGTGTTCGATGTTCTGGCGGACGAAGCAGGCGCCGCGCTGGCCTTCGTGCAGCTTGCAGTCGCGCGGGCACAGGTCGCACTGGATGCGCCCGCCGTCGATGGCGTGCCACCAGCGCGCCGGATGCGCTGATTCGGGAGTCTTCAGGTCTCTTTCCATTTCTGTACGCCGTAGCGGGCGAGGCTGATGTCGTCGTCCCAGAAGTACGCCGGCAAGCCTGCCTTGAGTTTGAGTTGCGACATGAAGCGTTGCGGCTCCTGAAGGCTTTCCCAGACCTGCGGCAGGAAGGTCGCCCGCCGGTTTCCGTGCGTCAGGATCAGTCCGTCGAGACCGGGGCGCAGTTGGGCAAGGGCATCGGCTCCGTCCTTGAAGTTCATCGCCTCGGGCGTATCGAGCAAGGAAACCTCAACGCGCGTACGGTCAAGTTCGTCTTCGCTGAGCGGGGCAAAGCGCGGGTCGCGAAAAGCGGCGGCGACCGCATTTTCGGCGACGTCCTGGGCGAGTGGCCGATGTGCTTCCAGGCTGCCGATACAACCGCGCAGCTCGCCGTCTTGTGTCAGGGTGACGAAGGTTGCCGCCGGATTTGCCAACGCCGGGTGCGGAATGACCGTACGGGCACTGCGTCCGAACTGTTTCTCGATGGCGTTGCGTGCGATGGCCAGCAACGCGAGCCCTAGCGGGTCAGTGCGCATGTGCCGTTTCTCCTGAATGTGAATCAATGAAAGCAAAAGCGCCATAGCCGACGACGCGCGCCTTGTCTCCGGCGGTGTCGCCGGAGTTGCGCAGATCGAGCAGCTTTCCCTGCAGTTTGTGCTTGCGGGCGGCGAGCAACAGACCGTTTACCGGTGTCGCCCCGCACGCTTGCTGGTGATTCAGCGAGGGATCGAGATCAACGATCTGGCGTGCCGCACGCGAATCGCTACGGCAGGCGGCGTCATAGTTCAGGTAATGCGAAAGGTCCGAGCTGACGACGATCAATGTCTCGTCTCCGCCCCAGAGACGTTCCAGAACCTCGGCAACGTCTTCGACCGATGCCTCGCCAACCGCGAGCGGCAGCAGCAGAAAGTCGCCCAGCACCGTCTGCAGGAAGGGCAGTTGGACTTCCAGTGAATGTTCCTGCGCATGGGCCTCGTCACTGACAACGACCTGCGGCAGATCGGTGATGCGAGCGATGCCTTCCCGGTCGAGCGCCACCTTGCCGAGCGGCGTCGAAAACGTCGCGCACGTGGGAACGGCAAGTCCTTCGACGAAGACGCGGTGCGTCGGCCCAAGCAATACAACCCGGCGAATGCTTCCGCGCAGAACTGCGATCGGCGCATAGACGCTGGCTGCTATCGGGCCGGAATAGATGTAGCCGGCGTGCGGCGCGATGATTGCCTTGGGGCGCAGCGGCGGATTGGTGGCAGCCTGATCCAGCATCTCGGCCACTGTGCCGGCAAGCAGCGCGGCAGACTCCGGGTAAAACATCCCGGCAACGGCCGCTGGGCGAGAATCATTGCTCATGGATGACCTCCTCCGTTTCAATATAGGAACGTGGGCGAGGCATAGCAAGCGCAAGCCAATGCGACGTTTCTCAGGGCGACGGCGGGGACGTTTCCGCTAGAATTGCCGGATGACACGCCATTTCGCCATTGTTCCCGCCGCCGGTAGCGGCGCACGTTTCGGTTCGGAAGTCCCCAAGCAATACCTCGAACTCGCCGGAAAACCGATGATCTTTCATGCGCTGGCCGCTCTTTGCCGTTGCGACCGCGTGGACGCCGTCTGGGTCGTTCTTTCTCCGGGTGACGAGTGGTGGGCGTCCTTCGACTGGTCGCCGATTGGCGAGAAGTTGCGAGTGCTCTATTGCGGCGGCTCGACGCGTGCCGAAACGGTTGGCAACGGACTCGCGGCAATCGCTGACGAGGCCGGCGCAGGCGACTGGGTGCTGGTGCACGATGCTGCAAGGCCCTGTCTCTCTCAGGAAATGCTCGGCGCCTTGTGTGACGAACTCGACGCGGACCCGGTCGGCGGTCTGCTTGCCGTTCCGGTCGCCGATACATTGAAGCGTGCCGATGCCGACCAGCGTGTTGCCGCCACACAGTCGCGCGACGGCATGTGGCAGGCGCAGACGCCGCAGATGTTCCGCTACGGACTGCTGCGCAAGGTTCTCGAAGGAAACTCGACCGTGACTGATGAGGCCGGCGCGGTCGAGGCAGCCGGTCTGCAGCCGCGCCTGGTGCGTGCCGACTCAACCAACCTCAAGGTGACCTTTCCTGCCGATCTTCGTTTGGCGGAGTACATACTGCAGGGGCGGCGAGCATGATCCGCATTGGTTACGGCAACGACATCCACGCGCTGGTGGCCGGGCGAAAACTGATTATCGGTGGCGTCGACATCCCGCACGAGCTTGGGTTGATGGGCCACTCCGACGCCGATGTGCTGCTGCACGCGTTAATCGATGCCCTGCTCGGCGCAGCGGGGATGGGGGATATTGGTAGGCACTTCCCGGATACCGACGAACGCTATCGTGGCGCCGACAGCCGAGCGTTGTTGCGCGCGACACGCGAAAAGATCGGCGCTGCCGGTTGGCGCGTCGTCAACGTTGATTCGACGATCAACGCCCAGCGTCCGAAGATGGCACCGCACATTCCGTCGATGATTGCACGCATCGCTGCCGATCTTCAGATCGAGGAAAGCTGCGTCAACGTGAAGGCGAAGACCGCCGAACGTCTCGGCTTTGTCGGTCGGGAGGAGGGGATCTCCGCCGACGCGGTTGCATTGCTCGAAAGAGCCGGCTGATCGCGATCGGCGTCTGTGATCAACTCGGGAACAGTCCGTGCGCCGTGCTGTTGTTTTCACTCTTTTCCAGCGAATCTACTGAATAAAGAGCAGCCGAACCTTGGTATAGTTACGCGTTGAGGGTCGGTGGTTCAAGAAGAATAAAAAGACCCCAGACGTCTAACGTCCAGTACGTTTGTTTAGCGTCAAGTCAGCAGTTTCAGCAATTTCACAATCCGTTTATTGAGGTCAATATGTCGAATAAGTTCGTATATGTTTTCGGCCCGTCGCAGACTGATGGCGCCGCAGACATGAAGAATCTGCTGGGCGGCAAGGGAGCCAACCTCGCCGAAATGTGCCGTCTTGGAATCTCGGTTCCGCCGGGGCTGACGATCAGCACCGAAGTCTGCACGGTGTATACCGAGCAGGGCGCAGATGCCGTGCGCAAGCTGATCGAGGCTGATGTCAAGCAGGGCGTGGCCTTCGTCGAGAAGGAAATGGGCAAGAAGTTCGGCGATTCCGCCGACCCGCTGCTGGTTTCTGTTCGCTCCGGCTCGCGCGCGTCGATGCCGGGCATGATGGACACCATTCTGAACCTTGGCCTGAATGACGAAGCCGTCGCCGGTTTGACCGCCAAGTCGGGCAACGAACGTTTCGCGTGGGACTCGTATCGCCGCTTCATCCAGATGTACGGCGACGTCGTCATGGGCCTCAAGCCCGAATCGAAGGAAGATCACGATCCGTTCGAAGAAATCATCGACGAGATCAAGGAAAAGAAGGGTGTCGAGCTGGATACGCAACTCGACGTGGCTGACCTCAAGCACATGGTCGCCGAGTTCAAGGGAATGATCCGCACCCGTCTCGGTCGCGAATTCCCGACCGACCCGTGGGAGCAACTGTGGGGCGCTGTCATGGCCGTGTTCCAGAGCTGGAACAACGACCGCGCCGTGTTCTATCGCCAGATGAACGACATCCCGAGTTCCTGGGGAACCGCGGTCAACGTCCAGTCGATGGTGTTCGGCAACCTTGGCGACAACAGCGGTACGGGTGTGGCCTTCACGCGTGACGCCGCGACCGGTGAAGATGTCTTCAACGGCGAATTCCTGATCAACGCCCAGGGCGAAGACGTGGTGGCCGGTATCCGCACGCCGCAACAGATCACGCTCGAAGGTTCGCGTCGTTGGGCCGAGCTCGCCCAAGTCAGCGAAGAAGAGCGCAAGACCAAGTTCCCGTCGCTCGAAGAGATCATGCCCGAGATCTACGCGCAGCTGATCAAGACGGAAACCGCGCTGGAAAACCATTACAAGGACATGCAGGACATCGAGTTCACCATCCAGGA
>ERZ650312.77-NODE-77-length-42802-cov-17.031932_pt1 | contig 42802 bp, 38 predicted proteins | sample MGYA00376248_ERZ650312 | MGnify/ENA primary metagenome ERZ650312 (study PRJEB26733, sample SAMN07839316) | wastewater metagenome | biome: urban; feature: wastewater treatment plant; material: waste water | place: USA: North Carolina | collected 2016-07-28 ... | reverse complement strand
AAACTGATACTCAATGAAAATCAAAAAGACTAGCTCCAAAGGTTTGGGGAATCTTTGGAGGTTGGAGAAAGAGCGAACCAAGTTCGTTTCTCAATGCGCAGATATACCCCTGCTACTTTCTCATTTTAAGGTAGCGGGCTATCAAGCTCCACTGGAGCTTGACACTCATCAAATAAATTCAACAAGGTCTGCTTTTGATTTTCGAAGGGTATAAGGAACTGAGTTCTAGGTCGGAAATAAGACGTGCGAAACAAGTCGATTTCGTGGAGTAGGGCAAGCCGAAAGTGACGTTGTATCAAAGTTAATTCAAATGTCTATAGCTTAGTAGGAAATGAGGCTGAGATAGGAAGAGTGGTCGAAAATATGTTATAATATTGGGACGGAGTGTGAAAAAAATCTCCTGTTTATCAATTGCTTTGAGTTTGTATAGAAAGGAACAAATAGATGAAAGATTTACATGCAAAATTATTGACTGATTTTGGGATTAATTTTTCAGATTTGAATTTATTAGAAACGGCTTTTACCCATACTTCCTACGCTAACGAGCATCGCCTTCTAAAAATTTCACATAATGAGCGCTTGGAATTTTTAGGAGACGCTGTACTCCAGTTGATGATTTCCAAATACCTCTACCAGAAGTATCCCAACAAGCCTGAAGGAGAAATGTCTAAATTACGTTCTACCTTTGTTCGTGAGGAGTCATTGGCTGGTTTTTCTCGTGCCTGTGGCTTTGATCGGTTTCTTCGCCTTGGGAAAGGGGAAGAAAAGTCTGGAGGACGGAATCGTGATACCATTTTAGGAGATGCTTTCGAGGCTTTTTTAGGAGCTCTGCTGTTGGACAAGGGAGAAAAGACCGTAGAGGAGTTCATCCATCAAGTCATGATTCCTCGTCTGGAAGAGGGGAACTTTGAACGGGTAACGGACTATAAAACAGCCTTACAGGAAATCTTACAGGTTAATGGGGAAATTGTCATTTCTTACCAAGTTGTAGCGGAAACTGGTCCAGCACACGATAAGACTTTTGAAGTGGAAGTGTCTGCGGATCAGCGTGTGATTGGCCGTGGTCGTGGTCGCTCTAAGAAATTAGCTGAACAAGCCGCCGCAAAAAATGCTGTGGAGGCTAGAGCATAAGTATGTATCTTAAATCGATTGAAATGCAGGGCTTTAAGTCCTTTGCGGATAAGACCAAAGTCGTCTTTGACCGTGGAGTGACGGCTGTTGTAGGACCAAATGGTTCTGGAAAGTCCAATATCACTGAAAGTCTACGTTGGGCCTTGGGAGAGTCGTCTGCTAAAAGCCTACGTGGAGGCAAGATGCCTGATGTTATCTTTGCAGGAACGGAAAATCGTAATCCACTCAATTTTGCTTCTGTGGTGGTAACCCTAGATAATAGCTCAGGCTTTATTGTAAATAAAAATAAAGAAATTAAAGTTGAGCGCCATATTTATAGATCTGGTGATAGTGAGTACTTGATTGATGGGCAAAAGGTTCGTCTGCGAGATATTCATGATCTTTTCATGGATACTGGCTTAGGGAGGGATTCATTTTCTATCATTTCACAAGGGCGGGTTGAAGCAATTTTCAATTCCAAACCTGAGGAACGCCGTGCAATTTTTGAAGAGGCTGCAGGTGTTTTAAAATATAAAACTCGTAAAAAGGAAACAGAAAGTAAGCTGGCTCAGGCTCAAGGCAATTTGGATCGCTTGGACGATATTATCTACGAATTAGATAATCAGGTCAAGCCATTGGAGAAACAGGCACAAACTGCTAAGAAGTTTTTAGAATTAGATGGACAGCGCAAGGAATTATACTTAGATGTTTTGGTGGCTCAGTTGTCGCTTGGTAAGGAAAAGTTGTCGGAAAAAGAAGCCGAACTAGAATCTGTCAAAACTGAATTGACTAGTTACTACAAACAGCGTTCTGAGCTAGAGCAAGAAAACCAGTCTTTAAAAGAGAAGCGCCACCGCTTGTCAGTACAATTAGACCGCGAACAGGCAGTTTTACTGGATGTGACCAAGTTAATCAGTGATTTAGAGCGAAAAATTGAGGTCCATAAACTGGAATCTAGTCAAAACGAATCAAGTCGTCAAGAAGCGCAGGCGCGTTTGGAAAACTTGTTGACTAGACGAGAGCAGTTGGAAGAACAAATTGAACAAAAGCAGGGTGTTCTTGAGCAATTAGAGAATTCATTGTCTAGTTTGAAAGAAGATATTGCTGCGGTAGACAGAGAAATTTCCTACTTTTCAGAAGATCCTGATCAGGTTTTAGATCATCTGCGGGAACAGTACGTGGCTCTGATGCAAGAAGAGGCAGAAGCTTCAAACCGTCTGACCAAGATTCAGCAGGATATTGCCAATCAAATCAGTCTTTCTGAGAGTAAATCTGAAGACTTGGCACGCTTGCAGACGGAAAAACAAACAGCTCAAGAAGAACTTGATAAGAGTCGGAAAAGTTTAGAAGAAGCTGATCACGAGTTACGCCAGTTACTTGAGCGCTATCAGACCAAAAAATCAGAATTGGATCAAGTTCAGGCTACTTATCAGTCTGAACAAGGTCGTTTGTTTGATTTGTTGGATCAGTTGAAAGGCAAACAGGCTCGCCAGTCTAGTTTGGAAGCTATTTTGAAAAATCACTCCAATTTTTACGCGGGGGTTAAGGCTGTCTTACAGGAGGCACCAAGCTTAGGAGGAATTATTGGAGCAGTCAGTGAACAATTGACCTTTGACACTCGCTACCAAACGGCTTTGGAAATTGCTCTTGGTGGTGCTAGTCAAAACGTCATTGTTGAAGATGAAGCGACTGCTAAACGAGCTATCGCATTTTTGAAAGAAAAACGGCAAGGACGAGCAACCTTCTTACCTCTGACAACTATCAAGCCACGTCAGCTTTCTGGACAGCAAATCTCTTTACTAGAATCTTCCGATGGATTTTTGGGTTTAGCAAGTGATTTGGTGACTTATCAGCCAAATTTAGATGTGATTTTCCAAAATTTGCTAGGCACTATCGCGATTTTTGATACCATTGACCATGCCAATAAGGCAGCGCGGGCAACCAAATTTCAAGTACGTATGGTGACCATGGATGGAGCGGAAATCCGTCCTGGTGGAGCCTTTGCTGGTGGTAGCAATCGAAATAACAGCACGACCTTTATCAAACCCGAACTGGATGCTCTTTTAGGAGAAATAGCAGAGCTGTCTAGCCAGTTGCAGGAGCAAGAAAGCTTGGTTGCAGCTAAGAAAACTAGCTTAGACCAGACCACAGAAGCCTTGGAAACGATTAAGGCTGAGGGGGAAGAAGCTAGATTGAACCAGCAGAGCGCAAGGATTCATCAGGAACAGGCAGAAAATAGACTGGCTCAGCTTTCAGTCCAGTATGACCTGCAAATGAGTCAGGTTAGTCCGACCATTTTGACTGAGCTAGATGAAGAAGCTACTAAGGAAGCAGCAAACGTTCAAGCTTTGAATGAGAAAAAAATTGCCTTGGAACAACAAATCAATCAAGTCCGTGATAATCGTGATAGTATTCAAGAAAGCTTGCAGAAACTACAGACTAAGAAGGGGCAACTAACTTTGGTACAGGCTGAAGCGACCAGTCAACTTCGTTTTGAACAGATAGATATGAGACGCTTGCAAGAAGAAAAAGCAACTACCGAAAAGGATATTGCTATCCTTGAAGATTTGATCAATCAGAAAGTAGTGGCTCTAGAAGATACGACTATAGAGCTTCTAGAAGAGCAGTTGCAGGCAGCATCTGATAAGCAAAGCCAGACCAATCAGATCCTAATTCGCTTAAAATTTGAATTGGAAGATATTGATGGGCAGTTTGAAGACCTGGAAGAAAGATTGCAACAAGCTCGGACTAAGAATGATGATTTGATTCGTAAGCAGGCTAAGTTAGAGGCGGATTGTGAGCAAGCGGGCGATACATTACGGACTTTACTTGGTAATTTGACCGAGCATTTTAAATTAAGTTTTGAAGCTGCCCAGTCTCAGGCCAAGGCAGTTGAAAACCTTGCTAGTGCCGAACAAAATCTTAAGAACTTGGAAAGAGCTATTCGAGCTTTGGGCCCAGTCAATTTGGATGCGATTGAGCAGTATGACGAAGTCAATAATCGTCTAACCTTCCTCAATGAGCAACGGACTGATATTTTGTCAGCGCGTGATCTTCTTCTTGATACCATTCATGAGATGGATGATGAGGTGAAAGAACGCTTTAAAGTCACATTTGAAGCTATTCGTGAAAGTTTCAAGCAAACTTTCAAACAAATGTTTGGCGGTGGTTCAGCTGATTTGATTTTGACAGAGAATGATATTTTGACTGCAGGTGTTGAAATATCTGTTCAGCCTCCGGGTAAGAAAATCCAGTCTCTCAACCTCATGTCCGGTGGCGAAAAGGCACTTTCGGCCCTCGCTCTGCTATTTTCCATTATCCGAGTGAAGACCATCCCGTTTGTGATACTTGACGAGGTGGAGGCAGCCTTGGATGAGGCCAATGTCAAACGCTTTGGAGACTATCTCAATCGCTTTGATAAGGAAAGTCAGTTTATTGTCGTGACACACCGAAAGGGCACAATGGCTGCAGCGGATGCCATTTATGGGGTAACCATGCAGGAATCTGGTGTATCAAAGATTGTATCTGTCAAATTGAAGGATATGGAGAAATTATGATAAAAAAAATTTATGCCAGTGATATGGATGGTACGTTTTTACGTGAGGATCATAGCTTTGATAAAAAAAGTTTCCGACGGATTCTGGATCAGTTTAAGGAAAAAGACTATTTATTTGTGGCGGCAAGCGGGAGATCTTTGCAGAGTCTAAAGTTAGTTTTTGAAGAATTTGCAGATGAAATCGGGTTTGTTGCTGAAAATGGTTCTATTGTTGAGTATCAAGGTCAGATGATTTTTCTGGATGAACCGATTCGTCCAGAAGTTTACTTGCCTATTATTGCTGGAATTGATGCCGGTCCTTATGGAAGTAGTCGTTCCATGGTATTGTCTGGACTCGAAAACTTTTATTTGTTAAAAAATGCTGAGCCTCAGTTTTTAGGAGCAATGACAAATTATTATGCTCATTTTCAATTGGTGGACTCGTTTGAAGATGTCCAGGAAAAAATAATAAAGATTAATGCCAAATTCACCCCAGATGAGATGGACCAAGCAAGATTGTGGCTCAATCAGACCTTTGAAGGTGTGACAGCTATGACAACGGGTTTTGACAATATTGATATTATTCCTAATGGTTCAAATAAATCAGTTGGATTGAATCATTTGTGCAGTCATTTTGGAATTACAGGACGACATGTAGTTGCCTTTGGGGATAATCAAAATGATTTGGATATGTTGGACTTTGCCGGTCTTGCCATTGCAACAGAAAATGCAAGAGAGGAAGTGAAGGCTCTAGCTGATCAGATTATTGGTCATTGCAATGATGGAGCTGTACTGGCTTATTTAGAGGAGGAAGTATATGGCAATTAAAATGATTGCACTAGATTTGGATGGAACTCTTCTGACGTCGGATAAACGAATTTCAGAAGACAATAAGCAGGCCTTGTTAGCAGCTCGGCAACAAGGTGCTTATGTTGTCTTAACAACAGGACGGCCTTTACAAGCTATTGGTACTTTTTTGGAAGAATTAGACCTCTTAGGTGAAAATCAATATTCCATCACCTTTAATGGTGGATTGGTACAAGAAAATACAGGGCGCATTTTAGATAAAACTGGCTTCAGCATTGATGATGTTCGTGTAATTCGACAAGTAACCAATCAATTGGACCTACCTCTGGATGTCTTGTATGGAGGAGATGTTTACTCATTACCAGCGGTCAATGAATCTCTGTATCTAACAGCCAATCCATTGCTGAATAAAATTGATGTGACAGATGAGGAGATGCCAGAAGATTTTGTCTATAATAAGGCGGTTACAGCTGTAGCAGCTGATTTTCTGGATGGACAAATTCCAAAAATTCCTAGAGAGTTGTACGATCGTTTTGAAATTTTCAAATCGCGTGACATGCTGCTAGAATGGAGTCCAAAAGGAGTCCATAAGGCAAATGGATTAGCAAAATTGATTGGGCATTTGGGAATTGATCAATCGGAAGTGATGGCCTGTGGTGATGAAGGTAACGATCTTTCGATGATCGAATGGGCTGGTTTAGGCGTTGCAATGGCTAATGCAACAGACGAAATTAAGTCTGCTGCAAACCTTGTTTTACCAAAAACAAACGATGAAGATGGCATTGCCTGGGCTATCCAACAGTATGTATTAAATGAGGACTAAGTATGGGATTATTTGATCGATTATTTGGACAAGAATCGCAGGAAGAAAAACAAGTTGAAGTTGGTGAAGAAGTTGAAACACACCAGACAGCTGAAAATGAACAAGTGGCTGTGGTTGCGACCAATTCTGATGATAGTTCAGCAGAAGGTGGAGAAGCTGTACCCTTGACTGCTGAACAAGAAGCGCAAAAACAACGGACACTTGATATGATGGCTCAGTATTATGCGGCCAAAGAAGCAGCAGCTGCCCGCGTGAAAGAGGCGCAAGAGAAAGGTTTTGATCCTGCTATTCAGACAAAACCAAAAGAAGAGCCTGTTCAAGAAATTGTACAAGAAGTACAAGAAAGTGAGCAAGACAAGTACCAGCGGACTTTGAAGAAAACAAGAACTGGATTTGGTGCAAGGCTCAATGAATTCTTTGCTAATTTCCGTTCAGTGGATGAGGAATTTTTCGAGGAGTTAGAAGAATTGTTGATTTTGTCAGACGTTGGTGTGCAAGTAGCTTCGACTCTGACTGAGGAGCTCCGCTATGAAGCCAAGTTACAAAATGCCAAGAAGACAGAGGAACTCCGTCGTGTCATCATTGAAAAATTGGTGGATATTTATGAGAAGGATGGTCAGTTTAGTGAGCAGATCAATTTCCAAGATGATTTGACAGTGATGCTCTTTGTGGGTGTCAACGGCGTTGGGAAGACGACTTCAATTGGTAAGTTGGCCTACAAATACAAGCAGGCTGGCAAGAAAGTCATGCTGGTTGCGGCGGACACCTTCCGTGCGGGGGCGGTAGCCCAGCTGGTCGAGTGGGGGCGCCGTGTCGATGTGCCTGTAGTCACAGGACCTGAAAAATCAGATCCAGCTAGTGTGGTCTTTGACGGTGTCCAACGTGCCGTAGCAGAAGGCGTAGATATTCTCATGATTGATACAGCTGGTCGCCTGCAGAATAAAGATAACCTCATGGCAGAGCTGGAAAAAATTGGTCGCATCATCAAACGGACTCTTCCTGATGCACCGCATGAAACCCTCTTAGCCATGGATGCTTCCACTGGTCAAAACGCTCTCAGTCAGGCAAAGGAATTTGCAAAGATTACCCCGTTAACAGGTCTCGTCCTGACCAAGCTAGACGGAACAGCCAAAGGTGGTGTCGTCCTTGCTATCCGTCAGGAGTTGGATATTCCTGTTAAACTGATTGGTTTCGGTGAGAAAATCGATGATATCGGTGAGTTCAAATCTGAAGAGTTCATGCGTGGACTTTTGGAAGGATTGATATAGAATGAAAAAAGTAGTTAACTGAGAAAGTTAGCTACTTTTGTGTTTTCATTTTTTCCGCAATAAAGCCTCAATCCAGTCAGGTGCATAGGCTGAAGTACAACCTTTGGCAACTTTCATTTCAGAATATACTCCTAATTTCTGTCCGATTGCCCGCCCTTTTTCTAGATAGTCAGGATATGTAACTGCGATTTCTACCAAGCACTGGTTCATGGTCCACTGGATAAGTGGATCCGTAGTTTTTAAATGCTCATTGATATAAGTAAGTGTTTGTTCAATTTCTTGGTCTGTAGCGGTTTTTCTAGCAAAATATTTGGCCCGAAGGAACCATCCAAGTCGTTGAAAAATAGCTTGGTCTTGGGTGAGTAAGTATTCTTCCCAGTCTTTGCTATCCCTTCGTTTACTAAGAATAAGGGAGGCAAGTTTATCAAGAACATTGTGGGAGACTTGTTTACTAATACTACTTTTTAGGTCAGAAGCTTCAAGTTGGTCTGGCTTGTTTTTGACAATTTGAATGGCTAGGTATTGAGCTTCAAGAATGCCGGTTTGCCAAAGCGGTACAAAGAGATCGGATTGATTTATGTAAGTCTTCGCAATTTTTGAGAGGGCTCCCATTGGTACACCATAATATGGCTTTGTCTCACCAATTTTATCATAGCGTTTGAGAGTCCCAGCATGGCTGGCTTCCTCGAGTTGGCTCAGAATTGTCTTTATTTCAGTCATTAAAATATTTCTCCGAAAAAAACTGGAGTAATCCAGTTTTGTACATGATTTATTATAGGAGGCCACGCTCACGATACCAAACATCCGGCGTCCATACCCACTTGCATCCGTAATGATCTAGTAAATCGAATGCGGCCTGTGGCCCCATTGTCCCAGCAGAATAGGTATGCAATGGAACCTGATTACTTGACCAAATATCGATGACCCGGTCAATCAAACTCCAACTTGCTTTTACTTCTTCCCAATGGCTAAAATTAGTGGAATCGCCATTTAAGACATCGAAAAAGAGTTTTTCATAGGCTTCAGGTGAATTGCCAAGAGCAGTAGCATTGTGACGGAAGTTGAGTTTGGCAGGAGTAAGGGCAAAGTGCGAACCAACTTCTTTTCCATTTATGGATAACATAAAGCCTTCAGTAGGCTGAATATAGATTGTCAATACATTTGCTTCAGAAGGCTGACCAAAAATATTTTCAGCATGTTTAAAGGTAATTGTAACACGAGTCCCTTTCTCGGTTAGTCGTTTACCTGTACGGAAGAAGAATGGGACATCGCGGAAACGGTCTGTATCGACAAAGAAGACACCGCTAGCAAATGTTTCAGTCTGTGAACCATCGGCAATATTAGGTTCATCTAGGTAGCTGACATAATCTTTCCCATCAATAGAACCTGCAGTATATTGGCCACGAATAAAGTTTTGTTTCAATTCTTCATCAGTTTGATGGCGAAGGTGTTGGAAAACTCTAATTTTCTCAGCTCGAACATCTTCTTCTTTGAAACTAGCTGGTTTATCCATTGCTAAAAGTGACAGAACTTGAAGTACGTGATTTTGTACCATATCTTTTAGTGCACCAGAATGATCATAGTAGCCACCACGGTCCTCAACCCCAATTGATTCAGCAAAAGTAATTTGGACATTATCGATATAATCACGGTTCCAGATATGTTCAAAAATAATATTGGCAAACCGAACTGCAAAGATATTTTGCACCATTTCTTTACCTAAGTAATGGTCGATACGATAGATTTGGTCTTCATTAAATGCAGCAGCCAACTCATCATTGAGCTTCTCAGCAGTTGCAAGACTTGTTCCAAATGGTTTTTCAATAATCAAACGTTCAAAACCTTGTCCGTCAACAATCTGCTCAGATTTGAGATGTTTGGCAATTGTACCGAAAAATTCAGGCGCCATAGAAAGGAAGAAGACCTTGTTGTGCTGTGTATCGTATTTTTCACACAAGTCGTCCTGCAATTTACGTAATGCTACATAATGCCCTGTATCATTAACATCATGGCTTTGATAGTAGAAATGGCTGGCAAATTCATGGGCTTGGCGTGGAGTATCTGGTAAGTCTCCAAGTGATTCAATAACAGTTTGTTCAAAAAATTCTTTGGTCCAAGGTCTTCGAGCTGTACCAATAACGGCAAAGTTTTCCCTGATATGTCCAGCCTTGTAGAGACGGAATAATGAAGGATAGAGTTTGCGTTTGGCAAGGTCGCCACTAGCACCAAAAATAGTAAACAATACATGTGATGACATAATTTCATTCCTATCTGTTGAGTATAAAAACTATTATAGCATAAATTGTCAGAAAATTCACTTTTAAGGTGAAATTATTAGAAAACACGGTAAACATATGGAGAGTCCGGTTGTTCAATCTGGACAATAGATTGCAATTCTAATGTTGGAAGATTTTGTTTCAATGAGGTATGGTAAGAAACCCTGATTATGCCTTTGGCTTTAACCCAGGTGTTATTTGAAAATGGAGTATCAGACCCAGTAGAGAGCAGGCCATATACCCCTGAGTCTGCAATGCAGTGTATAATTCCGAAGCGGAAGATGAATTGTTGATGAGCATTGTCAGGATCATTATAGACAAAACCTACCATCTCAACAGTTTTTCCTGAAAATTCCGTAGGATAGTCATAGATTGCCTCCATCACCTCCATGTAATTTTCACTAGTGACAATAATCTGATCTTCAGCGAGGTAGTGATTGGCAATTTTACGCATCTGACTCTGATAGGCAGATTTTGTAAAATAAATAGAACTGTCTGGTTTGAGATACTGAACCGTCGTTCCTTCTTGCGTCTGAGTCGTCGCATCATTTTCCGCAGCTAACGGGAAATGGTAGCCTTTTGCTGCGACAGTAGTTGAATCCAAGCTGACGGTCGGGAAGAGCCAGGCAACTAAAAGTGGTATCAATAAGAGGGCTACACTGGCAAACTTGGCTGATTTCTTTGACAAATGGCTGTGTGTCTCTATCTCTTTTACCCAAATATACAATTGTACAATAGCTAATATAAAGGATAAGACCATGGATAGAAATGCTAAGTAACTATAGTGTAGGTTGATGTATTGGTCTAATTTTCCAGAGACATAAAGATACATGGTCATCTCAAAATAGCCTGCAAGAATTAAAAATCGAATCATGACACACCTCCAAGTAGGAGACTATACCCTAGAATGACTAGAGTTATAACCGAGATAAATCCAATAATAAATTTACCTGTAAAGTAATGTTTCATCATGAGTAAATTTTTGACATCAATCATTGGTCCGATGACCAAGAAGGCCATCACCGGAGCAAAGCCAAAACTTGATAAAAGAGATGCAGCGATGAAGGCATCTGCCTCTGAGCAAAGTGAAAGAAGAAACGCCAATAACATCATCAGCAGAATGGCAGATAAGAGATTGTGACCAATGGTCGTCAGGACAGCAGTTGGAATATAAACCTGAACCAAACTAGCAAAAAGGCAACCGAAAACCAGATAGCGACCCGTATCAAAAAAATCATCAATAGCATGAATAAGTGCAAAACCGACTTTTTGCCAGCTTGTCTTATTGGAATAATCATGTTGGTGATGGCTTAACTTATTTTCTTTCAGTATCGGATTTTTGACAAAGAAACCTAGAATGATCCCCAGTACGACTGAAACAAGGATTGCTCCTAAGGCACGATAGGTGGCAAAAAGCATAGAATTACCAAATGCAGTATACGTTGCAAATAGTACAATGGGATTGATTACAGGAGCAGTAACTAGGAATGGGATAGCTGTATATTGGGGAACTTTTTTCTCCAATAATCGATTGACAATTGGAACAATCCCACATTCGCAGGAAGGAAAAATAAAACCAATAAAGGTGCCAAAAAGAATGGCGAGAACCCTGTTTTGGGGAAGGAGTTTATGTACTTTCTCAGGGGTGATAAACACATCGATAAAACCAGAAATCAATGCTCCAATCAATACAAAGGGTAAGGCTTCAATGATAATAGACAGGAAAATAGCCCCCGCTTGCAGAACGGAGGTAGGAAGTTGATTGAAATCAAACATACTATTTATCATCCTGCTTCAAGTTGTTTTTTCCGGAATTTATTTTTGATTTTGGATCTGGATACTCAATTTCTTCTAGATTTTCAAATGAAGCAAATTCTTCGAGCATTTTTTCTAAATCGTCTTGTCGTTTATATGTTACAGCCATGGGGCACCTCCAAAAATAATATATGCTCATTATACCTTTTTTACCCAAAAATATCTAAAAGAATCTGATTGATTTGAAGTTCAAAATATACTTAGCAACTTCAAATCATGTTATAATACTCTTATGGAAACAAGAATAACAGAATTAGTTAGCTTGCTGAATCAGTATGCTAAAGAATATTATCAATTGGATCGACCAAGTGTATCGGATGCCGAATATGACCAGCTCTATCGTGAGTTAGTTGAGCTTGAGACAGCACATCCAGAACTGATTTTACCAGATAGCCCAACCCATCGAGTGGGTGGAAAAGTATTAGATGGTTTTGAGAAATATAGCCATGTTTATCCTCTTTTTAGTCTGCAGGATGCATTTTCGCGTGCAGAATTAGAAACGTTTGATCAGCGTGTACGCAAGGAATTTCCACAGGCAAGTTATATTTGTGAGCTGAAGATTGATGGCCTTTCCATTTCCCTTACCTATGAAGCTGGAAAACTTGTTGTTGGAGCTACACGCGGGGATGGCAGTATTGGTGAAAATATTACTGAGAATTTAAAACGTGTAGCTGATATTCCTTTGACCTTGCCCGAGGCGATTGATATTACCGTTCGAGGGGAATGTTATATGCCCAAAGCTTCTTTTGCTCGTGTTAACAAACAACGTGAAGAGGCTGGAGAAGCTGAGTTTGCTAACCCTAGAAATGCCGCTGCAGGAACCCTCCGTCAATTAGATACAGCTGTCGTTGCTCAACGTGGACTTGCTACCTTTTTTTACCAAGAGGCGAGTCCATCTGATGCAGTCAGTCAATCAGAGGTTCTTCATAAGCTAGATACCCTTGGTTTTACGATAAATCACGATTATCATTTGGCAAATACCATTGATGATGTGTGGGAGTTTATTGAAAAAATGGCAGAGCGCCGAGATGATCTCCCCTATGAGATTGATGGCATAGTCATTAAAGTAAATGATTTATCTGCACAAGAAGAGTTGGGTTTTACGGTCAAGGCACCACGATGGGCTATTGCCTATAAATTCCCAGCCGAGGAAAAGGAAACTGAAATCTTGTCGGTTGATTGGACTGTTGGTCGTACGGGTGTCGTAACTCCAACTGCAAACCTCAGTCCTGTTCAATTAGCGGGGACGACGGTCAGTCGAGCGACCTTGCACAACGTAGACTATATCGCCGAAAAAGATATTCGTATTGGTGATACAGTTATTGTATATAAAGCAGGAGACATTATTCCAGCAGTGCTGAAAGTGGTGGACAAGTATCGTACCATTCAAGAACCGATGCCTATCCCAACTATCTGTCCAAGTTGTGCTGGTATCCTACAACATTATGAAGATGAAGTTGCCCTGCGCTGTATCAATCCTTTGTGTCCTAGTCAGTTGATGAGTAAGTTGGAACATTTTGCTAGTCGTGATGCCATGAATATTGCAGGATTGGGAACGTCTATCGTTGAAAAATTGTTCCTGTCACAATTAGTTCATGATGTTGCAGATATTTATCAATTAACGGTCACCGATTTACTGACTGTAGATGGGTTTAAGGAAAAATCAGCTGAAAAATTATATCAAGCAATCCAAAGTTCCAAAACAAATTCAGCGGAGCGCCTCTTATTTGGGTTGGGAATTCGTCATGTTGGTAGCAAAGCAAGTAAAATATTATTGGAAAAATTTGGCGATTTGGAATCGTTAGCAAAAGCTGATCAAGATACTATTGCCTCGTTAGAAGGATTAGGACAAGTCATTGCAAAGTCAATTACAACTTATTTTACTAGTCAAGGAGCTCAACAACTTTTAGACGAACTTAAGGAAGTTGGGGTAAACTTAGCTTATCTTGGACAGGTAGCAGATGAAAATGCTGCCTTATCCGGTATGACAGTTGTATTAACGGGCAAATTGGAAAGAATGAAACGCAATGAGGCTAAGGCTAAATTAGAATCCTTAGGAGCGAATGTAGCTGGCTCAGTTTCTAAGAAAACAAATCTTGTTGTCGCAGGAACGGATGCTGGTAGTAAACTGGCCAAGGCACAAGAACTCGGGATTGAAATAAAAGATGAAGCTTGGCTAGAAAACCTTTAAAAGGAATGAACGATGAAAAAAAGAAAACGTGCACGATTGATTTATAATCCGACTTCGGGTCAGGAAATTATGAAAAAAAATGTAGCAGAAGTATTGCATATTTTTGAAGGATATGGATATGAAACGTCTGCTTTTCAAACTACTCCTGAGCCAGATTCTGCAAAAAATGAAGCAAAAAGAGCCGCACTTGATGGATTTGATTTAATCATTGCTGCAGGTGGTGATGGTACTATCAATGAAGTGGTCAATGGCATTGCTCCACTTGAAAAAAGGCCTAAAATGGCTATTATTCCTACAGGAACAACAAATGACTACGCGCGTGCATTAAAAATTCCAAGAGGAAATCCAGTCGAGGCAGCAAAGATAATTGGCAAGAAGCAGACCATTTTAATGGACATTGGCTTAGCAAAAAATAAAAAAAATGGTACTCAACAAGAGCATTATTTTATAAATATTGCAGCTGCTGGAACCTTGACTGAGCTTACTTATAGCGTTCCAAGTCAGCTTAAGACTATGTTTGGCTATTTGGCATATGTGGTAAAAGGGGCCGAGTTGTTACCAAGAGTCCAATTTACACCAGTTAGAGTGAAGCATGATCAAGGGGTATTTGAAGGATCTGTATCCTTAATTTTTGTAGCCCTTACCAACTCAATTGGGGGGTTTGAACAAATTGTTCCAGATGCAAAATTAGATGATGGTAATTTTACACTATTGATGGTTAAAACAGGCAACTTATTTGAAATTTTGCATTTAATTCGTCAGGTTTTAGATGGTGGAAAACATATCGGCAGTAAATTAATTGAGTACATTAAGACTAAGAGTTTGACAATAGAAAACCTTCAATCTACAAACAGACTGATGATTAATTTGGATGGTGAGTTTGGAGGAGATGCGCCTGTTGAACTGAAGAATTTAGCAAATCATATTGAATTCTTCGCAGACACAGACCTTGTATCAGATGATGCCATCACACTCGATATGGATCAAATCAATCGAGAAAAAATGGCTAAACGATTTATTGAAGAATCTGATCATATGGATGAAACTATTAAAGATGAAACCATTAAATAGGTAGAAAAGATGAAAAGTCTTTTCTTTTTCTTTTAGAAATGCGAATTAAACGCTTCCAACAGCGATATTTTCTTGACAAATAGGTGTTTTAGGAGTATCCTTACATGGTATTAAATTTTAAAAGGAGAATTCGTTATGAATTTAGGCGCATTGGCCCTTGGTTTGGCCTGTCTTGGTGTAAGTATCGGTGAGGGACTTTTGGTATCTTCTTATATTAGTTCGTCTGCACGTCAACCAGAAATGCAAAGTAAATTGATGTCTGGTGTTTTCTTGGGTGTTGCCTTTATCGAGGGAACTTTCTTCGTCACTTTGGCTATGACATTTGTCTTGAAATAGTAGAAAATAGAGAAATAGAAAAGGGGGGAACCTCAATTGGAAGAAACTTTAAGTCCAACCCTTACCCTTGGTCCCGTAACCTTTGACCTGACCATGGTATTGGTTTCAGTCATTACCATTTCGGTTATTTTCTTACTTGTGTTTTGGGCTAGTCGTCGGATGGAACTTAAGCCAAAAGGAAAACAAAATGTTTTGGAATATGTCTACGAACTAACGATCAACTTTACAAAAGGAAACCTTGGTGATGAGGAAGCAAAGCGCTATTCTTTGTTTTTCTTTACAGTTTTCACTTTTCTTTTGCTTGCCAATAATTTGGGATTAATGACGAAGTTGGAAACACCAGAGGGACAAAATTTGTGGACTTCTCCAACGGCTAATATGGCATACGACTTTGGTCTTGCTGGTATAGCAATACTTTTTTGTCATTTTGAGGGAATTCGACGACGTGGTTTCAAAGCATACTTGAAGTCTTTTGTGACACCTTGGGCGATGGCTCCAATGAATATTTTGGAAGAAGTGACCAATCTTGTGTCGCTTGCTCTTCGTTTATATGGTAATATTTATGCCGGTGAAGTGCTTGTTTCTCTTCTTCTACAATTATCTCAACAAAATGCATTTGCATACCCAATAGCCTTTGTTCTAAACATTGTTTGGACAGGTTTCTCTGTATTTATTTCATGCTTACAGAGTTATGTATTTGTTATGTTGGTATCTATGTACCTGAATAAGAAAATAAATGGAGAGAGTGAGTAAGAGAGGGATAAATAATGACGACACAAATTACAATGCAGTCAAGTACTGTACTAGGCAATTTTATCCTCGTTACAGCATCTTTTGCAGTTTTAATTATTTTAATTCGTGTATTCGCTTGGAATAAAATTACTGGAATTTTTGAAGAACGTGAAAAGAAGATTGCAGGTGATATTGATGCGGCTGAAGAAAAATTAGCAGTTGCAGCTGACCTTGTGAAACAACGAGAAGATGAATTAGTGCAAGGTCGTATTGAAGGACAAAAAATCATTCAAGACGCAGTAGAGCGTGCTAAATTGGAGAAAAAGCGAATTCTTGAACAGGCTGAAGTTGAAGTGCAAGGCTTGAAAACAAAAGCACAAATGGAAATTGAATCTGAAAAACGTGAGGTTCAAGAAACACTTCGCGTTCAAGTTGCTAATTTGGCAGTCGATATTGCAGGAAAAATTATTTTTGAAGATTTGGATCAACAGGCACACAGCAATTTGATTGATCGGTATTTGGACAAATTAGGAGTCAAGTAGATGAACGCTAGAGAAAATGCCCTCGTGCAAAAGTATGCTCTATCATTTGTTGAAAAAGTCAGTGACAGTTCAGAAATTTGGAACATGTATGATCAGATTTTTGAGTTGATAACTATCATTCATGATAGTAAATTGAACCGTCTCTTATTGTCGGCTACAGTTTCAAGAGAAGAAAAAGCAGCTTTTGTACGCACTGTTCGTCAATCTAGTTATTGGCAAATCAATGATTTAATTGAAGATGTGATTCGAGATGGACATGCAGATTTACTTCTGGAAACTCTTGAACGCGCTCAACTTCAAATCAGTAAATTAAAAAATGAGTTTGATACACATATTGCATCAGTTTATCCATTAACGGAACAACAAAAATCTCGTTTACGTCAATTAGTCGAGGAACGGTTTGGTTTGCGTGTTCGTAATATTGTTGAAGAACTGGATGCTTCATTATTAGGTGGTTTTGTTTTGACAATTAACCATAAAGTAATTGACGCAAGTGTTCGTACACAATTAAAGGATGTTAGAAAAAAACTATAGAAAGTGGTGTTCTTTTGATAAATGCACAAGAAATTAGCGCTTTACTAAAACAACAAATCGAAGAGTTTCAACCTGACTTTGATTATACAGAGACTGGTGTAGTTACCTACATTGGTGATGGTATTGCACGTGCGCAAGGTCTTGATAATGCCATGAGTGGAGAGCTGTTAATCTTTGAAAATGGCACCATTGGTATGGCTCAGAACTTGGAGACAAATGACGTTGGTATCATCATTCTTGGCGGATTTACAGATATTCGTGAGGGTTCTGTTGTTCGTCGTACAGGAAAAATCATGGAAGTACCGGTTGGGTCTGGATTGATTGGTCGTGTCATTAATCCTTTGGGGCAACCAGTCGATGGATTGGGCGAAATTCGTACAAGCAAAACTCGTCCGATTGAATACCCTGCACCAGGTGTTATGCAACGTAAATCAGTAAATGAACCCCTTCAAACTGGTCTGAAAGCGATTGATGCCTTGGTACCAATTGGTCGTGGACAACGTGAATTGATTATCGGTGACCGTCAAACAGGTAAAACTTCTGTAGCTATTGATGCTATCTTGAACCAAAAAGGTCAAGATATGATTTGTATCTATGTAGCAATCGGTCAAAAAGAATCTACAGTTCGTACTCAAGTAGAAACACTTCGACAATATGGCGCGTTAGATTATACTATAGTTGTGACAGCATCTGCTTCACAACCATCCCCATTACTTTTCTTAGCACCTTATGCTGGGGTTACAATGGCGGAAGAATTTATGTATGAAGGCAAACATGTTTTGATTGTCTACGATGATTTATCAAAACAAGCGGTAGCATATCGAGAATTGTCTCTCTTGCTTCGCCGTCCTCCAGGTCGTGAAGCATATCCAGGGGATGTATTCTACTTGCACAGTCGTTTATTGGAACGTTCCGCAAAAGTTTCTGATGAATTGGGCGGAGGTTCCATTACAGCCTTGCCATTTATTGAAACACAAGCTGGTGATATCTCTGCTTATATTGCAACCAACGTGATTTCCATTACAGATGGACAAATTTTCTTAAAAGACGATTTGTTTAACTCTGGTATTCGTCCAGCGATTGATGCCGGATCTTCTGTATCACGTGTTGGTGGTTCCGCCCAAATTAAGGCCATGAAAAAGGTTGCGGGTACCCTTCGTATCGATTTGGCTTCTTATCGTGAATTGGAAGCATTTACGCAATTTGGTTCTGATTTGGATGCAGCAACACAAGCAAAACTCAATCGTGGTCGACGTACAGTGGAAGTTTTGAAACAACCATTGCACAAACCACTTCCAGTTGAAAAACAGGTTTTGATTTTGTATGCTTTGACAAATGGATATTTGGATTCAGTTCCGATTGATGATATTTTAGCATTTGAAGAAGAGTTGTATGCATACTTTGATTTGCACTATGATAATCTTTTGGATGTCATTCGTACAACGAAAGATCTTCCAGATACGGATGAGTTGAATACTGCTATTCAAACATTCAAAGACCAATCAATCTTTAAATAAAGGAGTATAGGATGGCAGGTTCTCTTAATGAAATCAAATTAAGAATAGCATCAACCAAGAAAACCAGTCAAATCACAGGTGCCATGCAGATGGTTTCTGCATCAAAGTTGGCGAAATCAGAGCAGTTGGCGAAATCATTTCAGATTTATGCTAGTAAAGTTCGGGCGATTACGACGGATTTGTTACGTGGTGAACTAATGACATCAGATACTAGTAATCCGATGCTCATTCGACGTCCTATTCAAAAAGTGGGTTATATTGTCATCACCTCAGATAGTGGCTTAAAAGGTTCTTATAATTCTAGTATTTTAAAAGCTGTTATGGAAATGATTGATCAGGACCATCAGTCAAATGGAGAGTTTGAGATTATTGCTATTGGGGGGATGGGTGCTGATTTTTTCCGCGCACGTGGTATCAACCCTGTGTTTGAATTGCGTGGAATTGCTGATAATCCTAGCTTTGAAGAAGTCCAAAAAATCATTTCTAAATCTGTAGAAATGTATAAAAATGAGCTGTTTGATGAACTTTATGTTTGTTACAATCATCATGTAAATAGTTTGACTAGCCAAGTACGTGTACAGCAAATGCTTCCTGTTGAAGATTTAGACCACAATGAAGTAGATGGCTATACGGCGACATTTGAATTGGAACCAAATCGTGAAATGATATTGGACCAATTGTTGACTCAATACGCAGAATCAACCATTTACGGGGCACTTTTGGATGCTAAGACTGCTGAAAATGCTGCTGGTATGACTGCGATGCAGACTGCGACAGATAATGCGAAGAATGTTATTTCGGATTTAACAATTCAATACAATAGGGCGCGTCAGGCTGCTATTACTCAGGAAATCACTGAGATTGTTGCCGGCGCATCAGCTCTTGAGTAGGTTAGGAAAAGAGGAAATAGAATGAGTTCAGGTAAAATTACTCAGGTTGTTGGTCCTGTTGTAGACGTCGCGTTTGCAGCAGAAGATAAACTTCCTGAGATTAACAATGCACTTGTTGTATATAAAAATGATGATTCTAAACAAAAAGTTGTGCTAGAAGTTGCACTGGAGCTTGGTGACGGGGTTGTTCGGACAATTGCTATGGAATCAACTGACGGATTGACTCGTGGAATGGAAGTGCTTGACACAGGTCGTCCGATTTCAGTTCCAGTTGGTAAAAAGACGCTGGGTCGTGTCTTTAACGTTTTAGGGGACACAATTGACCTTGAGGAACCGTTTCCGTCAGATTTTGAGCGTGAACCGATTCACAAAAAGGCTCCTTCTTTTGATGAATTATCGACTTCAAATGAAATTTTGGAAACAGGTATTAAAGTTATTGACCTTTTAGCTCCTTATCTTAAAGGTGGTAAAGTTGGACTTTTCGGTGGTGCCGGTGTTGGGAAGACAGTTCTTATCCAAGAATTGATTCATAACATCGCTCAAGAACATGGTGGTATTTCTGTATTTACTGGTGTTGGTGAGCGTACTCGTGAAGGGAACGACCTTTACTGGGAAATGAAAGAGTCTGGTGTTATTGAAAAAACAGCCATGGTCTTTGGTCAGATGAATGAGCCACCAGGTGCACGTATGCGTGTTGCCCTTACTGGTTTGACGATAGCTGAATATTTCCGTGATGTTGAAGGTCAAGACGTTCTCTTATTTATTGATAATATTTTCCGTTTCACTCAAGCAGGTTCAGAAGTGTCAGCCCTCTTGGGTCGTATGCCTTCAGCCGTTGGTTATCAGCCAACCCTTGCTACTGAGATGGGACAATTGCAAGAACGGATTACTTCAACTAAGAAGGGTTCTGTAACTTCTATTCAGGCGATTTATGTTCCTGCGGATGACTATACTGACCCTGCTCCAGCAACAGCGTTTGCCCATTTGGATTCTACAACCAACTTGGAGCGTAAGTTGACTCAATTAGGTATTTATCCAGCGGTTGATCCATTAGCATCATCTTCTCGTGCCTTGGCTCCTGAAGTTGTAGGTGAGGAGCACTATGCTGTAGCGATGGAAGTAAAACGTGTTCTTCAACGTTACCAAGAATTGCAAGATATTATTGCCATTCTCGGTATGGATGAATTGTCTGATGAGGAAAAGACTTTAGTTGGTCGTGCACGTCGGATTCAATTCTTCTTGTCTCAAAACTTTAACGTTGCTGAACAATTTACAGGTATGCCAGGTTCCTACGTTCCTGTTGCAGAAACCGTTAAAGGTTTTAAGGAAATTTTAGATGGTAAACATGATCATTTGCCTGAAGATGCTTTCCGAAATGTTGGTTCAATTGAGGATGTAATCGCTAAAGCTGCTAAAATGAAATACTAGAGGTGGCATATGGCATATATGACTGTTCAAGTAGTGACACCAGATGGAATAAAATATGATCACCATGCAGCCTTTGTTTTGGTTAAAACCAAAGAGGGAGAATTGGGGATTTATCCAGGTCACTTAGAATTGATTGCTGTTTTAGAAATTGATGAGATGAAAGTACGACGTGTTGATGATGATAACCACGTGGATTGGATTGCAGTCAATGGTGGTATCATCGAAATCAACAAAGATTTGATAACAATTGTCTCTGATTCTGCTGAGAGGGAACGAGACATTGATATTAGTCGAGCAGAACGGGCCAAATTGAGAGCGGAGCGTGAATTAGAAGAAGCTCAGAACGCTCGGAATATTGATATGGAAAAACGGGCTGCAGTTGCACTCCAACGAGCAATCAACCGTATTCGTGTTGGGAAACGTTGATAAAATTGGGATTGAACTTGGTTCAGTTCCTTTTTTTAATTTCATGATATAATGGAGATATGATACAATCAATTTTGCAATTTATAAGTCATCTACTCTTTATCTATATAAGTTATCATCTATTGATAACGACAGTAGATTGGGCACGATGGTTAAAAGTAACGGGAGATAATCAGCCAAAAATCAACATGCTGATATTATTTATTGCTATTGCATTAGGTTATTTAGTCTCAACTTTCTTTTTAGAGTTGTTACTAATTGGACGTTCTTTTGCAACTATGTTTTAATAGGTTAAGAAGAGGGAAGTGAATGGAAACAATCATTGTTAAAGGAAGTCAAGCTGGATTAAAAGGTCAAGTTGAGATTGAGGGTGCAAAAAATGCAGTTCTACCCTTGTTAGCAGCGACAGTTTTGGCAAGTAAGGGTCAGACTCAGCTGACACAAGTACCGATTTTATCTGATGTGTTCACAATGAACAATGTTGTTCGTGGTTTGGGTGTTCGTGTAAAATTTGACGAGGAAACGAAGACAATTGATGTTGATGCGACTGGAAAATTAGGTAGTGAAACTCCCTATAAATATGTTAGTCAAATGCGTGCATCCATTGTCATTCTTGGTCCAATTTTAGCTCGTAATGGCTATGCGAAAGTATCTATGCCAGGTGGTTGTACAATCGGTAGTCGTCCAATTGATCTTCATTTGAAAGGTCTACAAGCGATGGGAGCAAGAATTAAGCAACGGGCTGGTTACATTGAAGCCAGTGCGGAGGCCTTGCAAGGTGCTCATATTTATCTTGATTTTCCAAGTGTCGGTGCGACACAAAATTTAATGATGGCAGCAACGCTTGCTCATGGTATGACTATACTTGAAAATGCTGCGCGCGAACCTGAAATCGTTGATTTGGCTATTTTTCTAAATAAGATGGGTGCGAATGTTAAGGGAGCAGGTACTGAGACAATTACCATTACGGGTGTAGAAGAATTGGTAGGAGCAGAGCATCAAGTTGTTCAAGACCGTATCGAAGCAGGTACATTTATGGTGGCTGCTGCTATGACCGGTGGAGATGTTTTAATTAAGGATGCTGTCTGGGAGCACAATCGTCCGCTTATTTCTAAAATGATAGAAATGGGAGTTGAAGTAACGGAAGAAGCAGAAGGGATTCGAGTGCGTTCACAAGTGGACAAACTCAAACCTGTAACAGTAAAAACCTTTCCGCATCCAGGCTTTCCGACCGATATGCAGGCCCAATTTACCGCTCTGATGGCAGTTGCCAAGGGCGAATCAACTATGATTGAAACGGTATTTGAAAATCGCTTCCAGCACTTGGAAGAAATGCGCCGTATGAATGTGCATTCGGAGATTTTGCGTGATACAGCCATTATTACAGGTGGTCAGCCTTTACAAGGTGCAGAAGTGATGTCTACGGACCTTCGAGCAAGCGCTGCCCTGATTTTAGCTGGATTGGTTGCTGAAGGACAAACCATTGTTGGGAAATTGACCCACTTGGATCGTGGTTATTATCGTTTTCATGAAAAATTAGCTGCCTTAGGTGCGTCGATTGAACGTGTGAGTGGAGAAGTTGAAAATGGATAAGGAAAATCTAGGCAATATGGGTAAAAATTTACTCTTTGTAGTGATAATTTTACTGTTTGCAATTTTAATCTTTGCCTTTGGGCTGATGGTTGGATACGGAGTCGTAGGTGATGGTGACAATATGTTTTCAATACTATCGGTAGAAAAATGGCAAGAATTCATTTCTAAATTTACTGGAAAGTAGGCTAGTCCTACTTTTTTAATGGGGATTTTATGGCGAAGAAAAATGTAAAAAAACAAGCAATGAGTTTGCTCAGCTTATTGGCTACGATTGTTGTAGTAGCGGGTGGCTATCTTTTAAGCGATAACAAGAGCAGTAACGTTGCTGATTATTCCTATTATGTCAATCGGTCTAAGGCAAGTGAAGGCACACCTAGTCAGGAACTGGCTAATTCGGTATTGACAGAAGATGTAAAAAAGCAACTGGGGAATTCGATTGAATGGAATGGCGCTGGAGCATTTATTATTAACGGGAATCAAACGGATTTAGATGCATCGGTTGCCAGTGTTCCTTATGGTGATAATAAGACAAAGACAGTTCAGGGAGAAACGGTTCCAACGGTAGCCAATGCGCTTTTAGCCAAATCTACACGTCAGTATAAGGATCGTGAAGCAACTGGTAATGGACGTACGTCATGGACTCCTGCTGGCTGGCACCAAATTCATGATTTGCCAGGGGAATATGATCATGCAGTTGATCGTGGACATCTTTTAGGCTATGCCTTGATTGGTGGTCTTGCTGGATTTGATGCCTCAACAAGTAATCCCAAAAACATAGCGGTTCAAACTGCCTGGTCTAATCAAGCTAACGACCAAACTTCAACTGGGCAGAATTATTTTGAAAGTCAAATTCGGCGGGCCTTGGATAAAAATAAGCGTGTCCGCTATCGTGTGACCTTGGTGTATGCTGAGAGTGAAGACCTTGTTCCTGTCGGAAGCCATCTAGAGGCAAAAGCAGCAGATGGTAGTCTAGAGTTCAATGTGTTCGTTCCAAATGTGCAGAGCGGTCTCAGTATCAACTATCATAGTGGGGAAATTGCAGTGAATCAATAAATAGTCAGACGAATTCCCCTCGCCAAATCAAATATATCAGACGATTTTCATGTAAAATCGTCTTTTTTTGCGTATAATTAAAAATAATTACAAAAACGGTTGACAAATCATCTGATGAATATTAGAATATAGGTAAAGAAAACGCTTACGACTTTGTCGTAGAAAACATTTAGGAGGAATTTCCAATGGAAAAACATGTTGAGCAACGTGTCGAAGACGTTACTTATAACAAAGCCAAGTTATGGCAAATCATATTATTTGCGATGAACAATTCATCGACGAATATTTACTTGGTTGCCTTTTCTTTCGTGACTTATTTATCGACAGGTGTACTTGGGCTGGCAGCCTTGTTTGTTAGTCAGCTGATGGGCTATATTCGTATCTTTGATGGTTTCATCGATCCTACAATCGGAGTTATCATTGATAAAACGGATACAAAGTTTGGTAAATATCGTCCTATCTTGGTTTTGGGGAATATCATTACAGCAGCTTCTCTTTTTATGATGTTAGGTTTAAGTGGAGTTAGCGAAAATTTGCGTCTACCTTTGTTCCTAGTAGTTTTAATTATTCATAAAATTGGTTATTCGTTGCAACAAACGATTACCAAAGCAGGACAAGTTGCGCTTACCAATGATCCAAAACAACGTCCAATCTTTAATATTGTTGATGGTATTGCGACAACTGTGTTGATGACTGGTAGTCAGGTTGTTGTGTCAGGGACATTGGTTCCGAAACATGGCGGTTTCACCCCAAGTTTCTTCCAAGAATTGTTCCTTGGTGTAGTAGTGATTTCAGCTGTTCTGGGTATTCTTGCTATTATCGGTATTTGGGAGAAAGACAATAAGAAATACTTTGGTCTTGGTGAGAAGACACAAGAAACTAAGTTGAAAGACTACTGGAAAGTTATCAAAGGAAACAAACCTTTGCAGGTTCTTTCAATCTCTGCAGCTTTTGTAAAATTTGTTGCTCAACTGTTTGGAGATTCCGTTATCGGGGTTATGCTGTATGGTATTATCTTCGGTGACTATGCTCTTTCTGGAAAAATGTCTATGCTTTTGATTTTGCCAGGTATTCTTGTAACAGTTGGTGCTGCGCAATTGGCTCGTCGTAAAGGTTTACGCTTTGCCTATATTACAGCGCTTCAACTTGGGATTGCTGGTCTTGTGACCTTGGCAGCGATGCTCTTTTCAGCTAAACCAGGTATGTTGGATTTGACAAATTGGAATCTCTACACAATCGGCTTCTTTGTTGTTTATATCATTGCTCGCTACGCATCTAGTGCTCCATCTGGTTTGGTATTGACCATGGGTGCGGATATTACAGACTATGAAACTTCAGTATCTGGTCGTTACTTGTCAGGTATGATTGGGACTATCTTCTCATTGACAGACTCAATTGCTTCTTCATTTGCCCCAATGGTTGTTGGATTTGTATTAGCAGGTATCGGTTTTGGTAAAGAGTACCCAACCGTTGAAACAGCATTCTCAACAGATTTGAGAATGGCACTGATTGTCCTATTGACAGTGATTCCAGCCGCGGTATTGAGCGTATCCTTGTTCTTGATGAAATTCTACAAACTAGACCGTGAAGAAATGGCACGTGTTCAAGAGAAAATTTATGTTATGAAAGCGGCAAAAGATGAGGAACGTGTGCGTGCAATTGCGAAAAATGTTCCATTATCTGATATGGATTATGTAGATGTAACTCAATATAAGGTTGACCAATACGACGATAAATAATACAATAACGACCTAGTTGGAGGAGTCCAGCTGGGTCTTTCATCTAGGAGGCGGTATGAAAAAAATCTTAGCATTTGGAGAAGTTTTGTTGCGGCTATCTCCTCCTCATTATCAGACCTTAACACAGGCTACCAGTTTAGATTGTCAGTTTGGTGGTTCGGAGTTGAATGTTTTAGCCAGCTTGGCTCAGCTGGGGCATTCAGTTGAGTTGGTGACGGCACTGCCTAAGAATGAAGTGGGAAAAATGGCAGAACACTTTCTCTTTGCACGGCAGATTGGACAGAAGCATCTGATTCGAAAAAAAGGAAGGCTGGGGCTTTATTATTATCAAAAGGGTTTCTCTCTTAGACCTAGCCAGGTGACCTACGACCGTGATTATTCTGCTTTCAGCTTATCCAAGGAAGAAGATTATGATTTGGAAGGTATGTTTGACGGTGTCGATTGGTTTCATGTCAGTGGTATAACGGTCGCTTTGAATCCAGATATTTATCAACTGGCTTTTCGTTTGATGGAAATGGCAAAGGGGCAGGGTGTTAAGGTTTCCTTTGACTTGAATTATCGAGAAAGTTTGTGGTCTTCTTTTGAAGAAGCGAGGGAGAAATTATCTCCTTTTGTAGGTTTAGCAGATATTTGCTTTGGTCTAGAGCCTATTCAACTCTTCAATGAATCTGGAAAAGATGTGAAGGATGAATTGGGGTTGAAGCGCCCTTATGAAAATAAAGAAGTCTTGTTGGCGGTGGTTAAAGGTCTGGCGGAGACTTATTCTTTGCAGGGGCTTGCTTTTACCCAGAGGGAAATGACCTACAATAATGAATATTTGCTGAAGGCATACTTGTATCAAGATGGTATTCTTTATGAAACGGAAAAAGAATCCATTCAAGTTTTGGACCGAGTTGGGACAGGGGATGCCTTTACAGCAGGAATTATTTTTGGCTATTTGCAGGAAAAAACGCCACAGGAAATAGTCGACTTAGGTATGGCTAGTTTTCAATTCAAGCATACTATTGAAGGGGATGTCAATATCATCAGTCAATCAGATATTGATTTGTTATTGAAAAAAGGGTCGCGTGAAATAAAACGATAGAAAGAAGGAAAAAGTATGTTGTATCCAATTCAAACAAAAACACGTTCAGTTTATTCTTTAAATGGAATATGGAAATTTAAGCAAGGGAACAATGATGTTCATACTCTGTTAGATACAGATGAAGTAATGGTTGTACCGAGTTCTTTTAATGATCTTGTTGTTGATAAGGACAAACGTCGTTTTGTCGGAGATAATTGGTATGAACTTATGGTAGCTCTTCCAGTAGTAGCTGATGATGAAGAGTTAGTTGTACGCTTTGGTTCGGTGACACATCAGGCCAAAGTTTATGCAGATGGTCATTTAATCGGGGAGCACAAGGGTGGTTTCACACCTTTTGAATACTTGATTCCATCAAGCTTATACGACGCTGATCAATTCCGTTTGACAGTCTGTGCCAATAATGAGTTGAATTACACAACCCTCCCTGTAGGGAATTATAGTGAAGAAGTGGATGAGAATGGCCAAATTGTGAAGACCGTCAAGGAAAATTTTGACTTTTTCAACTATGCTGGTATCCAGCGGACGGTTCATCTTTATAAACGTCCCAAAAATAGGATTGAAGATATTGTTATTCGGACGGAGCTAAATCAAGATTTGACTCAGGCAGTAGTGAATGTTGATGTGAAGACAGTTGGGCAGTACGATTCCATCCGTATGTCTATTTTAGATCAAGAGGGACAGGAAGTAGGTCTTCTTGAAAATGGACAAATGGTCATTGAACATCCACGCCTTTGGGAGGTCTTGGATGCCTATCTCTATACTGCTAAAGTTGAATTATTTGACGGAGAAAACTTGCTAGATACTTACTCAGAACAATTCGGCATTCGTAGTGTTGCGGTTGAAAATGGGCAGTTTTTCATCAATGGAAAACCTTTCTATTTCAAGGGATTTGGTAAACATGAAGATACCTTCATCAATGGGCGTGGTTTCAATGAAGCAGCCAATCTGATGGATTTGAATTTGCTTAAAGATATTGGAGCCAATTCTTTTAGGACATCTCATTATCCCTATTCTGAGGAAATGATGCGGCTGGCAGATCGTTTGGGAATTATCGTCCTTGATGAAGTGCCAGCAGTTGGCTTGTTCCAGCTTTTCAATGCAGCCTTGAATTTGACAGGTGATTTTGAAGAAGCAAAAAATACTTGGGAAGTTATGCAAACCAAGGAGGCTCATGAGCTGGTGATTGATGAATTGATAGCGCGTGATAAGAATCATCCTTCCGTAGTGATGTGGGTCGTCGCCAATGAGCCAGCAGGGCATGAAAAAGGTGCGCATGCTTACTTTGAACCCTTGATTCAGCGCATGAGGGACAGAGATCCTTCTAAGCGTCCTGTGACCTTGGTCAATATTATGACGGCAACACCTGACAAGGATGAGGTTATGGATTTGGTCGATGTTATCTGTCTCAATCGTTATTATGGCTGGTATGTTGCTCATGGTGACTTGAATGCGGCAGAGAAAGGGCTCCGTCAAGAATTAGAAACCTGGCAAAAACTTTATCCTGACAAGCCGATTATGATTACGGAATATGGTGCAGATACTCTTCCAGGTTTGCATTCGATGTGGGATATTCCTTATACAGAGGAATTTCAGGTGGATTACTATGATATGAACCATCGCGTCTTTGATTCTATTCCTAATTTAGTGGGTGAACAGGTATGGAATTTTGCTGATTTTGAAACTACAGTCGGTATCATTCGCATTCAAGGAAATCACAAAGGATTATTCTCAAGAAATAGACAACCCAAGCAAATTGTAAGAGAAATCAAGAAACGTTGGACTGCCATTCCAAACTACCATTATAAGAGGAAATGAGCTATAATAGTAGCAAATAGAAAGTTGTATTGGAGGACCAAGCACATGGCGAAACCCTTGGTAGAAAAAGCATCGGAACGCTTATTGGAATTGATTTTGGAAAGAGGATATGAAGTTGGTGATAAGCTTCCAAATGAGTATGAATTGGCCCAAGATTTAGAAGTTGGACGTTCGACTGTTCGTGAAGCTGTTCGAAGTTTGGCTACTCGAAATATTCTGGAGGTGCGCCAAGGGTCGGGAACCTATATCAGCTCTAAAAAAGGAGTATCAGAGGATCCCCTAGGTTTTTCTTTGGTAAGAGACCGTGTGAAGTTGACGACCGATTTGTTTGAAGTGCGGTATTTGCTTGAACCGAGAATTGCGGAGCGTGTCGCTCAGTTTGCCTCGGACGAAGACATTGCTCGACTAGAAGAAATTGTCCTTGCTATTGAAGAGGCCGTTGCTGCTGGAGACACGAAGCATCTGGAGTTAGATGTGAAATTCCACTGTATGCTGGCTGAGATGAGTGGGAATCTGGCTATGACAAGTCTCATGCCTGTCATTAATCAATCTATTCATCTGATCAATGAAAATTATTCAAATCATCAGATGAAATCAGATAGTTTACAGGCCCACAGGAACATCTTAATGGCTATCAAGCAACGTCACCCTGTTGCAGCATATGATAGCATGTTAGCACATATTATATCAGTAAGACAGGTTGTTTTAAGCGAATGGTTCGATAAAGATATGACCTTGCACGGTCTCAACGATCATAAATAGAAATAAAAAATAGACAGCCCAGAAGAATTCTTCTGGGTATTTTTTGCTTTTTTATTGACAAATCATCTGATGAATTGTATACTATAGCTATAAATGACAACGCTTTCTAATTGGAGGTCAAGATGTTAAAGCAATTAAAAGAAAATTACTTTTTTGCTGTGATTCGCGGAAAAGATGAAGAAGATGCGAAAGAAATCGCTCGCCATGCGATTTTGGGAGGTATTCGAAATATTGAAATTACATTTTCGACTCCAAATGCAGCGACAGTTATCAAAGAATTACAAGAGGAATTCTCAGACGATTCTTCCGTAGTCATTGGAGCGGGAACAGTAATGAATCTTAAGTTGGCACAAGCAGCCATTGATGCAGGTGCTAGTTTTCTGGTTAGTCCTCATTTTGATAAAAAAATTCAAGACTTGGCGCAAGAGGCTGAGGTATTCTACTTCCCAGGTTGTGCAACTGCAACGGAGATTGTCATAGCTAGTCAGGCGGGATGTCCTATTATCAAGCTTTTCCCTGGTGGCGTGTTGGGTCCTGGATTTATCAAGGATATTCACGGCCCTGTGCCCCAAGTGGATTTGATGCCTTCTGGTGGCGTATCGGTTGAAAATGTTGCAGATTGGAAAAAGGCAGGTGCTTGTGCTGTTGGAGTCGGTTCGGCTCTGGCAAGTCGAGTGCAGGCTGAAGGCTATGAAAGTGTAACGACGATTGCTCGCAGTTTTGTTGCAGCTTTGGAGGGATGAAATGAGTTTTAATGACAAAAACTTTATGCTAAAAAACGAGCCTGCTAAGGAGCTTTACAGGAAAATAGCAGAGCTTCCTATCTATGATTTCCATTGCCACTTGGATCCGAAGGAAATTTTTGAAGATAAGGTTTATGAAGATATTGTTGATCTGTGGCTGGGGGGTGACCATTATAAGTGGCGCTTGATGCGGGCAAATGGTATCTCAGAAGAAGAAATCACAGGTTCAGCAAGTAAACTAGATAAGTTTAAGGCCTGGGCAAGAACCTTGGAACGGGCTTTCGGAAATCCTCTCTATCATTGGAGTCATTTGGAATTGCGACAGGTTTTCGGTGTTGAGGAATTGTTGACCGAAGAAAATGCAGAGCGACTCTATTATCAGCTCAATGCTTATTTGCAAGAACATCAAGTTAGTCCACGTAAGCTGATTGCGGATGCTAGGGTGACCTTTATTGGGACAACTGACCATCCTCTTGATAGCTTGGAATGGCATAAGCGCTTGGCTGAGGACTCAACTATAGATACTGTAGTGGCACCGACTTTCCGCCCAGATGAAGCCTTTATAGAACATCGAAATTTCAATCCATTTATTAAACGCTTGGAGGAAGTAACAGGGGTAGCAGTAAGAGACTTTGCAAGTTTTGTAGAGGCACTTGGTCAGCGTGTTTCCTATTTTGATCAACACGGTTGCCGAGCAAGTGACATCAGTTTTACGGCTATTTCATACGAAGAAGCAAGCCTTGAAGAGCTTGATGATATTTTACTAGCAAGACTTGCAGGTAAAGAGGCTGGTCAATCCAGTATCAATAAATGGCAGACTGCCATCTTTAGAGAATTGTGCCGATTGTACAAGAAACATGGTTTTGTGACACAAGTTCACTTTGGTGCCTTACGAAATAACCATACAGGACTGTTTGAAAAACTTGGAGCAGATGTAGGTGTGGATTCGATTGGAGACCAGACATGTCTGACTGTGAATTTGAATCGTTTGTTAGATAACTTGGTCAAGGAAAACGCCCTTCCAAAAATGATTTGGTACAATCTCAATCCAAGTTACAACATTGCTCTAGCCAATACTTTGGCGAATTTCCAGTCCAATGAGGAAGGGCTTCGTAGTCAGCTACAATTTGGTGCTGGTTGGTGGTTCAATGACACCAAGTTGGGTATGATTGACCAGATGAATGCTTATGCAGAACAGGGTATGCTTGCTAATTTTGTTGGTATGTTGACAGATTCGCGTAGCTTTTTATCTTATCAACGGCATGATTATTTCAGACGCATTTTAGCGACTTATGTCGGCCAATGGATTGTTGATGAAGAAGTGCCTGAAGATTACAATCGTTTAGGCCAGCTTGTAGAAGCCATATCCTATTACAATGCCAAAGAATTTTTTGAACAATAAAGGAGAGTAAATCATGAAAATGTCATTTCGATGGTATGGGAAAAAGGATCCTGTGACACTTGAAGAGATTAAGGCAATTCCTGGTATGCAGGGAATTGTGACAGCTGTCTATGATGTGCCAGTTGGTCAAGCTTGGCCCCTTGAAAACATTCTAGAGCTGAAAAAAATGGTAGAAGAGGCAGGACTTGAAATTACTGTTATCGAATCCATTCCTGTCCATGAAGACATCAAACAAGGGAAGCCAAATCGTGATGCCTTAATCGAAAACTATAAGACTTCCATCCGTAATGTCGGGGCTGCAGGTATTCCAGTTGTATGCTACAATTTCATGCCTGTGTTTGACTGGACCCGTTCAGACTTGCACCACCCACTTCCAGATGGTTCAACCTCTTTAGCTTTTCTTAAATCTGATTTAGCAGGTGTTGATCCTGTGGCGGATGATTTGAACTTACCAGGTTGGGATTCGTCCTATTCCAAGGAAGAAATGAAGGCTATTATTGAAAATTATCGTCAGAATATCTCTGAAGAAGATTTATGGGCGAATTTGGAGTATTTTATCAAGGCAATTCTGCCAACGGCTGAGGAAGCTGGAGTCAAAATGGCCATTCACCCTGATGACCCTCCGTACGGAATCTTTGGTTTACCTCGTATCATCACTGGCCAAGAAGCCATTGAACGATTTTTGAATCTCTATGATTCAGAGCACAATGGAATTACCATGTGTGTAGGATCCTATGCTTCTGATCCGAAAAATGATGTCCTTGCCATGACGGAATATGCTCTCAAACGCAATCGCATCAATTTTATGCATACGCGCAATGTGACGGCAGGTGCTTGGGGTTTCCAAGAAACAGCACATCTGTCACAGGCTGGTGACATTGACATGAACGCTGTTGTTAAATTATTGGTAGACTATGACTGGACTGGTGCCTTGCGTCCAGACCACGGTCGTCGTATCTGGGGAGACCAGACCAAGACACCTGGTTATGGTCTGTATGACCGAGCTCTTGGGGCAACCTACTTTAACGGTCTCTATGAAGCCAATATGCGAGCAGCGGGTAAAACACCAGATTTTGGAATTACAGTCAAAACAGTTGGAAATAAGGAGAGCTAGTATGACACGTGTTATTGAATTTAAGGACAAGGTTGTTGTTATTACAGGAGCAGGTGGTGTTCTTTGTGGCTATTTGGCAAAAGAATTTGCTAAGGCTGGTGCAAAGGTTGCGCTTTTGGACTTAAATGAAGCTGCGGCTCAGGTCTTCGTTGATGAGATTGCAGCAGCAGGAGGTGTAGCAAAAGCCTATAAATCTAACGTTCTTTCTAAGGAAAATTTGGAAGAAGTTCGCCAGCAAGTCCTGGCAGATTTTGGTCCTGTAGATATATTAATCAATGGTGCAGGAGGCAATAATCCCAAAGCGACAACGGACAATGAATTCCATGAGATTGGACTGCCAGCTGAGACCAAAACTTTCTTCGACTTGGATGAGGCAGGTATCAACTTTGTATTCAATTTGAACTATTTGGGAACCTTATTGCCAACACAGGTCTTTGCACAGGATATGATTGGTCGCTCGGGAGCAAATATTATCAATATTTCCAGCATGAATGCCTTTACTCCTTTGACAAAAATTCCAGCCTATTCAGGTGCCAAGGCTGCTATTAGTAATTTTACCCAATGGTTAGCAGTCCATTTTTCAAAAGTTGGCATCCGTTGTAATGCGATTGCGCCTGGATTCTTGGTTACCAACCAAAACCGTGGTTTGCTATTTGACGAGTCAGGTCAACCGACCGCACGTGCCAACAAGATTTTGACCAATACACCAATGGGGCGGTTTGGTGAAGCGGAAGAGCTAGTCGGCGGCGTCTTCTTCTTGGCAGATGAGAATTTGGCAAGTTTTGTCAACGGTGTTGTTTTACCGATTGACGGTGGCTTCTCAGCCTATTCAGGAGTCTGATGATGAAGATGGAATACGTATTTTGTGTGGATTCTGATGGCTGCGCCATGGACACCATGACCTACAAACATGAACTTTTTTTCGGCCCCTTGGCTGCAGATGTTTTTGGTGTCAAAGATAAAGAACCGTTTTTAGCTGAATGGAATCGAGTCAATCTCTACTCACGAGAACGTGGCATTAACCGTTTTGTAGGCTTAGTTAAAGGCCTAGAATTTGCAGGTGTGACTGGTATAGATAACTTGAAAAATTGGGTCGCGACCACAGATTCTTTGTCAAATGCTTCTCTGGAAAGATTGATAGAGGAGCAGCCGTCAAAAGACTTGGAATTAGCCTTAAAATGGTCCACTCAAGTCAATCAAGCCATTAAGCATTATAGCGGTCCTGTTTTAGCCTTCATCGGCGTTCACAAGGGCTTGGAAAAATTGAGCCAGTTAGGAAAAGTCTACGTGGTTTCTTCTGCTAATAAGGAAGCAGTAGAAGAAGAGTGGACAGACCAGGGTTTGATGGACTTTGTTACAGAATTGTACTGTCAAGACCGTGGCAAGAAAGAAGATGTCATCAAACTGTTAATAGAGGAAGGGTATTGTCCTGATAAGATTATGATGATTGGTGACTCGCCTGGTGATTTGAAAGCAGCGGAATTAAATAATGTCCACTTCTATCCTATTTTAGTAGGACGAGAGATGCAATCTTGGGCAGATTTGACAGAAACGATTGCAGATGAATTTGCTCATCAAGCATTCACAGATGAGAAAGAAACAGAATTGATACAGGCATTTTGGAATAATTTAGACGACTAGAGAAGGGCTAGAGGCGCTATGCCCTCTAGCTTTTTTGGAGGCAAACATGACACATTTAGTAGATTTACGGAAGAAACCTTACAGCCTTGATGAAGAGGCTATTTCTTGGATTGAAGAAACCATTGCTCAGATGACCTTGGATGAAAAAATCGGTCACCTCTTTGTCAACATGGGGAGCCAGCGGACAGAAGAATATCTGACTGGAGTATTAAATGATTATAAGATTGCTGCTGTTCGTTACAATCCTGGGCCTGCTGCAGATATTTGGGAGCAAAACTATATTTTGCAGACTAAGTCTAAGATTCCACTTTTGATTGCAGCCAATACCGAATCTGGTGGGAATGGCGCTGTTACGGATGGAACGAAAATTGGGGATGAAATCAAGATTGCTGCGACAGCCAATCCCCGCTATGCTTATGAAATGGGGAAAGTTGCAGGACTTGAAGCAGCTGCAGTAGGCTGCAATGCCTCCTTTGCACCGATTATGGACCTCAGCCGTAATTGGCGCAATCCAATCATTGCAAACCGAACATGGGGAGCTAATGTAGACCAAGTCATTGAATTATCCAAAGAATACATGTGTGGGATTATGGAACATGGCATTGTGCCGTTTGCTAAGCATTTCCCAGGTGATGGTATTGATGAACGTGACCATCATCTCTCTTTTGCTTCGAATCCCATGACCAAATCTGAATGGATGGAAACATTTGGACGGATTTACGGTGAGATGGCTGACGCAGGTCTTCCAGGTATCATGGCGGGGCATATTCATTTGCTGAATGTTGAGAAAGAAATGCACCCAGAACGTGAATTTGATGACATGTTGCCAGCTTCGCTGAATAAAACCCTCTTGGATGAATTGCTTCGTGGAGAGTTAGGTTACAATGGTGCCATTGTCACGGATGCCAGTCACATGATCGGTATGACAGCCTCTATGCCGCGTCGTGAGCTATTGCCTACAGCTATTGAGGCAGGATGTGACCTTTTCCTTTTCTTCAATGATCCAGAAGAAGATTTGCGATGGATGAAAGAAGGATTGGAAAATGGTCTGCTTTCTGAGGAACGCCTCCATGATGCCCTTCGTCGTACCTTGGGCTTGAAAGCTAAACTCGGTCTTCACTTGTTTGAAGGTCGTCGTCAGGAAATCATGTTGCCAAAAGAAGAAGCACTGGCTTTAATTGGTAGAGATGAGGCGAAACAGCTTGCAAAAGAAGTAGCTGACAAGGCGATTACCTTGGTAAAAGCCAAACAAGAAGGAATTTTACCCGTCAATCCAGAACGCTACAAACGGATTTTATTGGTCGAAGTGGATGGTTATAAGGGTGGTTTTGGCGCCATGATCAATGCTGGCAAGAAGAGAGCAGCCGATACGCTGAAAGAACTATTAGAAGCTCGAGGTCACCAAGTATCTATCTGGGAAAATACGGAGGCACGGATTGCCAAATTGCCAGAAGAAGAAAGACCAGCTGCGATTGCAAATGTCTATGCTTCCAAGCGTCCAATTGCCGAAATCACAGATAACTACGATTTGATTATCAATTTAGTTGATGTCAACTCAGGAGGGACAACTCAGCGGATTATTTGGCCAGCTGCTAAGGGAACACCAGACCAGCCTTTCTATGTTCACGAAATTCCAACCATTGTTGTCTCTGTTCAGCACCCATTTGCACTTGCAGATATGCCACAGGTTGCAACCTATATCAATGCTTACGATGGTTTGCCTGTCACATTAGAAGCCTTGGTTGCCAAACTAGCAGGAGAGTCAGCCTTTACAGGAGTATCGCCTGTTGATGCCTACTGTGGCTTGGTAGATACACAGATTTGGCGCAGAAAATAAGGAGGAAAAGATGCCTAGATTGGTTGATTTGCGGAAGAAACCCTATTGTTTGAATGATGAGCAGATTGCTTGGGTGGAAGATACTCTTGCAAACCTGACTGATGAGGAAAAGATTGGGCAACTCTTCGTCAATCTATTCTTCTTCGGAGGAGACGCTTTTAGTGGAAATAATCTGAGTAATCAGGAATTGATGAACCGGTACCACATAGGTGGTGCTCGTTATATGAATGGCAGTCCAGAACAGGTACAAGGACTGATTAACGAGTTGCAAAGCTATTCAAAAGTACCTCTCTTGGTTGCAGCGAACTGTGACTCAGGTGGAGATGGAGCTGTGAAAGGAGGAACCTATATTTCCTCAGGCGCTCAATCGGAAGCCAGCCGGGATCCTCGTATTCCCTACCTAGCAGGTCTCGTATCTGCGCGCGAGGAGACAGCATTAGGTGTTAATGTCAATTTTGACCCTTGTGTGGATATTGTTCAGAACTGGCGCAATACGATTGTCAATACCAGAGCCTACGGCACAAATGCGGATGATGTGATTGCCTATACCAGTGCCTATTTAGAAGGATTGACTGCTGAAAGAGATGTTATTCAATGTATCAAGCATTTCCCAGGAGATGGTACAGAAGAACGTGATCAGCACCTAGTCCTCGGTGTCAATGAGCTCTCTCCAGAAGAATGGGACAAGAGTTTTGGTCGTGTCTATCGTCATCATATTGAAGCTGGTGTTGAGATGATTATGGCGGGTCATATAGCCTTGCCATATTACCAACAACGACTCAATCCAACTTTGAAGGACGAAGACATTTTGCCTGCAACCCTAGCTCCCGAATTGATTCAAGATTTATTGAAAGAAAAACTGGAATTCAATGGCTTGGTCATAACAGATGCCAGCCACATGTTGGGGATGACAGCAGCCATGCGTCGTGAAGACTACGTACCTGCAGCTATTGCTGCGGGTTGCGATATGTTCTTATTCTTCAATAACTTAGAAGAAGATTTTGAATTTATGCTCAATGGCTACCGCAAGGGAGTGATTACTGAAGAACGCCTTCATGATGCTCTCCGTCGCATTTTAGGTCTGAAAGCCAAACTCAATCTTCATGTCAAGCAAGCAGAAGGAACCTTACTAAAATCAGCTGATGAATTGGCTATTATCGGCTGTGAAGAACACTTGGCTTGGCAACGTGAAGCAGCAGATAAAGCAATTACGCTGTTGAAAGATACACAGAAAAATCTTCCAATCAGTCCAGAAACCCATCGCAGAATCCGTTTGTATTACCTAGAAGGTGAAAAAGAAGGGATTATGGCGGCAAGTACAGAAGTGGTTGATAACCTTAAAGCTGCCTTGGAAGCGCGTGGCTATGAAGTGATCGTCAATGATGGTACGACTCGTATCAAAGGAAAAACGCTGCAATACCGAGAAGAAGTTGATTTAGCCTTGACTGTTGCCAATGTCATTGGATATGGAGCGCAGAATAATTACCGCATCCAGTGGAAAACTGCTATGTCAAATGAGGTCCCTTGGTATGTACATGAAGTTCCAACCATTTTCGTTTCACTAAACTATACAACTCACCTTCACGATGTTACCATGGTCAAAACTGCTATCAATGCCTACCATCACAATAAAAATACTATCGAATCCCTCCTTGATAAATTAGAAGGAAAAGATGACTTCTATGGTGTGCCAAATGAGAATGTTTGGGCCAATAAATGGCAGGCAAAACTATAAAACTATACTCCTTTCTATCCTAGGATAGAGGGAGTTTTCTAGGAAGATTTCTTGCCAAACTTTCTTCTTTTTGATAAAATATTCTTAATTGAATAGAAGTCTGTGAGACTAGTACACCTATGGAAACTGTCCAGGGAGTTGAGCCGTGACTGCAAGCTCAATCAGTGAAAGTTGGTCGAATTCACTCACACAAGGACTTAGAACCTTTATTCACATATATAAGCACTTTACTTGTGAAGACCGGTTCTTAGAAATAAGGTCTGCCTAGCAGATGAAAACGGATGGTACCGCGTGACAACGCTCCGATACGAGTGGTGTCATGCGTTTTTTTATTGGAGGAATTATGTCAAACATTGAACAACAGTTGGCTGAATTAAGTCAAACTACACTTGAAAAGTTAAAAGAAATCCAGCACCAAGGAGAGAAAGAACTACAAGACCTGCGTGTCGCGGTTTTGGGTAAAAAAGGGTCCTTGACTGACTTGTTGAAAGGCTTGAAAGACCTGTCTAACGATATGAAACCAATCGTTGGTAAGCAGGTCAATGAGGTGCGTGATGTGCTGACGGCTGCTTTTGAAGAAACCGCTCAGAAGGTTGCAGCAGCAAAAATCCAACAGCAACTAGCTTCAGAAACTATTGATGTAACCTTGCCAGGTCGTCAGGTTAAGGTCGGAAAACGTCATGTCTTGACCCAGACTTCTGAAGAAATCGAAGATATTTTCTTGGGCATGGGCTTCCAAATCGTTGATGGATTTGAAGTGGAGAAAGACTATTATAACTTTGAGCGCATGAATTTGCCAAAAGACCACCCAGCACGTGATATGCAGGATACCTTCTATATCACAGAAGAAATCCTTATGCGGACCCATACATCACCAGTTCAGGCACGTACAATGGACCAACATGATTTCTCAAAAGGTGCTTTGAAGATGATTTCGCCAGGCCGTGTTTTCCGTCGTGATACGGACGATGCGACCCACAGCCACCAGTTCCACCAGATTGAAGGCTTGGTTGTCGGTGAAAATGTATCCATGGGTGATCTCAAAGGTACACTTGAATTGATCATCAAGAAAATGTTTGGTGAAGAGCGTCAGATTCGCCTGCGTCCATCTTACTTCCCGTTCACAGAGCCTTCTGTTGAAGTGGATGTTTCCTGCTTCAAGTGTGGTGGTGACGGCTGTAACGTATGTAAGAAAACAGGCTGGATTGAAATCCTCGGTGCCGGCATGGTCCATCCGCAAGTATTGGAAATGAGTGGCATTGACTCAACCAAGTACTCTGGCTTTGCCTTTGGTCTTGGTCAGGAACGCATTGCCATGCTCCGTTACGGTATCAACGATATTCGTGGATTCTATCAAGGAGATGTACGATTCTCTGAGCAGTTTTAATGTGAGACCTGTTTCTGATACTGAAAGTATCTAGAAACAGGACGGTAGCCGCTATGGCGGTCTACCTACTCCCCTCACTAGTTCTAAGGTTGAAAAAAATGTCGTTTTCAACCTTAGAACGTCGTAATCTCGAACTATTTAAGGTGTGGGAATCGCTGCTCTGCGACTTTCCTAGCTACCTTATTAGGATTTCAAGCTAAAAATATCGTTTTGCTTGAAATCCGTCGTGATTTAGTAAGTTTGTCAGGTTGTTTAAGGTGAAAAACGGTAGCTGCTCTGGCGGTCTACCTACTCACCTCACTAGGTTTAGAGTTGAAAAAATATCGTTTTCAACATTAGAACGTCGTAACTCCGCTGGAGTAGGTGAACGGAAATCGCGATTAAGCGACTTTCCTAGCTACCTTACTAGGATTTCAAGCAAAAAATATCGTTTCGCTTTAAATACCGTCGTAATCCGATAAAGTTAGTAGATTGTTGTTTGAGAGAAACGGTAGCCGCTCTAGCGGTATACCTACTCCCTCACTAGATTTCTGGATGAAAAAATGTCGTTTTCAATCTTATAACGTCGTAATTCCGCACGAGTAAAGTGAAGGAAAATCGCTATTCTGCGATTTTCCTAGCTCAGTTAGAAATGAGAGGCAATGAGATGCAGATTGATCCTATACGTTTAGAAGAGGTTTCCGCTTTGCAGGAGCTGGCTACACAGACTTTTGCCGAGACCTTCGCTCACGATAATGACCCTAAGAAACTGGAGGCATTCTTTGAGGAAGCGTATTCACTCGAAGTCTTGACTAGTGAGTTATCGGATTCCAACTGCCAGCACTATTTTCTAAGAGTAGATCATCAGATAGCTGGTTATCTTAAGCTTAACCAGGGTCCTGCTCAGACAGAACATGAGCTGGAAAATGCCTTTGAAATCCAGCGTATCTATCTCTTAAAGGCCTATCAAGGTCAAGGGTTGGGTAAGAAACTTTTTGAGTTTGCTTTGGAAAAAGCAGAGCAGTCAAGCTGTGATTGGGTCTGGCTGGGAGTTTGGGAACATAATTACAAGGCTCAGAAATTCTATTCCAAATACGGATTTAAAAAATTTGGCCAGCATGAATTTGCGGTCGGTGATAAGATAGATGTGGATTGGCTACTAAAACGGCCTTTGCACCAGAAAGGATAATATGTTAGTAAGTTATAAATGGTTAAAAGAACTCGTTGACTTTGATGCGACAAGCCAAGACTTGTCTGAAAAAATGTCAACAACAGGGATTGAGGTAGAAGGGGTTGAGCAAAAGAGTGCTGGCCTGTCTAAGTTGGTTGTTGGTCAGGTTGTGTCTTCTGAGCCAATTCCAGATACCCACCTCAACATCTGCCAGGTCAATGTCGGTGAAGAAGTTACGCAAATCGTTTGCGGTGCTCCAAATGTCAAGCCAGGCATCAAGGTGATCGTCGCTCTGCCAGGTGCGCGTATCGCTGGAAACTACAAGATTAAGAAAGGCAAAATCCGTGGAGTTGAATCCTTGGGTATGCTCTGCTCATTGAGCGAAATCGGCGTGTCCGACTCTGTGGTACCAAAAGTATATGCGGACGGAATCTACCACCTGCCTGAAGATGCAGTCGTGGGTGAGCCAGTCTTTTCATATCTGGACCTCGACGACGAGATTATCGAGCTGTCTATCACGCCAAACCGTGCCGATGCACTCTCCATGCGTGGCGTGGCTCACGAAGTGGCTGCTATCTATGATAGCAAGGTCAACTTCAAGCCTGTAGCCTTGGAGGAAAGTGATAAGAAGGCCAGCGATGTGATTGAAGTGGCCATTGAGTCAGAAAAGGTGGCTGCCTACACGGCGCGTGTCATTGAAAATGTGATTATCGCACCGAGTCCACAGTGGTTGCAAAACCTGCTCATGAACGCAGGTATCCGCCCGCTCAACAACGTGGTGGACATCACCAACTATATCTTACTTTACTTCGGTCAGCCAATGCACGCCTTTGACTTTGACAAGTTTGATGGCAAGAAAATCGTGGCTCGTCAGGCAAAAGAGGGTGAGAACTTGGTAACTCTTGACGGCGAAGAGCGTGACTTGATTGCTGATGACATCGTCATTTCCGTTGGGGACAAGGCGGTTGCCCTTGGTGGTGTCATGGGTGGTGCCAACACAGAGATTGACAACAACTCTAAGACGGTTGTGCTGGAAGCAGCCCTCTTTGACGGCAAGTCAATCCGCAAGACCTCAGGTCGCCTCAATCTTCGTTCTGAATCCTCTTCTCGCTTTGAAAAAGGAATCAACGTGGCGACTTTGACGGAGGCTATGGACACAGCGGCTGCTATGATTGCGGAATTGTCTGGCGGTCAGGTCTTGTCTGGCATCGTTTCTGCGGGCAGCGTGGATACTTCGGATGTCCCAGTCACAGCGACCATTGATTACGTCAACCGCTCGCTCGGGACCAATCTGGACTATGCCCAAATCGCAGATATTTTCCGTCGTTTAGGTATGGAAACAACTGGCGATGCAAGTCAGTTTACAGTCGCAGTACCGCGTCGTCGTTGGGACATTCGCATTCCTGCAGACTTAGTTGAAGAAATCGCTCGTATTTATGGCTACAATAATCTGCCAACTACTCTTCCGAAAGAGGACGGAACAGCAGGTGAGCTAACCCTGACCCAGAACATCCGTCGCCAAGTTCGTAGCCTGGCAGAAGGTGCAGGACTGACAGAAATTATTTCCTATGCCTTGACAACGCCTGAAAAGGCTGTGGAGTTTGCGGCACGCCCAACCACAGTCACCGAACTCATGTGGCCAATGACCGTTGACCGCTCTGCCCTTCGTCAGAACATGGTGTCTGGTATGTTAGACACAGTTGCCTACAACGTGGCTCGTAAGAACAAGAACTTGGCTCTTTACGAAATCGGTAAAATCTTTGAACAGTCTGGCAATCCAAAAGAAGACCTGCCACAAGAAATCAATAAATTTGCCCTTGTCTTGACTGGCTTGGTAGCTGAGAAAGACTTCCAGACACCTGCTGTACCCGTTGATTTCTTCCATGCTAAAGGTATCTTGGAAGCTATCTTTGGTCACTACAAGTTGGCAGTTGACTTTATGGCAACCAGTGAGATTGCGGCCTTGCACCCAGGTCGTACAGCTGAAATCCATTTGAATGGGGCTGTGATTGGCTTTGTCGGTCAGGTACACCCTCAAACGGCTAAGGATTACGGTATTCCTGAAACTTATGTAGCTGAAATCAATCTGGATGCGATTGAAGAAGCTCTCCAGCCTGCTCAGCCATTTACCGAAATCTCCAAATTCCCAGCGGTCAGCCGTGACATTGCCCTGCTTTTGAGCAGTGATGTCAAGCATCAGGATGTCTTGGATGCCATTGCGGCTGCGGGCGTGAAACGCTTGACCAAGGTGACCCTCTTTGACGTCTATGCGGGTAACAATATCGAGGCTGGTAAAAAGTCTATGGCTTATAACCTGACCTTCCAGAATCCTGAGGATAGCTTGACGGATGAGGAAGTGGCTAAGTACATGGAGAAAATTAGTAAGGCTTTGGTTGAGCTTGGTGCTGAAATTCGTTAAACTTTAGTCTTTCATTTTATCTTTTAT
>ERZ650312.75-NODE-75-length-43158-cov-11.854279_pt1 | contig 43158 bp, 39 predicted proteins | sample MGYA00376248_ERZ650312 | MGnify/ENA primary metagenome ERZ650312 (study PRJEB26733, sample SAMN07839316) | wastewater metagenome | biome: urban; feature: wastewater treatment plant; material: waste water | place: USA: North Carolina | collected 2016-07-28 ... | reverse complement strand
TCGGTTCTGAAGGTATGTTGGCTTATGTTGCTGGCGTACAACGTAAAGAAATCCGTGGTGGTATCGCTTGTGTTAAACACCAAGCAATGGCGGGTTCTGACATCGGTGATGATCACAAAGAAATCTTCTCTGGTGACAACGCTCTTAAAGCGCACGATGATGCTAAAAACACAATGAACCAATTCGCTGCTCACTAAGCACTGAACTGCTTCAAAAGAAAACCCTGCGAAAGCAGGGTTTTCTTTTGACTTAATTTTGAGCTTGTTGAGTAGGTTGAACGTGAAATATTGAACAAAAATGTTAAGGCATCAGAATCAGTAGCCAAACAATAAAGATAATACTTAAAGAAACAAACTGTGCAGCACTGCCCATGTCTTTGGCATTTTTTGAAAGCTCATGGCGCTCTAGTGAAATACGATCCACAATCGCCTCAATGGCTGAATTGAACAATTCAACAATAATTGCAAGTAAGCACACTGCTACCATGAGGGCTTGTTCTAAGCGACTGACATCACAGAAAAAGCTTGTTGGAATCAGAATCAGGTTAATCAACAGGACTTGGCGAAAAGCAGCTTCGTGCGCAAATGCGGCCTTAAAACCTGAAATAGAATAATGAGTTGCATTAAAAATACGTTTAAAACCTGACTTGCCTTTGAGTGGGGAATATTGGCTCATACCATCAACCATTTTAAAATTTCAGCCACAATACATGATCTATATTAAAAGTCACTTAATTACAGTGCTGAAACAATACTTAATCTATGTACACCTAAAATAAGGAGAAAGAGATTAAAAAAGCCTGCTTTTTAATCTCTATAGTTAAAGGATGGATATGGGTTTGACGTCAACAAGATGCTTAAATGTCTTGTTTACTTTGTGTGACTTATTCTATTTTTTCAAAAAAGCATCCGCTGCTTGACGTCCCAAAGCAGGATCATCGGTAAAGACACCATCCACTCCAGCTTTAAAGAAAATTTCAAACTCTGCCAGCGCGCCTTTTTCGCACTTTTCAGCGGCTATCGCACTACAGTCCAAATAGTCTGGTAAGAAATTATTTTCTGGGCGTAGGGTATAAGGATGTACTTTTAAGCCCACTGCGTGTGCATCGTTCACAAAACTGGTCGGGGTCACCGGCTGAGTATTCGGCACGATATAGGTTTTACTTGGCCCAACACCATGCGCATAACTTGCGACATCTTTTAGCCCTTGAGGTGTGGCCATATCACTATAGCGGAGTGTCGATTTGGCAAGCACAGCATCGGCTGGTTGTTCGGACTTTCCACCATAGAGTTGAATAATTTTGGCATGTCGAATCGATTTTAATTGATCTAACTGCTGACGCATCTGTTTTAAGTTACTGACTTCAAACGACTGGATATAGACAGGTGCAATGTCACGACTATAGGTGTGTTTGGCCAGCGTGGTTAATAGGCGTTGCTCCATGGCCAAATTGAGACCTTGGAAATAGCTGGGATGTTTGGTTTCGATATACAGGCCCACAATTTTTCCTGTCTTTTTATAGTGTGCATCTACGAGTTCAATAATTTCATCTAAAGTGGGCAGATCAAATTGATCATTATATCGGACATTTGCTGGACGAATCTCTGGAATACGTTCTCGTGCCTTCAGTTGCTTCAGCTCGTTTAAAGTAAAGTCTTCAGTAAACCAACCTGTGTAAGTCACGCCATCAACGACTTTACTGGTCTTCCGTTCTGCAAACTGCGGTAAGCTGCTGACATTGGTGGTTCCTCCGATTTCATTTTCATGGCGAGCGACTAAATAACCGTCTAGAGTTGGCACCAAATCAGGCTCAATAAAATCTGCACCATCATCAATCGCTTTTTGATAAGCGGCTAAGGTGTGTTCAGGGCGTAGCGCGCTGGCGCCGCGATGTCCAATAATAAGCAATGTAGGCTCAATGTATTCGGCGTTGTTTGATGGTGGCTGGGATGCTGCATTGTCTTTCTCATCATGATGACAGCCCAATAAGCCTAAAAAAATAAAACTCAATAATGTTCTTTTTAACATGTGTTCCTCAACATTTTATTGTGGTGTTGCGGACTCAGTGTTCAATTTTAATATCTCAGATCAATGACAAATTGCGAAAAATTACAGGATGTCATCAATTGGTCAAAAAGCTTTCTTCATAGTTTCTTCATATTTAGCTCTAATGTTCTATTTCATGTTGTTAAGTCTTGTTTTTTAATGATTCGTCATAGAAGATCAAGCATAAAGTGATACCAGTTTCTAGATCTAGCCTCAGACCCAAGAGTACCGCAGACCCATGCTGTCTAAATTTTTTATTCATCGTCCAATTTTTGCTGGTGTGCTGGCGATTATCGTGATGGCATTTGGTTTATTTGCCACCTTTCAGTTGCCTGTAGAGCGCTACCCCGATATTGCACCTCCGCGAATTACGGTGAGTGCAACATATACAGGTGCGTCGGCAGAGACGGTGGAGGAGAGCGTTACTCAGGTTTTAGAACAGCAAATTAAAGGGATTGATCATTTACTGTATTTTAGTTCGAGCAGTGACTCGAATGGCCGTAGTCGAATCAGCATTAGTTTTGAAAATGGAACAGACCCAGATACCGCTCAGGTTCAAGTTCAAAATGCCATCAATGGGGTGATTAACCGTTTACCAGAAGATGTACAGCGTCAAGGGGTCAATGTCTATAAATCGCTTGGTGATACGCATATGGTGATTGGCCTATATGACCAAACAGGCAAAAGCAGCAATATTGCACTGTCTGATTATATGATGACGCATTTGGAGCAAGATTTAGCCCGTATTGATGGGGTTGGTGAGGTTGATGTCTTTGGCGCGCAGTATGCCATGCGCTTATGGCTGAATCCGCACAAATTGCGTCAATATGGACTGATGCCGAGTGATATTCGTGCGGCGGTTGAAGCGCAAAACACGCAAGTGGCCGCAGGGGCAATTGGCGAGTTACCCAGCCTGTCAGATCAATATTTAAATGCCAAAGTTACTTCAGGTACACGTCTAAAAACCGTTGAAGAATTTGAAAATATCATTGTTAAATCGACCCGCGATGGCAGTTTTATTTATTTAAAAGACGTCGCACGGGTGGAACTAGGCGCGGAAAATTACCAGTCATTTAATACCATTAATGGTTTTCCTTCAGCGGGGATGGGCATTTCACTGTCTTCAGGTGCCAATGCCTTAGCGACGTCTGCATTGATTAAGCAAGAGGTTGCCCGTTTATCTTCTAAACTGCCTGAAGGCTATCAAATTGTTTATCCACGTGATAACACGCCTTTTGTGCAAGAGTCGATTAAGGAAGTGGTCAAAACACTGTTTGAAGCAGTGCTTTTGGTGATTGTGGTCATGTTTGTCTTTTTGCAAAATTGGCGTGCAACGTTGATTCCTACTATCACAGTACCTGTTGTAATTTTAGGCACGCTCGCCATTCTGTATGTGCTCGGCATGAGTATCAACACCTTAACCTTATTTGCATTGGTCTTAGCGATCGGGCTTCTGGTGGATGATGCGATTGTGGTGGTGGAAAATGTTGAACGGCTGATGCATGAACAGCAGATGAGTGCTCAACAAGCCTCGATTGCATCAATGCAGGAAATCAGTGGGGCATTGATTGGGATTACTTTGGTGTTAACCGCAGTGTTTATTCCCATGGCCTTTTTCGGTGGCTCGACAGGAGTGATCTACCGTCAGTTTTCAATGACCTTAGTTGCTGCCATGGCGCTATCGCTGCTGGTCGCATTGATTCTGACGCCAGCGTTGTGCGCCTTAATTTTAAAACCCAATGATAAATCGGCACGATGGGCAACTTGGTTTAATCTGAAGTTAGATCAGCTAAAACAGCGTTATTTAAAGCTGAGTAGCCAGACCATTCAGCACAGTAAAATCATGCTGGTGGTTTTTGTGGCGTTAATTGCCGTCTTTGCGCTGTTTTATCGGGCATTACCGACCAGTTTTATTCCCAGTGAAGATCAGGGTATTTTAAGTGTCCAGTTTAAACTGGCCGATGGTGCACCACTGAGTCAAAGCCGTGTGGTGGGAGAAGAAATTCGCCAATACTTTTTAGATAAAGAACAGGCCAATATCAATTTAGTGATGATCCGCTATGGTCGTAATTTCTCGGGGACGGGACAAAATTTAGGTCAAGGTTTTATTGCGCTGAAACATTGGGATGAACGTAAGGGGAAAGAGAACTCCGCACAAGCGATTCGAGAACGGGCGATTGCTCATTTTAGATCGCATCGAAATGCGCAAATTAATGTAAATATGCCGTCTTCAGTCAGTGGCTTAGGGCAAACCGATGGCATGGAGTTTTGGATACGTGATATCAATGGCGAAGGTCGTGCCTATTTAGAAGCACAGTTCAAAACTTTGCAGGAAGCATCCAAGCAGTATTCTAGTTTTAGCAATTTAGATAAACGTTCTAATCCAGATAAAGCGGAACTCAAAGTGGATGTAAACCAAAAACAAGCTTTGGCCAATGGACTCAGCCAGACCGCCATTAATAGCACTTTATCCAGTGCTTGGGGAGGAAGTTATATCAATGACTTTATTGACCGTGGTCGGATTAAACGGGTAATTATGCAAGGGGATGCCGAGTTTCGTTCAAAACCTGATGATCTTCAAGCATGGACGGTACGTAATGATCTGAACCAAATGATTCCTTTTACAAATTTTGCCCAAGTGTCTTGGAGTGGAGGCCCTGAGGTGGTGAATCGCTTTATGGGCTATACCGCACTAGAAATGGAGGCGGATACAGCACAAAATGTTAGTTCTGGACAAGCCATGCAAGACGTACAAAACATGGTACGAGGGCATGATGGTATAGATTTGGCTTGGAGCGGGTTATCGTTCGAGGAAAACAAGTCCAATAACCAAGCATTGCTGCTGTATTTGGTCTCCATAGGCTTTATCTTTTTATGCCTTGCTGCACTTTATGAAAGTTGGAGTATTCCAACAGCCGTCATGAGTGCGATTCCACTCGGAATTGGTGGCAATATTTTGTTCAGTTATCTGGCGGGTTTTCCGAATGATATTTACTTCCAAATTGCCTTGCTGACCACAATTGGTCTGTCCTGTAAAAATGCGATTTTAATTGTGGAATTTGCTTCATTGGCACAGCAAAAAGGTCAGACCGCAATTGAAGCAGCCTTGGAAGGCGCAAGCTTACGTTTACGCCCGATTTTAATGACGTCTTTGGCTTTTGGCGCGGGTGTCACACCTCTGGTCTTTGCCTTTGGTGCAGGGGCAGCAAGTCGTCAGGAAATTGGGGTGAGTGTACTCGGTGGCGTGATTTTTGGCACGGTGTTGGTATTGCTGTTTATTCCTTTAATGTATGTCTTGGTTCGCCGTGTGTTTCATGGACGAACACCTCAGGACGAAGTCTAAGATCGAATCTGAATCATTCGTGTGGAGTATGAATAAGCAAAGCGAATCTTTAAGCCATGTAGGCCGAAAGGCCCTGACATTTAAAGATCCTTGCTATACTCGCGCAGATAAAGAAGAACAATATTTGAGTGGTGTATGCCAAATCCGTCCTTTTCACAGCAAGATTTCGAAGAGCAATTAAATCAGCCCGATAACCATGCTTTTATCCAAAGTCTGAAACAGTACAGCACTGCGGATTTGGCTGATATTTTAATGGGCCTGCCTATAAATGACCAAATTCGGCTATTGGAACAATTACCACAAGCCAGTTATGTCTTTGAGTTTTTAGCATTAACCGAGCAGCAGCAGCTAGCAGCGCAATTGCCTCAGGCTTTGCTGGTGAAGTTATTGGCTCATATGCATTCGGATGACCGTACTGATTTATTTCAAAGCTTGGCACAAGAGGTTCAAGGTCAGATTTTTCCGCAGCTAGACGCGTATGTTCAAGCTCAGCTGAAGACCTTGATGGATTATCCTGCCGAGTCTGCGGGTGCAATTATGAGCACCGAAGTCATTACGGTACATGCCGAAATGACCATGCAACAGGCGATTCAACATATACGACAGCATGCAGCGGAAAGTGAAACTTTATATCTCATTTATGTGACCGATGCCTCGCGTTATTTACACGGTGTGATTTCGCTGCGGCAAATTATCCAGTCTCCGCCTGAGCAATTGATTGGACAGGTTATGACCAGCCATGTCATCACGGGTTTAGTCAGTGAGGATCAGGAAAGTATTGCACAGAAACTGGCTCATTATGATTTTATGGCTTTGCCCATTGTCGATGAGCAGCAGCGTCTATTGGGGATTGTGACTTATGACGATGCAATGGATGTGGTGCAACAAGAAACCACAGAAGATATTCTAAAAAGTAGTGCGGTTGCGGCCAGTCCGCAGATGAGTATTAAAACGGCTCCAATCCTCTTACTGTATCAGAAGCGGGTGTTTTGGTTGGTGTTTCTGGTTTTTGGCAGTTTACTCTCGGGGCTAGGAATTGCACACTTTGAAGACTTGATTGCGGCGCATATCGTTTTGGTATTTTTCCTACCTTTACTGGTGGGAAGTGGGGGAAATGCGGGGTCTCAATCCGCAACTTTAATGGTACGTGCACTGGCAACCGGTGATGTACATTTTAAAGACTGGTTTTATTTGCTAGGACGTGAAAGTTTGGTTGCGCTGTGCTTGGGTGGAACCATGGCAACGGCAGTCTCCATCTTGGGCTATTTCCGTGGGGACATTCTGGTCGCCGTAGTATTGGCACTGAGTATGATGGGCATTGTGTTGATGGGTTGTCTGATTGGTATGAGTCTGCCGTTTATCTTAAACCGCATGAAACTCGACCCAGCCAGTGCATCCGCACCTTTGGTCACCTCAATTTGTGATGCGTCAGGTGTGGTGGTATATCTGCTGATTGCATCGCAAATTCTGACCTTGTCTTAAGCTTATAAGCTATTGTTTCAGCACAAAGTTAGCACAGAAAAAAGTCATGAAAAGCAGCATAATTCAGTGGTTTTATGATGTTAATGTGGTTGAAATGATGGAGGTCAGTAACAACATGCCTGAACCCTTAGAACAAAAAAAAATGAGCCAGCAAGATGTCATTCGTTTAGAGCGTGATTTGGCCAAATATGCCAATATGATGGATTCTGTGGTGCGTATTCCATTCACCAAGCAGGGAGTCGGTGCCGATGCCGCATTGAGTACTGTTCCGATTGCTGGGGATATCGCAGGTTTTGCCCTAACGTGTTATGCCATTTATAAAGCCAAGCAAATTGGCGTGCCGCAAGAGAAATTGAGCCCTGTATTGAAGCTGGCTATGATTGACGCTGTGGTCGGTTTTATCCCAGTGTTAGGAACATTGTTTGATATTTTTATACGTCCGAGTCGTAAAGCACTGGATGTGGTTCATGACCATATTCGGGAAGAATACCAAATCCATTCAGAGCATCATGTGACGCATCCTTTTCTTCATGAAAAATTGGAAAAGAAACAGCAACAGTCCGCATTTTGGCGAAACCCAGTAGTGGCATGGCTTTGGCTACACATCCCAGATTTGTTTGGCCTGATCTTTTTGGTGTGTTTTATTGGCTTATTGTGGTGGGGTGGTAGTGTGATGTGGCATTGGTTACAGGGACTAAACTTAGGATAGCCACTCATGAAATTTGAAGGTCAGATTACGGCAAATTTGCCAGCGATTGATTTGGCGTGCACTTCTTCATTTTATCAAAGCTTGGGCTTTAATCTGGTTTATCAGTCCGCAGAGTGGATGATTCTGCGTTTGGGCGAAATGACACTGGAATTTTTCCATCATCCGCATTTAGACCCAAATAGTTCATGGCATAGTGCCTGTATTCGCGTAGCGGAAATTCAACCCTATTATGAATACTGGTCTAAAGTGAATTGGTCGTTGTGGGAAAGCGCTCGTATGACCGATATTCAGGATTTTGATGAGATCCGCCAGTTTTGCATCATTGACCCAAATGGCAGTTTATTACGCTGTATCGAAGTGACGATTAAATAAAAATGTTCTTATGCCGAGTCACAAAAAAAGCCTCCATGCGGAGGCTTTTTAAAATCCAGTCAACGAATTGTTTATGGACAATCGAGCTGTTGTAAAGCAGCAACACGTTGTTCAATCGTTGGGTGGGTTTGGAACAAAGCAGCTAAACTAAAGCCTTGCTCTTGACCTGCCGCGATCGCAAACGCTTTCATTTCTTTAGGCATCGCATCTGGAAGTTGTGACTCCGCTTGTAAGCGTAACAAGGCTGAAATCATTGCTTGTTTGCCTGCAAGACGCGCGCCTGCTTCATCTGCACGATATTCGCGGTAGCGGGAGAACCACATCACGATTGCAGAAGCTAAAATACCAAAGACAATATCAAGCACGATGGTAATGGCAAAATAAGCTAAACCTGGTGCTTCACCGTCTTCACGACCAAAGACATTACGGTCAATGAAATCACCTGCGACACGTGCAAAGAACATCACAAAGGCGTTCACGACACCTTGAACGAGCGCCAAAGTCACCATGTCACCATTGGCCACGTGACCAATTTCGTGAGCCAAGACTGCACGAAGCTCATCTTTATTCATACGCTCAAGTAAGCCGGTAGAAACGGCAACTAATGCATCGTTCTTGTTCCAACCTGTAGCAAAAGCATTAGATTGGTAAGACGGGAAAATACCGACTTCTGGCATTTTAATACCAGAACGTTGCGCCAATTGAGCGACTTCTTGTAACAACCATGCTTCAGCTTGGTTGCGCGGGGCATTTGGGTCAATTAACTCTGTACCAGTTGTTTTTTTCGCCATCCATTTTGACATGAATAGAGAAATCATTGAGCCAACCATACCAAAGACAAAACAGATAACCAGTAGGTTACCTAGATTTAAGCCACCCGCGCCATGGTAACTACCGACACCGAAGAGTGACAAGATAATGCCAGCTACAACCAGTACCGCGAGGTTGGTTAGCAAGAACAAACCAATCCGCATCATTGAGAAAATCCTCTTATAATAAAAAAATAATCTGATTTATAAATCGAAAATCATTGCTCTCAATATGAGGTGAAACTCTTCAAAATTCAAGAAAAAATAATAAAACTGCTATAAAAATTATTCTGAAATTTGAATGCGGGCAGAGGCGGTTGCATTGCCTGTGGCATAGGAACCCGGCGCATCAGTAAAACTGCCATCAGCTGCGAGGATAATTTGGCGTGAAGGTGCGCTACGACTCACACTGAGTTGCGTGCTTGGGGAGGAGTCTGTATCGTAATGTGCAGATTGGGCAATGACTTGAGCATTGGCTAGTGTGTTATTTGAGCCTGCAGAGATGTTGATCCCGCCCGCATATAGATTGCTATAGCGGCTACTCACCCGGCGAACATAGTCTTGAGTTTCACGGAAGGGTGGAATACCGCCGTACTTTTGTACATTGCCTTCGCCAGCATTGTAGCCTGCAAGCGCAAGACTGGTGTTGCCGTTAAAGCGTTTCATCAGCCAAGCCAAATACTTGGCACCTGCATTTATATTCTGCTGTGGATCATATGCATTAGAAACATTAAAGCGCCGTGCTGTCGCAGGCATGAGTTGCATAAGACCCTGAGCTCCAACAGGTGAGCGTGCGTTGACATTAAAGCCTGATTCGGTATGCATAACCGCTTTAATTAAGCCTTCAGAAACGCCGTGGGTTTGAGCCGCTTGGCGAATAATGTGGTCAAAAGCATTTTTGTTACGACTATAACTGGGCAACACGGAAGATTCAGAAGCCCCCCAGTTACTATAACTGTGGATATTACTGTCTGGATAATAGGTTTTCTTTTCGACTTTTAAGTTGCTATAACGACTTTGTTTATTGGTTAACAAGGTCGTGCCGTTGGAATCTTTCAATTGGTAGATAGTTTGACCCGCGTGACAATCTAGTGCCATGAACGAAATCGTCATACACCCCAAAACGTAAAAACGACTCAAAAGCAGCTTATTTTTCATTATCTATTATTAATCGTAAAAAAATCGATGTCAGTGACTAGAAATGAGTTTAGCAAAAAAAGAACCGTCTGAAACTATTTTAAGTTTAAAAAATCCATGTCTTTGTAAAAATCAAGTCAAATTGTTGAGCAAGTAATCAAAAAAAATAATTAATTTATTTTTAATGAGGATTGCTTGACTGGGTTAAGTTATTGAAATTTAATGGTAAATAAATTGATTAAAAAATAATCAATTTAAATAGAAGCCTTAAAGAGTGGGGGGAACACCCTGTCAAGTCGATTAGAATCCACAAAGTTATCCCCAGCTTTTGTGGAAAAATGTGGAAAAGTCCAAAACATAAGCAGTTCAGCTAAAATATGAACGCAATCGTTCAAAGTTAAACCGATTTCAATACATGAATATGACAGCAATGACAATTCATGAGAATTTACATTCTTTAGGTGCGAGATGGCTGTGAATCGGATAAAATTGCGCGGTATTTTTTTTAAGGTTTAACTCGTCTATGTTCTCGCCAGTTGAGTCCAATCAGGGATTTAATTTTAAACCAGAACTACCCACTAGCTCTGCGTATTATCGTCTGTTGAAAAAGTTACGCCGTCAGGTAGGTCATGCCATTCGCGATTTTAAAATGATCGAAGAAGGCGATAAAGTGATGGTCTGCATTTCCGGTGGTAAGGACAGTTATACCTTGCTCGATATTATGTTGCAGTTTAAACGCATTGCACCGATCAATTTTGATGTGGTGGCTGTGAATTTGGACCAGAAGCAACCCGGTTTCCCTGAGGACGTGTTACCACGTTATTTAGAAGAGAATAATATTCCCTACTATATCTTAGAAAAAGACACCTACAGCATCACCAAACGTTTAACGCCTGAAGGCAAAACCTACTGTGCAGTTTGTTCACGCTTACGCCGTGGCTCTTTATACGGCTTTGCGCAAGAAATTGGCGCGACCAAAGTGGCGTTGGGCCATCACCGTGATGATATCTTGGCGACTTTCTTCTTGAACTTATTCCATGGCGGTAGCTTAAAGGCGATGCCTCCTAAATTGTTATCGTCAGATAAAAAGAATATCTTGATTCGCCCACTGGCTTATGTGGAAGAAAAAGACATCATTAAATATGCTGAAATGCGTCAGTTCCCGATTATTCCGTGTAACTTGTGTGGTTCTCAGGAAAATCTGCAACGTGCCATGTTAAATGACATGTTGCGCGAGTGGGATAAAGCGCATCCAAAGCGTTTACACAGTATTTTTGGTGCCTTGCAAAATGTGTCGCCATCGCAGCTGGCAGACCGTGAGTTATTCGACTTTGAAGCGTTAGATAGCGAACGTGAATTCGACTTTAAAGGTGAAAGTTGTTCAACGGAAGATGAACCGGAGAACAAACGCATTAACATGGTTAATCTTGGCTTTGCAGCAGACTAATTTTGTCAGTTAGGCCAATGCAAAACACCAATCAATGATTGGTGTTTTTTTTATGTGGATGATTTTGATAAACTTTGTATAAGAAATATAAAATATGAACGGTACGTACAAAAAACTTTAGGCACATGTAGGATATACATGCTATAACAATCTCCGAGCGTATTTAGCTTCACAATGATGCCGTCTGGATAGGCAGCACACAACGAACAAAGAATTGAGGAAACATCATGCCTGCTTTTTTAACTGATGATTGGTTTTCAACTGTAGAAACATTAACTGCTCAAGCGGGGAATTTGAACCTGCCGCCAGCACTTGCGAATCTTGCAATTAACTTAGTTGTTGCTGACAATGCGGGTAATACCGAATTATCTTTAGATGGCGGCGCAATTAAAAAAGGTTTGTCTTCGAACGCGAAAACAACTTTGAACATGGATGCTGAAACACTACGTAAAGTGTTCCTTGAGTTTGATATGGCTGCAGCAATGCAAGCGTTCATGACGGGTAAAATAAAAGTTCAAGGCGATATGTCACAGTTGATGGCATTGCAAACAGCGAAGCCAAGCCAAGAGCAAAAAGATTTATTTAAGAAAGTGCTTGAGCAAACAGCTTAAGTGTTCTGAAATAAAAAAAGCTTACCTATAAAGGTAAGCTTTTTTTATGCCAATAGAGATGATCTTTTAGATATTGACCAACTGTGGCGTGGTTTTAATGTGTTCAAGATAAGCACGGATACGTGTCACATACTGTAGTGCTTGACGGTAACGGCCATTCTTCGCTTGGTTCTGTTGTAAGTAAGCATACAAATTGAGCCAGTTATTGGGGTCTTTACCTTGTGCCTGAATCCGTTTTTGAATCTGATTCACCGCACCCGGTCCCATATTGTACGCAACCAGTGCATACCAGTTACGGTCAGGGAAGGGGATATCCTCATAGCGACTCAGCATTTGGTCGTAGTACTTGGCACCACCTTGAATGCTTTGCGCAGGATCGGTACGGTTACTTACACCCATGGCTTTGGCTGTGCTATTGGTCAACATCATCAAACCACGAACACCCGTGGGAGAAACGGAGTTCGGTTTAAGATAAGACTCTTGATAACCAATCGCTGCCAATAAGTGCCAATCTAAGTCGTACTTTTGCGCTGTACTTTTAAAACTGGCCTTATAGATCGGCATACGTTGACGCAAATCGCGTTGAATCGTATTCCAGTTTTCAGGCTTCACGACATTACGGTTGTAAAAAGAGGCCAATTGACCAATTGAACCAGATTGTTTACCACGGCAGACAAATCCACTCGCCGTTTGCGTCAATGGATCATTCGCATGTTTAAATACCCAGTTCAGCTCAGTATTGAGGCCATTTTTACGTAAAACGTTTAAATCACCACAAGTTGCAGAAAAGGTTGCGAGACTTTTTTGTTCAATCGTTTGAACACTTGCCGTCGTCATTGCAAAATTTGCTTTGCCCTGTGCTACCCATTTCAGTGCTGTAGCATTATCGGGGACGGTTTTGAAGTCTAGCTTTACATTTAAGCTGTCTGCATAGTTACGTGCAAGGTCATAACCAAAACCATGCAAATGCTGACCATCTTTAAAAACGGTCGTTGGGTTTTCCACTGAAACGACAGTCAATTTATTATGATTGACGACGTTATCATATTGGTAGGTCTTACTTGCATTAATACTATGAAATGGAATTAACAAAGTACTTAAAGCAAGGGCTTTCAACGGGAGAGAGAAAGTTAATGAATTAAGGCAAAGCCTCGATCCAGAAGTTGAACTACTGTGCATGTTGTCTCCGCTACAAGTAATTTATGCCCTAGAACGCAAAGGCAAAAACATGCCTTAAAACGAGTTCAAGTTGTCTAAATTCAATAAGAGGTTGGGCATTCATGACGTCATTCAAAATGACATGGGATTAAGAAGATTATGTAGAAAAACTACATAGATTAAAAAATAGGCAACTAATTTAAGATGTGCGCATAATATATAGCAATTTTAAAAGTGTCAAATTTTGTGCAATATTTTTTTGAAAAATGTAACATAACGATTTAATTTAATTCAGGAATTTATTTTATAAACTTCTGTTGTGGAGAAATAAGGGATAAAATAATCCTTTGTTGTAAATCAATAAGCAGATTTAGACGGCATTCATCATGAAATCAAACTTAATTACACGTGCAGGTCACGACAAATTGGTGGCGGAATTAAAGCAGCTTTGGCATGAAGAACGCCCTGAAATTACCAAGAAAGTAAACTGGGCGGCAAGCCTTGGCGACCGTAGTGAAAACGCGGATTATCAGTACAACAAACAGATCTTACGTAAGATTGATCGACGAGTTCGCTACTTGGGAAAACGCCTCGAAGAACTTCGTATTATCGACTTTTCTGAAGAGCAGGCTGGCAAGATTTATTTTGGCGCTTGGGTCGAAATTGAAAATGACGCAGGGGAACAAAAAACCTTACGCATCGTCGGGGTGGATGAAATTTACGATCATCACCCGCAGCACATCTCCATCGACTCGCCGATGGCACGTGCTTTACTGTCCAAACAAGTCGATGATGAAATTGAAGTGTTGACGCCAACTGGAAAAAAACACTGGTATGTCAATTCAATTCGTTATGACAGACCTGAAAGTTCAGAGAACTAAAAGATTTTGTTTTAATTTTAGCCACTTGGTGTGATTTTTGAAGAAAAGTATTTGCCAAGTAGATTGAATGTTTATATGATGTCGCCCATGGAAGCGTGGCAGAGCGGTTTAATGCACCGGTCTTGAAAACCGACGAGGGTGTGAGTCCTCCGTGAGTTCGAATCTCACCGCTTCCGCCAAATTATTTTTAAATACAAATTAAAACTAATCATTAATCGATAACCCAAGTTTAAGTTGGGCCATTACGGCAAGTAGTGTGGGGCACACCACATAGATCAGCAGTGATCAAATTCTAAAAAAAGCAGTCAGACCTTCTCTTGCTGCTTTTTTTATTTAAGGCATTTAAGCCTTCTTTTATAACTATTCAGCTATAGCTTGAGTTGTCCAACTCGATCCTTTTTTGGATTCACTATTCGTTTCAGACAAGCAATTATAGAGACTATGCAGTTGTACTGTGTAGCAGTCATTTCTGTAGATCAGTTTTTTGAAAGTTTCTCAATTTCTCAGATGGGTTTTTAGCATCCTTCGTTCGGCCTATCTAGCAACTCATTACCTATAAGTTGGAACTACATATGCCGTGTAAAAGTATAGAGCGATAGTTCCGTTTCGCTTTTTATCCACCGCCATTGCGATGGGGCTATTGAAGGGTATTCTCCCGCATTTGATTTATCTGATATTTCCTTCATTAAATAAGCAAAGGTGGCTTGCATATTTTTACAGATTCTATAAATTAGGTAGGTCGGTCTATTTAGTTGAGTGTGATGAATACGAAAACTGCAAAACAGAAAATTTTAGATGCAGCTGCGATTTTGTTTTATAACGATGGCATCACCAGTACAGGGATTAACAGCATTACCGATAAGGCCAAAGTTGCCAAAATGTCCTTATATAATAATTTCCCGACCAAGGCTGACTTGATTACCTCTTATATAGAAGCACGGCATCAAGAGTGGTTAGATTTGTATGCGCTTCGAAACCAACAAGCTCATACTCCTATTGATAAAATTGTCGCGGTTTTTGAAGCCTATCAAGACCATGCTGAGTTTGCCTATGAAAAAGGCTTTAGGGGCTGTGGTTTGTTGAATGCTGCTGCTGAGTTCCCAGCGCACAGCGCCGAGCGCTTGGCTGTGAAAGCGCATAAGGATGAAATTGAAAACATTATCTCTACACAGCTTGCCTATATTATTTCGGACGCAGACAAGGTTAAACAAATGGCTTTGTTGTTGTCTTTTATTCTAGAGGGATCGATTGCGCGAGCAGGCTTGGAAAGCTCGAGTGAAAAAGTACAAGCTGCAACAGCGATGGTGAAAACACTTTTAGCACAGGAAATCAGCACGTGAATCAGTCTGTTTCTGTAGTACCAAATTATGGTTTTATTGCAGTGCTGTTCGCTGCTTTTCTATGGGGAACGACGGGCACAGTCGCATCTTTTGCACCTAACTTGAGTCCTTTGGCGGTTGGCGCTGCGGCAATGGGCGGTGGTGGACTGTTACAGGCACTTTTAGCGCGAAAAAGTATTATCTACCATCTGGCACATATCAAAGCCCATGCGGTGATGCTCGCTGTAGGCGTAATTGCGGTTTTTATTTATCCCTTGGCCTTTTATTCATCGATGCACTATGCAGGCATAACCATTGGGACGGTCGTTTCGATTGGTACGGCGCCTTTATTTACCGCACTTTTAGAAAGGGTGTTTGACCGAAAAGCACTTTCAATGACATGGCTGATGAGTTTCGTCTTGGGGGTGACGGGCGTTGCGCTACTTTCACTCGGGGAATCACATGCTGTAGCAACCACGGAGAATCTGTCCCAAAACTGACCAATGTTGGGTATTGCTTTAGGGGCGGTTGCGGGATTGACCTATGCTTTATATTCTTGGGCGGCAAAACGAATGATTGACCGAGGAATGCATGCGAAAGCGTCTATGGGACTCATCTTCGGACTTGGTTCTTTATTATTACTTCCGACTTTATGGATAACAGGTTCAAACTTGTTTGAAGAAAACATCAACCTTTATGTCGTGGGGTATATGATGTTGATTCCAATGTTTTTGGGCTATGTTTTATTTGGATATGGCTTAAAAACTGTGCCTGCCAGTAAAGCCATTACTTTGACCTTGTTTGAGCCTTTGATTGCCGCTGTATTTGCAATCCTGTTGGTGGGAGAACAACTTGCACCAATCGGCTGGATTGGGATGGTTTTAATTTCAATCTGCTTAGCATTACTCACCAAAGCAAAGTAAATTTCCTCATTGGGTCATTTCATACATGATGATACATAAACAAGAAATAGCGCTTTTCGCAGCCGTATTGTCTTTAATTTCAGTACAAGTGGGTGCTGCGTTTGCAAAAATGCTTTTTCCCATCCTCGGAGCTGAAACGGTTGCTTTAGTGCGTTTAGGTTTATCCGCAGTCTTTTTATGGATTGTATTTCAGCCATGGAAAACTTTTCGTCAAAACAGCATGGAATGGAAAGATCTCTTTTGTTATGGCGTGATTTTAAGCTTGATGAATTTACTCATTTATAAAGCCTTTTCCTATATGTCGGTCGGGATCGCGATTTCAATTGAGGTCTTAGGGCCTTTGACTGTGGCTATTTTTATGTCACGAAATAAATCGGACTTTGTCTGGGGTGGCTTATCGCTGATTGGTTTGATCTTATTTCCCTTAGGGAAGGTGGATAATAACTTTAGCTATATTGGCATGTTATATGCGCTTGGTGCTGCCATCTGCTGGGGACTGTATATTATCTATGGAACCAAAGTGGCCAAAGGCGGCAGTAACACGGTAGCAATTGGCATGATGATTGCGACGCTATGTATTGTTCCTTTTGGAATATCTAATGTTGGACAGGCTTTTAGTACATATGAGGTATTCGGTCTATGCATTGTGGTGTCATTGCTGTCGAGTTGTATTCCATTTTTACTGGATATTTTTGCAATGAAGCGTTTGTCACCCAAAATATTTGGGGTGTTGTTAAGTGCTTCACCAATCATCAGTGCATTGGCGGGATGGTTTATTTTAGGTGAAAATTTAAACCTTTATCAAATGATAGGGGTGTCAATTATCATGGTATCGTGTGCAGGGTTCTTCTATTGTTCTTATCAAAATACAGGCGTTGCTCAAACATGTGTAGACTAGGTTTGGTTATTGAAACTGAAGTAGGGCAGTCATCTAATAGCCATTATTTATAACCCGATATAAGGTCAAGATTGATGCCTCGTTGGACTAAGCATCAATCTTATTGCAGTGAAATTGGCTATACACCTTAAATCCTTAGAGGTATTTAAGAATACGAATGTGTTTGTTTTTATGTTTAAAGGCTGAGAATTTCAACATCAACGGATAGAGAGCCACAGTTAAAATAATCGAAATGAGCCAGAGGGTGGAGACATGATCGACGCCGAAGTATTCGCCATGGGTCGTGCCAAACAGAGCGACCGCAATGAGATAGAGGGCTTTCAGCAGATATAAGTGTACGATATAGAAGAACATCGGCACGGAACCAAAGATAATCAAGGGTTTGATCCAAGGTTTACTTTCAACCCTTTGAAGTAACACTAACAGGACTAAGCCTAGCCCGACATTCCACAAAATAAACAGCAGCGATGGCGGATATTTGGTAAAGTTCAAAAAACTCATAACGGTTTCAGTGCTGGTCGGCATGACTGACCATGCTTGGTCGCCATAGAGATTGATCATTCTTAAAACGATAAATAAGCTGATACTGGCAAGCCCGAAGCCTAACAAGATTTGATTTCTTTTTGCGACATCGTGTGTGCTGTTAAATACGGTATGACCGATGCAATAGCCGAGGGTAATTACCCCAATCCAAGGCAGTACTGGGTAAGAGGTTCTAAAACGAATCAGATCTCCAAATTCGATCCAACCACGTTCATGTAAAATAAACCACAAATTTTGCAGGATCGGCATCTGCGAAAATGACACTTGATCCAGCGCATTATGTCCAAAAATAATGCTGAGACTGACCACCCAGAGCCACTTTTGCGATAGCCCAATCAAGCCTGCTAAAACCACCATACTGAGACCAATGGCCCAAATCACTTGTAAATAGATGACATCGGGCGGGAACTGTCCAGTCCAAGCGAAGTTGATAATGATCAGTTCGAGAAAAATCAGAAATAGACCGCGTTTGAGTAAAAATTCACGTGTCATTTGAGCGCTGTTGTTTTTTGCTTGGTAAAGATAAGCCGATAAGCCTGTTAATACCACAAAAACAGGTGCACATAAATGAGCCAAGATCCGGCTAAAGAAAAGGGATTCTTCGGTTCCTGGAATCAGCATCGGGTCGGGGACTTGCTGGTGGAGATAAAAAGTTTCTCTGACATGGTCGACCATCATAATCAGAATAACTAATCCTCTGAGGGCGTCAATCGCTTGTAAACGTTGTGAAGGTGTAGACATAAGATGAATTGAAAATTAGTGTTATGGTATAATGTAACATTTATTTCAATCATTTATATCTGAAATTCAATCAGTAAAACTTATATGCAATCCAATGGTTCGAGATGAAGTATCAAAGGTAGATGCATTAATTTGTAGACGACTGGTCTATTATTGATTTATAGTGTGGATATGAAACGATCAGACAAAAGTGAAGCAACACGACTACACATTTTAAATAGCAGTTTTCAACTGGTATTACATAAAGGTTTTGTCGGAGTGGGTTTACAGGAAATTCTAAAGAATTGTGATGTGCCGAAAGGTTCATTCTATTACTACTTTGCTTCGAAAGAGGCTTTCGGCTGTGCGCTACTCCAGCAGTATCTGGCCGACTATAAAGTCAAAATCGATCAGCTGATACAGCAAGAACAGCGAAGCGCCTATGCAAGCCTGATGGCACTTTGGCAAGCATGGATTGATAACTCATCACATATTGAAAGTGATGTTGAACATCATAGCGATGGGGGATGGGCGGAGAATTGTTTGATCGTCAAATTGGCAGCAGAAGTCTCAGATTTATCTGAAGATATGCGTCAGATTTTGAACTTCGGGGTGCGTAAGTTAACAGAACGTATTTCGGGTCTAATCCAAGCCGGGCAGCAAGATGGTTCAATTCCAGCGCATATTGACGCTGAAAAAATGGCACAAACCATGTATCAATTGTGGTTGGGAGCAGCTTTATTGGCAAGACTGGCCCGAGATAAGCAGCCCCTTTACCTCGCTTTGGAAACTACCCAACAACTATTACAGCCGATAAAGGAATAGCAAATGCAAAGTATTATTCATCACCATTTTGGTGAACCTGTTGACGTCTTGGAAGCTGCAGATATGCCGCAACCTGAACCGAAAGCGGGTGAAGTACGTATTAAAATGATTCTATCGCCAATGCATAACCATGACGTGTGGACAGTGCGTGGTAGTTATGGTTATAAACCAACACTGCCTGCAATTGGTGGTAGCGAAGCTGTGGGCGTGATTGATGCGCTTGGTGAGGGTGTACAAGGCGTATCGGTAGGGCAGCGTGTAGCAGTTGCTGCAGTTCATGGCAGTTGGGCTGAGTATTTTATTGCGCCAGCACATGGCATCGTGCCTTTAACTGATGCGATTGATGATGAAACGGCAGCGCAGTTGATTGGGATGCCGATCAGTGCACTGATGCTTTTAGATTTTATCGACTTACCAGCAGATTCGTGGTTGATTCAGAACACTGCCAATGGTGCGGTGGGTAAAACCGTGGCAATGATTGCAAAAGCGCGTGGTCAAAAGGTGATTCATTTGGTTCGCCGTACTGAGGCTGTAGCTGAAATGCAGGCCTTAGGCATTCAAAATGTGGTGGCAACAGACCAAGCCGATTGGAAAGAACAAGTCAAAGCGATTCATGCAGATCAGCCACTGATTGCGGGTGTAGACTCCATTGGTGGTCAGGCCAGTGGTGAAATGTTGGCTTTGCTGAGTGAAAATAGTCTATTGGTTTCATTTGGCAGCATGACGGGTGAGACCATGCAAATTTCTTCGGGAGATCTGATTTTTAAACAAGCCACAGTCAAAGGTTTTTGGGCGAGTGTGGTGAATAAGCAATTGTCTGCTGAACGTAAAAAGGCGTTAATTGTGGAGTTATTGACGCTTGCTGCACAGAAAAAATTACTGCTGCCTGTTGAAGGTATCTTCAGCTTTGCACAAATTAAAGATGCGGCACTCAAAGCGACGCAAGGCGCGCGTCAGGGTAAAGTACTTTTGAAACCTTAACTGTTTTTCGACCTAGATCAGCTGTGAAGCTGATCTAGCATCATTCATCAAAAATAAGGATAAAGCGTATGATGGGACAAATTTTGATTGCTTTAATTGCACTGTTGCATGTGTATATTTTAGTTTTAGAGATGTTTTTATGGGATAAGCCCTATGGTTTAAAAGCCTTTGGCAATACGCCCGAAAAAGCACAACTGACCAAAGTTATGGCACAAAATCAGGGTTTATACAATGGTTTCTTGGCTGCAGGTTTATTTTGGGCATTATGTGCACCTGAAACTTATGCACTGCCACTGGCCAATTTCTTTTTAGGCTGCGTTTTGGTTGCTGGCATTTATGGTGGGTTGACCGCCAGTAAGAAAATTATCTACATCCAAGCCTTACCTGCTGCTGTAGCTTTACTTGCGGTGAATTTTCTCTAAGCCAAGAGAAAAAATTGCTTGAGTTCTGCATTAAAAAAGCCAACGTCTCGACGTTGGCTTTTTATTGTGAGTGATGACTTATTTGACTTCAGGCAAATCAAACCAAATCACTTGTGCATCTTCTAAAGCTTTAACGTCGCTTGCTTCTAAGAGCGCAATCGCATCACCTGCATGAAGAGTATGTTCTGCAACTTGGATTGAACCTGAAATTACATGCACATAGTTAATATGCTGTGTAGCTTTAACTTCTAGCATTTGATCTTTTTCAATCACAGCCGTTTTGACTTCGGCATCTTGACGAATATGCATTGCAGCATTGTCATTTGGACCACAGATCACATGCCATTGATTTGGCTGCTCATGCGGATCAAGACGAATCTGTTGATAGGTGGGTGCTGCATCTCTTTGATTTGGGGTAATCCAAATTTGTAGCAAATGTACTGGCTCATCACCTTGATTCATTTCGCTGTGCTGCACACCCGTACCTGCACTCATCAGTTGCCACTCACCTGCTGAAATACCACCATGGTTGCCCATGCTGTCTTTATGGGTGATGGTGCCTTTGAGTACACAGGTTAAGATTTCCATATTGTCATGGGGGTGTTGTCCAAAACCTTGATGGCCCGCGATCACGTCGTCATTGATGACACGTAGAGCACTCACGCCCATATATTTAGGGTTATACCAACTGCCAAAAGAAAAGCTGTGTTTAGACTCTAGCCAACCGATATTGACATGACCGCGGTCTTGACTGCGATGAATGAAAGCATCCATTTTGAACTCCAATCTTATTTTTAATCTATGGAGTAATTTTAGCGTTTTATATTTATCGCTAAAATAGTGAATTTGCAATGTTGCGTTTCAATATTGAAATGATTAAACGCAACATAGCAGTCTTAGTCTAAATCACAATACCGCACACGGAAATCTTTCCAGACGTAGTTTTTGCCTTGAGCATATTCAGCTAAAAATTGTTGATGTAGCTTCGGCTGCTGTTGCATCCAGTCATTGCCCCATTTCACACCGAGCGGAGCCGCTTTGTCTTTAAAAACAAAATAGTCATCAAGGCAAGTGCTGCTTTCAACGGAGAGCGGTACATCTTGATCATCGAGATAATTTTCATAATTAATCGAGTTGGGTGGATTCTTTAAGAACACTTTGTCACTGGCGGTGAGCAGAATTTTCTGTTCAAAGTGCTTCAATTGACCTTGTCTGTACTCATAGCGGGTTTCAAGGTTATAAGGGTGCGCGGTTTGGTAGTCGCCCGGGGACTTGGTGCTGTATTCCAGTATTGCATGATTATAATCCGATGAGTCCTCGTCCCATTTGGGGCCAAAACTCATCCCATCTTCAATGGCAGGAGCCACAAATTGCACGCGGTGGAGCTGTTTGCCATTCGTGTCGATTTCAATAATTTCATAGCTGTATCGGTAGCGATTGTTGGCATAGATGGCGTTCATGGCCGCATTGGCTTTTAACTCCGCAGGGGTATAGGCATAGCGAGTACGAAAGATCAGTGCGAGATGCTGAGCGACAGGCATAATCGAAAACAGCTCATGATCTTTGACGGTGTTGTTGAGTTGGGGCTGTAGGGTGATTTTTTCTCGATTTTCAGCATAAGCCTCGCCTATTGAAAAAACTGCCGAGTGGGGCTGGTTTAAATAAAGTAGTTTAGGCTTTGCTCCTGTTCGAATCGCGTAATAGTGAATCGGAGATTTGCCTGCGATGACATAATAGCGTGCATTCAAAAGTGGATCTCTGAGGCTATCTTGCTCCGGAATATATTGGGGATGACGGATTTTTTCATGATCATCCAGACTGTCAAATGGATTGTCAGATTCCACCACATAAGCAGAAGCATCCACGCTGGTCACGATTTCTTCATCTAATTCGGCAAAGCTATAAGTTGAGAAAGATAGTAAGCAGGCCACGGGCAGTATTATTTTTAAAGCGTTCATCGTCATTTTTATATTGTTGTAATTGAAAAAAGGTGCTCTCAAGAGAACACCTTTTATAGCGTAAATAACTTAGAAAGCCAATTATTCTAAGAATTTAACCGTAACACCTGACTTCACTTTTTTGCCAAGATCATTGGCATCCCAGTTGGTCAAACGGATACAACCGTGCGATGCTGTTTTAGAAATAGCAGAAGGGTTTGGTGTACCGTGGATACCAAATGATTTTTTGCTTAAACCAATCCAGATATTCCCTACAGGACCATTTGGACCCGGTGGTAGAGAAAGTGGTTTTAAGTTTTTGCCCTGTACAAAGTTACTTGGTGAGTAGCTATACCAAGGATTTGGCGCAACACCAGTGACTTTATAAGTACCCGTTGGAGACGGAGTATCTGAGCTACCAATGGTTGCAGGGAAAGAACCGATCATTTGGTTGCGGCTGTTAAATAAATACAGCTGTTTTGCACCTTTGTGCGCAACGATCAAATGAATGTCTTCTGGCACTTCATTGCGGATATTGGCCACAATAATTTTTTCGCCCGCTTTTTTGAAGGTTGCTTTTGGATTTAACTTCTGCAAGAAGTCTTCATCCATATGGAACTTTTCACCCAACATTTCAGTCACACGGGTGTAATACAAACCTTTCATTTTGGCTTGTAGTGCATAATCGCGTGGAATTGATGCGGCATAAGGACCTTTTAGGTCTGCTTCGGTAATGGTGTATTCAATAAATGCAGGTTTAGAACCTTGGCTTGCAAGTAGAGCATCCCAAGTTTCTTTGGTTAAGGTACCTGTTGCTTTTAAACCGCTCATTTGCTGGAACGAAGCAATGGCTTTGAGGGTATTTTTACCGCTCATGCCATCAATTGCACCCGGAGACGCATGCGCATTATTGAGCATCACGTGAGCACGTGCATAGACAGGGAATTGGCCTTTACCAATATTGTCAAACCATTCTGCACTGTTTAAACCATTTAATGTCCACGATGCTTTTGCTGCAGCAGGATTGGTCGTCGTGGTGGTCGGTGCAGTGGTGGTTTTGCTTGGTGCAGCACCAACGTCAGCTGTTTTATCTTCAGATTGTTCAAGTTGATCTAAAGTTTGCGAAGCTTGGTTTAAGTCTGCTTGTTCTTTTGCTGTAATTTGGCTATTTGCAACCGCAGTAGAAGCTGAAGCGACATCTGTTGCTAAAGGATCAATAGGATCTTGAACTGAAGTATCAATGATCTTTTTTGGCGTCAAGGGTTGTTCAGTAGTAGATGCAGCAAACGCTGTACCAGCAAGAATGCAACTTAAACTCATCGCGAGTATTGTGCGAACGAACATGTAATTCAACCTTAAGAATTATTCATTTACAAAGTAAAAACTAGTGAAGTATTACAGAAAAAAGATGGAGATGCAGTATTTGTTTTGTGTAAATATTCGTTTGTATCTTTGTCCTGATCGAATTTTAGTGTTATGAGAAGTTATTAAAAATTCGACCTTTTTGTTATGATGGTGAGCAAATTTAATTGAGATGGGAAAGTAAATGACGACGCTTAAAAATGATCGTTTTCTACGTGCTTTATTACGTGAACCTGTAGATACCACACCCGTCTGGATGATGCGTCAAGCAGGGCGTTATTTACCTGAATATCGTGCAACCCGTGCTCAAGCGGGTGATTTCCTTTCGCTGTGTAAAAATAACGAATTTGCGTGTGAAGTGACTTTACAGCCTTTACGTCGTTATGAGCTCGACGCTGCCATTTTATTTTCAGATATTTTAACTGTACCCGATGCTTTGGGTTTAGGGCTTTATTTTGAAGCTGGGGAAGGGCCTAAATTTCATAAAACGGTTCGTACTGAACAAGATGTGGCGAATTTACCTCAGTTTAATGCCGCGTCTGATCTCGACTATGTGATGAATGCAGTCAAGACGATCCGTTCAGCGCTTGGCGGCCAAGTGCCATTAATTGGTTTTTCAGGCAGTCCTTGGACGCTGGCAACTTATATGGTTGAAGGTGGTTCGAGCAAAGATTTCCGTTTCACCAAGCAAATGATGTATGCGCAACCTGAAGTTTTACATGCGCTGCTCGATCGTTTGGCTGATGCGGTGATTGACTATCTAAATGCGCAAATTGATGCAGGTGCTCAAGCCGTACAGATTTTTGACAGCTGGGGCGGGGCATTGGCGCACCGTGAATATTTAGAATTTTCTTTAAAATACATGCAAAAAATTGTTGCAGGTTTAAAACGTGAAAATGAAGGACGTAAAGTGCCTGTGATCTTATTCACCAAAGGTGGCGGTCAGTGGTTAGAGCCAATGGTGGCAACAGGGGCAGATGCTTTTGGTCTAGATTGGACTACGCCATTAAATGTGGCTCGCCAAACGGTGGCTGGCCGTGCGGCACTGCAAGGCAACTTAGACCCTGCAACATTATATGGTTCGCATGAGACCATTGTGAAAGCCACCAAAGCCATGTTAGATGACGCTTATGCAGGCGGTGAGAAAACGGGTTATGTTGCAAACTTAGGTCACGGTATTACCCAGTGGGTTGACCCTGAAAACCCGAAAGCCTTTATTGATACTGTGCATGAATACAGTGCCAAATATCTCTAAGTTTCACAGCTTCAATTCAATTAGGGTTCATGCGTGATCACGATTTTAAAATCATGTTTTGAGTTCTCATCTAAGGCAGCTTCGGCTGCCTTATTTGGGATATTACTGTTATTGGCTTTTGCGTTCACAGCCAGTATGGGGAGTCAGGAATATTTCGGCTTTTTCCGTTATGACTATCTATTGTTTTATGCCGTACTGATACAAGTTTGTCTGTTGTACTTAAAACTCGAGTCTTGGGCCGAAGCCAAAGTGATTGCGTTATTTCATGTGATGGCAATGGTGATGGAAATCTTTTTGACCCATCCGCAAATTGCATCTTGGCAGTATCCGCATCCCGCCGTGTTTAAAATTCTCACCGTGCCGTTGTTTGCAGGTTTTATGTATTCGGCTGTGGGCAGTTTTTTTGCGCGTTCATTACGTCTTTATCATGTTTCTTTTGAACACTTGCCCCGTTTCTCCGCCATGCTGACATTGGCGGTGTTGTCTTATATCAACTTTATGTCCAAATTTTTTGTTCCAGATATTCGTTATCTTTTGTTTGCGTGGAGCATAGTGCTGTTTTGGAAAACCAAGATTGGCTTTGAATTACAGCAGCACCGTTTTCAACTGCCGATGTTACCCGTACTTTTACTGTTGGCTTTTATTATTTGGATTGCGGAAAATATCAGTACGTTTTACCAAATCTGGTTGTACCCAAGTCAAGTCGATGCATGGCATATGGTCGGTTGGGGCAAGTTGGGTTCTTGGTATTTATTGCTACTGCTCAGTCTGGTGTTGGTGCTAAAGATTTTAGGGAAACGAGATCTACGTGGCAGTTGGTCCTTATACCGCTAAAGCACATTTTTAAATATTCACTTCACTTTAGTATAAATTGTTTTGCGTTATGCGCTTGTTACCGCTATCTTACAAGGGTGTAGCTCAAAATACACACAATAGGAACAATAAAAATACTCGGAGATAATCGAGTCTGGAGAAACCTTATGTTGAAAAAAATAGCATTGGCTGCGGTTTTGGCTGTTGGTTCTACCGCTACATTTGCAGATAATGACGTCGGTTGTGGTATTGGTTCACAAATTTGGGCTGGCCAGTCTGGTAAAGTCGCTAAAATTTTAGCGGGTACAACCAATGGTCTTTTTGCTAACCAACTTTTCGGTATTACCTTTGGTACTTTAGGTTGTAGCGGTACAGGTACTGTGACTGCTCAGGCAGTAACATTTACCAACGAAAATGCGGAAGCATTGGCGCGTGATATGGCAGTTGGTGAGGGCGAAAGTCTAAATGTACTGGCTGAATTACTGAACATCCAGTCTGAAGATAAAGCACGTTTCTTTGAAGTGTCTAAACAAAACTTCGCAAAAATCTATTCAGCTGAAAACCAAGATGCGCTTCAAGTATTAGCATCTTTACAAGCAGTGATGGCAACGGATAGCGTATTAAAAGCATACGTTTAATTGCACCATAAAACCCTGCCATTCAGGCAGGGTTTTTCATATCTAAAAAAGAAGAATAGCTAACACTGCATGAAATCTGTTGTCCTCCTCTTTAGTGTGCTATTCAGCACCAGCATCTTTGCTCAAGCACCTAGCTCAGCAGAGTTTTATATTGAAAAAGCACAGCAACTGAAGCTAGCATCAAATGTGACTTGGCAACGTTTGATGTATGTCAATGTTTCAGGACAAAGTGAAGTCACTTACCGTCCTTTTTTTTATAGCGAACACGGACAAACTCAGCTCAAACAAGAGCTTGATGCCAATATTGCAGCACTTTTTACTCCAGCCGAAGCCAATCAATCGATTCAGTGTCGCTTTCCGGCACGTTCAAAATGGCTCATAGGACAACTGAATATTGCATCAAACCAACTGCCTAAAGCCTCATGTCCTGAGCTGGATGAGTGGCTTGGGCAAATTAAGCCGTATAAGGCGACTTTAATTTACGCCACGGACTTTATGGGCAATCCCAGTTCGATGTTTGGGCATACCCTGTTAAGGCTCGATCCTAAAGACCAAAAACAGCTGAACTTAGTCTCTTATGCCGTGAATTATGCAGCGACAGTGGCCAATAGCGACAGCTTTTCTTTTGCATGGAAGGGCTTAACCGGGCAGTACCCAGGTGAGTACTCACTCATGCCGTACTATCGAAAAGTGAAAGAATATGGTGATTTGGAAAGCCGCGATTTGTGGGAGTACGAGTTAGCCCTGACGCCAGAAGAAACCAAAACCATGGTTGAGCATATTTGGGAACTCAAGCATGTGCAATTTCCTTACTATTTTATCAGTGATAACTGTGCCTATCGTTTACTGGGTTTAATTGATTTGGTACGGCCAGAGGTCAACCTACAAAAACAATTTAAAACCGCTGCGATTCCTGTTGAGACTATTAAGGCGGTCGATGAAAACCATCTAATTGCAGAAAGTGTTTACCGTCCAGCTTTAGAAACTCAGTTGTTGGCACAAGCCAAACAACACGGACAAGCCTTGGCAGCGGCTGCGCATCAGGTTGCGCAACTTGAACCTGCTCAAATGCAAGATTATTTGAATCGCTATGCCTTGGTGGATCAGGCACGTATTTTAGAAATGGCCTATGACCATGTGTATTTACAGTTAATTGCACAAAAGATTGCGGCAGAAGACGCCCAACCGCGTATTCGACAACTGCTGGGTTTGCGGAGTCAGATTGACTTGGAAAAGCAACGTCAAGTGGTCGAAGCGCCAAAAGTAGATCCAGTAAAAGGCCACCATGCGCGAACCGTTCAGCTTGAAGCAGGTGAGATACAAGGTGACACTTATTTCCGACTGAGCCATCGTCAGGCCTATCATGACTTGATAGACCCGCAAGGCGGTTTCCGTTTGGGTACACAGCTTAAGTTTCTAGACGGTAGCCTCGAATATCGCGATGATCGACTAAAACTGCAAGAGTTGAATGTGCTGGAGGTCAATGCCTACAGTCCACTGACTGCCTTTAAAACTCCCTTAAGTTGGGGCTTCAATATGGGCTGGCAACAAGAGGCACTAGATCGAGATGGTGCATTTAGTGAACAGGATCAACACGGTGTATTCAATCTATCCAGTCAGTTTGGCTATAGTGTGGCAGATCAAGAGCGTCAACATTTATGCTATGCACAATTGCAAAATCATGTTCAAGCAGGTAAAGCTTTAGACCGAGGTTGGCGCGTGGGACTTGGGCCAACGGTAGGCTGCCAGAACATCTGGAGCGAACATATCAATAGTTTGGTACAGGTCGAGCTGCCATATTGGGAAGATAGCCATCAATGGCAAGTCAGACTGAATACTCAGTTGCAATATTTATTCAATCAGCAAAATGCGTTGAGGCTTCATTGGCAGTATCAACAGCAAAAAGGCAAAGATTGGGATCAGACGGGTTTGAGTTATATCCATTTCTTTTAGTTCGATCCTCTTTTCAAAGCTCCATTAATGGGGCTTTTTTTATGAAAGTCATTGCTGTTAAAACAACCAAACGTGAGCCTTACTTTTTATAAAGTGCTGAAAATGAAAGCTGATGGTGAAAATAAGTATTGAAATTTGTTATATTAATCACATAAATGTCTAGTAAGTCTCAAAAATATATAATAGGTAAGTTTTATGAATGATGAATGCATGGCTAAATTGGCCGAGCAATGGGGGAAAATTTGCCAACATTATTCAGTGAATGATCACGTTAAAGCGCAAAATTTTATTCAGCAGCATTCGTCTGTATTGGTTAATGAATTTTATAGCAATATTGTCTTGGAGCCTGAGGCTGCAGATTTTTTTAAAGATGACATCATTCAACAACGTTTAAAAAACAGTTTAAACCAATGGCTCATTGAAAGTTTCGACGTGGCTGTGAATGAAGCTTATTATGCAGCAGTTGAAAAACAACAAAAAGTTGGGCAGGTACATGCGCGGGTGGGCATTCCTTCTTGGTTGATCATGCGCGGTATTCGCGAGATTGAAAACAAGATCTTGGAACTCTTGGCTGGACTTCCGCTAGAAAATAACCACCACATGCTAAGTTATATGCTGCAAATTATGGGTTTTGCGACAGAAATTATGTGCAGATCCTATGAAGCCAATACTGAGCGGAGCCATGAAGTTAAGCATAGCTATCGTTTATTTTCTGCAATGCAAGATGTCGCGGTACAAAAAGATAAGCAGCGCAGCATTTTACTCGACTGGGAAAATGAGTTGATGTTCAAAGTCTTCTCCGAGCATCCGCAGTTGCAACACATTGCTTTGTCTAAGTCAGAATTTGGTCTATGGTTTGTGCATAAAGCAGCGTATGCGTTTACAGGTGCAGAGCAGGTGGAGACCATTATCAGGCTGATTCAACAGGTCGATACCCTCAATTTTGACGTGCTCGACTGTCAAGATCAGGCTCAGAAGGTAGAACGCATTCAAGAAATTCGTGACGTGAACCGACAGATTCAGCATTTGGTCGATCAACTGTTTCAAGTGACCGAATATATAGACTCAGGCAATGACTCACTGACTCAGCTGTTAAACCGTCGTTATTTAAGTACGATTGTGTCGCGTGAAATTAATTTTGCCCGTAAAAATGATGCTGCGCTCAGCCTACTAGCAATTGATGCGGATTATTTCAAACGTATCAACGATAAATATGGGCATACCGCAGGGGACTTGGCACTGCGTTTTATTGCGGAAGTCTTGTTAGATGTAGCGAAGGGCAGTGACTATGCCTTCCGTGTCGGTGGCGAAGAGTTCTTATTGCTGTTGGTCGACAGTGATCTCACGCGTGCTTTACAAATCGCTGAAACGATTCGCATGCGGATACAGGAAACCCCAATTCGTACCGCTCATGGGCAAAGTTTTAGTTTTACCGTCAGTATTGGCTGTACGGTTTATAATGGTCATCCTGACTATCAACGCTTTTTAGACACTGCCGATTCGGCACTCTATGCCGCCAAAAATAAAGGGCGTAACTGTATTCATGTGACTGAAAAAGTCCTGAGTGTTTAAATCTCAGACTTAAACACGAACTGTTCTAAGACGTTTCAAATCGGTTGTTGAGGTGCTTATACCTCAACAATCACATAGTATTTTTTTACAGCTTCAACCACTTCAAATGTGCCGATAAAACTCGGTGGAATAATTCCTGCCTGACCTGCTTTGACTTCAATGAAGTTTTGAGTGTGGGCATCATGAATACGGATGCAGCCTTCCATCACTTGAAAGAATTCTTGTTTATTGTCGGCAAATTGAATATTCCATGAGCCAACTTCACAGTGCCAAATCCCGCAGCCCATGTGTGGGTGTTCATATAGACTATAGGTCTGGCGCTGTGGGTTGCCTTGGACCAAACGGTCTGGACGTGGAAAATCAATACTCTGTTCGCCTTGGGTCAAACCATGACCTGCTAACCAAATTGCTGACATTGCGTATTCCTCTAAACAAAAAATGAATCGTTCAATGATATATGCATAAAAAAAGCCCCAACAGAGGTTGAGGCTTAATGTTTCAATTAATAGCTTTCAGGGACTGCACTTAAAAACTCGCGACGCTCTTCTTTATTGGTTTTAAAGTCACCAATAAAGGAAACGGTACGTGTAGTCGATTCTTGCTTGCCGACGCCGCGCATCATCATACACATATGTGCAGAATCAATCATAACCGCCACGCCACGTGCACCTGTCACTTCTGCAACCGCTTCTGCAATCTGCTGCGTCAGGTTTTCTTGAATCTGTAGACGACGTGCAAACATTTCGGTGATGCGTGCAAATTTAGAGAGTCCAAGGACATTACCCTCAGGTAAATACGCAATATGTACGCGACCATAGAAAGGCAATAAATGGTGTTCACAGAGTGAATAAAATTCGATATTTTTAACCAGTACCATTTCACGGTTGTCCGATGGGAACACCGCATTATTGGTCACTTCTTCTAAGCTTTTGCTATAACCAGACGTTAAATACGAAAAAGCTTTAGCAGCACGCATAGGCGTATCGAGGAGACCTGGACGGGTTAGGTCTTCACCAACGGCAGTTAAGATGTTAGCGTAGGATTGCTGCATAGACATAAGACGTGTTCACTTACACTGATATTGAACAAGGACGGCATTGTAGCAGAAAACTATTCCAATGCCTTATTTTGGACAAAAATCCGATTACTGTTTAAACTTTGGGTTCTTGTCGCTTCGTTTTAGCAACACTAAAACTGCACCTGTGCCACCTTGCTTCTCTGGTGCACTTACAAAAGCCAGCACATCGCGGTGTTGACGCAGCCAACCATTCACATAGGTTTTTAAAATGGCTTCTGGACCTTTGCCGTGTACAATTTTAATGACATTTTGATTTTCATCTTTGGCCATTTGAATGACTTGTAAAACTGCGACACGGGCTTCTTCAACGGTGCAACCATGCAAGTCGACTGCTTCAAACCAACGAATGTTACCCGCTTTTAAATCTTCAAATACTTTGTGTTGTAGTGTAGCAATGCGATAACTAAGTGCGGCTTGGCTCGCTACAGGGTTGAGCATTGCTTGAGTATCGGACAGCTCAGTTGCATCGGTATGCATTGGGCCTTCAGCCGCTGCACGTTTTGCTAAAGTTTGCGCATCGATTTTTTTCTTTGGATTTTTTTCTATTTTGGCAATGTTCGCGGTCTCCATTTTTTGGACACCTTGCATTTGTTTTTGAAACAACGCGAAATCATCTTCTGGCTCGGGCGGAGCAACTTGAGCTTGGGCCTCAGACTGTTTGATGGCAGTCGAATGCGGATTGGTGATTTGCTTTTTAAAGTCTTTCAGTAAATTAAACTGTTCTTTAGAAAGCGATGAATCATGTTTGCTCATAGTGTCAGAAAAATACGCAAAATAAGAAATTAGGCGATAATTATAGTCTGATTTTCCCTATATTTGAACTGAATTGCATTCATAGAGATTTGCAAAAAATTGCATATCAAATGGCTAATAGTATTCTGCGGGGTGCTCAAGAGAACTGCTGTTCTGTAAGAACTTAAAATGATTGAACCCGAGCAACCATTCTATCTAGATAGACAAATGATGTACTCGGGTTCAGGTTTGGCATGCTAAGTCAGTCGTGACTTAACTTGCACGTAAAGTACGGATGATTTTATCCAGTTTTTTATCGATTTGGTTACGATAAAGGTCAGGCAAGACACGCGAAAGTTTGGCAAGAATACGTGCTTGAGTACTTGGAATAATCATAAATTGGGATGAGAAAATGCCGTTGTAAATTTCCTGACAGGCCTTCTCTAGTGGGAGGCTGCCGCCAAGTTGTTTTAATGCCGCTGTGACTGGTGAACCATTTTTACGTTCGTCAAATACCATCGGTGTTTCAATTTCTGGCGGGCAAACCACGGCAACTTTAATTTTCTGACTACGCAGTTCCATACGTAGCACTTCAGCCAAACCGACCACGCCAAATTTAGATGAGCAGTAACCCGTATAACCATAACAACCGACCAAGCCCGCTGCTGATGCAACTAAAACCAGTTTTGGTGATTTGCCTTGTTGAACCGCTTGCTTGAGATGCGGTAAGGCAGCATGGGCTACATTACGGCTACCGACTAGGTTGATATTAATTTGTCGTAAATATTCTTCAGAAGTCATGTCTTCAAATGATTTTGCAATTGCAATGCCTGCTGAGTTAATCAACAAATCTGGTGTACCAAATGCAGTCACCGCTTCTGCAAATTTTGCAATGATGCTGCTTTCATTTTGTACGTCCACTTCAAAACCACAGACAGCAGGGGAGCGCTTTTGCAAGTCAATCACCGCTTGTTCAATCCCCGCGTGGGCGAAAATACACACTTGGTAGTTATCTTTGAGTAGGTATTTAGTCAGTTCAAGACCAATACCGCTGCTGCCGCCTGTAACCCATGCTGTTTTCATATTTTTTTTCATCACAATATCCTTTTGAATGTTTCGAATGAGCCTTAAACGACTTCGTCTTGAAGTAGAACATCACCAAATTGTTTACGGAGTTCTGCCTTCACAATTTTACCTGTACCGTTGATTGGCAGTGCATCTACAAAAATCACCACGTCAGGAATCTGCCAGCGGGCAATCTTATTATCAAAGTAAGCCAGCGCTTCTTCTTCAGTGAGAGTTGAGTTTTCCTGTCTTACGGCAATCAAAATTGGGCGCTCATCCCATTTCGGATGACGTGCTGCAATAGCAGCTGCCATGCGAATTTCAGGGTGACCTACGGCAATATTTTCAAGTTCAACCGAAGAAATCCATTCACCGCCCGATTTGATTAAGTCTTTGGCACGGTCGCAAATGGTCATATAACCGTCTGCATCTAGGGTCGCGATATCCCCCGTGTCGAACCAACCATCGGCTGTGGTGGCACTTTTTTCTTGATTGAAATAATGATCGACAATCCAAGGGCCACGAATTTGTAAATTCCCTTGAGTATGACCATCATTAGCTAAGACTTGATTGGTGCTTTCATCAACGATACGTAATTCAACACCAAAAGGTGGACGACCTTGGGTTAAGCGTAACTTTTCAAACTCTTCAGCACTCAACGTGGCATGTTTTGCTTTCGGTTGGTTCGCTGTTCCCAGTGGGCTGGTTTCAGACATTCCCCATGCATGAATGGTGTCGCAAGCATAGTTGTTTTTGAAATCACGAATAATCGATGGCGGGCATGCAGCACCACCCACGACATTACGGTTCATACTTTCTAAAGTTGTCCCGCTTTTTTTCGCAGCAGCTAATAATCCTTGCCAGATGGTGGGAACACCTAAAGCCACAGTAACTTTATAGTTGTCAATCAGGTCAACAAGGCTGTCACCATCTAGATTTGGTCCCGGTAAAACCACGCTACTACCGACCATAGCTGCGGCATATGGCACACCCCATGCATTGACATGGAACATTGGAACAACAGGCATGACCACATCATTTGCCGACAGGTTTAATGAGTCTGGCAAGCTAATTGCCATGGTGTGTAATAGGGTAGAACGGTGGCTATACAGTACGCCTTTCGGATTGCCTGTTGTGCCTGAGGTATAACATAAAGAACTTGGGGTTTCTTCGCCGAATTGCGGCCAGTTAAATTCAGCAGATTGGTTTTGAATTAAATCATCATAGAAAATAACATCTGGAAGTGCTGCAATGACGTTTTCATCACGCGCACCGTAACAGATAAATTTTTCAACGGTTGGTACTTTGCCTTGGATTGCGACAATTAACGGTAGAAAAGTTGAATCAAAGAAAATCGCTTTATCTTGTGCATCGTTAATAATGAACACCAGTTGTTCTGGGAATAAGCGAGGGTTGATGGTGTGGCAAACATAACCACTACCCGAAATAGCATACCAAGATTCTAAATGACGGTGGTTGTTCCACGCGATCGTTGCAAGACGATCACCTTGGTTAAGATTAAATGATGTGAAAGCATTGGCTAAACGTTTGCTATTCTGTTGGACCTGTAACCAATTGGTGGTGGTCATTTGTCCAGTTACTTCACGTGAAAAAATAGAAGTATCTGCGTGGTACTTTGCCGCATGTTCGATTAAATTACTAATCAATAAAGATTGGTGCATCATTTTGCCAAACATTTCATTCATCCTTGGTGACTATTTTTCTAATAAAAAAGGCTATTTGCTGAAGCAAAAAGCCTTTTGGAATTTATTTGTCGCTAAATACAACATCCGAACCCGGTTTAATATAACGCGGCATTTTTTGCCCTGTATGTTCAGCCACGACGTGAAGAGTGCGCTCGATCCAACCTGCATCCATAATAAACATCAGTGAATCATCATCATTTAAGTTGACGTTCGCACCATTAATGACCATAAAGCCTTCAGCACCTTCTGGTGTTGCTAAAGTATGGATCGAACCTGCTGGTTCAAATAAATAGCTGCCAGCCGTTTGAACATCTTCAGGATATTCGACATAATGCCATGAACCTGCTGTTGTATAGAAATGTACAACACCGGTATGGAAGTGACGTGGAAGGATAGTACCCGGTTCAAAACGGGCATGAATGACCCAGACGCCATTATCGGGGTCTAAAAAGCAAGGTGTGACATGCACACCCGGTAGTGCATTTTTGATTTCGCCATCTTTGATGTTAATCGTTAATAATCGATCCTGATGTTTAACTGATTGTGCGATGCTCATGACAAACTCCTTGTATGTCTTGGAATCAGAATATGATATGAGATATCAATATCTAAGATTTCCTTAAGCCTGAGCATAACAATGTTTCAGAAAATGCAAACCACTCGAAAGAATGGAATTTACATTGTTTGATAAATGCGCGAATGAACAGTTTAAAATAGGGATTGGAATGGTTTTTGATGCTATTTCATATTGCTTAACTGCGGTGACCCTACTAATTTATAAGTGTTTTAGACTGGAAAATGGCATAACATGATTGGTTGAGGATGATGTTTTGCCAAATGCAAAATTCAGGGAAATAAATGTTGCAGATGTAATTGAATAAAAAGATTGGATGAATATACATGCAAGTGTTGAAGACTAAACTCAGTCGTCCGAGCATGCTGAATGGCAGGGCAATGCAACGTCCCCAACTGTTAAGTCAGATCGTGGACTATTGTCAGTCTTCTTTGGTTTTTATTCACGCCGCGGCGGGTTATGGAAAAACCACGCTGATGCATCAACTTTCAGAGTCTCTTTTAGCAAAGGGAAAGAAAGTCTGTTGGTTAACTTTGGATGATGATGACAATGATCCGATTCGACTCTATCAATACTTGCGTTTAGCGCTTTTAGATTTAGAACCACCGCATTCGATCTCTTATGGACAGATCCATAAACAACACATCATTGAGCTGACGCAAAAAGTTGCAGAAGAGGATGCTGACACTGTTTTATTTATCGATGAGTTTGAAGCATTAACAAACCCAGAATGTTTAAATATCTTTTGGTGGTTGTACCAGTCCTTACCTGAAAATTGTCATTTGCTGATTGCTTCAAGGGTCAAACCCAACTGGAGTTTCGCGAAAGAATATCTATTGGGTCGTTTAAAGTGGGTCACAGAGTCTCAGTTGAGTATCAAACAGCAAGAAAGCAGTGCGCTTATTCAGTTTTTACAGCAACAAAACTTTGACCAGCTTGCTTTAAGCACAGAGCTTGCAGAACAACTGATTGATAAAACTGAAGGCTGGTTTACAGGCATTCAGTTCACCAATTTATATTTGAAAGAACATCAAGATATTCATGTTTTTATTCAAAATTTAACTGGTGCGCATCATCAGATTGTGAATTACCTCAGTGAGCAGGTTTTTTTACAACAAGACCCTGAAATTCAGCAATTCTTATTGCAAATTAGTGTACTGAGAAAAATTAATCCAGCTTTGGTCATCGCCTTAACGGGTAATCCTGCTGCACAGCAAATTCTCGATGTCATTAGTCAAAAAGGTTTGTTCATTCAAGCGATAGATGAACAGCGTACATGGTATCGCGTGCATCATTTATTTCGAGACTTTTTGCAATCGAAGTTTAAGCTTTTACAACCTGATGCATATCAGCAAATGCATAGTAAAGCGGCAGAATGGTTCAAACAACAGCGTTATCTGATGGAGGCGATTTATCACGCCCAACAAGCAGAAGATCAGCAGTTGATTTTGTCATTGCTCAACTCGGTGTGTCGTGAACTGATTTTAGAAGGCCGACACTATACTTTCTTGGAGTTGGTCAAACAGATACCAGATTCTGTTTTGGTGCAAAATCCAAATTTGCTCTATGACATTATTTGGACCTTGGTGCTGACCCATCAAGTGACCTTAGCCAATCATTATCTACAGCTCTGGCATAGCGTGGATCAACATGAAACCTTATTACAACATGAGGACCAATTAGGTTTAGCCCCTCTCATTGCAGTTTTAGAAGACAAGTTAGATGTGGCTTATACCTTAGCGCAACAAAACTTAGCACAACTGGCAAGTACGGCTTATTTTGCGCGTGCTCCACTCATAGGAATTGTGGGGTTGTATCACATTTGTTTGGGGCAAATGAGCGAAGCACGAAAGTTGCTGCTACAAACGCGTATTATCTATTTGCAAGGGCATAACCTATATGGTGTGGCAATGGTCGATTGTATTGATGCCCTATGTGATTATTTATTAGGAGATTTGACTCTCGCAGCAGAAAAGTTTGCACAAGTTGGACAGAGCGAGGAATATCGTAAATTAGGCTTAGATGATGACAATAAAGCAGCCATTATGAATATTCTGAGCAGCTTTAAAGCAGACCTATATTATGAAATGAACCAAATGTCACAAGTCGAATCGGCATTAATGGATTTTAAGGGCGGCGGTAATCTGGCAATGCCTGATATGGTGGTGGTGGGCTATATCTTACAAATGCGTTTAGCTACCTTGCATCAAGATCAAGCCGCGATACAAGTGTGTTTGCATCAAGCCCATACCCGCAGTAGTCAATGGTCGTTACCTCGACTCGCACAAACTATACAAGCCTATGCGCAACAAGCAAGCCCGCTTTCTGCATTAGCTGATACTGAACAGGCAGTATTTCAGCCGTATTTAAATTTCACCCATTTGCTGCGTGGCGATGATTTAATGCTGGTGCGTCAGCAAATTTTCATGGGGCAAGCCGAGCAAGCCAAAGAATATTTAAGCCAACAGTTAGCATTTTTTAGGATTTATCCGATACGTTTTGCGCGTGTTCAAATCTTGTTTGCACTGGCCCTGTATCAGTTGAAACAACATGAACAGGCTTTTGACGCTCTACAACAAGCGCTTGAAACCCTCATGCCGACTCAGGCAGTGCGGGTGATTCTAGATGAAGACCCTTTAATTTGGGATATATTAAGTGGCTTAAATCAGCACGTAAGTCGACAGAAGCAAAAGCATACAGTTGTGTTATTAGAATATATTCAGCAACTTCAAAAGCTCAACCAAGCTGAAAGCAGTGCTGAAGCTTTGATCGGAAGTTCTGGCCTTGAGGCTTTATCAAAACGTGAAGTCCAAATTTTAGAAAAATTAAGCCGTGGCTGTACTGATGCTGAAATATCCGAGTCGATCTTTTTGTCCATCAATACGGTGAAATGGCATCTGCGTAAAATCTATAACAAGTTGCAGGTCCGCTCTCGAATGGAAGCGGTGAATGAGGCCAAGAAGCAGGGCTTAATTGAGTAATTTAAAATTGAACAATTTTTTATATGTTACTGTTTAAGCAGATCTTCAACAGCTTTTTGAAAGTGCAAATCATAAAGTATTCAGGGCAAGAGCATGCCTTACCCTGAATATGCGATTAAAGTGATTTAGGTGTTCCAAATAGCTCAGTAAAGGCGTGATCTGGACGGGGCTGCTTCATAAAGCTTTCACCGACCAAGAAAGCATGAATGTCATGCTCTTGCATCATGGCAACATCCGCTGGGGTCGCAATGCCGCTTTCCGTCACCAGTAGACGAGATGGTTCAAGCAGTTTTTTCAGACGAATCGAGGTGTTTAAGTCCACATCAAAGGTTTTTAAGTTGCGGTTATTGACACCCAATACGCAACGCTCAGATAGACGTAAAGCACGTTCAAGTTCTGCTTCATCGTGTACTTCAACCAAGACATCTAAATTCTGCTCAAAAGCCGTTTTAGACATTTCTTCGAGTTGTTGATCGGACAAGCATGCCACAATCAGAAGAATACAGTCCGCATGTAAAGCACGTGCTTCAATCACCCCATAAGGGTCAATCAGAAAGTCTTTGCGTAATGCAGGTAGGGCACAGTGAGAACGTGCAATTTGAATATTCTCATCGGCACCTTGGAAAAAATCGACATCGGTTAAAACCGATAAACATGCAGCACCCGCGGCTTCATATTGCTGCGCGATTTCAGCAGGATCAAAGTTTTCACGAATGATGCCTTTAGATGGTGATGCTTTCTTAATTTCAGCGATCACACCCGGTTGTTTGCTCAGTAAAGACTTTGCAAAACCACGTACAGGAGTTGCCTCAAGTGCCCATTCTTCAACATCTTTATAGCTACGTTGTTTGAGGCGTGCAGCAAACTCTTCCTGCTTGCGATCCACAATTTTGCCTAAAATCGTATTTGCGATATCTACCATGACAAAATCCTGTCTATCAAGCGTCGTATTGTTTAAGGGTTTTGCTGAATTCAGCAAGGATGCTCATCTTTTCTAAGGCTTGTCCGCCGTAGATGATGTCATGTGCTAAAGCCACGCCTTGCTTATAACTGGTACAAAGTCCAGAGACATACAGACCGGCACCTGCATTTAAAGCAATCATGTTGGCTGCTTTTTCGCCTTTATCGGATTTGTTTTTACCTAAGGCATCTTTAATTAGGCTTAAACTTTCAGCAGAATCTTGAATGATTAAACCTGTTAAAGTTTGCGATTCGATCCCAACATCTTCAGGTTGAATCTCCCATTCGGTGACTTCGCCATTTTTAAGTTCAGCCACATAAGTGCTTGATGCAAGGCTAATTTCATCTAAACCATCTTTAGAATGAACCACCATGACATGTTCAGCCCCCAGTTGTTTCATCACTTCTGCAATAGGACGGCACAATTCAGTTGAAAACACCCCAATTACTAGACGTTTTACTCCAGCTGGATTCGTAAGCGGGCCAAGTAAATTGAAAATACTGCGAATGCCTAATTCACGACGTGGGCCAACAGCATATTTCATCGCTTTGTGATGATTCGGCGCAAACAAGAAACCGACACCCATTTCACGAATACAGCGTTCAGTTTGTTGCATATTTAAGTCAAGTTGGATACCTGCTTGTTCTAACAAGTCCGAGGAACCCGATTTGGTTGAAACACCACGGTTACCATGTTTAGCAATGGTTGCACCTGCCGCTGCAATCACAAAAGCAGACGCAGTCGAGACGTTGAATAAGTTCTGACCGTCACCACCTGTACCGACGATGTCGACTAAATAAGGTACATCACTGACATCAATTTTGATGGCAAACTCGCGCATGACACGAGCTGCTGCGGTAATTTCATCAATACTTTCACCTTTTAAGCGAAGACCCATCATCAGTGCACCAATTTGGGCATCTGTTGCTTCACCATTCATGATGGTACGCATGACGTCTTCCATTTGCGGCTGCGTCAACTCAATATTTTTAGTGATGTTATTTAAAGCTTGTTGCATATTCATTTTTCACTGCACTCATTTATGCGTAAATTTCTAAAAAGTTCTTAAAGATTTGATGGCCATGCTGACTCAAGATTGATTCAGGGTGAAATTGCACGCCTTCAACGGCAAGCGTCTTATGCTTTACACCCATGATTTCTTCAATTGAGCCATCTGCTTCATTGGTCCAGCAAGTCACTTCTAAGCATTCAGGCAAGCTTTCTTGATCAATCACCAGTGAGTGATAACGCGTTGCTGAAAACGGAGAAGGGAGGTTGCTAAAAATGCCTTTATTCGAGTGGTGCATGTCAGACAAACGCCCATGCATCACTTTTTTGGCACGAATGATTTCACCGCCAAATGCTTGACCAATAGCCTGATGTCCTAAGCACACCCCTAATAATGGAATTTTTCCAGCAAAATGCTGAATGGCTGGAATAGAAATTCCTGCTTCCGAAGGTGAGCATGGACCAGGGCCAATCACAAGATACTTAGGTTGCCATCGCTCAATATCTTCCAATGTCACGGCATCATTACGTACTACTTTTACTTCTTGATTTAACTCGCCAAAATACTGGACGATGTTGTATGTAAAAGAGTCATAGTTGTGGATCATCAAAAGCATGAGCTTAACCTATTGAAATTTATGCACATAAATGTGCTTGAAGAGTCCTATGGTATTCGTGCGATTACATTATAAAGCTATAAGTAAATTATTTTTCTCATTCAATGACTTGAATGGAGACACAAAACCGAAATTATCATAGCAAAAAATACCCAGTTAGGGCGTGACATTTTTTAGTGGGTCTAAAAATTACAATGGGTTTTGTTACTAACTGATATAGAGTTTATGAATATCTCAGATTCAAATTCTAACGAGAAACCTCGTGGACTATGTGTAAATGTCATGAAGCATGCACATTCAAGGAATATAAAAGAATATCTTCTGATGTTGTGAGTTAAAAACTTCCCTAATGTCACCAAAACAGAGCATATTTTTTTCTTGCTCACATCTGAGATGTCGGCTTTATATTTAGTTTGAAAGGAGAGGTTTTTTATTTTTTAAAAATCAAATAAAAACAGTTAATTACGCTGCTTATATTTGATTTCAGGTATATCGCTCGCCGTGATATGAGGTGTGGAAGTCAAATCAAGGCGAAAATAACAGCTTAAAAAGCGCTCTAATTTATAAAAAACGGGTGTAAATCGACCCGTGATATTTAAAAGTGCACCATTATGATCCACACTCAAAATCTTTTAGATTAAATGTGAAGAAGCATGCTTGAATATGGTGCATTTACTTTTTAGCTCAGTATAATAGAGCCAAAGCAAACAGCTTAAAACTGTTATTCTGATAATGAATTCAATATTTTAGCTAAGCTTTTTAAAGTTGGTACGGTAATTGCTTTAGAACAACCAACTACTAACACGCACTAAAGAGTGCAACAAAAATTCATCGGAGCAAAATGAGCATGGCGAACAAGGTCCTACAACTCATCCAAGAAAGTGGCGCAAAATGGGTCGATTTCCGTTTTACGGATACTAAGGGTAAAGAACAACACGTAACTTACCCAGCAGATACTATCGACGAAGATACTTTTGAAGACGGTAAAATGTTTGATGGTTCTTCTATCGCTGGTTGGAAAGGCATTGAAGCATCTGACATGATCTTACGCCCAGATGCTGCAACTGGTTTTATCGACCCGTTCTTCGCTGAGCCGACAGTAGTTGTTACTTGTGACGTTATTGAGCCATCAACAGGTCAAGGTTATGACCGTGACCCGCGTTCGATTGCTCGCCGTGCTGAAGAATACCTAAAATCGACAGGTATTGGTGATACTGCATTCTTTGGTCCAGAACCAGAATTCTTCGTATTTGACGAAGTAAAATGGGAAATTGATATGTCTGGCGCGCGCCATACATTGATTGCTGAAGAAGCTGCTTGGTCAACAAACAAAGACTACGAAGGCGGAAACTCTGGTCACCGTCCACGTGTTAAAGGTGGTTACTTCCCAGTTCCTCCAGTTGACTCTTCACATGACATGCGTGCTGATATGTGTGCGCGTATTGAAGACATCATGGGCCCAGGTCGTGTAGAAGTACATCACCACGAAGTTGCATCTTGCCAGTTAGAAATTGGTGTGAGCTTCAATACAATGGTTCGTAAAGCTGACGAAGTACAACAGTTCAAATATGCGGTTTGGAACGTTGCGCACCAATATGCAAAAACTGCGACTTTCATGCCTAAGCCAATGGTTGGTGATAACGGTTCTGGTATGCACGTTCACATGTCAATCTCTAAAGATGGCAAGAACTTGTTTGCTGGTGATGAATATGCTGGTTTGTCAGAAATGGCACTTTACTTCATCGGTGGTGTGATCAAGCATGCTCGTGCATTAAACGCGATTACTAACCCATCGACTAACTCATACAAACGTTTGGTGCCTCACTTTGAAGCACCTGTGAAATTGGCGTACTCTGCGAAAAACCGCTCGGCTTCGATTCGTATTCCATTCGTATCCAATCCAAAAGCTCGTCGCATTGAAGCGCGTTTTCCAGACCCAATGGCGAATCCATACTTGGCATTTGCTGCGTGTCTGATGGCGGGCTTGGATGGGATTCAAAACAAAATTCATCCTGGCGATCCAGCAACCAAAAACTTGTATGATTTGCCGCCAGAGGAAGACAAATTGATTCCAACCGTGTGCGAAAGTTTGGAAGAAGCATTGGGTCATTTAGATAAAGACCGTGAATTCTTGACCCGTGGCGGCGTGTTCTCTAACGAAATGATTGATGCGTACATCGCCCTCAAAATGGAAGACGTTCGTTTGACACAAATGACCGCAACCCCATTGGAATTCCAACTGTATTACAGTCTGTAATTGGATTTTTAGTTTGGATAAAA
>ERZ650312.72-NODE-72-length-43309-cov-6.480094_pt1 | contig 43309 bp, 50 predicted proteins | sample MGYA00376248_ERZ650312 | MGnify/ENA primary metagenome ERZ650312 (study PRJEB26733, sample SAMN07839316) | wastewater metagenome | biome: urban; feature: wastewater treatment plant; material: waste water | place: USA: North Carolina | collected 2016-07-28 ... | reverse complement strand
AGATAGGCTATATGAGCAACTGGTTCAAAGCGGTATTAATATCCAAGAAAAACTACGTGAACTCCTGAACGATATGGTGGACGACGGTCATCCATCTATCGGTGTCGAAGAGGCAAAAAAACGGGTCGGTAATGCGGTAGAGAAATACAGAAACGGCGAAATGCAGTGTGTTTCGCATGATGAGATGTGGTGTCATATAGATCAAGACTGCGAGACAAAAAGTGCGCATCTTCTATAGTCCTGATTTTAGGCGAAGTTTTGCATCTATATGGGAGTATATCGCTAGAGATAGCATAAAAAAAGCCAATCAATTTAAATCGGAACTCAAGCAACACATTCAAAGTCTTGAAAATTTTCCATACAAATATCGACAATCGTACTATTATGACGATACCGATATTAGAGATTTGATCTTTAAAGGGTATACGGTTCCTTATCTCATCGATAGCAAAGCCAATGCAGTCATCATACTTGATATATTTAAATGGAGCGAGCGATGATTTTTTTGCAACTCTCATGAAAAATGCATGGAAAAACCGGAATACAAAAAACTACCGCCGCCCAAGCTCCAAAACATCCCTCTCAATCTCAGCCCTCAGCTCTTCCTCCGTCGGCAAATACAGCTGATATTTCGACACAAACAAATTTTCGTTTTCATTTAAAACGGAGTATTTGACGACGGTGTTGTCTTTGTCGGTGCAGAGTATGATACCTATCGTCGGATTGTCGTTTTCGGCTTTTTCCATATCGTTGTACATCCGCACATACATATCCATCTGACCGACATCTTGATGGGTTAGTTTGCCGCTTTTGAGGTCTATGAGGACGAAGCATTTGAGGATGTAGTTGTAAAAAACCAGATCGATATAAAAATCGCTCGTCTCGGTCTTGACCCTCTTTTGCCTCGCCACAAAAGCAAACCCACGCCCTAGCTCTAGCAAAAATTCCTGTATTTTTTCGATAAGGGCGGATTCTAAGTCGCTTTCATAAAAAGCGTTGTTTTGCTTGAGATCCAAAAACTCCAATACATAAGGGTCTTTGATGATGTCTTTTGGGGTGAGCTGTAGGTCTTTGGTATTGCTTGTCGCTTCCGCTATTACGGGTTGTTTATCTTTGCTCGATATTATCCGCTCGTAATAAAATGTTCCGATTTGCCGCTCTAGCGCCCGTACGCTCCAGTTTGCTTTGGCGGATTCTTCCATATACCAAAGTCTGGCTTGTGGATTGTCTAGCCTCATAATAAGGCGATAATGGCTCCAGCTCAATTGGTCACACAGTGTGTGTCCAATTGGAAAAGCAAGATAAAACTGCCTCATCATTTTCAAGTTGCTAGCCGTAAACCCCTTGCCAAACTCGCTCGTTAGCCTCGATGAAAGCTCTTTGATGAGATATGAGCCGTACTCCGCCCTGTCTTTGCCGTTTTGTTCTTCCTCTACGATTTGCTTGCCGATATTCCAATACGCCTCAACCATGATGAAGTTGACTTGTCTGTAGGCGTTGTCTCTTGCGGTTTGGAGGATGTTTTTGACGCTTTGGTATAGATTGTCGTTTTGCGTCAAGTTATTCATATCAGGCCTCTATTTGATGACGACTTTGGCGGGTACGCCCACAGCCGTTGCACCGTCTGAAATGTCGGAGACTACAGCGGCTCCGGCTCCGATAGTGCACTCTTTGCCGATTTTTATTAGTTGGATGACGGTTGCGCCGATGCCGATGTGGCTCATATCTCCCACACTCACACCCCCCGCAAGGGCGGCGTTTGGGGAGATGTGGACAAAATCACCGATTGTGCAGTCATGCTCAACTATGCCCCCGCTATTGATGATACAGCCGACCCCGATAGATGCGTAGGCGTTTATGACGCAAAGGGGCATAACGACCGAGCCTTCACCCACCGAGGCGGACGGAGATACTACGGCGGTTGGATGGGTGAGGGCGGGGAGGCTATAGCCGTCTGATTTTAACCTCTCAAATACCGCTTTTCTGGCCTTGTTTCCACCTATGGCGACAGCTACGGCGATAGTTTGCTCCATCTGCCCCCCTCTGATGCAGGGGTAGCCGCAAAATTCGGTTTTGAGGGGGTCATCGTCTACGAAACCCTCTATCTCATAACCGCAAGCTCTCGCTATGTCGGCTATCACTTTGCCGTGACCGCTCGCTCCGTAGATGTATATCTTTTTCAACCGTTATTTCCAGTAAACTTATCGGTCGTCGCCATCCCATCTTTGCTGACCCCCTCGCTTTTTAGGACTTTTTTTACCGTCCAGAGGATGATTTGGAGGTCTAGTTTGAATGATATGTTTTCGACGTATTTTGCATCCCACTCCAGTTTTTCGCTCCAGCTAATCGCATTTCGCCCCATCACCTGAGCTAGTCCCGTGATGCCGGGGAGGGTGTTGTGTCTGGTTGCCTGTCTGTCGTTGTAGAGCGGTAGGTATTCGGGCAGAAGGGGGCGGGGGCCTACAAAGCTCATTTCCCCTTTTAAGACGTTTAGAATTTGCGGTAGCTCATCGAGGCTTAGCCGTCTTATCAGTTTGCCGACCCCTTTTAGCCGCTTTTCATCTGGGAGGAGTTCGCCGTTTTCGTCTCTCTCGTTTGTCATCGTCCGAAATTTGTAGATTTTGAATATCTTGCCCCCTAGCCCCGGCCTCTCCTGAGAAAAAAATACCGGTGAGCCTAGCCCCTTTCTAACTGCAATGTAGGTAGCGGCAAAAATCGGTGCGAACAAGATAGAGGCCAAAAGTGCCAGAGTAAAATCCAAAATCCGTTTATATTTTTTAGCGTACATGGCGGTTTATATCTTTAGCCTAAATATTTTTGCCTCCGGTGTTTCGGAGACTTTTTCAAATAGGTTTTTGTCATAGTTTTCGAGGACAAACAGCTGAACAAACGTAGAGTTGAACACCTCGTCATCCATCAGCATATAGGTGTGGTATGAGGGCAAAAATACGAGATGCATCTCTCCGCCGTTTTTTACGCTTTGATGCCTGCTGACAAAAGAGCCGTTTTTGTCAAAATACGACACTGTAGAGGTTTTGATAGGAAAAGAGTTTTTCCCTATTGTTGCCCTCATCTCTACTTTGTCGATAATGGTATCCCCTAGATTGATGGTTTGCGAATCCTCTTTGTAGTCGGTATAGATACCTAAAAACGGAGATGTTTTTGCCGTGCCGTCTTTTAGGTCTATATTTGAAAAGAGCTTGACGGTCGTAAAAATTTCAAACATCTCATACGGTAAAAACAGGTATACATCCCTTGTTTTCGGAGCCGCTACAAAATCAGGCTTTGAGAGCAAATCGAGATATTGCTGGTAATTGTCTACCCCGAGCCCCCTTTTTTCTAGCAGATGCTCCAAAGTCCCTTTTTTTACCTCTTCCCCTTTTTTGATCAGCTCTTCATACCCCTCTACCGACTCCCTCATCATATTTGCCGATGCTCTTTGGTTTGTATTGCAGAGGATAAAAGACTCTATAAAGTTTGTGGCTCCGTCGTGCTTCCCGCCGTCGGAGTGGTTTTTTACGTTTGAGTAGTATCTGATAGGGTATCCGTAATCCCACCACGCAAATACGTAATCCTCGTGTTTTGCGATTTTGCCCAGAGCGTCTAGCTGTTTTACGGTTTGTGCGGTAAATACCGTCGGGACGGTGTAGCCGTATATGTGGTATAGGTTTGGGATTGACATGAGTGCTAGAGCTATCGTCGCTATGGATGTTTTTGCCACCCCTTTTAGAGAGCTGATGAGCCAAAAAACAAAAAAGAACAGACCCAGAGCGGCGAACGGAACCGCATATACGGTAAACCTAAGCCCTCCGAAATATGCGAAAAGACCGAGTCCAAACATCGGCAGAGTAAGGGCAAAGAGCTTTTCTTTTCGGACAAACAGGGCAAAGCCTATCAGGGAGAGGATAAAAACAGGCATGGAGCCGGAGATTCTGGAGGCAAATAGATTGATATCCATCCTCCCGGCCTCTCTGACGGTTTGGACTACATCGTAGTATTTTAGGGTGGTTTTTACCGTTAGGCTGTCTTTGAAGAGGTATGCCTTTGCCGCCGATACGATAGGGTCTATCCCGCCAAGAATGGCAAACGCCGCCACGGATACAGCCGTTGCCGACACGAGGATCTTTAGGTTTGAGATGGCTAGGGGGGTATAGTATGCGGCGACACCCGTTAGCAAGACCTTTGCCAAAAACGGAAGATCGCTGATCATAACAAGCGAGAGGGCAAGGGTCAGATATATATGTTTGTTTTTTCTCTCAAATACTACGGCATACAAAAAGGCAAACCCTATAGCCCCGAGCATCCATGTAAAAGACTGCGGATACAATAGCTTTGAGAGGGCAAACGAAAACAGTAGCAGAGCCTGCCAAAGCTTGTTTTGGTCTTTAAAGTAGCTGATCAAAAAAGCGGCGACAAAGGGGGGCATGATGAGGGCAAACATATCGCTGTCGTAGTAGCCAGCCATCGTTCTGTTGTAGTAACTATAGGTGATGGAGGCAAATACGGCTGCAAAAAAACCTATCTCCGTCTTTTCAAACGCCCTGCCTATGAGTATTATCGGGATGACGACAAGGGAGCCAAAAAATGCCGGCATATACAAAACTAGAGTCTCAAAAGAGATAAACGGCAAAAGTTTATAAAGTATCATCGTGGCGTATGCTACCGGCTCGGTCACGGCGCTCCTATCCCCTGTTTCGTGGGAGCCTGCGAGTAGGTCTCTGGCTCCCTCTGCATAGAAGTAACCGTCGTTTGTATTGATCATAACCTGATTGTTAAATTTGTACTCTTCGACGTTTGAAGCGTAATCCACCCAATACATACGGGCAAAAAAACTGATCAAAAAAGCTATGGCAAATAATATGGCCGTTTTTTTATCGTATTGCACTATTTTTCGCATCGGTATCCCAAAATTTTTTGGGCAATTATAGCGGTTTTTGGTTTTTGTGTATTGCGCCAGTTATTAGGCGATTCCGCTTAGTCCATATTAATTACACTAAATTTTAAAATTTGAGGATTGTCCTCTTCTAGGCAATATCCTGTGCCGCTTTTTGTCTCTTCCATTAGTTCCATCACACAGGTGATTGTTTTGCCTGTTTTTGATACCAAATGACCTTTTGCATTACCTGTGATATTTGCAATCATAGGGTGCAATTCAAATCTCTTTTTTGCATCAAATACAAGATTTCCATAATATGAACTTCCTTTTAGAGTAAGCGTCAAAGAACCGTTTTTGTTTTCTATTCCGGATATACTTGGTTTTTCGGTTTGCCCACCAACGTTTGTATGCGTTTGATAAGAGGCACACCCTGCAAATAATATCGACAAAACAAGCGTCGCTAGAGATAATCCAATTTTCATTTATTTCCTTCAAAAAGTTTTTGCATATCTTGATTTTGTTTTTCAAAAAACTTATCAAGCTTTTCATTTAGTTCATCGTAGTTTTTTTCGGTGCTTACGTTTGGAGTTACGTCTTGCCCGTTCTTGTCAAATGTATTTTTTAGGAGATAAGCTCCTATTAATAAATTGACAAAACACAAAAATGCGATAATGCCTAACAGTATTGATTGCTGATTATTATTCATCGTTATTGCCTTATTTTACAGTATCCGGCGTTGATACACTTGGTTTTTGTGTAGTCCACGGAAATTGATTTAGAGTTATTTTTTATCGTAAAAATACATCCGCTGTCACGGTCTTTAAACACATATGTGCTTCCGTTTTTTGTCAATTCTTTATCGGTAAATTCGCAACTTATATTGCCTTGTTTGACAAATAGGGAGCCGGATAGTGTTTGTGTGTTTTTTCCAAGTGAAAATAACACTTCGTTGCCGTTTGAAGATTCAACATATTTTTTTGTATTTGAGCTTACCTTGTCGTCGGTGATAGTTTTAGAGAAACTTTGCGAAGAGGAGGAGCTAAAAGAGGAAGAACTAGATTCTGCATGGCTTGACGACTCTCCGAAAAGCAATCCGGTAATACAAAGTAGCATTGCGACTTTTTTCATTTACTCTAATCCTTACGGTGTTTGAATGGATGATACTGACGAGCTAAAGCTAGGCAATGAATTTTTCAAAAGCTCTATCCTGAGGTACTCTTTCGAACTTTTTATTGGGATTTCGAGTGCAGGATTTGTTTCGAATGATTTTTTGGATACAAAGGCGGCATCTTTCGGTGTTTTGTTTTTGATTTCATTTGTTTCATAAATCCTGAAGCCAGATGTTATGTCAAATAATGCGGTTTCAAAGCCGATATGTTCAGACTGTTTTTTGCCTTTAGGCTCAAGCCAGTATAGGGGCTGAACGCAGTATTTTGTGGAGGGGGTCGTAACTTTCGGCGTGTGCTCAAATTTCGCTTCATCTATATTTTTTCGTATAGCCTCCGTTAGCCCTTGCCCGTCATATAGTAATTGTTTAAAAGTTTTTTTTACTAAATATCTAGTTACAGAGTCATACCCGTCAATAGTGCCGATATCCATTTTCCCTGATTTTGCGCAAAAACTAAATAACTTTGCGTCGGACGGAGTGTTTGCGGACACTATATCTTCGACTATAAAATCACCTTTCTCTACGTTTAGCTTCGGAGTTATTTTGATGGAATCCAGAGTCGCAATTACAGTACCTTCTTTTTTCTCATCTATGGTTGCTTCCTGAATAGGGATTAAAACGTCTTTTTTGTCGCCCACCGAACCGATATTTTTATATATTGTGATAGATGCGCCGGGGGCCAATAGGTTTTTTTCATCTTCAAACTCTATTTTTGAGGCTTTTAGATTTGTGATTTTGTATGAGACTTTATCAAACGAAACTCCTTTTGAGAAAGACTCCGCCAATGATAACGTCGCATTTTTCATTGCCGTCTCATATCTTGAGCTTTTGGAGAGTCCCTTGCCGTGGACAATCTCATCGGAGATATTGTCAAATGCACAGTCGCTGTGAAATACTCTGCCGCTTATGTCTACAAGTTCGCCGCATGCTCCGGCATAATAATGCCTTTGTTCTGCATAGTCGAGATTCGTCGGAGCTGAGTAGTAAAATGGGCCGTCATACGAGAGTCTGATATAATAATCTGGTACTAATCTTTTGCCCTCCAGTACTCTTACACCTGACTTTGAAATAATGTCTCGTTTGGCAGCATAAAAATCTTTGCCGATCGAAGTGACGGTAAAACTGCTTTGTTGTGCTATTTTGTCCGAAAAAACATCGTAAAGCATTTGTTCCGGCGGCAAATCCCCGATTTGCTTATCGGTTGATATATCCAGCAGCGTAACTCTGGGTTTTTTTACACCGTCCAAAGAGCCGTTGTATGTTTTTACGAGAATATCACCATCTTGACTTGGATACTTTGGGAATTCATCTTGGCCTATGGAGTATCCGTTTGCGGAATATAAGACTTCTACGCTTCCGTTTTCCCTGTCTAGCGTATCACCTTTGGCTATGCCGCCGTCTAGCCCTTTATCAAGTATCAATAGGCCGTCGTATTTTCCAATGACTTTTGTAGATAGTTTATGCGGCTTAAATTTTTGACTAGCTTCTTTTGCTAGGTGTTCAAATAGCGATGAATATCCAGATGTATACCATTCGGCTAGTTTTTTTATTTTTTCGTCTCCGGATGCGGCCAAATTTCCCTGAACAATATTTGTGTATGAGTGGGAGTAGATAATATCGCCGTTTGCCATATTGATAAAGTTTATACTGGCAGTTACAGGTAGAGTGTAGCTTTTTACCGATGAGTTAGGCAACTGCTCTTCGTATATTGAGGCTCTTGAGACTTTCAGATAAACGGCAAAACTATTTTTTACATTTTTTTTATCAAGCTCTGTTTTTATATCCGGATAATATTTCCTTATTGCCGTATTAAAAGCCTCTAGGATATTCTGGCTATTTGCCCCTTTGGAGTAGTGAAATGCTTGGTTTTTTTCGATACTATCCTCGGTTATTACCATTTTCGGTGCCCAGATAGCAAAAGAATCTCCGGCAACGGCGGATGCGGCAGACGCAAGTAGCGTCGCCAATACGGAGCTTATTTTTTTGTGTAGACTTATTGTCGTCAATCAAACATCTCCTGTTTTGCCTTCAAATCTTTGTCTCTGGCATTTTTTTGAATCAAAGAACCTATTTTTGCTCCCAGTTCCGTAGCCGAATCAATCCTGATATTATTCATACAACCTTCAGATGTGGAGTCGCTTTTCTTGATGGTTTTGAGTGAGCCGCCAGGAAGTTTCGCATTTGTTTTTAGCGGGATGATACTAATCGTTCCCGCATTCAATCCGCATCTAAAATCACCGGTAGAGTCTTTGGATGGATTGTAGCCTATCTCAAGAGTTCCAATACCTATATAGCTTGCACTAGGTCTTTTTTTGCGGATAAAATTTTTAAAATTATCGCCATCATTTCTCATGGCTTCATTGTATGAAGCATATTTTTTCTTTGATACTTTATTGAAGTCGGCCAACATTCCGCTTCCATCTTCAAAAGTTACACCGAATTTTCCGAGTGCCGATTCAAGTTCATTTTTCATAGCGTCGTTTAGTGAACTTTGCGGTTTTAAAACTTCGGTATTGATGGTTTTTGAGTAGTGGTACTCCTCTTTATCGTTAACTTGGCTATTTACGTTTCTTGAAGAAGCTGAGCTTTTGCTAGACGCACTCGACGCCGATGCTTGAAAATCCTTGCTATATGCCCCTTTTGATTCGCTACTAGCGGCATAACTAGCCGATTGTTTTGCGGAGCCTTTTGAGCTTGCGGCAACTGCGGCATCGTCTCTGCCGTATGCGCCTACGCCGTTTCCGGATACTGCGGCTTGCGATGAGGCTCTGGCGGCATATTTATCGTCGTATGATGCCTCCGAGCTTGCCCTTCCTGAAGCTGAGCTTTTATCGCTATATGAAGCCGAACTTTTATCTTTTATGCTCATGCTTGATGCACTAGATGAAGCCGAACTTTTTGATGTGTTCTCTTTGTAGCTTTTGCTATTGTCTCTTTTGTAGTCTATCCTCTCTTCAAGCGGAACTTCGCTTGCATTTAGCATATCTCTTTTTACCGCTTCGTCTATAAAAACAACTATACTCCCAAGATTTTCCGTTTTATTGTTTAAAGCTCCGAGCCGAACATTTCCGAGTTCTTCAACAAAAGCCGTATCGTCAATGTCAAGCGTTATTTTTACCGCATAAAGGGCGGAATCGGATTTATCTCTCTCAATCTTAGGTTCGCTTTTTAAAAATGAATCTCTTTGCTTAATTAACTGAAGTATTCTGGGATCTTCCGGCGGTACGTTTATTGAGCCTTGGAGCTTTTTGATTGCCGATATTACTGCATCGGCCATTGCCTTTCGTTCGGCTGTGCTTTTTACTGTTTGCGGGTCGCTTGAAGCTATGGCTACGGAACCCTCACCTGTGGCTTTTAATGCAAGTAGTTGTTGGGGAATGGCTATGGAGGCTAGTAGAGCCGTAGCGGCTACAACGCTTTTAAAGTTCATCTTTACCTCTTGATTTGTTTGATGTGTGCTCCCCTGCCTTTTTTCACAAAAAGGCAGAAAAGGGAAATCTATAATTTGTTATTTGCTGCTTTCTTTTGGGGCTTGCGAGCTGCTTGTAGGGGCTGTAAAGTTTACTTTTCCGGCTTTGTACAAATCTACCAATTTACTTCCGATTGTGGCTATCGATGTTACGCTTTCCGGAAGTGTTGTGACCATATCTTTTAGTTGTCCGAGTTGTGATGCATACTGCATTGCGGCGGTAGGGTTTGACGACAATGAAGACACCATATCTTTTGCACTAGTTAGAGTATCTTTATACTTGAGTCCAGACAGCATAAAATTGAATCCGCCGACGGCGAGCTGTTCTCTTGTTTTTTTATCAGCTTTTTTAACTTGCTCTATAGTTTGCTTGGACTCCGTAGCGGCTTTTAGGGCTGTTTGAACATCGCTTACGGCTTTGCTGATGGCTGCATCTTTTTCTTTTGGATCTGAGATGGATTCAGCCGCTTTGAGTGCCGATTCGAATTTTCCGGATTCTTCTTTTGAAAGTATAGCTTTGCTTAGGGCTTCTGAAGATTTTTGTAATAGGGCTTTTGCCGTAACGTAGTTTTGTATAGTAGAGTCTAGGGCGTTGCCGTCAACAGCTTTTGCTGTCGAACCCCCCCCACAGCAGAGACAACAGAATCAAACATTCCGGCATTGGCACCGCTTACTACAAGTAATCCGGCCAAAATAACTTTCTTTAGCATTCACTAGCTCCTTTTGTTCTTTATAAATATATCTCAAGTTATTTTATCTATAACCAAAGATCGACCATTATACATGGCACACACTTACGATTGTATAAAATTGTGTAAAAAATAAGTGATTCTTTTTTTGCATAATTATAATCTTATTATAAGCTTTTTAATATTTTTGTTTTTAAATGCGGCGCTGTCGCAGGCATGGGTAAAACTCAGATTTGCAAGAGATAAAGAGGCATCATGCGCTTTTTGGGATGCGTTATATCGTGCTTTCAAAAGCTGCTATATCCCGTAAACCCTCAAATGTGCTTTTACTATGGGTTTTATGTCGTACTCTTTTACGCATACCTCTCTGGCTGTTTTTGTCAGTTTGTTGCGTAGTTTTTCATCGGTTATCAGCTTTTCGATTGCCGCCTCAAGCGCCTGACTCTCTTTTACCGGAACCAAAAGCCCTGTTTTGCCGTCTCGGACGACATCTCTAGTCCCGCACGCATCGGCTCCGACCACCGCCACCTCCATACTCATAGCCTCCAAAGCGGTTCTAGGCAGCCCCTCTCTGTAGCTTGGGAGTACAAAGATATGGGAGTCTTGTAGTATCCCCTTGACGTCGCTTTGTTCGCCCAGATACTCCACCCCTTTGTAGTTTTCAAATATCTCTTTTCCCAGCCCGCTATGGTTGCCGAAATCCTCGCCGCCGACATATACAAAGCGTACATCCCCGTATCTCTCTTTTAGATTTTGAGATGCCTGTAAATATTCGATTACCCCTTTGTGCCTGATGAGTCTGGCAATCATCACGACGGTTAGCGGCTCCTTTGCGGCTTTTTTGCGGCTCCACTCTTTTGTGTCTATCCCGACACCGTTTATTTTGACTATTTTTTTCGGGTCTATAATATTTTTGCGGCTCATATACTCCGGATCGTCGGAGTTTACGAACATTACGGCGTTTGAAAGCCTAAAAATCTGTTTGTATAGCCGCTCTATGAGGGTGCGGACGACTCTGCTTTTTAGGTCGTTTTCGAGATAAAAACTCCCAAGCCCCTCTACTAGATTTATGATACGAGGCACTTTGGCTAACCGTCCGGCTATCGTTCCGTAGATATTCGGTTTTGCCGTAAACGTGTGAAGGATGTCGAGATTTAGCGGTTTTATCGCTTCATATATATTTTGTATCGCTTTTATCTCTTTTAGGGGATTTAGACTTTTGCGCTCTATACCGTAGGTGACGCACTCTATTCCGGCCTCTCTGATTTTTTGCAGATAAACCCCCTCCGGCGCTACAGCTATCGGCGTGTGCCCTAGCCGTTTTAACTCCAACATGACGGGGAGCCTAAAAGCATACAGGTTGAGATCCAGATGAGAGAGAAAGCCGATTTTCAATTTTTACCCTTTTTTATGATATTTTTTGCCATTCCGCCGAATATAAACAGGTGAAACGGTGCCATGGCGTACCAGTATAGCCGCCCCATGAGGCCGTGCGGATAAAAATATGCGCTTTGGTGGAGTTTGCCGTCTTTTATCGTCCACTCTAGCCAAGCTTTGCCGGGGAGTTTCATCTGAGCAAACAACAAAAGTCTCTCGTTTTCCCTGACATCTACCACTTTCCAAAAGTCTACGCTATCCCCGACCCTCAGATGTTTCGGGTCTCGTCTCCCTCTGGAGAGGCCGTATCCGCCGATTATCTTGTCTATAAACCCTCTGATTTGCCATAGGGTTTCATACCCGAACCACCCGTTATCGCCCCCGACGGCGGATATCGTCTCAAAAACTTTTTGCGGAGGGGTACCGCCCAGTTCGATACTCTGCCTATCGACAAAGACCGCCTCCGCTATTTTGGAGTGGTCGTTTTCCCATGCGTCTTTTGAGGCATCCGACCATCTGCTGATTATCTGAGAGTTTTGGATGTCTTCGAGTGCTTTTTTGACGGCGGTTTCGTAGTCTAGCGGGACGATGTGGGGGAAATATTTTTTTGCGTTATCGTTTTTGACTACCGCTTCGCTTTTTAGCCCCTCCACGAGAGCCGATGCTACGGAGTATGGTACGGGTGTGATTAGGGTTAGCCAATACGATGAGAGTTTTGGGGAGAAAAACGGAACAGGGAGGAGAAATCTTTTTAGGTTTGCCGCTTTTGCATATCCGGTCAGTAGCTCTTTGTAGCTTTTTGCCTCGCTTCCGATGTCTATTATTATGTTTTGATCGGTAGTTATGGTCGCCGCACAGGCCAGATACTCTATTACGTCTCTCTCGGCACTCGGCTGGCATAGGGTGTGAACCCATTTCGGAGCTATCATAAACGGGAGTTTTTCGACTAGGTTTCTAATAATTTCAAAACTTGCCGAACCGGACCCTATGATGACCCCAGCCCGAAACCACAAGGTTTGTATCGACTCCGGTCTTTGGCTGAGAAGCTCTCCTGTCTCTATGCGGCTGATCAAGTGTTCGCTTGCGCTCTCCTTGCTTCCCAGACCCCCCAGATAGACTATCCTCTTTACCCCTTGTTTGATGCACGCCTCCAAAAAGTTTTTTGCGCTTATTTTGTCAAGCTCTCTAAAATTTTTGGACTCCATCGAGTGGATTAGATAGTATGCAACCTCTATGTTTTCTAGCGCCCTCTCAAGGCTCTCCGGCTCAAAAGTGCTCCCCTCAAAAACCTCTACGTTTTGGGATTTTGTGACCGTCTGACCGCTTTTTACAAATAGCCTGAGCCTGATACCGTCCTCTTGCAGCAAGCGGTGTTTTAGCCGTCTGCCGATATAGCCGGAAGCTCCCGTGAGTAGTATATTCATCCCTTTTCACCTCTATATTTATTGTAGCAAATGTTGCGTATAATGGTTTTAAAATAAAGGGGTTTTAGAGGCTTGGATGAGATAGAGGTAATACCGGAATACAAGAGGGCTTTGGAGGCCGTTTTGGAGAACGAAGGTGCTTTGTTCGTTACCGGCAAAGCGGGAACCGGAAAATCCACCCTCATAAAATACCTCTCCTCAAGGTTGGAAGATTGCGTTGTGTTGGCTCCGACCGCCGCCGCCGCCATCAATGCCGGAGGGGATACGATACACTCATTTTTTAATCTCCCTGCAAGACACATAGACCCCGGTGAAAAACTGAGATTAAACCCGAAATCAAAAGATGTCGTCAAATATCTAAAGGCTCTTATTGTCGATGAGGCATCGATGGTAACCCCGAATATCGTAGATGTAATAGATATTTTGCTCCGTAGATACAGAAAAAACGATGAGCCGTTCGGTGGCGTATCGGTTGTGTTTGTCGGCGATTTGTTGCAGCTTCCGCCTGTTGTTTCAACGCACGAGGAGCGGATATATTTTAGCGAGCGGTATCCGACGCAGTTTTTTTATTCTGCCGACGTATTTTTGCGTACCGAGATTATCCCGATCAACCTAACCCGTGTCAGACGGCAGGAGGATAACGATTTTATAGAGGCTCTAGGTTTTGTCAGGGAGGGGGTTGACACAGGCAGGGCTGTTTCGTATTTCAATACCAACTGTCTAAAGTCGCATGCCGATCTTGATAACCCTATGTGGCTTGTCGCCACAAATGCCGCCGCACACTCCATTAATGCGAAAAAATTGGCAGGGCTTGCAGGGGATACAAAAACCTACAAAGCCGACGTAACCGGAGATGCCCCCGCCAGCAAATGGAGGCTTCCGGTGCCGGAGGTGTTGGAGCTAAAGGTCGGGGCAAAGGTTGTATTTCTACGAAACAATAAGCAAAAAGGGTGGATAAACGGGGATACGGGTGTTGTGGTATCGATCGGCTCCGATACGTTGCTTGTCCGTCACGATAGCGGCGGCGAGGCGCTAGAGGTTGAGCGGATGGGATGGGAGCGGTATCAATATACCTATGACGAAGAAAATAAAAAGATAGACAAAGAGGAGATAGGGAGATTCTCACAGTTTCCCGTCAGCCTCGGATGGGCGGTAACTATCCACAAATCACAGGGGATGACGCTAGAGTCGGCCGTTGTCGATCTGGGGAGCGGCGCATTTTCGGACGGACAAACGTATGTTGCCTTGTCTAGGTGCAGAAGGGTAGAGGGGCTAAGACTTGCCAGAAACCTAACCCCTAGGGACATAAGGGTAAACAAAGAGGCTCTTGAATTTTATAGGGTTATTGGGGTTTAGTTGCCTCTAAATTTTGTGCAAACACAAAAAATTGTTTTGTCTCATCCAAAAACTCTCTTGCATTTTGAATGTCGTCATGCAGTAGCGAGTATCTAGCCTCTACGGCATACGGTGTAAGTTCGCAAAGCTTGTCGATAAAATCAGGTAGCGATATGTTTTGCTCTGTAGCTAGTTCGGCAAGCTCAAACAAATCATGCGTCTTTTTGAAAACGATGCCGTTAAAATCCAAAACAGCTTTTAAGATTTTTTCTACGGCTTGCTGCAAGTGAAAAAATATTATCTCCGGCGCTATTTCATTGTCGTCAATATTTTTCTCGACAAGCGTCAAGTCTTGCTTTGCTTTTTATATATAAATTTGATACGGGAGCAAAAAACTATTTGGCATACAGCACTATCCCTTTTTTGTCCGCTTCGGCATACACGCTGTTTGGGCAGTTTTTGTAAAAATCAAACTCCTCTTCGCTGACAACTATCGTATCTATCGGTATTCTAAGTCCTTTTAAAGCCTTTCTAGCCTCGTTTGACTCTTTAATTTTTGAGTGAACCGTTTTTTTGATTACTAGAAGGTCTATATCGCTATCGTCATTTGGCTCTCCGTATGCGTAAGAACCAAAAAGTATGACTTTTGTGGGCATTAGTGAGGCGAGGTTTTGGACTTGTTGCTTTATTGTATTAAGTTCCATGTGCTTAGCTTTAGGCGTTAAAGCCTAACCCTTTGGGCTAGGCGTGTGGTTGTATTGTCGTGCGAACTTGCTCTTCCTTTGAACCCTCTCATGCCCCCAAAAGGATTAAAACTATTATCAATAGTCACATGTATGGTTTCTCTGGCCATTACAGCCCCATCTTCCCGGGATTTAGTATATTATTTGGGTCAAACGCTCTTTTGATTGAGCGGAATAGCTCAAGTTCGGCATCGGTAAACGCCATCTTCATAAAAGGGGCTTTGGATACGCCTATACCGTGTTCGCCGCTTAGTGTGCCGCCTAGGTCTATCGCTATTTGGAATATCTCTTCTATAGCTTTTTCCGCCATTTCTACTTTGTGCGGGTCGTTTTTGTCGGTCATGACGTTCGTGTGGACGTTACCGTCTCCGGTGTGACCGAAGCACGGGATATTGAAGCCGTATTTTTCGCTTACTTTTTTGTACTGAGCCAGTAGCTCCGGCAGTACCGCTCTTGGTACGGTGATGTCTTCGTTTAGCTTTTTGCTTCCGTATACTTTGAGGCTTTGAGATGCGTTTCGTCTTGCAAACCATAGATTTGAAGCTTCCGTTGCATCCTTTGCACGTACGAAATCGCTGCATCCATTGGCTTTAAATACTCTCTCAAGGGCGCCCATTTGAAGCTCTAAGTCTTCTTCTAGGTTGCCGTCTACATCAGTGATAAGTATAGCACCCGCATCTACGGGTAGCCCTTTTTTGTGTACCTCTTCGACAGCCCTTATTGTGAGATTATCGAGAAACTCCATAGCTACCGGTGTAATCCCTTCCGCAAACGTCTTATATACCGCTTCCATCGCCGATTCGACGGTTGGGAACACCCCCATCGCCGTTTTTGTCATCTTTGGTTTTGCGATGAGTCGTAGGGTAATCTCGGTTGTCACGGCCAGTGTACCTTCGCTTCCTACGAGTATTCCGCATAGATTGTAGCCAGCCACATCCTTAATAGTTCGTTTACCAGCCTTGATAATATCCCCGTTCGGTATGACGGCTCTCATTGCCATTACATAGTCTTTTGTAATGCCGTATTTCGCCGCTCTCATACCGCCAGCGTTTTCCGCTACGTTGCCCCCTATCGTGCTATACTCCTGGCTTGCCGGATCCGGCGGATAAAATAGCCCGACCCTCTCTACGGCCTCTTGAAGCTCCTTGTTGACAACCCCCGGTTGTACTACGGCTACGAGGTTTTTGGTGTCTATCTCTAATATTTTGTTCATATGCTTTTCAAAGGCAAGCACGATACCGCCGGTTACAGGCAGAGCGCCGCCGGTAAATCCGCTACCCGCACCCCTCGGCACGATGGCTATTTTGTTATCGTTGCAGTATTTGAGGACTTTGCTTACATCTTCTTCGCATCTAGGGAATACAACAGCCGAAGGCTCGTATCTGTTTTTTGTGGCATCGTAGCAGTAGGCTATTAGGTGGGCTTTGTCGTCGAAGCAGTTGTCGTCCCCGACTAAGGATTTTAGAGCCGATATATGTTGTTTATCTAGCATATTATCTTCCGATTAGTCTTAGGTAGTAAGGCTCATAGTCTTTGACGCTTGTCTTCATCATCCCTAGATATCCGGTCTCCACCTCTCCGGTTCGCTTGAAAAACGGCGATTCAAATTCGGATGATTGATCTGTCGGGAGCGCATACTCTTTTACGACCTCCATACTTTGGCAATCGGCTACGTAGACTCTCCCCATGATAGGAAAGTAGAGTTGCCCGACCGAATAAGCATCACAAAATTCTGCAAAATTAGCCCTATTCGGTGCTCCGATTCTGTCTCTAATCAGTATCGCTCCGAACAAATCCGGATGTACCCACTCTTTTTGGTCGCTAGAGACCGCTTTTTGGTAGTCGGCCTGATTTTTTGCTATGACGGTCGCCCTGTTATTGAATGCGCCGAATACTATCCCGTCCCCGACTTGTGGCCTGACTATCGGCCTAGGTAGTGCAGGTTGTGCTAGAGCCTCAAATACTTCAAATCTGACTTTTATCTCTTTGCCGCTCCCCATAGCTATCGCTTTTGCCGCTACGGTGCTTTTCCCTTCGTTTATCTTTTTGATTACGACTCCGGATGTCCCTTTTAATACCTCATCCCCTTTTGCGACTGCACCCATACCGTCTGAATCTATAGAGACGATAGACATATCTGCCGCAAATGCCGATAGACACAAACCGATTGAGGATACGGCCAAAGCCAGCTTCTTTCTCATTTGTTACCTTGTTTTTTTAAATATTTTATCTCATTATAACAGCAGGGGGATTACAAAACGTACATTATATTCTCGGAGCGTCTCAGCTCCTCGTATATGTATAGTCTCTCCTCGTCGCTAAATACAAGCACCTCTAGCGTCAGACTCACAAACTTCCCACCGCTCGATGTTTTGGACGGGTTTAGTGAAAAAGGTTTTTCCTTTAGGATATCAAGCGCCTGCTTTTTCATATTTTCGGCATGCTTGCCTATTATTTTGTACTGCCACGATACCGGATACTCAAGCTCTAGCTTTTTACCCTCTAGTATATTCGCCACTTTTGCCTCCGACTTTGCTTTCCAGTCTTATGTCTGAGATTTCCATACCCTTATCTATCGCCTTGACCATATCGTAAATCGTGAGAAGTCCGGTGGAGACGGCAGTGAGTGCCTCCATCTCGACACCGGTTTTCCCCTCCATTTTGACCTTGACCGACATCTTAAACCCCGGTAAAGTATCCAACTCCTCAATATCGCATTTGACAGAGGATAGGGCCAGCGGGTGACACATGGGGATTAGTTCGCTCGTTTTTTTTGCCCCCATCACGGCGGCTATGACTGCGGTTTGGAGGACGGGCCCCTTTTTTGCGGTTCCCTCTTTTACCGCCTTGTATGCTTCACGACTCATTTTGATAGTGCCGCTAGCGACCGCTACCCTGACCGTCTCATTTTTATCCGATACATCCACCATCTTAGGTAGATTGTTTTCATCTAAATGGGTTAACTCCATTGTTTATCGCTTTCTCGTAATCTTCGTATCTATTGAGGTTGGCAAGCTCTGAGCCGTCCTCTAAATCGACGAAAATTGTACCGATTTTCTCTAAAAGGAGGGTTAACTTGTGTTTGTTTTGGAGAATCATCGATTCTAATTCAGGGAGGACGGTTTTGGAGTATATTCCGCATACGGGGTGTATTTTTTCACCGACTCTGGCGATATGTGCATTTGCATCTTCGGCCACAGATACGTCGGATATTTTTTTTAAAGAGCCGTATGAGACAAACGGAGTATCTACTCCGATAAAAAATATTTTTTCGGACTTCAGTTTTTTAAAAGCGCTATACATTCCGACATCAGGTGCAAACAGGTCGGATGTGTCTATGTTTTGTACGTATCCGGCATCTTCTAATAAAAAATCGGAATCGACTTTTGGGTAATTGTTTGGCTCTTTGACCGATACATATACGTCGGCAAAAAATTTTTTTAGCTTTTCAAATTGCCTATAATAAAGCGGTTCTCCGTAAAAATCCAAAAAGGCTTTGTCTATTCCGGCATCCTCTCTCATCCGTGAGCTTTTGCCTCCGCACAAGATTACCGCCGGAATATCTATTATCAAAGCTTTTAGCTTAGGCTATTGATTTCGTTTAATATGGAACCCAATCTTTCGTTGCCGCCCATGGCTCCGATTTTGTCGGCCGCATTTTGCATTTGTGTTTTTTTCTCTGCTCCGAATGCGGCAAGAGGCGTAGAGATTTTGGTTTTCTCCTCTTTTAGCCTCTCTTTTGCCTTTGAGACCCACCCCTCAAAATCTGCTCCGTATCCAAGCTCTGAAGAGGCAATATCTATGTATACGACTCCTGCTGTAGTATCGAAGCTTTGGGAGCTTAGTACCGATTTTTGCGAATACGATGTTGTTGCGCCTAGTGCTGCCGCTCCATCAAAGTCGGAGATACCGTTTTTTTCGAGTTTTTTCAAAAATATCTCTGCTGTTTGGATAAAACCTATCGCATCGTTCGTATCTTTTATCCTTTGAACAAAGTCTGCTCCGCCTGTTTTTTGTGTTGCCGCTACGGAAGATTGCTCTGTTTGTGCCGTTTGGGCTTTATATGACTGCTCTTTTTGGATTTGCGGAGGCATTTTAAAAGGGTTTGTCGAGGTTAGAAAATCTACGTTCATCTTTTGCCGCCTTATATGGTGGATTTTTGAATTTTAAAAGCAAATGCTATTCCGAAAGTATCTTGTTTTGTGTTTACTTTTTGAAACAAAACAAAAAATGACATTTTTGGCGTGTTACCAAACAGTAAATTATAATAAAAAATGATATTACGGACAATAATGTAATCTTATTAGAAGCATTATGAAATAAGGGTTTAAAGCTGTTTTAATATTTTGAGACAAATTTTTAAGTAAGTGTTAAAATTTAATATTTAGTTAAGTTTTATTCAACTAAAATCAAACGGTTTTAGTTTAAGACAAAATCCGAAGGGGGAGAATAATGCAAAATAGCTGCCATGAGCCTGTTATCACGGCGTTTACGGCTACGCCTACTTATGTGGATACGAATAGAGGGGAGGGTTATTATAAGGCTCTTTTTGAAAAATGCAAACAGAGACTAGACTCTCTAAAAGCGGAATCGACCTCAAATTCTGACTCTAATATATATGAGATATTAGAGGCAAACGATATTACTAGAAGAGATTTTCTAAAATGGGTTTCGGCTACGACCGCAACTTTGATGCTCCCTTCTTTCTTTGAACCTCTGGTAGCCGAAGCGGCAGAGATGATGAACAGAGCTCCGGTGATTTGGATAGAGCTCCAAGACTGTGCAGGGAACTCCGAGGCACTTCTAAGAAGCTCGGCTCCAACCGTTGATGATCTCTTGTTTGATATTATCAGCCTTGAGTACCATGAGACCCTTATGGCGGCAGCGGGACATCAAGCCGACAAACAACTTGAAGACGGTATGCATACGTTTAAAGGTAAATATATACTATTTGTAGAGGGTGCGATCCCTGTAAAAGACAAAGGGATATATGGAACTATCGGCGCTAGCGGCGAGACATTTGAAGAACACCTAAAAAGACTATCTGCCGATGCGGCTGCAGTTGTAGCGGTAGGCTCTTGTGCAACATTCGGCGGCATACCGGCGGCAGCTCCAAACCCGACAGGTGCAGTCGGTGTTAGCGATATCGTAAAAGGCAAACCGGTTATAAATATCCCTGCATGTCCTGCAAACCCTGCAAATATGGTAGGTGTGGTACTTCACTACCTTATGACCGGAACTGTTCCTGAACTTGACCATCTACTTAGACCTAAATTTGCATTTGGCTATAGAATCCATGACAACTGCGAGAGAAGGGCGCATTTTGATGCGGGCGAATTCGTCGAAAAATGGGGCGATCACGGTGCAAAAAACAATTTCTGCCTATACAAAATGGGATGCAAAGGGCCTATGACGTTTAACAACTGTTCAATCATCAGATACAACGACGGCACAAACTGGCCTATCGGTGTCGGTAGAGGTTGTATCGGATGTTCGGAGCCTGATTTTTGGGATAAATATGCGTATGAGAGACCTATGGCAAATGCAGGGATCAAAGCACCGGGCGGCGGTGTAGAAAAAGCTATCGACGAATTCGGTATGGGTCTTGTTACGGCTACGGTAGTCGGTATAGGTGTCCATGCGGCAATCAGCGCATTTGCAGGTAAAAAAAGCACAGAGGGAGATAACTAATGAGCAAACATATCGTAATTGATCCTATTACAAGAATTGAGGGTCACCTCAGGATAGAAGTCGTGATCGACGACAAAAACACAATAGTTGACGCATACAGCTCCTCTACGATGTTTAGAGGGATAGAGACGATACTGAAAGGGAGAGACCCTAGAGATGCAGGTCTTCTTGCGATGAGAATCTGCGGTGTTTGTACCGGAACCCACTACCAAAGAAGTATCGAAGGGGTTGAGCACGCTTTTAAAGTAAAAATCCCTAAAAACGCAAGACTTGTTAGAAACCTTGTGCAGGGTGCCCTTTATGTGCACGACCATATAGTTCACTTCTATCACCTGCACGGCCTTGACTGGGTAGACGTAGTGGATGCGCTAAAAGCAGATCCGAAAAAAGCGGTAGAGGTTGCAAGCAAAGTATCGGCAAAACCTTGGAATGTAAGCGAAGCTACATATAAAGCCGTCCAAGAGAGAGTTACTAAGTTCGTAAAACAAGGTAGACTCGGAATTTTTGGAAACGGATATTGGGGCAGCAAAGCTTATAAACTAAGCCCTGAAGAAAACCTAATCATCCTATCCCACTACCTTGACGCTCTTGATTTGCAAAAAGAACTTGCAAAAATGATGGCGATATTCGGCGGTAAAATGCCACACCCTCAAAGCTTTGTAGTCGGCGGCGTAACTTGCGTTCAAGACATACAAAACCCTGCCAGAATAGCACAGTTCAAACAATGGCTAAAAAAAGGTCAAGACTTTACTAAAAACGCATACATACCTGACGTAGTTCTTGCGGGTAAAGCTTATGCAGATGAAGCTCTTGCCGGAGTGGGCGGCGGTCTTGGAAGTTTCCTAAGCTACGGTGACTTCAGACTTGACGACAACGATTTTTACAAAGCTTCCCTTCTATTCCCAAGCGGTGTAGTGCTAAACAAAGATATAAGCAAGGTTCTTGAGTTAGACCAAGCAAAAATAACAGAAGACGTGACTCACGCATGGTACAAAGGGACAGCTCCGTTACATCCGTTTAAAGGTGAGACAATCCCTGAATATACCGGCTTTGGTAAAAAAGAGAACGGTATAGCTTATCTGGATACAAAAAACAAATATTCATGGATTAAAGCTCCAATCTACAATGACAACAGAGTAGAGGTCGGGCCGCTGGCTAGAATGGTAATCGGTTACGCAAAAGGGGATAAGAGAATTAAATCTTACGTTGACGGATTCTTCGCAAAACTAGACGCTCACGTCGGTGCAAAAGTACCGCTTACCGCACTATTCTCAACTGTCGGCAGAACGGCGGCAAGAGCTGTTGAAACAGAGCTTATGTGTGACGCTATGATGGAGTGGACAGACGAGCTACTCAAAAATACGACAACCGGACAGCTTGATACTTGGACTGAGTTTGACTTTGATAAAGTTGCAAAAGATGCAGAAGGTTACGGTATGGCAGAGGCTCCTAGAGGCGCACTCGGTCACTGGGTAAAAATCAAAGACGGCAAAATCGAAAACTACCAATGTATCGTTCCGTCCACATGGAATGCGGGTCCAAAAGACGCAAAAGGTAGAATGGGTGCCTACGAAGCCTCTTTGGTAGGTACAAAAGTAGTAAACCCTGAGCAGCCGCTAGAAATTTTGCGAACTATCCACAGCTTTGACCCGTGCATTGCTTGCGCCGTTCACGTAGTGGATACAAAAGGCAAAAAACTAGCAGAGTACAAAATCTCTCCGACTGCGGGGGTGTGCAATGTCTAAAAACATGGCGCCGGTCAAAAGAATGACCGTGGCCGGCCGTATAATCCACTGGGTCAATGCGATTTCTATTGTGGCGGCTGTTATTACGGGGCTTTATATAGGCCATCCATACTATCAGTCTTTTATAGCCGATCCTGCCGTGGATAAGTATGTTATGGCATACAACAGATTGATCCACTTTGTCGGGGCGATTATTTTGGATGTTACATCTATCATAATCGGTTATCTGTACTTTTTTAGCAGATTTGAAAAACCGTACCAAAAAATTATCCCGAACAAGAAAAATCTAACCGAGTTTTGGGAAGTTGTAGTAAATCTGTTTAGCTTTAACAGAAGGAAAAATTTTGATTCTACCCATTCGGATAGCTTCAACACCGTATATTTTACGATTTTCCATATCCTTCTTATAATGATGCTTCTAACGGGGCTTCAGATGTACGTTCACGGTCTTGCGAGCGGACAAAGCTCTGTAGGTGCATGGTGGCCTATGGTGCTTCATCTGTCAACCGACTGGACGCTTGCCGTGTTTGGCGGCAATATGGGTGTTAGAGTGGCTCATCACACTATGATGTGGTGGATTATTGCATGGGCAATATTTCACATTTACTATCAAGTATGGAGAACTATCTTCTGGAGAGAGGGAGATATCGCTATCGTATTCGGCGGCGAAAAATTTGTAAAAGCCGATAAGGCTTGAGTATAAAAACTGCTCTCATAGGCGTAGGCAACGTCCTCTTCACCGATGAAGGGGTCGGCGTTTACGCCGTCAACTATCTAGCAAAAAACTACACTTTCGACGACTCTCTCACAATCATTGACGGCGGTGTTTTAGGTTTTAAGCTGATGGGTTATTTTCAGGAATTTGATCACGTAATAATTTTGGATACGGTTTCCATCGAGGATGAACCGGGTAGCGTCTATAGACTTCCATCCGATGAGCTTTTGGGTCTGGGTACATACAGAAAAACGGCTCACGAGGTAGAGATAGTAGAGATGCTGGAGATCTGTTCCATGCTTGAGAGTATGGCCAACGTCGTAATCATGGGGATTATTCCAAAAGATATAGAGAGCGTCTCGTCTGCTTTGACCCCTGAGATTAGAACCGGACTCGGCAATTTTTTAGACGCTACGTTAAACGAGTTGACATCGATAGGGATTTCGTATCAGAAAAAAAACGATATCAAAATGGATGAAATTATAGAAAACTTTTTCAAGGAAGATGCGCTTGGTTTTGAAATATAGAATCGGATACGGACACGAAAGTTCGGAATACGGATACTTGATAACGGATATTTTGACCTCTTGCGGTGTAAACGCAAAAACCGTCAAAACCGACGATGAGATTATAGTTTTTATGGAGGGCGACGAAGAGGGGATCAAAAACGGATTTGCCGCTTTGGGAGAGAGATTACCGCTGTCTTTGTATATAAACTCTCAACATATGGAAGAGGCTGCTGTCATGCCGGCCATGGGGAGTGAGTTAAAAAAGAGTTTTTATATGGGGATGTATCCCGTTTTAATGAGGGAGATTGTAGATGATAGCTCTTCCAAGGCGTTGGATATTTTTAGCACTCTGCCGGATGGGGCAAGGAGGCTAAGAATACAGGGCAAGGAGATAACTAACAAAGAGGCTCTAAAAGAGGGGTTGGAGTCTTTGGCTAATCTCATAAAAGAGAGAGGCCGGATAACGGTATCAAAGGAGGGTTGTCGATTTGCCGTCGGTAGCCTTAAAAGCGGATTGGCTTTTTTGACAAATTTAAGACCGGATACCCTGAATCAATTAGGTTTTTCACAAGACGATGCAATAACGCTAAGTGTTATGGAGAGGCCGATTGTTTTAAAACAGGGTGAGAGCGGTTATGCGGGTGCTTTTTTTGCAAATGATTTTGCCTCTTTGTCATTTTGCAAAGCGATGTCGGATAACGACATATCAACGCTTTATATCTCAGAGGATAATGGCGGGGATGATGTAGATTTCGAGTACTCCGGCTTTAGTTTTGATGCCCCAAAAAGGGAGTGGATACTATTTTCGGGAGCCGATAGATTTTTTGTCAATCAGGCTTTGACCCCGTCGGAATTGTCCGAAACGGAAGAGGGGTTGTTTTTTGATATCTCTGCCGATTCTGATTTTGCGGTTAGCCTCCTAAAAAAAGGGGTCGGGGCAAAAAAAGCGGCAAAAGCGCAGTTTTTTGACGGCGACATAGAGAGTGGACTAAAAAGCGGATTTGAGTTTGGCGGAAAACTATACGAAAATTTTGCCTCAAAATATCCCAATCAGGCGCAAAAGCTAAAAACGCTAAAGTGCAACAAAGATACTGCCGTATCCTCTTTTTTTGAGGCGTTGGCGGTTCTGTGCGACAAAAGCGGCTTTGGGGAGATAGCCTATAGTGTTTCAAACTCGGAATTATCCGGCGGGGTAAAACTGGATTTTGTCCTTACAAAAACAGAAGACGGCTCGGTATTGGATCTCAAAAAAAGCTTTGCCTCGGTGCTTAGCTATAAGCTAGCCGGAGTCGAAGACGACATAATTTTGTATTCTGTTTTTGAGTCAATAATAGATTTTTTTGTGATTATGACCGACGAGGCAAAAAAAAGTGCCGATATCAAAAAAGTCTTTATCGTAGGTGATATGCTAGGGGTTAAACCTTTTACGGCAAAACTAAAACAAAAACTAAAAAACGTCGAGATCGGTATGGGGCTTTGCAAGGTTCCGGCCGAATTGGCACCGTTTGAAAAACTCCCGTTTTAGATCGGTAGATATATCGGTTGAGGGTGTGGTACAGGGGGTCGGATTTCGCCCCTTTGTTGCCAAGACCGCCCTCCAGTTTTCTATAGCCGGATATGTCAAAAACACCCCAAACGGCGTGCTAATTCATGCCGAAGGTGACAGTGAGAGCGTAGACGGTTTTTTTTCGCACCTCTCTATATCCTATCCGCCTCTGGCAAAAATATCCTCCATCATCCAAAAAAAAAGCGACTATACGGGGGCTAGTGGTTTTGTAGCCCTTCCAAGCGACGAATCGGGTAGCATCACAGCCTTTTTCCCGCCTGATTTGTCGATATGTGAAGAGTGCAAAAAAGAGCTTTTTGACCCAAATAACAGAAGGTATCTATACCCGTTTATAAACTGCCAAAACTGCGGCCCCAGATTTACCGTCATAAAAGCCCTTGCATACGACAGAGCCAAAACCTCCTTGTCTGTTTTTGAGATGTGCTCCGAATGTGCCGAGGAGTATTCCGATATATCCTCCAGAAGGTTTAAAGCGGAGCCTGTCTCATGCCCTAATTGCGGCCCGACTCTATATCTGTACGATAAAAACAAAGAGCTGATAGCCTCCTCAAGAAACGGCGATATTTTGGAAAAAACCGCCATGCTGCTTAGATCCGGTGCTATTGCGGCGATAAAAGGGGTTGGCGGGTTTCATCTGGTTTGCGACGCTTTAAACGACGAGGCCGTAAGAGAGCTTAGAGGGCGGAAAAAAAGGCTCAAAAAACCTTTGGCCGTGATGTTTTCCGATTTGGAGGCGATAAAAAAAGAGTGCTCGGTGACTTCTGATGAGGAGGGGCTAATCTCCTCTATTGAGCGCCCCATCGTCCTAGTAAAAAAAAGCGACTCCTATTCACTCTCAAACCTAATCTCATTTGACAGCGGTTTTGTAGGGGTGTTTTTACCTTATTCCGGCCTTTATGAGGTTTTGGCGGCTAAGCTCCAAACACCGCTCGTCGCAACAAGCGCCAATATCTCGGAAGAGCCTATTGTTACGGATGAGAATACGATTTTTGAGATGCTAGGGGGGGTATTTGACTATTGCCTGACGTACGACAGGGAGATTTTGCACCCATGCGACGATTCCGTTGTTAGGGCCGCAGATGGGGAGACGGTAAAAATCAGAAACTCCAGAGGGTACGCACCGTTTTTTAAATCTCAAAAACTACCGGATAACGGGGCGGTATTTTGCGCCGGAGCACACCAAAAAAATACATTTGCCGCCCTTTTTAGGGATAGGGTGTATGTATCGCCCCATATCGGTGATCTAAACTCTTTGGGCGCAATTGATAGATACAAAGACGGTATCCTCTCGTTTGCAAAGATGTATGACCTCACCTTTACCGCTGCCGTTTGCGACAAAAATCCCAGATACTCGTCGTCCATTTTTGCAAAGGAACTAGGTGTTAAGACGCTAACGGTTCAACATCACAAGGCGCATTTTTTAGCGTCGCTATACGAAAAAAATGCTTTAGATACCGATGCAATCGGGGTTGTATGGGACGGTACGGGACTTGGGGATGACGGAGCCGTTTGGGGTGGAGAGTTTTTTTTGAAAACCGGATACGAGATATCACGGATAGGCTCACTCCCTCAGTTTTGGCTGATGGGCGGTGAGGGTGCGGCCAAAGAACCTAGAAAGAGCGGCTTTTCGCTTTTTTTGGAGACCTACGGCAAAGAGAGGGCGATTTTGGAGGCGGAGAGGTTTTCGTTTAGCCGTGATGAGGCAATGCTATTGGCGGCAGGATTTGATAAAAAACTGGGAGCCGTCCGGACATCGTCTATGGGCAGATTGTTTGACGGCGTAGCCTCTATATGCGGCCTAGCCCAAAAAGACAGCTTTGACGGGGAGGCGGGGCTTCTCCTCGAATCTCTCTATAATCCGTTTTTGAATACAAGATACGATGATGCCGTTAACGGCAAAGAGCTATCGGTTGATGGCATTGTTCGGAGTGTGTTTTTGGAGAGAGACAAAAGTGTTGCCGCCACAAAATTTATAAATACTTTGGCGTATTGGGTAAAAAGTTTTACGCAAGGGTATGATTTGCCGGTTTACTTTAGCGGCGGCGTATTCCAAAACGCCGCATTGGTATACGCTATAAAAAGAGAGCTAAGGGGCAGAGCCGGACTAATTTTTCATACCGAATTTAGCCCAAACGACTCCTCTCTCTGCCTCGGTCATGCCGGATACGCAAAGCTATTTTTTGAGGGTAAAATTAAAGAAAATATTTAGGTTGAAGGGATTACAATCATCCATTCAGTAATACTAAAAAAAGGTTAGTAATATGCACATTCCTGACGGTTTTATCTCTCCGGTTGTATATGCTCCGCTTTTGGCGGCAGAGGCGGCCTTGCTGTATTTGGCGTATAGAAAGGTAAAAGATGTTTTGGGCGACGACGGTGCCTTAGGGCTTTTGGCTACTATGTCGGCTTTTAGTTTTGTCGTGATGATGTTTAATATCCCGATTCCGGGCGGCACTAGCGGGCATGCTACTGGTGTGGGCATCTTGGCGGTATTATTTGGACCTTGGGTCGCTTTTTTCTCTTTGAGCGCTGTTTTGTTGTTGCAGGCGGCATTATTTGGGGACGGCGGGATACTGGCGTTTGGGGCAAATGCCATTTGCATGGGGTTTTTCGGCGCATTTGGGGCGTATTATGCTTATAGATTAGTATCCAAATACTCAAATCAAAAAATTGCAGGTTTTGCCGCCGGATATGCAGGTACGGTGCTCGGTAGTATAGGGGTTGCCGTAATACTCGGTATCCAACCGATGTTTTTTGTGGACGGTACTGGGCAGGCTCTTTATTTCCCACTCGGCCTATCCGTTACATTGCCGGCCATAGCCGGTTCGCATGCGCTTGTTTTTGCTCCGATTGAGGGTATCGTAACAATCGGGGTTTTGGCCGCTATGTCAAGGATTAAAAATCTATCTTTTGGAGTAGCAAAATGAGCCAAAACCAAAAACTGACACTCTTTTTGTTGTGCGCTATATTGCTAACCCCTCTGGGTCTTATCAGCGAATACTCCGCATGGGGCGAATGGGAGGCGGCAGAGTTTGAAAAGATGATAGGCTTTGTTCCGGCCGGAATCAAAGAGGGGGGGATATTTGATGCCCCTTTTGCCGATTATGTTTTTGCCCCGCTTGGAGATGTCGGCGGATATATATTTAGCGCCGTTTTGGGGAGCATTTGTATGATCGCCGTTTTTTATGGACTAAAAGTTCTAAATGCAAAAAAATAAAATCTTTTTGGTTCTATACATTTGCGTGGCGGCGGTTGCCGCCTCTTCATCGTCCTTTGTTGTTTTCGGGGCGGTTTGTCTGGCCGCTTTTGGGATAAATCCGAAAGGTTTTTTGGGGGCGGCTAGATTTGCATTTTTTGCCGTTTTATTTTTTACCTCTTTTGCCGTTTTGGGCGGCGTACTAGGCTCTTTGATAGCCAAAATCCCGTATGACGTTCAAAAAGGGGTCGTGTTGTTTTGCCGCTCTTTTTGTATAACCCTGCTGACCCTCTCTTTTTTTAGACGTTTCGGTGTGGTTTCAATCTTTGGGGCAAACGGCAGATTGACGCTATTTTTTGCGGTTTTGGTCTCAAAAATCGAGAGCTTCACCAAAGAGAGGGAGGATTTTACCGCTGCCGCCAAAAGCAGAGGGCTAAAAATTTATAGATTCTCCGACTCTATCAAGGTTCTTACGTATCTATCAAGTGCGCTACTACTAAAGGGGTTGGCCTCGGTATCGGCTACGAGTGAAGCTATGAGATCAAGGGGGAATTTTGTCGGTTAGATGTGAAAACCTATCTTTCAAAAAAGATGGGAAAACGATTTTTGACAATTTGAACTTTGAGATACGAGACGGGGAAAAAATAGTCCTGCTGGGTCTCAACGGAAGCGGAAAAACAACTCTTTTGAAACTCCTTAATGCCCTTTGTTTTCCGACATCGGGAAGTTATTTTATGGGTGAAACCGAAATAACAAAAAAGAGCTTTAGCAATGATTTTGAAAAGAGTTTCAGAGGAAAATGTGCAAAGCTGTTCCAAAATTTTGACGCAATGTTTTTTTGCAAGAGTATCGGCGAGGATATGGAGTTTACCCCAAATGTTTTGGGGCTAGATGAGGTAAAAAAAAGGGCTTCGGTTGAGGCGGAGTATTTCGGTTTGGCAAATAGGTTAGATGAGTTTGCCTTTAATCTAAGCGGCGGAGAGAGACAGAGGGTTGCCCTCTCGTGTGTATTTGCGGTGAGACCGGAGCTTTTGCTATTAGATGAGCCGACGAGCGCACTAGATCCATACTGGGTCGGGAGGCTCAGCGAAAAAATAGCCTGTTACGCCGGTTCCGTCATAACGGCGACGCACAACCTCTCTATGGCCTCGGAGCTTGGGAGTAGGGCTATAGTGATGAAAGATGGGCATATCATATACGACGGAGATACGAAAACGTTTTTGGGCGACAAAAACAGACTCATAGCGGCGGGACTCGTCCATTCACACTCGCACACCCATCCGGACGGCTCCTCCCATGAGCATTTTCACACCCACGATTTTTATTGATTTTGCAGTCCTCCAAACTACTGGCGCTCAACAAGCCAAAAGGGTATCTAGTCACACGCTCCGACGATCTAGGACGCAAAACCGTTTATGAGCTTTTGCCGGAGTGGGCTTTTAATGAGGGTTGGATGCCTATCGGTCGTCTCGATTTGGAGTCCAAGGGGCTTTTGTTGTTTACAATCGACGGACAAATCGGAAATGCGCTAACAAAACCGGGCGGCTGTATCAAAATATACGATATTTGGGTCAGGGGTCACGTGGATGAAGAGCATATATCGCAGGCGCTAAAAGGGGTTCAAAGCAAGGGCGAACTACTAAAAGCGCTATCGGTAGAAAAAATAGGGACAGGCGGCGCAAAGACAAAACTGAGGGTGCAAATAGACGAGGGGAAAAATAGACATATCAGGAGACTTTTTGGCGAATTAAAAGACAAAAAATTTGGAACATCTCTAAAAGTACTAGAACTAACCAGAATCAGCATCGGCGGTTTCAAGCTAGACATAGAAAGCGGCAAATGGCGTTTTTTGTCTGTTGACGAGGAGAGAGTTTTGATTTGAAGAAAGGGCAATGGGGTTGCATGACGAACTTGAGCTTGATAGGTAATTTCAAAAAATGATTTGCTTTTAAGAATAAAATCCGTAATATCATCTATGTAAATTCGGAAAATACTATAAATATTTTCGGAATAAGTTACTAATAATTTCTAAACAAAGCAATAAATATGGTACATAGAAAAATAGAATCCGTTATATTGGAAATGCTTGATATATTTAGAATTGTAGCCATAAATGGACCGAGACAATCCGGAAAGACTACCTTGCAAAAGAAGATTGCAAAACTAAGAAATATGAAATACTACACATTTGACGATCCAGATGTGTCAAATACGGCTTCAAATGACCCCATAGGCTTCATAGGTTATATATCCAAAGAGAATGTTGCGATAGATGAAGTCCAAATGATTCCTGAGATAGTACCGGCAATCAAAATGAGCACGGATGAACAAAATAGAAAAGGAATGTTTCTTTTAACGGGCTCCTCTGATATGTTCAAAAACAGCAAAATTAAAGAGTCATTGGCTGGCAGAATGGTGAGTTTCAATCTCTTCCCTTTGTCATATGCGGAAATAAACAATAGAGAGCTAAATATCATAGATAAACTGTTTAGCGATGATTTTAATAGTTTTGATATTTCTTTTGAGAGTATCTCAAAACTGGAGTTTGTGAGTGCAGTTGTAAACGGGGGTTATCCTGAGGTTTATAATCTTCCGACAAAAGCAAAAAAAGCTTGGTTTGAGTCATATATTAAAGCAAGGATTGCAAAAGATATTGCTAATTTTGACGGCATACACATGGATAAAGTGTCAGACTTAAACAAGTTGCTAAAAGTTTTAGCAGCTCAAATATCTTCACTTGTTAGCTATGCAAATATTGCAAATCATATCAATATAACAGATAAAACTGTAGCGAAGTATATTCAGATTTTGGAAGCGCTGTATATCATAAAGCTGGTTCCTTCATATTCAAATAATCAGCTAAAAAGGGTTGTAAAAAGCCCAAAGGTGCATTTTATAGATACTGGGCTTGCTGGCTTTCTTCTGAATATTGATGTGGAAGGCTCTATGGTAAAGCAAAATGAGCTCTTTGGTAATTTGGTTGAGAGCTTTGTATATAGTGAGCTTATCAAGCATCAATCGTATGCAAATACTAACGTAAATATCTATCACTATAGAGATCAAGCTCAAAAAGAAGTAGATTTCGTATTGGAGGCTAGCAACGGTGATGTTGTGGCATTAGAGATAAAATCAGGCTCAAATATCAAAAGTGACTACTTTAAAGGGCTTGCGGCATTAGCAAAAACCATGAACCATAAAAACTTCAAAGGAGTTGTCTTGTACGGCGGTGATAAAGTGCTTCCGTATAAAGTTGAAGAGTTTCAGTTTTGGGTGATTCCTTTGAAAGTACTAATTTAGATTAGTATAGGTGGTGACTGACCCATATAACGCAGACAATAGAAGGGATTGAAATCTCAAGGGAAAACGAAAAAGTCTTGAGAAGATAGCAAATGCCGAGACGACACAGATACGAAATCGGAAATCGGGGTCAGGTATTGGGAATAACCCTGTTGGTTGCTAATTGACCGAAAAGCATCTTTTTTGTTTTTGTTTTGCGTTTTATAATATAACGTTAGATAATGTGCAAAGATTGCGGTTGTACGATAGCCGGAGGGCATCACCACTCACACGAACATACTCACGGAGACGGGCATACCCATTCACATGAGCACGACCATCACGGTTCCCACGGGCACGACGGTGAACATGAGCATCATCACCATCACCATGAACATCTCCACCAAAATCCACAGCTAAACGACAAAAAAACAATAGCGGTAATCACGAAGATACTGGACGAAAACGACCGTGAAGCGGCCTCTAACAGGGCGCATTTTAACGAGGCAAAAGTCCTTGCGGTAAATCTGATGAGCTCTCCCGGAAGCGGCAAGACTACGCTACTGGAGAAGACGATAGAGGAGGGGAGCCTAAAAATCGCCGTCATAGAGGGTGATCTGGAGACAAACAAAGATGCCGACAGGATAAAAGCAAAAGGGGCAGCAGCTTATCAGATAACGACCGGAACGGCGTGCCATCTGGATGCCCACATGGTTCACCATGCGCTTCATCAGCTCCCAATCGGCGGGATGGATGTTGTGTTTATAGAAAACGTAGGCAATCTCGTATGTCCGGCTAGTTATGATCTGGGGGCACATATAAACGTCGTCCTTTTGTCGGTTCCGGAGGGTGCGGATAAAATCCAAAAATATCCGGTGATGTTCAAATCGGCGGATATTATCGTGTTTACAAAATGCGATTTGTTGCCGTATTTTGATTTTGATATGGAAGAGGCAAAAGAGGATGCGAGAAGGCTAAACCCGAAAGCCGATATTTTGGAGATTTCGACAAAAGACGAAGCGAGCGTCAAAAAGTGGATAAGCTATCTAAAACTAAAAAAAGAACTTAGAGGATAATCGTATGTGCCTGTCAATACCGTCGCAAGTTGTGGAGCTAAAAGAGGATAATTTTGCCGTTGTGGATACTCTGGGGGTAAAAAGAGAGGTGAGTCTGGATTTGATGCCGGAGGAGGTAGTCATAGGGGATTACGTCCTGATTCATATCGGTTATGCGATAAACAAGATAGACACCGAGAGTGCGCTACTCAGTATCGAGACGTTCAAAGAGATAATAGCGCAGATGGACGAAGAAGAGTTGAAAGAGGCGATGGGTGAGTAAAGAGCTTACACTCTCAACCCTATTTGACGGTTTTAGGGAGAAAGAGACTATCTTTGCGGTAGCAAAAAAAATATCCAAACTTGCCGAAAAACTTCCTGAGAAAATGTATATCATGGAGGTTTGCGGCGGGCATACCCATACGATAATGAAGTACGGGATAAATCAGATGATGCCGGAAAATATCGAGTTCGTCCACGGCCCCGGTTGTCCGGTTTGTATCATGCCAAAAAGCAGGATAGATGCCGCATTGGCACTTGCGAATATGAAGGATACGATACTCGTAACTTTGGGGGATATGATAAAAGTACCAGGCTCCAACGGCTCTTTGGCAAAGGCCAGAGGGGAGGGGTGTGATGTTAGGTTTGTCTATTCGCCGACAGAAATTTTGAAAATCGCCGCCGAAAATCCGGATAAAAAAGTCGTCTATTTTGCGATAGGTTTTGAGACTACAACCCCGATGACGGCGGCGCTCATAGACAGGGCTATCGCAAAAGGGATCCAAAATATCTACTACGCAATCAATCACGTTACCGTACCGGAACCGATGTGTGCCATTATGGATGATGACGAGACAAAGGTAAATGCGTTTTTGGCTCCGGCACATGTTAGCGTCATCACGGGGGCAAAAATCTACACCCCTATATCCGAAAAATACAAGGTTCCGATAGTTGCGGCAGGGTTTGAGCCGGCCGATATTTTAAAAGCGATACTCATGCTGGTGGAGCAAAAGATCTCAGGTATATGCGAAACTCAAATAGAGTACGACAGAAGTGTCGGTTTTGAGCCGAACCAAAAGGCCAAAGAGACGGTAGAGAGATATATGGAGGTTGACGATTTTTTTGTCTGGAGGGGGATCGGGCCTATACCGAAAAGCTCCCTTCGGCTAAAAGGGGAGTTTGCCCATCTGGATGCCTATAAAGTATTTAGCGATTTTATCCCAAAAGAGTCTTCGGATGATCACAAGCTTTGCATTTGCGGAGAGGTGCTAAAAGGGAAAGCCAAACCGTATGATTGCAAGGTTTTCGGCACGGCTTGTACCCCGTCTTCGCCGCTTGGATCTTGTATGGTAAGCTCCGAGGGGGCTTGTGCGGCATATTTTAAATACGGAAAATCTATATGAAAAGCGTTACGTTGGCTCATGGGAGCGGTGGGGTCGAATCAAACAAGCTAATCGGAGATGTGTTTTTTTCAAGACTCAAAAATGATATTTTACTCTCGGCCGAGGATGCGGCTGTTTTTAGGATAGAGGGCAAAACTGCTTTTACAACCGATAGTTTTATCGTAAGCCCGATATTTTTTGCCGGAGGCGACATCGGCAAGATAGCGGTTTGCGGTAGTTGCAACGACCTTGCGGTGATGGGAGCCAGACCGAAATATCTATCCCTGTCGCTGATTATCGAGGAGGGATTTTCGATTGACGATCTGGAGACGATAGCCGATTCGATAGCAAGGGAGCTAGAGGTTAACGGCGCAAAAGTCGTAACCGGAGATACAAAAATAGCCCCAAAAGGGAGCGTCGATAAGATATTCATAAATACGTCGGCGGTTGGAGAGGTAGTAGCGGAGGGGCTTAGTTGTAAAAACCTGAAAGCCGGAGATAAAATCATAGTCTCCAGAAGTATAGGGGAGCACGGAGCGACGATATTTTCCGGTAGAGAGGGGATTAATCTCACAAGCTCTCTAAAAAGCGATTGTGCGTCGCTTTGGCCTACAATCGAGAGGCTACTACAGACAAAAGCGGATATCGTAGCCATGAGGGATGCTACCAGAGGGGGCGTTGCGGCGGTGCTAAACGAATGGTGTGCCTCGTCGTCTGTCTCTATGGAGTGTGTCGAAGAGTCTTTTGCCGTAAAGCAAGAGGTTTTGGGGGTGTGTGAACTACTCGGATTTGAGCCGTTTAGTCTGGCAAACGAGGGGACTTTTGTAATGGCGGTTCGAGGTGATACGTCGGAGGTGCTATCTGTGCTCCATTCGTTTGAGTTTACAGAAGATGCGGCAGTGGTCGGAGAGGTCATGGGCGACGGTAAAAACAGAGTCGTGCTAAAAAACGGATACGGCACAAAGAGAATCATGGAGTACCCAACCGGAGAACTTCTCCCTAGGATTTGTTAATGCATGAATATTCGATAGTTCAGAGCCTTTTGGATCTTTGTGAGCAAAACGCAGAGGCCAACGGAGCGAAAATTGTACATAGGGTTGTCGTAGGTATCGGAGAGCTAAGCTCTGTAGAGCCTTCGCTTCTTGAAACGGCGTTTCATACGTTCAAAGAGGACACGATGGCAAAAGATGCCGAGCTTACTATTGAGAGGATAGAGTTAAAAGCCGAATGTCTAGCCTGCAAGGGAGAATTTAAACCGTCCATAAACGATTATATATGCCCTGTTTGCGGCAGCTCCGATACTAAACTTTTGGCCGGAGATGAGCTTTTACTTTTAAGTTTGGAAATTGAATAATAAAGAGTTTTTATTTCAGGGGGAGGTGTGCAATGGTTGACAATGACGACGAATACTCAAAATCGGATACCGCAAAACCGGAAAAAGCTAAAAAAACGGAGAGGGAAGAGGGGATAGAAGACCTTGATAGTCTAAAAAAACTCGAACCTATGTACAAAGGCGGCAATGCCATAAAAGCATTTTTGAATAAAAAAGGGAAAACGGGCGGGAAGACGAAGTAGAAAATTGTTAATTTTTTGCTTATATGTTGCTTAAAATGTTTAAAGCTATAACATTTTTTAAAGATTTTATCCCCGCAACCCCTTGATTTCACTGTATTTTATGCTAGAATATAACCGCATCACGCAAATTTATATAGGAGAAGCCCTATGAATAAGGCAGAGTTCATCTCTATGGTTGCCGCTAAAGCCGGTACTTCCAAAAAAGATTCGGAAGCAAACCTAAATGCTATACTTGCGGTAATTTCAGATAACCTTGCAAAAGGGGAAGACGTTCCGTTTATAGGTTTCGGTACTTTTAAAGTTGTTAAAAGACCTGAAAGAATGGGTAGAAATCCAGGGACAGGCCAACAAATCAAAATACCTGCAACAAGTGCAGTTACATTTAAAGTCGGTGCCAAACTTAAAGAGGCGGTAGCCGGCAAAAAAGCCCCGGCTCCTAAAGCTGCAAAGAAAAAATAAGACCTAATTTTCGGCTTTGCCGGAAATTTGAGAATTCATCTAAAAGCCGCTAACGGCATGAGCCGTCTGCTGAAGACCTAATTTTCGGCTTTGCCGGAAATTTGAGAATTCATCAAATAATATAAGGGGCAAAGTCCCCTTGTGTTGGCTTTGTTATTTCGGCGGTTGTTTCGTGTTTATCTGTTTTAGGTAGGATACCATAGCCGATATCTCCGTATCTGTCAAAAAATACTCCGGCATTATACTTCTTTTTTTCCCTTGCCTGAGGCTCTTTTTTATCTCGTCTGCCGTGGCCGCAGATATATTCGGTGCCGCTATTTTGTACTCTTTTTTATTTTTTATATAACTTCCTATCTGGTTACCCAAACCTTTTTCACCGTGACATTTATCGCACCCGATGCCTCTGGGATTTTTGTACAGCATTTCACCGTATTCGTAGTTGTTGATAAAGGATTCGGCGCACGCCGGAAGCATTGAAATACATAGCGTCAGTAGAGTTTTGCGCATTGCGGCTCCAAAGCAAAATTATCCTATAATACCCCAATTTCGCTTGAATTAAAGGAACTTTAGTTGCAACTCTTAGACGGCAAAAAACTCTCCGCAAAAATAAAAGAAAACCTAAAAAACGAGATATCCGAGTTTGTTTCCAAAACAGGGACAACCCCCGGTCTGGCTGTATTGCTCGTGGGAAATGACCCCGCAAGTCACACGTATGTTGCAATGAAAGCAAAAGCGTGCAAAGAGGTTGGGCTATACAGTATAGTCCACGAGATGCCGGATACCGTAAAAGAGGACGATATACTCTCGACTATCAAGATGATAAACGAAAATCCAAAGGTTCACGGCCTTTTGGTTCAACTCCCTCTTCCGAAGCATGTAGACGCTACAAAGATTTTGGAGGCTGTTGATCCGGCAAAAGACGTAGACGGATTTCACCCGTTCAATCTCGGTCGCTTGGTGGCGGGGCTGGATACGTTCGTCCCATGTACTCCGCTAGGCGTTATGGAGCTTTTGGCCGAATACGGCATAGAGGTAAAAGGGAAAGATTGCGTGGTTGTAGGGGCTAGCAACATAGTCGGCAAGCCTATGGCGAGTCTGCTTTTGAATGCCGGAGCCACTGTTGATATATGCCACATCCATACAAAAGATTTAAAAGCGCACACTAAAAATGCGGATATGATTTTTGTCGGCGTAGGCAAAGCCGGACTTATAACGGCTGATATGGTAAAGGAGGGTGCGGTGGTTGTAGACATAGGGATAAACAAAGTTGGAGACAAGCTTGTCGGGGATGTAGATTTTGATGAGGTCTCCAAAAAATGCACATACATAACCCCGGTTCCCGGTGGCGTAGGTCCTATGACGATAGCCATGCTACTTAGTAATACCCTAAAGGCGGCAAAAGGGATATGAGGGAGAATCTTTTAAAACTGTATAAATTTTCAAACAGTTGGACGGGGACGGTAATTATCGTCCTTTTGGTAATATTTTTTGTCGCACAGGCGTTTGTGATTCCGTCAGGGTCTATGATTAGGACGCTACTGATAGGAGATCACCTATTTGTCAAAAAATTTGCATACGGTGTCCCTACACCGCATATACCGTTTTTGGAGATTCCGCTTGTCCCCAATCATGACGGCCATTTGATAGAGGGCGAAAGACCAAAGAGAGGTGATATCGTAATTTTTAGATATCCGCTTGACGAAAAAGTCCATTTTGTCAAAAGGTGCGTAGCGACAAGCGGCGATGAGCTATTTTTTCACAATCAGGATTTGTACCTTAGACCTTCAGAGGGCGATAGTGCGATAGAAGCAAACTTCAAGGGGTACGAAACCGTATCTGTGGGCGGCAAGCTCTGGGTCAAAAACCCGTACACAAAAGAGCATAAAGGTATCCACTATGAAAATGCAAAAATAGAGGAAAAAGACATTCTAAGCTCCGAGGATAAAATGCTTTTTGATCCCAAACTCTACTATGATGCAAAATCAAAATCAGACGTTACATACGAGAGCAGTTTTTCTGTTTTACCTGTCGATGAGATTAGGCTTAGAAAATACTTTTTCGGCCCTATAAAGCTTGGCGCAGATCAGTTTTTTATGATGGGTGACAACAGAGATAATTCGGCCGATAGCAGATATTGGGGGCCCGTCAAATACTCACAGGTTGTAGGCAAGCCTTGGTTTATATATTTTAGTTGGGATGATGACTATAAAATCAGATGGCAAAGGATAGGCAAAACCGTTGAGACTTTAGAGGGTGAACTAAAATAAAATGTTTGATATGGATTTTGAGCCTATACAGATAGTTGCGATGGTAGCTGCCTTGGCGGTTGCTATCATAGGTCATGAGATAATGCACGGTTTTGTGGCCTACAAATACGGCGATATGACCGCAAAATACGAAGGCAGACTCTCCGTAAACCCAATAGTTCATATAGATCCTATCGGTACTATTGTAGTTCCTCTTTTGCTGTTTGTTGCCGGATCCCCTTTTTTGTTTGGATGGGCAAAGCCCGTTCCGGTAAATATATGGACGGTTATTAGAAACGGCGGCTATAACGGTGCTATAGCGGTAGCTTTGGCCGGAATAGCCTATAATCTAATCCTTGCCGTCTCAGCCTCGTTTTTGCTCCCTATCGCCCCCGAGGGGAGTTTTGCCTCTCAGCTCCTTTTTTATCTAGTGTTGTACAATGTAGTTTTGGCTGTATTTAACACGTGGCCGATACCGCCGCTTGACGGCTCGAACGCCCTCGGGTTTGTCGGTAAAAAATTTGGAATCTCCGCTATCGACGAGTTCAACCAAAAGGTTGGAAGATACGGGATGATTATTTTGATTATTATCCTAGCAACCCCTCTTTCGGCGATTTTTATGTTTCCGGCAAAGGTTATATTGGCATTCTTGCTATAGAGTAAAAGGTTAAGTTAAACTAACAGGAGTTGCGGCTATGAAAAAAAACGTTGGAATAGTAGATAGATACGTCAGAATGGGCGCAGGTATCGCCCTTGTAGTCATAGGAACCGTCGGGATAAATAGCCCTATAGTCGGGATACTCGGTCTTATTGTTATGGCTACGGCCGTATTTAGATTTTGCGGATTATATACGCTACTCGGGATAAACACCGCTTGCGATATAAAAAATGGAGCCTCAAAAGAAGAGGAGAAAAAAGAGAGTTGATCGTCTCTTTGCCGCTCCGGCCAAGTTAGCCGAAGCGGGCTTTTTGTTTGCTACTAATACCCGAACCAGTGTTTGATTTTGTCAAAAAGCCCCTCATACTCTTTTTCGTGCGGCTTGCCTTCAAATCCAAAACTCGTATGCAGTTTTTCCACCAACTCTTTTTGTTCATCGGATAGTTTACTCGGGTGAACCATTTTTATCTGTACGACAAAGCTCCCTTTTGCTCCTGTTCTGACATTAGGAACCCCCTCGTTTTTAAATACAAACTGCTCTTTGTCTTTTGTGGACGGCTTTAGATTTAGCTCCAGCTCTCCCCTTAGCCCCGGTACTTTTATGGTATCCGACAAAAGCGTTTGTGTAAAAAAGACCGGAACCTCCAGATATACGTTGTCGCCGTCCCTGACAAATTTTTTATCCTCTTTGACGTTTATGACAATATACAAATCCCCTCTGGCTCCGCTTTTTGAGAGGTTGCCGCGTCCCGCTACCCTGATTCTGTTACCGTCATCGATACCTGCCGGAATATCTACGGTAACGCTCTCGGTTGTCTCCTCGTACCCTTTGCCTTTGCATTTTGGGCATCTCTCTTTGACAATCTCGCCCTCGCCGCCACATTTCGGGCATGTTTGAGAGAATGTCATAAACCCTTGCTTCAAAAAGAGTTGGCCGCTACCGCCGCAATCAGGGCATTTTGTTTTGTCGCCACCTTTTGCCCCCGTACCGTCGCAATCGGAGCACGGTTTTTTGAATTTAAAAGAGACCTCTTTTTTTACCCCAAAGATAGCCTCGGTAAATTCTATACTTAGCTCTATTGCATTATCGAGATTATATTTGTCGGCCTTTGAGCGTCTTCTTTGTCCGCCGCCTCCGCCGCCAAAGAATGAGTCAAATATCGACTCAATATCCCCAAAATCAAATCCAAAGCCTCCGCTACCTCCGCTTTGACCCTCTAGCCCTTTTTTGCCGTATCTGTCGTACACGGCTCTTTTGTTATCGTCGCTTAGTATTTGGTATGCTTCGCTGACCGCTTTGAATTTCTCCTCAGCCTCTTTATCCCCTTGGTTTTTATCGGGGTGGTATTTCATTGCAAGCTTTCTATACGCTTTTTTGATTTCGTCTTGTGAAGCCGTTTTTTCTACTTCTAAAAGCTCGTAATAGCAGATTTCAGTCATTAAAAACCCTCAGAAAATTTTTTGCGAATTTTACCAAAATAGCCCATAAGATTTAAATAACGATAGTGTATTATCGCCGCCATGAAATCAAGCGCAAAATTTGCAGAACTAGTCGATACTTTGGCTTCACTACCTACTATCGGGCGTAAAAGTGCATTCAAGATCGCATACCATCTACTCTTTGAGGACGAAATAAAGGCGATAAAGTTTGCCCACCTGATAGAAGAGGGTGTCAGAGAGGTAAAAAAGTGCTCGGTATGCGGCAATATAACCGAAGACGAAATATGTCATATATGTGCCGACGAGGCCAGAAATCCGGCTAGACTTTGTCTTGTGGCAAGTCCGAAAGATATATTTTCGATAGAGTTATCGGGTGGTTTTGACGGACGGTATTTTGTATTTGACGAGTTAAAAGCGACGACCGTATCAAGACTTGAAGAGAGTGTGAAGGGCGGAGTTGAGGAGGTGATATTTGCCTTTACCCCATCTGTCGAGAGTGACGGGTTGATCATTTATTTGGAGGATAGACTCTCCTCATATCCCGTCGCATTTACAAAAATTGCACACGGTGTGCCGACCGGTGTCGCATTTGAAAATATCGACACCGTATCGCTGGCTAGGGCGATAGAGTCTAGGGTTAAAGCCTAGAGGGGGGCATACAGCTCCATTATTTTATTTGATGTTCTGACTAGATTCTTGGCCTCTCCCATTGAGGCTATGATTGCCTCTAGCTTTTTGTCAATCCCCTCGTTTTTACTTTTTAGCGCTTTATCGTCCATCTTTTTGGCCTCTTTTTCTTTTCCCCATAGGCTTCCGACTTTTGCCGCAGCATCGCCGATAGCCCCCGTATATGCAGAAGCCATAGAGACGGCCGCCAGTAGTGAGTTTGCCCCCTCTTTTAGTTTTACAGTTGCATTTTCGGCCGCTATTGATTCGGAGAGTATGTATTCGTTTGCAAATTTTCCGGCCTCTTGGAGTTTTGCGGGGTCTTTGGATTTTTCGTATGCGGCCAGTTTTGTCTCAAACGCTATTAAGGAGTTGTACAGGTTGGTATTTGCCCTCGATGCATTTGCGGCAAGGGTTGTGATTTTTGAGGCAAAGTTTGCCGCAGACGATATTTGTCCCGCATACGGAATCGGCATTATTGCTATTGCGGAGGAGGCCACAGAGGCTGTCTGAATGTATTTTGCATAGTCGGCAACGTATACGTTTAGAAAATTTATATAGGCTATAGTATCGTTGTATCCTGTCTTAAAAGGGGTTAGGGCGGTTTTTAGCCTCAAAAGCTCTTCGTACTCTTTTTGCTCTAGCGCCGTTCTATCCAGACATTTTTTTTGTGTTGTGATGTTGTTTTGTATATCTGTGCCGGCGCAACCGCAAAACAGCATTGCGGCCGCCGTCGCAGTCAAAAAAATAGCTTGTTTATTCAAAGTTATCTCCGTTATTAGTTGCTTTTATTTTGTTATATGATTCAAAGACTCTTTTTTGGCGACAAGTAGATAGACCTCCCCTTTTGAGGCGGTTTGCCCGGCATAAAAAAGAGCCTCGTCCCCTTCGCCAAAATATATATCAACCCTTCCGCCCCCTCTGATAGCCCCTCCGGTATCCTGAACCATCACGAATTTCTCAAACGGCTCCCTCTCGGTTCTGGCGACTACTTTTTGACCCTCTATCTTTTTTGGGACAACTGTTTTTATGAACGCCAAAGCCCCTTTCGGCAAAAGTTCATTATCCATGGCAACGCTCTCTTTTGCGGTCAGAGATAGACCGATATTGCCGAATATCCCCTCTTTTTCGTTGAATTTGAAAAAGACGTAGCTTTTGTTTTTGTTTAGGACGTAATCTCTGATTTTCGGGTTCTCCTCCAAAAACTCTTTCATCGTCTGCATATTGACTTTGTCGGAGTTCATCAGCTTTTCATCGGCTATTACTTTGCCTATAGACGTATACGGGTGTCCGTTTTTCCCGGCGTATCCTACATATCTTTTGACCCCGTCAACCTCTATAATGCCGGAACCCTGTACCTCTAACAAAAAAGCGTCTACCTTGCTAGATAGATAAAGTAGCGGCTTCTCTTTTAGCGCTCCGTTATCTATCTCCTCTCTGGTGTAGTAAGGGACGAGCGATTTTCCCTCTATTTTTCCGGCTATATCCCGCACTGAATTTGATGTCGGAAATCTTTTTAGGTCTGCCGTTATCAAATCCTGCGGATACGGATATAGCGGGGCGTAAAACTCGTCTGACTTTGTGAGAGAGCCTTTTAGAACAGGGGCGTAGTAGCCGGTCAAAAGAGCCGAATCTTTTTCGTTTCTGCTCTCATAAAGGAGAAAATCCTCATCCAGTTTTTTTAACAGCTCATCTTTGTTCATTGAGACGGCGTACTTTTTGAACAGTAGCAGCGAATCTCTCATTTGCGAAGCCGTATAGTTTTGATCCCCATAGTTAAATGTCGTATTTTTTTTGGAGAGTCTATCATAGTATCCGACGGATAGATCAAGCGCTCTGAAAAATTCCGGCGTAGGGGCGGCGGTGACGGCCCCGGAAGGTTTTTTGGCCGATTTTTGGAGAACCGGTTTTTTGGCTATCTCTTTTTTTGGCGGCACTATCTTTTCGTCTTTGACGGCACATCCGGCAAATATTAACACTATTGCCGATATGACGGCTATTTGGATTTTCATTTGTTTATCCTTTTTTCCTCAAAAAGCTGGCATTGT
>ERZ650312.66-NODE-66-length-44790-cov-9.351939_pt1 | contig 44790 bp, 44 predicted proteins | sample MGYA00376248_ERZ650312 | MGnify/ENA primary metagenome ERZ650312 (study PRJEB26733, sample SAMN07839316) | wastewater metagenome | biome: urban; feature: wastewater treatment plant; material: waste water | place: USA: North Carolina | collected 2016-07-28 ... | reverse complement strand
TCCGAAGGTGAAGTATGCTGCATAAACATTTCAATATTTAATTGCCGAATCAATAGTAAATACCGTTTAGCTTTCAAAAATCTTTCCAGCTCTCCATTCCGGCGCAGAGCCACTGCCATCCGAAATAACGGATTTAAACATTTTTCATCAAGGTGGAGGCGCTTTACAAAGATCTCGGGCCTTTTCATACGATGCTGCAATGGTTTGTTTTAGCTGTAATGTTTGCTTTAATGCTGTCCCGATCCCAATCAATAAAACAAAGCAACTACGCGAAAGCCACCCCGAATCAGGGTGGCTTTTTTGATGTTGCTTATATGCTGCTCAGTTTATGGGCTTGCACGGCTTATGCTGTTATTGGCCGGCAGATGCAGCCGAAGCAGCAGCCGGAGCCGAAGCTTCAGCCGATGCCGCGGGAGCAGGTGCGGCAGCAGCCGGTGCTGCTTGGCCGCCTTTGTGCGACAAGCCCCAAACATAAGCAGTCATGATGTGCAATTTATCTTTATCGAGGAAGTTATCCCACGCCGGCATTTGGTTGTGGCGGCCGTTGGTAATGGTTTCGATAATGGCTTTTTGCGTGCCGCCCCACAACCAAACGTCATCGGTCAGATTCGGCCCCAAGCCCAACACGCCTTGGCCTTTGTCGCCGTGGCAGGTAAAGCAGTTGGCCGGCGGGCCGTGGAAGATGGCATTGCCGCGGGCGGCACGCTCTTCATCATATTGGCCGGCAGGTTTGGAGAAAGACATCACATAGTTGGCCACATCTTTCACACGCTCTTCACCCAATGCAGGCCCCCACGGTGCCATGATGGCAATGCGGCCTTTGGCGATGGTTTCGTGAATCTGCTCAGGTGAGCCGCCCCACAGCCAATCGCCGTCGGTCAGGTTCGGGAAACCTTTAGAGCCTTTCGCATCAGAGCCGTGGCACTGAATGCAATAGGTGTCGAACATGTTTTTACCGATGCGTTGGGCTTGCGGATCTTTGGCCACTTCTTCAATCGGCATGTTGGCAAATTTGGCATAAATTTTGCCATATTGCTCATTGGCTTTTTGCACTTCTTTTTCATACTGATTGTGACTGGTCCAATTCAGATAGCCCTTGTAGTCGCCCAAGCCGGGGTATAAAAACAAATAGGCGGCGCTGAAAACCATGGTCAGCACAAAGAGGTAAAACCACCAGCGCGGCAGCGGGTTGTTGTATTCCTCGATGCCGTCCCATGAATGGCCCATGGTTTTGACATCTTCACCCTTGGGCGGCATTTTGGTTTTGTTTTGCGACAGCAGCAGCCAAGCCAAACCGACGAAGCTGAGCACAACAATGGCGGCAATGTATATATTCCAGAAATTACTGGTAAATTGGGAAGTGGTATTCATTATTTTGCTCCGTTATCACGGGTATCACGGGGTAGCCGGGCAGACTCGTCTGACGGTGTGTCGTTGTCGTCCATGATGCTGTTGGCCGCATCACGGTAGTTTTGCTTGTTGCGCCGATTAAGCACGATATACAAAACCAGAATAAAGCTAACAAATACCCACACAGTAAAGAGCGAGCGCACCCAGTTGATATCCATGATGTTACCTTACGTTTTTCAATGCCAAGCCCAAACCTTGCAGATAGGCAATCACCGCATCGAGCTCTGATTTATTGGCCAAATCTTGCGGCGCTTTTTCGATTTCCTCGTCGCTATACGGGGTGCCGACCATGCGCAATGCTTTCATATGGCGCACGGTAGCCTCTGCATTCACGGCGTTGCGTGCCAACCACGGGAATGAAGGCATATTGGATTCGGGCACAACATCGCGCGGGTTCAGCAGGTGGATGCGGTGCCATTCATCGGAATAGCGGCCGCCCACACGGGCCAAATCCGGGCCGGTGCGCTTGGAGCCCCATTGGAACGGACGGTCATACACCGATTCGCCACCCACCGAATAGTGGCCGTAGCGCTCGGTTTCCGCACGGAACGGACGAATCATTTGCGAGTGGCAGTTGTAGCAGCCTTCGCGCACATAAATGTCGCGGCCGGCCACTTGCAAGGCGTTGTAAGGTTTCACACCGGGAGCAGGTTCGGTAACCGATTTGGTGAAAAACAGCGGCACCACTTCAATCAGCAGGCCGACGCTGATCACCAAAAAGGTAAACACAATCAAAAACCCGACTTTTTCTTCAGCTAGTTGTTGTAATTTCATCTTGGTAGCCTATCTTTCTTTTATTTAGTGGTGTTGCGTCTGCGAAATAACCGGAATCTCCGCATCCACAGCTTTGCCACCGGACACAGTGCGGTAAACGTTATAAGCCATCAGGATCATACCGGTCAGATACAGCACACCGCCCGCAAAACGAATCATGTAGAAAGGCATGCTTTGTTTTACCGATTCAACGAATGAGTAAGTCAGCGTACCGTCATCGTTGAGCGCGCCCCACATCAAGCCCTGCATCACGCCGGAAATCCACATAGAAGCGATATAGAGCACCACACCGATGGTGGCAATCCAGAAATGCGCTTCAATCAGCTTGATGCTGTACATCTCTTTTTTGCCCCACAAACGCGGAATCAGATAATAGATAGAACCGATGGTAATAAAGCCCACCCAGCCCAAAGCACCCGAGTGCACGTGGCCGACCGTCCAGTCGGTGTAGTGGCTGAGCGCATTCACCGATTTGATCGACATCATCGGGCCTTCGAAAGTGGACATACCGTAAAACGACAGCGACACCACCAAGAATTTCAAAATCGGGTCGGTGCGCAGCTTATGCCATGCGCCCGAGAGCGTCATGATGCCGTTGATCATACCGCCCCATGAAGGTGCAAACAGAATCAGCGAGAGCACCATGCCCAAAGATTGCGTCCAGTCGGGCAGCGCGGTGTAGTGCAGATGGTGGGGGCCTGCCCACATATAGGTGAAAATCAGCGCCCAAAAGTGCACTACCGACAAGCGGTAAGAATACACGGGACGGCCTGCCTGCTTGGGCACAAAGTAATACATCATGCCCAAGAAAGCGGCGGTGAGGAAGAAGCCCACGGCATTGTGGCCATACCACCACTGCACCATCGCATCAATCGCACCCGAATAAATCGGGTAGGATTTCATCATGCCTGACGGAATGCTGAGGTTGTTGACGATGTGCAGCAGCGCCACGGCCAAAATAAAGGCACCGTAAAACCAGTTGGCCACATAAATATGCTTGATTTTGCGGGTGGCAATGGTGCCGAAAAACACAACCGCGTAAATCACCCACACCACGGCAATCAGAATATCGATCGGCCACTCCAGCTCGGCATATTCTTTACCTTGGGTGTAGCCCAGCGGCAACGTAATCGCCGCCAGCACAATCACCAGCTGCCAGCCCCAAAAAGTGATGGCCGGCAGGATATTGCCGCCGAAAAGGCGCACGTTGCAGGTGCGCTGCACCACATAATACGAGGTGGCAAACAAGCCGCAGCCGCCAAATGCGAAAATCACCGCATTGGTGTGCAAGGGGCGCAGGCGGCCGAAGTGAAACCACGGGCCGATATTCGACAAATCAAGGGACGGGGCAAACAATTGGGCGGCGATAATCACGCCGACCAGCATACCCACAATACCCCAAACTACAGTCATGATGGCGAATTGACGCACCACCTTGTAGTTATAAGTTTGCGTTTCCATGAGGGTCTCCATTAAACATGGCAATTAACACCTATCGGTTTCGCTCCGGCTTTTAAAACATACCAAAGATATACCCGATTTTTCTTAATTTAACATCGCAAAGCAGCCAACAGCCGCAAGCAGAAGCTTAACTGCGGCATTCTAAATCAAAACCAACGCCGCACCAAGCCAATTCGGTATAAACCTGTAATTTTTACGCTGTCTTGGCGTTGCCTTTGGTCAGATTTTGTAAGACTATAGACTCCCTACATTCGGTTTCTTGACTCAAATCAAAGAGCCATAAAACTCCAAACAAAACTTAACAAATAAGGCTGAAAGATGCTTCGATACAACATTATGGCGCACACTTTGGCGCACCAATGGCAGATTTGCCTGAGCCTGACGCAAACCGATAACCTTCCTTTACACTTAAGCCTACCCAATTGGGTGCCCGGCAGCTATTTGATTCGTGATTTTTCACGCCACATCATCCAAATTGAAGCCACATGTAATGGCGTGCGCGCCCAAATCAGCCAAACCGGCAAAAACCACTGGCAAACCGAAGCGCGCGCCGGCCAGTGGCAGATTTGCTACACTGTTTACGCCTACGATCTTTCCGTGCGCGGCGCCTACCTCAGCAACGATCGCGGCTTTTTTGATGGCGCCTGCCTGTTTTTAAGCGTGCAAGGGCGCGAGCACAAGCCGCACCAAGTAGTATTCGAGCAGCTGCCCGAAAGCTGGCAAACCGCTACCACCCTGCCCCGCCTTGACACATACACCTTTCAGACGGCCTCTTATGCCGAATTAATCGACCACCCGGTTGAGCTCGGCCACATTGAGGTTTTGAGTTTTGAAGCCGGCGGCATTGCCCACCGCATTGCCCTGAGCGGCATTTATGCCGATTTCGATCGGGAACGTTTGATTAGCGACATCCAAAAAATCTGCCGCACCGAGCTGGCCATGTTTCCCGCACCCGCCCCATTTAAAGAATATTTGTTTTTACTGCACCTGGGCGACAAAATCTACGGCGGCCTCGAACACATCAGCAGCACCGCGCTTTTGGCCGACAGAAACAGCCTGCCCGCTTACGGCATGAATGAAGCCGGCGACGACTACACCCAGCTGCTCGGCCTGTTCAGCCACGAATATTTCCACGCATGGAATGTCAAATCAATCAAGCCGGCCGCTTTTGTGCCCTACTGCCTCGATAGCGAAAGCTACACCGAGCAATTGTGGGCATTTGAAGGCATCACCTCTTATTATGACGACTTATTCTTGGTGCAAAGCGGTGTCATTAGCACCGAAGCCTATTTAAAGCTGCTGGCCAAAGCCCTCACCCGCGTACAGCAAAATCCAGGCCGTCTGAAACAAACTCTGGCCGAATCGAGCTTCACCGCTTGGCACAAATTCTACAAACAAGATGAAAACAGCCCCAACGCCATCGTGAGCTATTACCAAAAAGGCGCATTGGCCGCCTTGTGCCTCGACTTGCTCATCCGCCAAAAAAGCGGCGGCGCCCACAGCCTGGCCGGCGTGATGCAGCAACATTACCGCGACTGGCTCGCCAGCGGCCGCGGCATTGCCGAACAACAATGGCAGGCGCGCTGCCAAGCCATCACCGGCCTGGATTTGCACGATTTCTTTCAGACGGCCTTATATTCCACCGATGATTTACCGCTTGAAGCCTGCCTGCAAACGGCCGGCATCGAGCTGCGCTGGCAAGCCTTGCCGCGCAGCCACGGCGGCGGCCTAGTAGAAACGTTTGCCGAACAAACGCCCGCCACCGACTTGGGCGCGCGCTACAAGCAAAACGGCAGCGGCATCACCCTCACCCATGTGCTCAACGGCAGCAGCGCCGAGCAGGCCGGCTTATGCCCGCAAGACCACATCATCGCCCTCAATGGTTTTGCCTGCACCGATTTCGACAAACAATGGGCCGCATTCAAAGCCGGTGAAAATATCGCGCTGCATTATTTCCGCCACGGCGTGTTGCGGCAAACTGTGCTAACCGTGCAAAACGCCGCTGCCGACACCGCCCTATTGCGCATTGCCGACACCGCCTTGCTGGAACAATGGCTGACGCCCAACGACGGAACCGGCCATTAAAACCGACGCTGCGGTTACAAGCCGGCGTGTAAATACGATTGGCTTTGTCAAAACAAAGCGTCATCGTACGCATGGCACACAGATGCCGTCTGAAAAAGTTTCAGACGGCCTGATGCGGTCAACGTAGGTGCGATTGGTAGGCGTAGGTCGGATACTCGAATCCGACGCTTGTTCGCAGAACAAGTTTTTCGGAGCTGGGAAAATGTCGGATACGAGTATCCGACCTACAACGCTCTTGGCCGTCTGAACAGCAAGCATAGGTCCGATTAGCTTTGTCAAAACAAAGCGTCATCGTACACATGGCACACAGATGCCGTCTGAAAAAGTTTCAGACGGCATCGCTTTATTTTTTTGCATTCAAGGCGGACAACGCAGCAAGCTTATTTTTGGGATGGGCAGGCTGCGTATAAATAAGGGTTTAAGTTCGACAAAGGCCGTCTGAAAGCAATGTTTCAGACGGCCTGATTCAATATTCGCAAAAAAGCAAAAAGCAGCCGGGCAGGCCGGCTGCTTTGATTGTGTGCTTATTTGGCGGCAGATGCCGTGGCAGCGGCTTCGGAAGCGGCGCCGGCAACGGCTTGCTCACCCCATGCCGCCGGATATTTGTAGCCGGCAAAGCGTTGGTGGGCATAGGTTTTGAATGCTTCCGAATTATAAGCCTCGGTTACATCTTTTAGCCATTGGCTGTCTTGGTCTGCGGTTTTCACGGCCGACCAGTTCACATAGGCAAAGCTCGGCTCTTGAAACAGCGCTTCGGTGAGCTTCATGCCGCTGCTCATGGCGTAGTTGCCGTTTACAATGGCAAAATCCACATCGGCACGGCTGCGCGGCAATTGCGCGGCTTCCAGCTCGACGATTTTGATGTTTTTCGGGTTTTCGGCGATGTCCGCTTTAGAAGCGGTGAGCGGATTGATGTTGTCTTTGAGCTTGATCCAGCCCAATTCATTCATCATCACCAAGGCGCGGGCAAAGTTTGAAGGATCATTCGGCGCCGACACGCTCACGCCCTCTTTCACTTCATCCAGCGATTTGAGTTTGCCCGGATAGAGGCCCAGCGGCGCGGTGGGCACTTGGAAGGCTTCGGTGATGTCGAGCTTGTGCTCTTTTTTGAAATCGTCCAGATACGGTTTGTGTTGGAACACATTCAAATCCAGCTCGCCTTCAGCCAGCGCCAGATTCGGGCGCACATAATCGGTAAACTCAACCAGCTTCACGGTGTAGCCTTTTTTGGCCAGCGCCGGCTGGATTTGGTCTTTCACCATATCGCCGAAATCGCCCACGGTGGTGCCGATCACGATTTCTTTTTTCTCGGCACTGGTGGCAGCAGAGGCATCGGAAGCGGCAGCAGGCGCAGCAGCTTCTTTTTGGCCGCCGCAAGCGGCCAGCACCAAGGCCAGCATGCCGGCGGAAACGGTTTTCAATACAGCATTGGTTTGCATCATCACAACTCCTTGTTAAAAATCAAGAAAAATCCGGTTTATTTTATACAACAGGCCGTCTGAAAAGTTTTCAGACGGCATCGAATCAACGTTTATCAAGCTTGCGGGCAATCCAATTGCCCAGGCTCTGAATCACCACTACCAATAATACCAACAGCGCAACAATAAACACAATCACTTCGGTTTGATAGCGGTAATAGCCGTAGCGGATGGCCAAATCGCCCAAGCCGCCGCCGCCTATCATGCCGGCTGCGGCGCTGTAGGAAAGCAGGCCGATGGTGAGCACGGTGATGCTCGACACCATGCCCGCGCGCGCTTCGTTGAGCAGCACTTTGCGGATAATCGTCATCGGCGCCGCACCCATGCTGATGGCCGCTTCAATCACGCCGCGCGGCACTTCGCGCAGATTCTGCTCCACCAGCCGGGCAAAATAAAACAAACCCGACACGCTCAACACCAGCGAAGCGGCCACAGGGCCGATGGTGCTGCCGACAATGGCGCGGGTGGCCGGAATCATGGCAATCATCAAAATCACAAATGGAAACGCGCGCATCAGGTTCACCAGATTATCCAATATCAGATTCACCGGGCGGTTGTAATGCAGCTGGCGGTTGGCGGTGACATAAAGCCACACGCCGAGCAAAGTGCCAAACACGGTAGCAAAAGTGGTGGAAAGCCCCACCATCACAAACGTTTCCCACAAGGCCTGCACGATTTCGCCGCGCATGCCGCTGATGGTGCCGATGGCCTGAGCGAAAGTTAAATCTGCCATATCAATCCTCCTGCACCAGCTCGCGCCCGATTTCAGACTCGGCAAAAATTTGATTGTTGCGCACTTTCACCACTTCTAAAAGCTTGCCCTGATGCAAAAGCGCCGCGCGGTCGCACAAGCGGCGGATCACGCTCATCTCATGGGTGACGATCACAATGGTCACGTTGAAGCGCTTGTTGATGTCGGCCAGACATTCGAGCACGCTGCGCGTGGTGGCCGGGTCGAGCGCCGAAGTGGGCTCGTCGGCCAAAATCACGCTGGGGCTGGGTGCGAGCGCGCGGGCAATGCCCACACGCTGCTTTTGGCCGCCCGAAAGCTGCGCCGGATAATGCGCGGCTCTGTCTTCCAAGCCAACGATTTCCAGGCATTCGGCCACACGCCGCTCGATTGCTTCGCGGCTCCAGCCGGCGATTTCCAGCGGAAACGCCACATTATCGGCCACGGTGCGGTTGGCCAACAGGTTAAACTGCTGAAACACCATGCCGATGTGCTGGCGCGCTTGGCGCAATTGCGCGGCATTAAGCGCCGTGAGCTCTTGGCCGTTGACGCTCACTTTGCCGCTATCGGGGCGCTCGAGCAGATTGATGAGCCGCAAAAGCGTGGATTTGCCCGCGCCCGAATAGCCCATCAGGCCGAAAATCTCGCCCTGTTCTATGCTCAGGCTGGTCGGCTCCACGGCGGTAAACCACGATTTGTCGCGGTGTTGGTAACGTTTGGATACTTGGTCCAAAATAATCATAGCATTCTCAAATACAACAAAAGCCCGATGTGCGACACAGCGGGCTGAAAATCAAAACGGCGGCTGCCGGATATTGCAACCGCACGCTTTAGCTGTTTGATATCTTTCTATAAACGCGCCATTGCGCGGCTGAAAAGATATTCACGCCCGCAAGCTGTGTCAAATCGGCGTGTTTTATCAGGCCTGTAAATTTACTTCAATTTTGCCGCTGCGTCAAGATTGGCAAGCATAAGGCCGTCTGAAAGTGTTTGAATCGGCAGATAAAAAGCCGCCTTTTCAGACGGCCTTGCTCTTAGGGTCTGTTCACATTTCATCACGCGGCAATCTTTTGGCTCAAAAACGCGCCTGCTGCGTTGAAAATGCTCGCAAGGTGTTCAACCTTGCTGTGCTTTTCGCCTTGCAGCCACGCTTTTGCGTTCAAAATCTTACTCACGGATGAATTGTGAACAGACCCTAGTGACACAAAATTACTTCATTGCCTCGCTCATCACACGCACATTATAGCGGAACATATCGGCATAAGTGCCGGCCGGCGCGCCGCTGCTCAAAGCATCTGCATAAAGCCCTCCGCTCACCTTCACGCCGGTTTCCTTGGCGATGCGCGCAATCATGCGGCCGTCTTTAATGTTTTCGGTAAACACCGCTTTCACGTTTTCAGCCTTGATTTGGCGGATAATCGCGGTAATCTGGCGCGCAGAAGGCTCGGCTTCGCTGCTCACGCCTTGCGGTGAAATAAATTTCACCTGATAGCGCTTGCCCAAATAAGCAAACGAATCATGGCCGGTAAGCACTTTGCGTTTGGCCGGCGCAACCGCACCGAATTGCTGGTTTGCATAATTGTTCAGCTGGTTGAGCACGTGTTGGTAATCTTTAAAACGCTGCTGGTAATAGCGGCTGCCTGCCGGGTCGGCCTTAATCAGCGCAATCGCCACGTTGGCGGCATAGCGCTGCATCAGCACAGGGTCGTTCCACACATGCGGGTCAAATTCGCCATGATCGTGATCATGGTCGTGGCCGTGTTCGTGATGATGCTCATCGGCAGCCAAGGGCTTGATGCCGGCGGTGGCTTCGGCCGAGGCCACTTTGCTTTGCTTCACCGCGCGTTGCAGCTCGGCTTTTTCTAGCCCCAAGCCGTTGAGCAACACCAGCCGGGCTTCGCGGATTTTTTTGATGTCGCCGCTGGTGAGGTTATAGGCATGCGCATCTTGGTTTGCACCCACCAAGCTTTGCACCGCCACCCGCTCGCCGCCGATTTGCTGCGCCACATCGCCCAAAATGCTGAAGCTCGCCACCACAGGCATGGGCGCGGCATAAAGTGCACCCGACCATAAAGCAGCGATTGCCGCCGGTTTCCAATGTTTCATTGATTACTCCTTTTGATATAACATAACATAAATCTGCAAAAAAATTATCCGGCAAACATTCAAACGGCGTTTTTCAGCAGCCAAGCCCGCTTTGACAAAGCGTTTTAATATAGTGGAATGCAAGAAAAAGTGATGCAAAACTACGCACTATAACAGGTAGGTTGGGTTGCCAAACCCAACGTTTCAGACGGCCTGTGGGCTACCCGTTGTGTCACTTTTTCCTGCATTCCACTATATCTTCCAAGCCTCATCCAAAAACAGCCCTCTCAAGGCTGCTTGGCAGGCTTGGCATGCACCCGCAGGCCGTCTGAAACTCAAGCCTTATGATGCCGGCGCCGACGCAGCCATTTGGGCAACACGCCGCTTTCCCAACCAATCAGCACCGACACCAAATAGCACACGCCGCACCACAAAATAATCGCAGGCCCCGACGGAATTTCCACATAATAGGAAAACAACAGGCCGCCAAAGCCGCACAGCAGCGCCACCAGTACCGAGAGCAGCAGCAACATGCCCATGTTTCTCGCCCACAGCCGCGCCGTAATCGCCGGCAGCATCATCAAGCCCACCGACATCAAAGTGCCCAAAGCCTGAAAGCCCGCCACCAGATTCATCACCACCAGCACCAAAAACAGCAAATGCCACAGCCCGCCGCGCCCGCCGACCGCCTTTAAAAAAAGCGGGTCAATGCTCTCCAGCACCAGCGGCCGGTAAATCACCGCCAACGTAAGCACCGTGATGGCCGCCACCGCCGCCACCAGCTGCAAAGCGGGCAAATCCACCGCCAGTACCGAACCGAACAACAAATGCAGCAAATCGATATTGCTGCCGTTTTTGCTCACCAAAATCACACCCACCGCCAGGCTGCTCAGATAAAAAGCCGCAAAATTGGCGTCTTCCTTCAAATTGGTAAAGCGGCTCACCAGCCCCGCTAAAAGCGCCATCAGCATGCCCGCAGCAAAGCCGCCCAAGCTCATCGCCGGCAGGCTCAGGCCGGCAAACATATAGCCGATGGCCGCACCCGGCAACACCGCATGGCTGAGCGCATCGCCCACCAGGCTCATGCGCCGCATCACCAGAAACACGCCCACCGGCGCCGCGCTCAGAGCCAGAAACACCACTGAGGCGAGCGCATAGCGCATAAAATCGAATTCGGCAAAAGGGCCGATAATGGTTTGATATAAATCCATCGGATAATGATATTGTAATGATATTGCTTGATTCGGGTGGCCGTCTGAAACTTTCAGACGACCTATTTGTTTTACCGCGGCCACATTTGTTTATTGCAAAAAAACAAAGCAGCAAACGGGCACATAGAAAACACTCAGGCGGCGCACCAATCGCCGCTGTCGTGCTGCTGCATGGCCGCGTTGGCGCGCAAAAGCGCTTCATCCACCAGCACTTTTTCGGTGGCTCCGGCCGCAATTTTTTCACGCGCCAGCAGCAAAGTGTGCGGAAAATAAGCCCGCACCTGCTCGTAATCGTGCAACACCGCAATCACACCGCGCCCTTCTTGATGGCATTGGCGCAACACTTCCAGCAGCGCATAAGTGGTTTTTGCATCCACCGCATTAAAAGGCTCATCAAGCAGCAGCAAGCGCGCATTTTGCACCAGCATGCGCGCAAACAGCACACGCTGAAACTGCCCGTTGGACAAATGCGCAATCGGCCGAGCGGCAAAATCGGCCATCTCCACCCGCGCCAATGCCTCGTGCACCCTCCGCCGCTGCGCCGCATTCACGCGCCCGAAAAAGCCGATTTCATACCACAAGCCCAACGCCGCCAGCTCAAACACCGTCATCGGCTGGCTGCGGTCGATTTCGCTTTGCTGCGGCAGATAAGCAATGTCTTTGCGCTGCAAACCCTGCCACACCACTTTGCCGGTGTCGGCCTTGAGCAAGCCCATCACCGCCTTGAGCAGCGTGGATTTGCCCGCGCCGTTGGGGCCGAACACCGCCCACATTTCACCCGCGCCAAACACCATATCCAAATGGTGCACGGCCGGCCGGCGCTGATAGCTCACGGTCAGATTTTCAATGGCAACGCTCATGCGCCCACCGCCCAAAAATACACGCCCCCAATCAGCGCCAGCGCCGCCAAAGCGAGCAGCAGGCGTTGAAGCAGGCCGGTTAACAATATTGAATGCATATAATAAAGAATGAATGTTTCAGACGGCCTGACACAATAGGCCGTCTGAAAAATGAATCCGCTTAAAATGATACTATATAACATTATACTCGCAAAACAGCAGGCCGTCTGAAATATCGGTAAAATAATATTTTCTCCGCCCCACCGAAAAGGAAACATCATGGCAGAAGCGCTGCTTCACGACAAATTAAACCTCGAAACCGCCCGCATCCATTGGCAAGAGCTGCAACCGCATTTCGCCCGCGGCGCCGCCGTGTATGTGGACAGCCACTTGGATTTAATCGGCATCGCCAAGCTGATGGCCGATGATGACAGCGCCACCCTCGCCAAGCTGATGCAGCAAGGCCAATTCGGCGTGGTGAGCGAAACGCAGGCGCGGCAGTTTCTCGCCGACAACCAAGCCATGTGGGCCGTGGTGGTGGCGCCGTGGGTGTTGGTGCAGCCTTGTCAAGATTAAAAGGCTTATACTTTGATACGCCAACAACAAGCAGGCCGTCTGAAAAATTTTCAGACGGCCTCTATCTCAGCAGTGCGTAGATCGGATTCTCGAATCCGACACTTGTTCGCAGAACAAGATTTTCAAGCATGCGGCAAATGTCGGATACCGGCATCTGACCGACCACTTTCTTAGCCGTCTGAAAAGTTTTCAGACGGCCTATATCTCAGCAGCATTTACAATAAACCAACATAGTGAAATGCAAGAATAAAGTGACACGAAACTACATTTTGCAACGGCGTAGGTTGGGTTGATAAACCCAACGTTTCAGACGGCTTGTAGATTTGTTGGGTTTACAACCCAACCTACCCGCTTTTCAGACAGCCTATATCTCAGCAGCATTTACAATAAACCAACACAGTGAAATGCAAGAAAAAGTGACACGAAACTACATTTTGTAACGGCGTAGGTTGGGTTGATAAACCCAAGATTTCAGACGGCTTGTGGATTTGCTGGGTTTACAACCCAACCTACCCGCTTTTCAGACGGCCTTTATCTCAACAGCACTTATAATAAACCAATATCCAAAACATCCGCCGCCTTCGCCGCATCCTGCTCCGGCAAATAAGGCACCACGCCCAGCAAAGGCGCATCAATGCGCTGCTGCAAAGTGTGCACATAATCCTCAAGCCGGTGCGGCGCGGGGCTGATGCAGTTGGCCACCCAACCCGCCAGCGGCAAGCCCGCCTGCTGCACCGCCTGCACGGTGAGCAGCGCATGGTTGATGCAGCCCAGCCGCATGCCCACCACCAACAACACCGGTAGCTTTTCCGCCGCCACCCAATCGGCAAAATCAATCTGTCCGTTCAAAGGCGTGCGCCAGCCGCCCGCCCCTTCCACCAGCACCACATCCGCCCGCACCCGCCACTGCGCCAGCCCGGCGCTTAAGCGCGCAGGCTCGATAGCCCGCCCTTCATCATGCGCGGCCAAATGCGGCGCGGTGGCTTCGGCAAAGGTGTAAACATTGTGATCGGCATAAGCCAGCGCCGGCTCGGAAGCCGCCTGTAAAGCCAACACATCGGCATTTTGCCCGCGCGCATCGGCTTCCGACGCCACCGGCTTGAAGCCCGCCGCCCGCCGCCCGCTTCGGCGCAGGGCGTGCAGCAAGGCCGCGGTACAAAAAGTTTTGCCTGCACCGGTGTCGGTGCCGGCAACAAAATAAACAGCGCTCATGATTCAGACGGCCTGATAAAAAAACAGCGTTCATTCTAGCGGCTTTTCAGACGGCCTCAATAAAAAAACGGCCTGATTCACTCAGGCCGTCTGAAAAACATATCGGTTTAAGGCAATTCGCCGCTCTGGCGCTTGGCTTTAAAGTCTTTGGTTTCTTTCAAAATTACCTTAGACAACAACAACAAGGCAATCAAGTTGGGAATCGCCATCAAGCCGTTGAAGGTATCTGCGGCAGACCACACCAAATCGAGGCTGGCAACCGTGCCCAGCATCACGGTGATCACATAAATCACCCGATAAGCCGGCACAAATCCATCGCCAAACACATAAGCCGCACACTTCTCGCCATAATAACACCAACCCAAAATGGTGGAATAAGCAAAGAAAATCAGGCCGAAGGTGACAATCCAGCCGCCGGGGCCGGGCAGCATATTGTTAAACGTGTGCGTGGTCAAGGCCGCGCCGGTTTCGCCGGCCGGGCTTTGGTTGCTCAAAATACCCATCACCAACACAATGCCGGTAATCGAGCACACGATAATGGTGTCGAGGAAGGTGCCGGTCATCGACACCAGGCCTTGGCGCACCGGGTGGTCGGTTTTGGCAGCTGCCGCCGCAATCGGTGCCGAGCCCATACCGGCTTCATTCGAAAACACACCGCGCGCCACGCCGTAGCGAATCGCCGCACCGGCCATGCCGCCTGCCGCCGCACTGAAATTGAAGGCTTCGGTGAGAATCTTGTCAATCGCCGGCCACAGCATATCAATGTGCAGCACAATAATCACCAAGCCGCCCAACACATAAAATATCGCCATAAACGGCACGATAATCGATGCGGCCTTGGCAATGCTCTTAATGCCGCCCAAAATCACAATGCCGGTCAACACGGTCAAAATCACACCGGTAATCCACGGGTCGATATTGAAGCTGCTCTTAATCGACATCGCCACCGAGTTTGACTGCACCGAGCTGCCGATGCCGAAAGAAGCAATGGTGCCAAAGAGCGCAAACAGCAAAGCCATCCATTTCATATTCAGGCCGCGCTCGATGTAATACATCGGGCCGCCCGACATTTCGCCTTTTTTGTTGACCACACGGTATTTTACCGCCAGCACGCCTTCACCGTATTTGGTGGCCATGCCGAAAATGGCGGTAATCCACATCCAAAACACCGCGCCCGGGCCGCCCAACACCACCGCCGTAGCCACACCGGCAATATTACCCGTGCCGATGGTGGCCGAAAGCGCCGTCATCAGTGCACCGAAATGCGAAATATCGCCTTCGTGGTCGCTGCCGTCTTCTTTTTTGCCGTGCGGTTTAAAAGCCTGCTTGAGCGCAAACCACAGCATGCTGAATTGCAGGCCGCGCAGCATCAAGGTCAGCCAAACACCGGTGCCCACCAGCAGCACCAGCATGGCAGGCCCCCACACCCAGCCGCCGAGCGTATCGAAAAAATTTTTCAAAGCGTCCATGCTTCCTCCCAGATTGTTAACAATATTATTAGGACACGATGCATTTCAGCATAGGAAGTTAAGAAATGCAAGCATAAGTTAAAGCCATACCCGCAAAACCACCTACAAAAAACACACAGGCCGTCTGAAAAACATTCAGACGGCCTGTATTTCCAATTAATTTTAGTGAATATCCGGCTATTCCAAGCAAAAGCCGAACATTTCACCTTTCGTATCAACAAGGGTTTATTGCAGCGTAAAATCGGCCTTCAAATCAAATTTCGGAATCGGCACAGCAAAGCTGTCGCCATAAGCATCTTCAAATTCATAATGCCCCTGCATGCTGCCCCACGGCGTGTTCAAATGCGCGCCGCTGCTGTATTCAAAGCCATCGCCCGGATAAAGCACCGGCTGCTCGCCCACCACACCCGCGCCCGACACCTCTTCAATATCGCCGTGTGCATCGGTGATTTTCCAATAACGCCGCCGCAGCGTCACCACATCGTTGCCGCGATTGAAAATCGTGATGTAATAGCCAAACACATAATTGTCTTTGGCCACATTGCTTTGCTCGGCCAAATAACGTGGCTCAACTGTGATTTCTATATCATTCATAAATATCATTTATTCTTTCAGACGGCCTTAAAAACCCATCTATAAGCAGCAAGATTTAAATCGGGACGAAATCTTGCCACTATACATCACAACCACCAAGCTGCCACATGCAGCACCAAAAGCGAAAACAGCGCCGCAATCACATCATCCAGCATAATGCCCAAGCCGCCGTGCACCCGCGCATCAAACCACTTAATCGGCCAAGGCTTCACCGCGTCAAAAAAACGGAACACCGCAAACGCCGCCAGCCACCAGCCCCAATAAAACGGCACAAAAGCCAGCACCAGCATCATGGCCACCATTTCATCCCACACAATGCCGCCATAATCCTGCCGCCCAAGTGCCCGCTCGGTATCGCCGCAAATCTTGATGCCGGCCACAAACAAAAGCGCACTCAGCCCCGCCAGCCACCAGCCCTCGATGCCCAACAAAATCAGCACAAACGCCATCGGCAAAGCCGGCAGCGTGCCGAATGTGCCCGGAGCCACCGGTGCCAGCCCGGTGCCGAAGCCGAAGCCCAAAAAACACACCGGCCGTTGCAGCAGCCATGAAAAAGTCGGTTTGAAATCAGCCAAAATGATCGAACCCCAAAGAAGTTAATATAATTTCGCCACCATCGGCAGCCACCATCCTCAAGCCGCTCGTGTTATTAATGCGACCCACGCGCGTTACCGCCGTGGCACTTTGCTCTGCCGCCGCCAGCACCCGCGCACGATCCGCCGGTGCCGCCGTAAACACCAGCTCATAATCATCACCACCGGCCAGCACAAACTCGCGCCAGCGCTCAAGCGGCAAACAAGCCCGCAAATCGGGCAAGCTGGGCAGCGCATCCACCCACAATTCAGCGCCCACGCCCGAAGCCTTCAAAATATGGCCGATGTCTTGCGCCAGGCCGTCTGAAACATCTTGCGCCGCATGCGCAAACGGCAGCAAAGCGCGCCCCAAAGCCACACGCGGCTGCGGCCGCAAACGTGCACGCTCGCATTGGGCAAACACCTCTTGCGGCAGCTGCACCGTTTGCCAATGCCGGTTTAAAGCCGCCGCCGCCAAGCCCAGCCGCCCCGACACCCAAATATCATCGCCAAGCTGCGCCGCATCGCGCCGTAAAGCCATTCCTTGCGGCAATTCGCCCGCAATGGTCACGCTGAACACATAATCGCCCCGCGTGGTATCGCCGCCAATCAACGTGACCCCGAATTGCGCCGCCAGCGCAAACAGGCTGTCGCAAAAAGCCTGCAACCACGCCTCATCCAGCTGCGGCAAAGCCGCGCTCAGCAAAACCCAACGCGGTGCAGCCCCCATGGCGGCCATATCGGAAAGATTCACCGCTAACACTTTGTGCGCCAAATCCGCCGGCGCCACATCGGCAAAAAAATGGCGGCCGGCCAGCAGCATATCGCTGCTGAAACACCAATCCGTGCCCGCGCGCGGGCGCACAATCGCCGCATCATCGCCAATACCGAGCACCACATCCCTATCGGGCTGCTGGCGCTGCAAATAACGGCGGATAAAATCAAATTCGGTCATAAGCGGCCATGTATCCGGGCAAGAAAAACAGCATTATATAGTGAAATGAATAAATAAACCGCCTTCGGCTCGCCACCTTATCCTGATTTCAATCGCACCACGATATCAACCATAAACCGAAAACACCCGCCCACCTGCCCAAACAAGATTCCCGCGCCCCAAAACACAAAACCCCGCCGAAGCGGGGTTTATCCATCAGAGCAGAAGCTGATTACGGACGGGTATAACCGTGAATCGAAGATTTCGGACCCGGAATCCAGCCGCTCTCAACAGCAGGACGCTCGCCTTCAACTTGACCCGGAGCTACTTGACGGGTAACCAAAGTGCGGATGCGTACATCTACACGACGGTCCGGAGCGATACAGGCGATAAGCGCTTCACGTTTTTTCGCACGTGATACTTTGCTGCCCAGTTTGGCCACTTCGGCTTCACAAGAAGCAGTCATGCGCGCTTGAGACTCACCCAAGCCAACAGCAGAGATTTTGCCTGCCGGTACGCCGCGGTTAACCAAGTAGTTGGCCACAACATTGGCACGACGCTCAGACAAGGCATTGTTGTAGGCTTCAGAGCCCATAAAGTCGGTATGGCCTTCAACACGCACAGCTTCAACATTGGTGTCGCTCAGGCGTTGAGCCAAAGCATTCAAAGTATCGGCAGCTTCCGGACGCAGCGTGTCGCGGTCAAAGCCGAACAGAGTTTGGGCAGACAGTGCTACGGTTTCTTCGGCATACTCGGGAGCAGTTTGAACCGGAGTAGCATCGCCACATTCAATACGGCCTTGAGTAGCTTTATCCAGGTAGGTATTTTCCCAGCACTCACCGTAGTTGTTGCGAACAACGGTTTGCTCGCGGTCAACGGTGTAACCATGTTTGGTATGTGCTTCGCTGGCCATTGCAGTACCAGAAGCCACCAGAGCAACGAACAAGGCGCTCAATTTAAGCTGTTTGGTCATTTTATTCCCTCATCAAAAAATTGTTATGCAACAGCCAAAAGTATTCAACCGTCACAAATCACCAATATACAGGCCGTAGCGTAAACAACGGCAAATCGGATATATCAGGTTTGCACTATAGAAACCTACATGCAAACTGTCAATAGCGCGCTGCCTGAACAACGACTGCGAAACGGCCCGCTTCCTAATAATGAATCATGCCGAAAAATCAAACCTGTGTCATTTATTTACAACCAAAACCTAGCGCCCTTCCGCATCCACGTTGCGCAAAAGCAACAACAATCAAGCACATAATCAAATTCATACGCAATAAAAAATCAAGATAGTTTCAACGAAAACAAAAGCTTTCTCCGCCGTTGCCGCAAATCGGGCAAAATGCGGCAAAATATGCTACATTGACTGCCACAGTGTCGCATAAATCCTACATTCTCCGTTTGTCCAACACCATTATCATGAAATTACAACAATTGCGCTATGTGCTGGAAGTATCCCGCCACAACCTCAACGTATCAGAAGCCGCCGATGCCCTCTACACATCCCAGCCGGGCATTTCCAAGCAAATCCGCCTTTTGGAAGAAGAATTGGGCGTGCAGATTTTTATCCGCAGCGGCAAAAGAGTGGTGTCGGTGTCGCAGCCGGGCAAAGAGGTGCTGAAGCTGGCAGAGCGGATTTTGCGCGATGTGCAAAACATCAAAAATATCGGCAATGAATTCACCGACCACGATAGTGGCTCGCTTACCATTGCCACCACCCACACGCAGGCGCGCTATGTGTTGCCCGATATTGTGGCGCGCTTTGTGCAACGCTATCCCAAAGTGCGCCTCAGCATCCGCCAAGGCAGCCCCACGGCCATCGCTCAAATGGTGGCCAGCGGTGAAGCCGATTTTGCCATTGCCACCGAATCGCTGGATGAGCACACCGATTTGCGCAAACTGCCCTGCACGCAATGGACGCATGCGGTGATTGTGCCCGACGGCCACCCGCTGCTGGCGCGCACACAACCTTTGGCGCTCAGCGACCTTTCCGATTATGCGCTGATTACCTACGAATTTGCTTTTACCGGCAGCACCAGCATCGCTCGTGCTTTTCAAAAAGCCCATATCGAGCCGCCGGTGGTGGCGCTCTCCTCTGCCGACACCGATGTGCTGAAAACCTATGTCAAGCTGGGCTTGGGCATCGGTTTGATGGCCGAAATGGCGTTCACCTCCGCCAGCGACCACGGTTTGCAGCTGGTTGAAGCTGCGCATTTATTCGAGCCTTCATGGACTTATATCGCTCTGCGCCCCGACACTTATTTGCGCGGCTACACTTATGACTTCATCAATATGTTTGCCCCCAAGCTCACCCGAGAGCGCATTGATCAAATGCTTTATATGCCGATTATGGAAGACTTTTCCATTTAAGCCTTAAGCCGCATTTATATTCAAAATAAACTGAGGCCGTCTGAAATATGTTTCAGACGGCCTCAGTTTATTTTTCAATTCATATCGTTTGGCTGGCAGCAAAAATAGCATGCATATTTTTTATTTATAAAGCATGCGCACAACCGGATACCATTTTTTTTAGCGCTTGCGGCTCAAGAATCTGAATATGCTTGTGCTCAACCAAAATCAAGCCTTCGTGATGGAATTTCGACAAAGTGCGGCTCACGGTTTCAAGCTTGAGCCCTAAATAGCTGCCGATTTCCTCGCGCGACATGCGCAAAATAAAATCATTGGCCGCAAAGCCGCGCGAATAAAGACGGTTGGAAAGATTCAGCAAAAATGCCGCCAAACGCTCTTCGGCGCGCATATTGCCCAGCAGCAGCATCACGCCTTGATCACGCACGATTTCGCGGCTCATCAGGCGGAAAAAATGCGTTTGCAGGCTCGGAATGCGCTGACCCAAATTTTCCATGTGTGCAAAAGGCAGCTCGCACACTTCGCTGTCTTCCAGCGCCACCGCATCGCAGCTGTGCACATGCGAGCAAATGCCGTCCATACCAATCAATTCGCCCGACATAAAAAAGCCGGTTACCTGATCACGCCCGTCTTGGCTGGCCACCGTGGTTTTGAAAAAACCGGTGCGAATGGCATAAAGCGAGCTGAAAGGCTCGCCAGCCCGAAAAAGATATTCGCCTTTTTTCAGACGGCGGCTTTGGCGGATTACCGCATCCAACTGCTCAAACTCGTTCGGCATCAAGCCCACCGGCAGGCACAATTCACGCAAGGAACACGTAGAACACAACGTTTTCATCTGGCTTTGATGGGTGTGTGTAGACATAGCATTGCCTTTATCTGCCCGACTAAGTGAGTATTGACTCACGTCAAGGCATGATTATCATAATAAGGGCATTCTACCAAACAACCTTGACTTTGCATAATTCGTTAATCTATTAAAAATATAATCCGCACACACACCATGAAAACCATCGCCATCCACACCAACAATCAGCCCGAATTCGACCGCGAACTGATTGCCGGCCTGCCCGCCAGCGGCCCGCGCTACACCTCTTACCCTACTGCCGACCGCTTCCACAACGGCTTTGGCGAAGCCGAATACGCCAACGCGCTGGAATTGCGCGGCTTGGGCGCGCTCAATAAACCTTTATCGCTTTATATCCACATCCCTTTTTGCAACACCATTTGCTACTATTGCGGCTGCAACAAAATCATCACCAAAGATAAATCACGCGCCGATGCCTATATCGAATACCTTGAGCGCGAAATGGATTTATTGGCGCCGCATCTCAACGGCCGCCACCAATTGGCGCAGCTGCATTTCGGCGGCGGCACGCCCACTTTTCTGAGCGATGAGCAGCTCGAGCGCGTGTTTGCCATGATACGCAAGCATTTCCAGCTGATACCCAGCGGCGAATATTCGATTGAAATCGACCCGCGCAAAGTGAGCCGCGACACCGTATTTCATTTAGGCCGCCTCGGCTTCAACCGCATGAGCGTGGGCATACAGGATTTCGACCCCAAAGTGCAGGCCGCCGTCAACCGCATCCAAACTGTGGAAGAAACCCGCGAAGTGATTGAAGCGGCACGCGAAGCCGGCTTTAAATCGGTGAGCGTAGATTTGATTTACGGCCTGCCGCACCAATCGCTCGAAAGCATCAAACCCACCATCGACACCGTGCTCGCGCTCGATCCCGACCGCCTCGCGCTCTACCACTACGCCCACCTGCCGCACATTTTCAAACCGCAGCGGCGCATCGACACCGAAGCCGTGCCCGGCAGCGAAGAGAAGCTCGATATTTTGCAATACGCCGTGCACACGCTCACCGAGCGCGGCTATGTGTTTATCGGCATGGATCACTTTGCCAAGCCCGATGACGAATTGGCCGTTGCCCTGCGCGAAGGCTGGCTGCAACGTAATTTCCAAGGCTATTCCACTTATGCCGATTGCGATTTAGTGGCCATCGGCGTGTCGAGCATAGGCAAAATCGGCAGCACTTATTCGCAAAACGAGCGCGATATCGATGCCTATTATGCTGCCATCGATGCCGGCCGGCTGCCGATTATGCGTGGCTACCAGCTCAACCGCGACGATATTTTGCGCCGCAGCATTATTCAAGACTTGATGTGCCGCTTTGCGCTCGATTTCCAGCTCTATGAGAGCATGTTCGGCATACCGTTTGCCCAATATTTCAAAGCCGAGCTGGCCGATTTGCAGCAACTTGCCCAACTCGGCCTCATCACCATGCGCGGCAACGGCTTGAAAGTCACCCCAAAAGGCCGCTTCTTAATCCGCAATGTCGCCATGGTGTTCGACCACCATTTGCGCCACAAAGAAACCACCGCCAAATATTCGCAAACGGTTTGACACCAAACCAAACACAGGCCGTCTGAAACACTTTCAGACGGCCTGTGTATTTATCGCCGCCTTCACACATTGCCGAAAACAGCGCCAGCGTTTACTATCTGCCTTATTCCCAAAGCACACCGAGCACATCATGCAAGAGATTCACGCTTATGTCCGCCAAAGCGCCGCAGCAGCCAAACAGGCTTTTTATGCACTCGCCAGCGCCACCACCGCGCAGAAAAACGCCGCCCTGCTGCGGCTGGCCGAATTAATCGACCAACACCAAGCCGATATTTTGGCCGCCAATGCCGAAGACATGCAGCAAGCCGCCGCCAAAGGCCTTGAAGCCGCATTGCTCGAGCGGCTCGCGCTCACCGAAAAAACCATCGCCGGCATGTGCGAAGGCCTGCGCCAAGTGGCCGCCCTGCCCGATCCCGTGGGCGAAATGGACGAATTCCGCATCCGCCCCAACGGCCTGCAAATCGGCAAAATGCGCGTACCCCTGGGCGTGATCGGCATCATTTACGAATCGCGCCCCAACGTGACCGTCGATGCCGCCGCTTTGTGCCTCAAATCGGGCAATGCCTGCGTGTTGCGCGGCGGCAGCGAAGCTTTTCACGGCAATATGGCGATTGCCCGCCTGATTACCCGAGCGCTCGATGAAAACGGCCTGCCCACCGATGCTGTGCGCCTGATTGAAAACACCAATCGCGAAAGCGTGGGCGCTATGCTGCAAAGCCCCGACCTTATCGATGTGATTATTCCGCGCGGCGGCAAAACGCTGGTGGAGCGCATCAGCAAAGAAGCGCGCGTACCCGTAATCAAGCATCTCGACGGCATCTGCCATGTGTATATCGACCAGGCGGCCGATGCGCAAAAAGCCGTCGATATCGCCTTCAACGCCAAAACCTCGCGCTACGGCACCTGCAACACCATGGAAACGCTGCTGATACACGAGCAGCGCGCCGCAGAAATTTTGCCGCCGCTGGCCGAAAAATACGCTGAAAAAGGCGTGCAATTGCGCGGCTGCGCGCGCACGCAAGCCATATTGAACAATATAGAGCCCGCCACCGAAGCCGATTGGGACACCGAATACCTCGCCCCCATTCTCGCCATCAAAATCGTTGACAACCTGGCCGAAGCGATTGCCCACATCAACACCCACGGCAGCCACCACACCGACAGCATCGTCACCGAAAGCTACACCGATGCGCAAATTTTCCTGCGCAGCGTCGACAGCGCCAGCGTGATGGTCAACGCCTCCACCCGCTTTGCCGATGGCTTCGAATTCGGGCTGGGCGCAGAAATCGGCATTTCCACCGACAAAATCCATGTGCGCGGCCCGGTCGGCCTGCACGGCCTCACCAGCCAGAAATGGGTGGTGTTGGGCAACGGCCAAATCCGCATTTGAGCAATGATAACCATCAGGCCGTCTGAAAAAGTTTTCAGACGGCCTGATGTTGTATGCAAACCCAAACATATGGCATGAATAAGCCCGCCAAATTTGCATACCTTTGCCGAAGCTTATCTAGCCCGTGCGATTGCTTTTTGCGACAATAATGTCATGTTTGCTGGGAACAAAAGCGCCCCAAACACCGCAACATCCATAAATCAAACCACATCACTATCATTAATAAAGAGGAAAACCAGTGAAGCGTATTTTTCTGTTTCTTGCCACCAATATTGCCGTGCTGGTGGTTATCAGCATCATTTTGAGTGTGCTCGGCGTGAGCAGCAATCCCGATGAAATGGGCAGCCTTTTGGTGTATTCGGCCGTTATCGGCTTCACCGGCTCGATTATTTCCCTGCTCACTTCCAAAATGGTGGCCAAGCGCGCCGTGGGTGCCGAAGTGATCACCCAGCCGCGCAACGAAGTGGAAGCTTGGCTTTTGCACACCGTTGAAAACCAAGCGCGCCAGTGGAATTTGAAAACGCCCGAAGTGGCCATCTACAATTCGCCCGAGCCCAACGCTTTTGCCACCGGCCCCAGCAAAAACAATTCGCTTGTGGCCGTGAGCACCGGCCTGATCAACAGCATGACCCGCGATGAAGTGGAAGCCGTGTTGGCGCACGAAATGGCGCACGTCGGCAACGGCGACATGGTTACGCTCACCCTGATTCAAGGCGTGGTCAACACATTTGTGGTGTTTTTGGCGCGCATCGTTTCCGGCATGGTGGCCCGCAACGACAACGGCGAAGTGTCGCAAGGCACTTATTTTATTGTGAGCTTGGTGTTGCAAATCGTGTTCGGCTTTTTGGCCAGCTTTATCGTGATGTGGTTCAGCCGCCAGCGTGAATACCGTGCCGACGCCGGTGCCGCCAAGCTTGTGGGCGCACCGAAAATGATTGCCGCGCTGCAACGCCTCAAAGGCGCACCCAGCGATTTGCCCAAAGAAATGACCGCCATGGGCATCGCCAGCGAAGCCAAAGATTCGCTGCTCTCCACCCACCCCACGCTGGATAACCGCATCGAGCGCTTGAAACAAATGTAAGCAGCTGCATCAATCAACAGGCCGTCTGAAAGGTTTCAGACGGTCTGTTTGCCTTAGGGTCTGTTCACATTTCATCACGCGGCAATATTTTGGCTCAAAAACGCGCCTGCTGCGTTGAAAATGCTCGCAAGGTGTTCAACCTTGCTGTGCTTTTCGCCTTGCAGCCACGCTTTTGCGCTCAAAATCTTACTCGCGGATGAATTGTGAACAGACCCTAGGCTTTCCAGGTCAGCGCCAAATCATAGAGCGCTTTTTTGCTCTCGCCGGTAATCTTCGCCGCCAAATCGGCGGCCTGCTTGGTGGGCAGATCGGCGGCCAATATTTTCATCACTTGCTGCGCCGCTTCGGGCATGTCGCTGTGTTTTTCCACCTGCGCCGGATGCAGAATCAGCACCATTTCGCCGCGGCTTTGGTTGCTGTCTTCTTTCAAGGCCGTCTGAATGTCGGCCACGCTGCCGCTTAAAAAGGTTTCAAACGTTTTGGAGATTTCGCGCGCCAGCACGATTTTTCGCTCGGGAAAAAGCGCGGCCATATCGGCCAGCGCCGCTTCGATGCGGTGCGGCGTTTCAAACATCACCACCGGATAATCGGCTTCAAGCCATTTGGCCAAAAGCCTTTGGCGCTCACCCGCTTTGGGCGGCAAAAAGCCGTTGAAATAGAAATTCGGCTCGCTCACGCCGGCCACGCTCAAAGCCGCCATCACGGCGCTCGGGCCTGCCACCGGCACCACTTTAAAGCCCGCTTCACGCACACGCGCGGCCAGCTTCGCGCCCGGGTCGCACACCGCCGGCGTGCCCGCATCGCTCACTTGCGCCACGCTTTTGCCCTCGGCCAGCGCGGCGATGATTTTATCGGCCATGTGCTGCTCGTTGTGCTCGCGCACGCTCAAAAGCTTGGCCTGGATGCCGTAAGCGCTCAAAAGCTGGCCGGTCACGCGCGTGTCTTCCGCGCAAACGATATCCACATGCGCGAGCACCGCCAGCGCCCGCAGCGTGATGTCGGCCAGGTTGCCGATGGGCGTGGCCACCACATATAATGTTTGCGCAGCCAGGCTGTCGCAGGCTTTTTGATAATGTTTCTGCATATGAATAATGGAAGAGGCCGTCTGAAAGGCTTCATTATAACGGGGATAAACACAATGCGCTTAAACCATAAAGAAGGAGCGGCCGCCGAAGATGCGGCGCTGGTGTTTTTGCAGGCGCAAGGCTGCAAGCTGGTGGCGCGCAACTGGCATTGCCCGTTTGGCGAAATCGACCTGATTGTCAAAAATGGCAACACGATTTTATTCGTTGAAGTAAAATACCGCAAAAGCAGCCGTTTCGGCGGCGCGGCCGGCAGCATCACCCCGGCCAAGCTGGCCAAATTGCAGCGCAGCGCGGAACATTATCTGCAGCAACACCGTCTCAACCACGCACCCTGCCGCCTTGATGCCGTATTGATCGAGGGCGGCCACAAGCCCGAATGGGTGCAAAATATCACAGGTTAATCCATCACATGACAACATTACAAAACCGCGTGGCCGAGCATTTCGCCCAAAGCATCCAAGCCAAGCAGCAAGCCGCCGAAGTGTTGAGCGCACCCACCGCGCAAGCCGCCGAAATCATGCTGCAATGCCTGATGAACGACGGCAAAATCCTCGCCTGCGGCAATGGCGGCTCGGCTGCCGATGCGCAGCATTTCGCCGCCGAAATGACCGGCCGCTTTGAAAAAGAGCGCATGGAATTGGCCGCCGTGGCGCTCACCACCGACACTTCCGCGCTCACCGCCATCGGCAACGATTACGGCTTCGACCATGTGTTCAGCAAGCAAGTGCGCGCGCTGGGTCGCCCGGGCGATGTGTTGATCGGCATTTCCACTTCCGGCAATTCGGCCAACATCATCACTGCCATCGAAGCGGCACACGAGCGCGACATGCAGGTGATTGCCTTCACCGGCCGCGACGGCGGCAAAATCGCGGCCATGCTCAAAGACAACGATATTCTGCTCAACGTGCCGCACCCGCGCACCGCCCGCATTCAAGAAGTGCATATTCTCTTGATTCATGCGCTGTGCGACTGCATCGACACCATGCTGCTCGAGGGCGTATAAGCGCCGCCGGGCGGCGGTGTATGCAAAAGTGCGCAGAACACGCTAGAATCACGCCCTGATTGTTTCCGATTTTCTCCGGCAGCCGCAAAGGCTGCCCGAACGCATCACGAAAGGACGTTTGTATGAGCATCAAAAAGCATGCCCTCACCTTAGCCGCCGCCACCTTGTTGGCCGCCGGCCTTAGCGGCTGCGTGGGCGCGATTGTGGGCGGCGCGGCGGTGGGCGGCGCATCGGCCATCGACCGGCGCAGCACCGGCGCGCAAGCCGATGACGAAGTGATGGAATTGCGTATCCGCAATACCGCCAACACTTACCTGCGCCAAAACAATGCCGCCGAAGGCTTCGAGCCCAAGCTTGCCGTGGTGAGCTACAACCGCCACATCCTGCTTTTGGGCCAAGTGGCCACTGAGGGCGAGAAAAACTTTGTCGAACAAGTGGCGCGCGCCGAGCAATCGGCCCAAGCGGTGTATAACTACATCGAAGTGGCACCGCAAGCGCGCACCTTCGGCAATGTGAGCGCCGACACCTGGAGCACCACCAAAGTGCGCACCACTTTGCTCGGCATTCAGGGCGTGATTCCCAGCCGCGTGAAAATCGTCACCTATGAAGGCACCACTTATGTGATGGGCATCCTCACGCCCGAAGAGCAGGCCGCAGTCACCGAAAAAGTAAGCACCACCGCCGGCGTGCAAAAAGTGGTTACCCTTTATCAAACCTATATCCAACAACCATAATCCGGAACAGGCCGTCTGAAATGCCGCAAGCATTCAGACGGCCTGCCGCTATCGGGAATATTCATATGCCAGCGCGACAGAATGCCGCCAAAAAAGGTTTCAACCTCACCCCCAAACATCTATTGCTCGCCGCTTTTGTGGTGGTGGCGCTGGCCGTGGCCGCGCTGGTGGTGGGCGTGTTCCGCACCATGAGCGCGCCGGTCGAAACCGCCGCTGCCCCACCTGCGAACAGCAGCGGCAACACCGTTGAAATCTTATCGCCGCGCGGCGCATCGAATGTGGCCGTGCCGGCCGGGCAAGTGTTGTTGCCGGGGCAGGTAGCCGCACCGCCGGCCGAAGCCGCAGCAACAGGCGGCCGCACACAACCGGCCGCGCCGGCCAATGCCGAAACGCCGGCAACGGCGGCCAAACCGGTTGAGGCGGCCAAACCCGCAACGGTTGCCGCCGCACCTGCTGCAAGCGCTGCACCTGCCGCACCGGCTGTTGCGCCGGAAAAACCTGCGCCCGCACCGGCCAAACCCGCAGCCAATCCCGCCAAACCTAAAGATGTGATGGATAATCTGTTTTAAGCATCGGATAAACCCATTAAGTTGCAAAAGGCCGTCTGAAAACTTTTCAGACGGCCTTTTTAGTGTGTAGGTCGGATTCTCGAATCCGACGCTTGTTCACAGAACAAGATTTTCCGCTGCGTTCAGACGGCCTTCAGCGAGGGTGCGAGCAACGAAACGCAATCGTGCTTATGAGCCGACTCATACCAATCCAAAAAAATAACCTAACTTTGTTGTCTCGCCTTGCCGTACTATAGTGAAATGCAAGGAAAAGTTATATGAAACTGCATGCTACAACGGCGTAGGTTGGGTTGATAAACCCAACGTTTCAGACGGCCTGTGGGCTTGTTGGGTTTTCAACCCAACCTACCCGTTGTGTCACTTTTTTATGCATTCCACTATATTTGTACTGTCTGCGGCTCACCGCCTTGTTAGCTTACTTTCTTGAATGGGTATCAAATCAAATGCTTGCGGGCAAACAACCAAACATCAAATGCCCAAAAGCGGAATCAGCAGCGGGGCGAGAATGGCGGTGAGCACGCCGTTGAAAATCAGCCCCAGGCTGGCATAGGCGGCGAATTTGCGGCTGCGCTCCATGGCCGAGGCGATGCCCATGGCGTGTGAGGCTGTGCCCAGGGCGATGCTTTGCGAGGTGGGCGGGCCCACGGTGCTGCTGCTGAGCAGCTTGAAGCCTATCATCTGCCCCATCATGCCGGCGAGAATCACGGTGGCGGCGGTGATGGCGGGTATGCCGCCGATGCTGCGGGTGATTTCCAGCGCAATCGGGTTGGTGACCGATTTGGCCGCCAGCGAGAGCACCACTTCGCGCTCGGCGCCCAGCCATTTGGCGAAATACATGCCGGTAATGATGCCGGTGATGCTGCCGGCCAATTGCGAGGTGATAATCGGCAGCCATTGGCTGCGGATTTTCGGCCAGTTGACGTAAAGCGGCACTGCCAGCCCCACCACGGCCGGTTGCAGCCAAAAATCGATAATGCGGCCGGCTTCGTAATAAGTGGGGTAGTCGATATCGAAAAGCTTCAGATAAAGAATAATCAGGCAGGTGCTGATCATCACGGGATTGCACAAAATGCTGCCGGTGCGGGCGCGCACGAGGTTGGCCAGCCCGTAAACCGTTACGGTGAGAAACAGCAGCGTCACCGGATGCGCGAGCATTTCCATCACCAATACCTCCGCATCAACTCATGCGCTTTGCCGGTGACAAACAACACCAGAAAAGTGCTGGCCAATGTCGCCACGGTAATCGAGAGCCAGTCTTTGCGGATAAGGTCTAAATAGCTGATCACCGCCACGCAGGCGGGCACTAAAAATAATGATAAGTTGGTCATCAGCACGTTAACCAATTGCTCGAGCCAGGCTTTTTTCACCCAGCCCGCCTGCAAGGCGGCAAACAATAAGCCCATGCCGATAATGCTGCCCGGCAGCTTCAAGCCGGTAAAAAACACAATGCATTCGCCCGCGGCCAAAAAGCCCAGCAAAATGCCCACTGCACGTATCATTTTTCTCTCTTTTCAACGCTTTTCGGATGAAGAAACGGCTTTCAGACGGCCTGTCGGTAAAAGAGGCCGTCTGAAACTTTTTGCCACATAACAAATTTTCGGATGCGGTGTGATCCGAACCATATCTTGTTCAGCCGCGTTTGTAAGGGTTTTCCAACCCGGCCACCAGCGCTTGCAGATAATCGCGCAGCTGCGCTTCGCCGCAGCCCATCAAGAGCGCGTCTTCAAACGCATCTTGGGCGGTTTGGTAAAGCTCCTGCATGTTTTCGGTCATGACTTTGATTTTTTCGGTACAGGAAACGATGTCGCCATCGTCGCCATACCATTTCGGCATTTCAGGCATGCTCATGATGGTTTCCTACTGAAGAAAGCGCGCGGGGTCGTTTTTTTTCACCCGCCGCGCGGTCACATATCTGCTGCCCCAATATTTGTTGTCAAGGCTCGTGATTTCGATGCTTTTGCCTGTGCGCGGGGCGTGGATAAAGCGGTTGTTGCCGATATAGAGCCCCACATGCGAAATGCGCCGCCCCGCCGTGTTGAAAAACACCATGTCGCCCGGCTGAAGATCGCTGCGGCTCACCGGCTCGCCCATGCGCGCCTGCTCGGCCGAGGTGCGCGGCAGGTTGATTTGCATGCTGCGGCGGAAAATATGCTGCATAAAGCCGCTGCAGTCGAAGCCGGTGTTGGCCGAAGTGCCGCCGTAGCGGTAGGCCACGCCGAGCAGGCCCATGGCGCTGCCGATTAGGTTGTCGGCCTCGTTGCGGCTGATGTCGCGGCTGTCGGTGCGCCCGGCGGCTTGCAGATTAATCAGGGTTTCCAGCTCGTCGGCATGGGTAGCGGCCGGCATCAACAGGCAGATGGCGGCCAGCGTGGTGATAAAAAATTGCTTCCATGAGTTCATGCACATGCATTCCGTGTGTTTCACGGCCGTCTGAATGCATTCAGACGGCCTTTGCCAATCTTTGTTTTCCGCAACTCGGCCGCATTCGCCGCCGTGGGTTTGTGTGCTATGCTGTCAATCATTCTTGTATAGGCGCACACAATACAGCAAAAGCCATGATGATTCCAACTTTACTTGCCATGCGCGATTTCTCGCGTATGCGCGAAATCATGACGATTTTGTCGAAGCACGGGCTGGGCGAATTTGTCCAGCGCATCAAGCTTTCGCACAAAGGCGTGCGCGGTGCCGATGATGAAGCGGCATCGAATCAGCGCTATATGAGCACGCCCAGGCGCTTTCGGCTGGCGTTTGAAGAGCTGGGGCCTACGTTTGTGAAGCTGGGGCAAGTGCTCTCCACGCGCGTGGATATTTTTGATGCAGAGTGGATTGAAGAATTCGAGCAGCTGCAAAGCGATGTGGCGCCCATTGCCACCGCCGATATCCGCGTGTTGATCGAAACGCATCTGGGGCGGCCTTATCACGAAGTGTTCAAACACATCGACCCGCATCCCATCGGCAGCGCATCGATTGCGCAAGTGCACCGCGCCCAATTGGTGGGCGGCGATATTGTGGCGGTGAAAATCAAGCGCCCCGACATCGAGCCGACCATACAGGCCGACTTGCGTATTTTAAATCATTTGGCGCATCTTATCGAATCGGAAATTCCCGAAAGCCGCCGCTACCAGCCGGTGCAGATGGTGCAGTATTTCGCCCGCAGCCTGGCCAAAGAAACCGATTTATCGGTGGAATTGCGCTATATGCAGCGCTTTGAGGCCACATTTGCCGGCCATCCGTTTGTGCACATTCCCAAGATTTATGCCGAATATTCCAACCGCTATCTTTTGGTGCAGGAATACATCGGCGACAAATTATTGAAAAACGTGCCGTCTGAAAGCTTGGCTGCCGACACCCGCCGCATGTTGGCCAACCGCATCACCGACACCTTGTTTACCATGATTTTGCAGCAAGGCTTTTTTCATGCCGACCCGCATCCGGGCAATATCTTTATCAACGAAGAGGGCGGCATCACGCTGATCGATTTCGGCTTGGTCGGCCATTTGAGCAGCACCCGCCGCCGCGAAATCATTGATTTGATCAATGCGCTCACCCACCGCGACCAATTCACCATGCAATATGTGCTGAGCAATTGGGCGCAGGGCGAATTGCCCGATGAAAACCTGCTCGGCGCCGATGTGCTCGAAATGCTGCTCAATTATGAGCACACACCCATGCGCGATCTGCGCATCAGCCAAGTGATTAACGACATCACCCAAATCATGCGCCAACACGGCCTCACGCTGCCGGGCGATTTGGTGATGCTGTTTAAAACCCTGATCACGCTCGAGGGCGTGGTGAAAAAGCTCGACGGCAGCGCCGAGATGCTGGAGCAGGCCAAGCCGATTGTGGCCGAAGTGTTTAAAGCGCGCGCCTCGCCCGAGCATATTCTGCGCAAAAGCAAGATGCACGCGCAAACGCTGCTGCAATCGCTTGATGAATTGCCGCAAAATCTCTTCCGCTTGAGCCGGCGCATTCAAAAAGGCCAGTTTGTGGTCAACCTCGATTTCAAGCGCACCGAGCAATTTATCCACCAAATCGACAAAGCCACCAACCGCCTCACCATGGGCATTGTGACCGCCGCGCTGATTATCGGCTCGTCGATTGTGATGAGCATCGAAACCGGCCCCAAGTTTATCGGCTTTCTCGGCTATTTATTGGCCTTTACCAACAGCTTGTGGATTATTTGGTCGATTTGGCGCTCGGGCAAACATTAATTCCCGAATTCTTGAGCTTGTATAAAATCAGGCCGTCTGAAAGCTTTCAGACGGCCTGATTTTTCATCAATGCGTCATCAAAACACGTTATACTAAAGTGTTTGAAAAAGCCATATTCAGGGATTGTTATGTCGGATCAAAACCGCCTGCTTTGCCGCGAGCTGAGCCTGCTCGCTTTCAACCGCCGCGTGCTTGCGCAAGCGCAAGATGCGCGTGTGCCGCTTTTGGAGCGGCTGCGTTTTTTGTGCATTGTGTCGTCGAATCTGGATGAATTTTTCGAAGTGCGCATGGCCTGGCTCAAGCGCGAGCATAAGCTGCGCCCCAGCAGCCGCCTCGACAACGGCAAAACTCCCGCCGAAACCATCGCCGCCGTGTCGGCCGAAGCGCATGCCATTATTCAAGAGCAATACGCGCTTTTCAACGATGAGCTGCAACCCGCGCTCAGCCGCGAAGGCATTCATTTTTACCGCCGCCGCAACTGGACGCCGGCGCAGCGCGCCTGGATTGAGCGCTATTTCGATTGCGAGCTTTTGCCCATACTCACGCCCATCGGGCTTGACCCTTCCCACCCGTTTCCGCGTCCTTTGAATAAATCGCTCAATTTCGCGGTGGAATTGGAGGGCAAAGATGCATTCGGCCGCGCTTCGGGCATGGCGATTGTGCAGGCACCGCGCATTTTGCCGCGCGTGTTGCAACTGCCGCCGGAAATCTGCGACGGCGACAACGGCTTTGTGTTTTTATCATCGATTTTGCACGAATACGTTTACCGCCTTTTCACCGGTATGGAAGTGAAAGGCTGCCACCAATTCCGCCTCACCCGCGACAGCGACCTGATTGTGGATGAGGAAGACTTGAAAAACCTGCGCACCGCCATTCAAAGCGAATTGCACGACCGCGAATACGGCGACGGTGTGCGCCTGGAAGTGGCCGACACCTGCCCCGAGCATATCCGCAACTTTCTGCTCAGCCACTTCAAACTGGGGCAAAGCGAGCTTTATCAGGTGCAAGGCCCGGTAAACCTGGTGCGCCTGATGGCCGTGCCCGATATGGTGGCGCGCCCCGATTTGAAATTCAAGCCCTACACCGCCGGCGTGCCCAAACGTTTGCGTAAAGGCAATTCGATACTCGATGCGGCGCGCGATAAAGATATTTTGCTGCACCATCCTTACCAATCGTTTGAGCCGGTGGTGCAGTTTATCCGCGAAGCCTCGGTCGATCCGGATGTGGTGGCCATCAAAATGACCATCTATCGCACCGGCAGCCATTCCGATTTGGTGCGCGCGCTGATGACTGCCGCGCTGGCCGGCAAGCAGGTAACTGTGGTGGTGGAATTGATGGCGCGCTTTGACGAAGCGGCCAATGTGAATTGGGCACAGCAGCTGGAAAACGCCGGTGCGCACGTGGTGTATGGCGTGTTCGGCTATAAAGTGCACGCCAAAATGGCGCTGGTGTTGCGCCGCGAAGAGGGCAGGCTCAAGCGCTATGCCCACTTGGGCACCGGCAACTACCACCAAGGCACGTCGCGCATCTACACCGATTTCGGCCTGATTACCGCCGACAAGCAAATCACGATGGATGTGAACACTTTATTTTTGGAAATCACAGGCTTGGGCCAGCCCATTCATCTGAAAAAAGTGTATCAAAGTCCGTTTACGCTGCACAAAATGATTATCGACAGCATCGCGCGCGAAGCGGCGCATGCCAAGGCCGGCAAAAGCGCGCGCATTATCGCCAAAATGAATTCGCTGATCGAGCCCAGCGTGATTGAAGCGCTTTATGCCGCCAGCGATGCCGGCGTGGAAATTGATTTGATTGTGCGCGGCATGTGCGCGCTGCGGCCGCAAGTGCCCGGTTTGTCGGACAATATCCGCGTGCGCTCGATTATCGGCCGCCAGCTCGAACATTCGCGCATTTTCTATTTCTACAACGGCGGCGAAGAAAATACCTATATTGCCAGCGCCGACTGGATGGGGCGCAATTTCTTCCGCCGCATCGAAACCTGCACGCCGGTGGAGCAGGGCGAGCTCAAAGCGCGCGTAATCCGCGAAGGCCTCACGCTGGCGCTGGAAGACAATCAGCAAGCCTGGCTGATGCAGCCCGACGGCAGCTACATCCGCGCACCCTTCGCCGAGGGTGATGTGCCGGTGAATCTGCAAAACGATTTGTGGCAGGAATTCGGCAGCTGAGCCTGCCGGCTGCAAGCAAGAAAGGAAATGCGGGTTAATTGAATAGCGGATTGCCGCAATTGAAAAAGGCCGTCTGAAATAATGTTTCAGACGGCCTTGATGTCGGCACAACGGCTTACACCACAATATTCACCAAACGCCCCGGCACCACAATCACTTTCTTGGCCGGTTTGCCTTCCATAAATTTCACCGCGCCTTCGGTGGCCAGCGCGGCGGCTTCAAGTGCATCTTTGGGCGCATCGGCGGCCACGGTGATTTTGCCGCGCAGTTTGCCGTTTACCTGCACCATGATCTCGATTTCCGATTTCACCAGCGCGGCTTCGTCTACTTGCGGCCAGGCGGCATCCCACAGCGCGGTGCCGGGGCGCAGCTCTTGCCACAGGGCTTCGCTGATGTGCGGCACAATCGGCCACAACAGGCGCACGGCGGCTTCGAGCACTTCTTGCGCCACGGCGCGGCCTTCGGCGCTGCTGCAATCGCCGTTGCGCACACAGGCGTCGTATTGGTTGAGCAGCTCCATCACGGCGGCGATGGCGGTGTTGAATTGCAGGCGGCGGCCGTAATCGTCGCCCACTTTGGCGATGGTGCTGTGCAGCTTGAAGCGCAATTCTTTCAGCGCTTTGCTCAAACCTTCTTGGCTGCCTGAAAAGGCGGCTGTGATGTCGCCGCTGCTGCGGTAGTCGTAGACGGTGCGCCACAGGCGGCGCAAGAAGCGGAACGCGCCTTCCACGCCGCTGTCGCTCCATTCCAGCGATTGCTCGGGCGGCGAGGCAAACATCATAAACAGGCGCGCGGTGTCGGCGCCGTAGGCTTCAATCAGCGCTTGCGGGTCGACGCCGTTGTTTTTCGATTTCGACATTTTTTCGGTGCCGCCAATCACCACCGGCAGGCCGTCGGCTTTGAGCACGGCGGAAACAGGGCGGCCTTTGTCGTCAAACGTCAAATCTACATCGGCGGGATTAATCCAATCTTTGCTGCCGTTGGCCGCTTCGCGGTAATAGGTGTCGCACACCACCATGCCTTGAGTAAGCAGGCGCTCAAACGGCTCGTCTACATTGACCAAGCCTTCATCGCGCATCAGTTTGGTGAAGAAGCGTGCATATAAAAGGTGCAAAATGGCGTGTTCGATGCCGCCGATGTATTGATCCACCGCACCCCAATATTGCGCGGCCTGCGGCTCGACCATGCCTTGATCGAATTGGGGCGACATATAGCGGAACGGATACCAGCTCGATTCCATAAAGGTATCCATGGTGTCGGTTTCGCGCTTGGCCGCGCCGCCGCATTTGGGGCAGGTGGTTTCGTAAAATTCGGGCATTTTCGCCAAGGGCGAGCCGCTGCCATCGGGTACCACATCTTCGGGCAACACCACCGGCAATTGCTCGGCAGGCACGGGCACATCGCCGCAAGTGCTGCAATGCACAATCGGAATCGGGCAGCCCCAATAGCGTTGGCGCGAAATGCCCCAATCGCGCAGGCGGTATTGGGTTTTCGGCGTGCCTTGATTGGCTGCCTGCAAATCGGCGGCCATGGTGTCGTAGGCCGTCTGAAAGCTTAAGCCGTTGTATTTGCCGCTGTTTACCAACACACCGCTTTCTTTGTCGCCATACCATTCCTGCCATTGCCCGGCATCAAAGGCGTTGTCGCCCACGGCAATCACTTGCTTGATGGGCAGGCGGTATTTGTGGGCGAACTCGAAATCGCGCTCGTCGTGCGCGGGCACGGCCATCACCGCGCCATCGCCATAGCCCCACAACACATAGTTGGCAATCCACACTTCCAACTTGTCGCCATTGAGCGGATTCACCACAAAGCGGCCGGTGGGCACGCCTTTTTTCTCCATGGTGGCCATATCGGCTTCGGCCACGCTGCCGGCCTTGCATTCGGCGATAAAGGCTTGCAGCTCGGGGTTGTCTTGCGCGGCAGCGGCGGCCAGCGGATGCTCGGCGGCCACGGCCATATAAGTAGCGCCCATCAAGGTGTCGGGGCGGGTGGTGTAGACTTGCAGATAATCGGCATAGTCGCCCGCCAAGCCTTGCTTGCTTTCAGGGGCTACCTGAAAACGCACCTGCATGCCGCGCGATTTGCCGATCCAGTTGCGCTGCATGGTTTTGACCTGCTCGGGCCAATGCTCGAGTTTGTCGAGGTCGGCCAGCAGCTCTTCGGCATAATCGGTGATTTTGAAGTAATACATCGGGATTTCGCGCTTTTCAATCAGCGCGCCCGAGCGCCAGCCGCGCCCGTCGATTACCTGCTCGTTGGCGAGCACGGTTTGATCCACCGGATCCCAGTTTACGGTGCCGTTTTTGCGGTAGACAATGCCTTTTTCAAACAGGCGGGTAAACAGCCACTGCTCCCAGCGGTAATACTCCGGCGTGCAGGTGGTGACTTCGCGCTCCCAATCAATGGCAAAGCCCAAGCTTTTAAGCTGGCTGCGCATATAATCGATGTTTTCATACGTCCATTTGGCCGGGGCGACATGGTTTTTCATCGCCGCGTTTTCGGCCGGCATGCCAAACGCATCCCAACCCATGGGCTGCATCACATTAAAGCCGTTTAACAGCTTGAAGCGGGAAAGCACATCGCCGATGGTGTAGTTGCGCACATGCCCCATGTGCAGCTTGCCGCTGGGATAGGGAAACATAGACAAGCAATAATATTTGGGTTTGCTGGTGTCTTCAGATACGTTAAACAAACGGGCGTGTTGCCATTTTTCTTGGGCGGCAGGCTCAATGGCCGAGGGTTGGTAGTGTTCTTGCATGGTTTGGCTTTGATGTGAAATTGCGGCAGGCGCAAACAGAATAAAAATAAAGCGGAATTATAGCAGCTTCGCGCAAGGGTTTTGGAAATAATGGCTCAGGCCGTCTGAAACATTTGCGGACATAATGTTTCAGACGGCCTGATGGGTTTACGATGTTTGCTTGTATAAAGTACGCAGCGTTTCAGACGGCCTCATCCATTTTATTCAAATCTTTGAGCAGTTTGTCGGTTTTTTCCGGGTCTTCGTTGCGCATGAGTCTGGCGCTTTCTTCTTCGAGCCGGCCGGTGTGGCTGCGCAAAACGATGTCTTTGATGGTGAGCAGGTTGCTCGGGTTCATCGAGAAGCGGCGCAGGCCCATGCCGAGCAAAAGGCGGGTGTAGGTGGAATCGCCGGCCATTTCGCCACACACCGACACCGATTTGCCCATGCGGTTGGCGGTGCGGATGATGTGCTGCAAGAGCTTGAGCACGGCGGGGTGGCCGGGCTGATAGAGGTGGCTCACGCTGTCGTCGCCGCGGTCGACCGATAAGGTGTATTGAATCAAATCGTTGGTGCCGATGGAAATAAAATCCACCAATTTGAGCAGGCTGCCGACGGTGAGCGCGGCGGAGGGGATTTCAATCATGCAGCCGAGCGACACCTCGCCATATTCTTCGCCGCGCTCGGCCAGCTGGCGCTTGGCGGTTTCGAAATGCACCATGCATTGTTTCAATTCGGTGAGCGAGGCGATCATGGGCCACATCATGTTGACTTTGCCTTGGGCGGATGCGCGCAAAATGGCGCGCATCTGGGTGCGGAACATCACCGGCTCGGCCAGGCACAGGCGGATGCCGGTGAGGCCGAGGGCGGGGTTGAGGCTGCCGTTGGGGGTGGCGTTTTGGCCGAACCAGCGCGGGTTTTTGTCTACGCCCAAATCCACGGTGCGGATGGTGAGCTGCTTGCCTTTGAGCTTTTTAATCAGCGTGCTGTAAACTTCGTATTGCTCGTCTTCGGTGGGCAGGGTGTCGCGGTTGAGATAAAGGTATTCGCTGCGGAACAAGCCCACGCCGTCGGCGCCGGCGCTGTGCAGTTGTTTGATGTCTTCGGTTGATTCGATGTTGGCCAGCAATTCGATGTTGAGGCCGTCTTCGGTGGTGGCGGCGGTTTTTTTGAGCTTGTTGAGTGCGCGTTTGCGGTTTTTGTATTCGCGCATGTGGCCTCGGTATTCGGCCAACACGGTGTCGTCGGGGTTGATAATCAGCACGCCGTTGATGCCGTCTACAATCACCCATTCGTTTTCGCTGATTAAATCGCGCGCGTTGCGCAAGCCGATAACGGAGGGAATATCAAGGCTGCGGCCGAGAATGGCGGTGTGGCTGGTGGGGCCGCCGGCATCGGTAACGAAGCCGGCAATGCGCTGCTCTTTGAAATGCACGGTGTCGGCGGGCGATAAATCGTGCGCGATCAAAACGGTGTCTTCGAGCAGATTGGTTTCGAGATTTAATTCGTTGCTTTGGCCGACCAGATTATTGTGGATGCGCTCCACCACTTGCAGCATGTCTTGCTTGCGTTCGCGCAAATAGGCGTCGTCGATTTCGTCGAATTGTTGTGAGAGCTTGTCGGTTTGCAGCTTGAGCGCCCATTCGGCGTTGATTTTCTGCTCTTGGATGATGTCGGCCGGCTCGCGCGAGAGGGTGGCATCGGTGAGCAGCATCAGGTGCAGCGAGATAAACGCGCCCAATTCGGTGGGGGCGTTTTCGGGAATGGCGCTTCTGAGCTGCTCGAGCTGGCGGCGGCTGGCCTTGATGGCGTTGTCGAACCGTGTTGTTTCGGCGGCCAATTCGTCGGCGATGATGTTGTATTGCGGCACTTCGGTCATGCCGCGCAAAATCAGGTGGGCGCGGCCGATGGCGATGCCCTTGCCGGCGGTGAAGCCGTGTAACACGATGCTCATGATTATTCGCCTTCGCCGAAATAGTCGTTGATAAGGTCTGTGAGCGCCTGCATGGCGGCGGCTTCGTCGCTGCCATCGGTTTCAAGCTCGATGGTGGAGCCTTGTGCTGCGGCCAGCATCATCAGCCCCATAATGCTTTTGCCGTTGACGCGCCGCTCTTTGCGCGTTACCCACACTTCGCTTGAAAATTGCGTGGCGGTTTGGGTGAATTTGCTGGAGGCGCGCGCATGCAGGCCGAGTTTGTTGATGATTTTGATTTCTTGCTTGAGCATGGTTCAGCAGCTTTCATCGGGCGGGGTGGTGATGTCGAGAATGCCGTTGATGGCGGCGGTTTTCACGCTTTGGGTGAATTTCACCAAATCATCGGCATGCGGCGAAGATTGGAGAGCCTTCACCATCATCGGCGCATTCAGGCCGGTGAGCATGGCCACTTTGCCTTCGAGCACGAGCTTGCGCGCGGCATTGCACGGGGTGGCGCCGAAAATGTCGGTAATCACCAACACGCCGTTGCAATGCTCGAGTTTGTCTAAGCTGCTGATCAGTGTTTGGGTGTGGGCGATGATTTCTTCGTGTTGCTGCTCTTGGGTAACGCCGAGGATTTTAATATTGGCCGGCGGCTCGCCCGGGAAAAAATGCTGCGCCAGGCTGCGGTAGGCATCGCCGAGGGCTTCGTGGGTGATGATGAGTATGCCGATCATAAGTGGGTGTCCTGATGGCCCGCGCGGGCGGGGGTTGGTGTGTTGCGGCCGTTTCAGACGGCCTGTTGCTTTATATTAAAGATTAAAAAGGATTATATCAGGCCGGCGGCTTGAAAAGCGATAGGGTGGCCGAGTGCGGATAGGTGCAAAAAGAACAATCGAGAATAATATAGGGGCAATAAGGCCGTCTGAAAAGAGGGTTCAGACGGCCTTGCTGTAAACAGGCTCAGGCAGGGCTTAGTGCATACACGGCGCCGAGGTTGCGCCAGGCGCCGGCGGCATCCATGCCGTAGCCGAACACATAGCGGTTGGGCACATCAATGCCCACATAATCGGCCTGAATCGGCTTGGGCTTGCCGGTGAGCTTGTTGGCAAACACGGCCGTGGCGCACGATGCCGCGCCCATTTCGAGCAGCTTTTCTTTGATGGCCGACATGGTGTGGCCTTCGTCGAGAATATCGTCGAGCACCACCACATGGCGCCCGGCGATGTTTTGCGGCTCGGGCATGCGCAGCCAGTTGAAATTGCCGCCTTCGAGCTTGTCGCCGTAGCGCGACACGTGCACATAATCAAAATCAAGCGGAAAGCGCAAGAGCGGCAGCAATTGGCCGGTAAACACCACCGCGCCGCCCATCACCGGCAGCAAAAGCGGATATTTGCCGCCCAAATCGGCGCAGATTTCGCCGGCCAGGCGCTCGAGCGCGGCGCGGCATTCGGTTTCGCTGAACAATAATTCGGCCTGATCGAGCATGGCTTGGGTGTGGTGGCGTTTGGTGTCGATATCCATTTTGATTCGGTGCAGAAAATAAAAGCGCATTATATTACAGCTCGGGTTGGTATAATCGCTTTTTTGCTTTTCAGACGGCCTGATTGCCATGCAAGATCCTTACGCTTATCTGGAAGATTTGTCTTCCCCCGCCACTGCGCATTTTGCTGCCGGGGCGCACGCCGAAACGCTGGCGCGGTTTTGCGCCGATGAGGCGTTTGCCGCGCTGGCGGCCGACATCACCGCCCAGCTGCAAGACGAGCGCCAGATTCCGTTTTGCCAGGAGCACCGCGGGCGCATGTATCATTTTTATCAAAACGCACAATATCCGAAAGGCGTTTACCGCGTGTGTTCGGCGGCGTCTTACCGCGCCGGCATGCCCGATTGGCAGGTGTTGTTTGCGGTGGCCGATTTTGATGAAGTGTTGGGCGATGATGTGTATCTCGACGGCGTGTCGCATTATGTGGAAGCCCCGCATCAGGCGCTGCTCACGCTCAGCAGCGCCGGTGCCGATGCGGCTTACACGGTGGAATTCGATTTAAACGCCGGCGCGATTGTGGCGGGCGGCTTTCATTTTCCGGCCGGCAAAAACCACATCGCCTGGCGCGATGAAAACAGCGTGTGGGTGTGCCCCGCGTGGGACGAGCACCAGCTCACGCGCTCGGGCTATCCGCGCCAAGTGTGGCTGATGCAGCGCGGCCAAAGTTTTGAAGAAGCGTTGCCGGTGCATCAAATGGATGCCGAGGGCGTGATGGTGAACGCATGGCGCTATCTCGATGCCCAAGGCGCACCGATTGATTTGATTGAAGCGGCCGACGGCTTTTTCAGCAAAGATTATTTATATGTGTCGCCCGAAGGGGAAACAGGCCGTCTGAAGCTGCCGCGCGATTGCGAAGTGGCGGGCTATCTGGCCGGGCAATTGATGCTGCAACTGCGCAGCGATTGGGTGCGCGCCAATCAAAGCTATCCGGCAGGTTCGCTGGTGGCGGTGAAGCTCAACAAGGGCGAGCTTGGCGCGGCGCATTTATTGTTTGCACCCAACGACACGCAGGCGCTCGAAAGCGTGGAAACCACCAAGCGCTTTGTGGTGGCGAATATTTTGGATAACGTTTCCGGCCACCTGCTCGCTTGGCGTTTTTCAGACGGCCTGTGGCAGCAGCAAAGCCTGCCCGCGCTGCCGCAAGGCGCACTCGAATTAACCGATCAGCCCTGGGGCGGCGATGTGGTTTATGTGGCCGCCAGCGATTTCACCACGCCGCTCACCCTGTTTGCGCTCGATTTGAATGTGATGGAGCTCACCGTGTTGCGCCGCCAGCCCAAGCAGTTTGATGCAGGCGGCATCAAGGTGCAGCAGCTTCACGCGCAATCTTCAGACGGCGTGTCGATTCCTTATTACCATGTCGGCAAGCAAACCGCGCCCGACACGCCCACGCTGGTGTATGTGTATGGCGGCTTCGGCATGCCCGAATTGCCGCATTATCTGGGCACTATCGGGCGCCATTGGCTGGCGCAAGGCCATGCTTTCGTGCTCGCCAACGTGCGCGGCGGCGGCGAATTCGGCCCCGCCTGGCATCAGGCGGCACAAGGCGTAAACAAACACAAAAGCGTGGATGATTTGCTGGCGGTGGTGCACGATTTGGCCGCGCGCGGCCTGAGCGCACCGGCGCATATCGGCCTGCAAGGCGGCAGCAACGGCGGCTTGGTGGCGGCATCGGCTTTTGTGCGCGCGCCGCAAAGCATGGGCGCGCTGGTGTGCGAAGTGCCGCTCACCGATATGCTTAATTATGCACAGCTCTCGGCCGGTGCGAGCTGGATAGAAGAATACGGCGACCCTGAAAACCCCGCCGAGCGCGAAAGCCTGGCTGCTTTGTCGCCTTATCACCGGCTTTCAGACGGCCAAAAATACCCGCCCGCGCTCATCACCACCAGCTTCTCCGACGACCGCGTGCACCCGGCGCACGCGCTCAAGTTTTACGCCAAATTGCGCCGAATCAGCCCGCAAAGCTGGCTTTATGCGCCCGCAGAAGGCGGCCACAGCGGCAACGGCACGCAAGCGCAAACCGCCGCCGAATTGGCCTGCGTGTTGCAGTTTTTAAACGGATTTTTGCGCTGAAGCGCTTCAAACGGCCGTCTGAAGCGCCGCAAGCAGCTTGGCTGATTTAAAGAATTGATATGTTTAAGAAAACGAAAAGCCGCTTGTGATACAAAATAAGCCTATGATAATATGCGCTGAAACTAAGCCTGCCTGCACACCGAGCAGCTTGCTTTTTTAGATGGAAAACTCTAAACTAATTCGGTACAATGCGCCGAAGCAAACTTTCGTAACCCGCCTGTGTGATTTTTAAACAAGGCATATAAGGACTGACCGACATGTCAAACATTGAACAACAAGTTAAAAAAATTGTTGCCGAACAACTGGGCGTAAATGAAGCCGAAGTGAAAAACGAATCTTCATTCCAAGACGATTTGGGCGCCGACTCTCTGGATACCGTTGAGCTGGTAATGGCTCTGGAAGAAGCGTTCGGTTGCGAAATTCCCGATGAAGAAGCTGAAAAAATCACCACCGTTCAGCTGGCTATCGATTACATCACAGCCCACAACGGTTAAACCGCGCCCACGCGCACCGATTCCGGCCTCTGCTGCGGGTTTGCCTGCCGACAGAGGCTTTTTCCCATCAGCGGCGACATTTTTCGCCGTCTGAATACACATGAGGGCGTTCAGACGGCCTGTAAAGCAAAGCCGTTTGCGCCCGTAAAGCGAGACAGTTATGAGTCAGAGAAGAGTGGTTATCACCGGCTTGGGCCAAGTGTCGCCCGTCGGTAACGATATCGACAGCGCATGGCGCAACCTGCTGGCCGGCCAAGGCGGCATCGGCACCATCACCCGTTTCGACGCCTCTGATCTGGCCTGCCAAATCGCAGGCGAAGTAAAAGATTTCGACATCGGCACCTACATCAGCCCCAAAGAAGCCCGCCGCATGGATGTGTTCATCCACTACGGTATCGCCGCCGCGCTGCAAGCCGTGGCCGATGCCGGGCTGGATGATGTGGAAGGCCTCGATAAAGACCGCGTGGGTGTGAACATCGGCTCCGGCATCGGCGGCCTGCCCAGCATCGAAGCCACCGGCGTGACCGTGCAAGAAGGCGGCCCGCGCAAAATCAACCCGTTTTTCATTCCCGGCTCGCTGATTAATCTGATTTCCGGCCATGTAACCATTCTCAAAGGTTATCGCGGCCCCAGCTACGGCATGGTTTCCGCCTGCACCACCGGCGCGCACGCCATCGGCGATTCTGCCCGCCTGATTAAATACGGCGATGCCGATGTGATGGTGGCCGGCGGTGCCGAAGGCGCGGTGTGCACCTTGGGCATGGGCGGTTTTGCCGCCATGAAAGCACTTTCCACCCGCAACGACGACCCCGCTACCGCCTCACGCCCGTGGGACAAGGGCCGCGACGGTTTTGTGATGGGCGAGGGTGCCGGCGTGGTGGTGCTGGAAGAATTGGAACACGCCAAAAAACGCGGTGCGAAAATCTACGCCGAGCTGGTGGGTTTCGGCATGAGCTCCGATGCCTACCACATCACCGCCCCCAATGTGGACGGCCCCGCCTTGGCCGTTACCCGTGCGCTGAAAGATGCCGGCCTGAACGCTGCCGATGTGGATTATGTCAACGCGCACGGCACTTCCACCCCGCTGGGCGATGCCAACGAAACCAATGCGCTGAAGCTGGCGCTGGGCGAAGAGCATGCCCGCAAAGTGGTGGTGAATTCCACCAAATCGATGACCGGCCATCTGCTCGGCGCCGCCGGCGGCGTGGAAGCGGTATACAGCATTTTGGCCGTACACCATCAAAAATCACCGCCCACCATCAATATTTTCGAGCAAGATATCGAGGGCGGCTGCGATTTGGATTATTGCGCCAACGAAGCGCGAGATGTGGCCATTGATGTGGCGATTTCCAATTCGTTCGGCTTTGGCGGCACCAACGGCACACTGGTGTTTAAGAAGTTTGAAGGCTGAGCCTGAAGCGGCAATAATCAAACAGGCCGTCTGAAACATTTTTCAGACGGCCTGTTTGATTGGGTGATGTCGATTTCTTATACCCATTCAAAAAAATAATATACAAACAAGCAGCCTGTAGGTCGGATTCTCGAATCCGACACTT